>Ga0207872_100503_pt1 | contig 21767 bp, 17 predicted proteins | sample Passage260B_FD_187372 | JGI IMG/M metagenome (GOLD analysis project Ga0207872, IMG submission 187372) | Cellulose adapted compost microbial communities from Newby Island Compost Facility, Milpitas, CA, USA - Passage2 60B (SPAdes) (version 2) ...
TCCGGCCTCCGCCGCGAGCCAGGCCTCCAGCGCTTCCCGGCGCCAGACGAGCCGGCCGCCCGACGCCGAGAACAGGCCGAGATGAAGCGCGGCGGCCAGGCCCAGCCGGAGCGGCGCCGCATCGCGGCCGTCCGGTCCGAACCGCTCCGCGAACGGCCCGAGCGCCTCCGGCCCGAACGACAGCCGGGCGGCGGCAGCGGCGGCCGCCCGCGGCGGAACGACGCCGTCCACTGAAATCTCCGCGCCGCGCTTGCTCAGTTCGGCGAGCATCTGCATGAGCTGCAGGCCGTAAGGTTCCCGGTAATCCTGCAGCGGGCGCGCGGCTTTCCTCTCGTCCGCAAGCGGCTCCGCTTCCGCCGGCAGCAACGCCGCCGTCCACGCGGCCAGCGCGTCGGACGGGATGAAATGCAGCCGGTCGCCCCAGGTTTTGCGCACCGTGAACACGATGCCGGCCGCGCGCAGCCGCTCGAGCTCCCGCGCGGCGATTCCGGCGGGAAGCCCCGCCTCCCCCGCCGCCGCCTCGAACTGCTCCCGCTCGAAGGGCAGCGGTCCGAACCGGATCAGGATCGCCCGCAGCGCGTCGACCGTTTTCCGTTCCATGAAGGCGGCCGCCTTCGCCGCCGCGGCCGGACGAACCGCCCGCGCGGCCCAGTCTTCGCCGTCCTCGGAGGCGGCTGACCAAGGCAACGCGGCGGCGAACCGATCGGCGGCGTCGGGTGGCAGACGCCGCAGCCATTCGCGCGTCAGCATTCCGCCGCCTCCGTTCCGCCCGCGCCGACCGCCTCCGGCATGCGCACGATCCGGTAGCTGTAGCCCTGCTCGGCCAGGAACAACTGCCGCCGGCGCGCGTATTCCTCCTCCTTCGTCCCTTCGGTGACGACGGTGTAGAACCGGCATTCGTTCGTCCCCGGTTTCGGCCGCATGATGCGCCCGATCCGCTGCGCCTCCTCCTGGCGCGAGCCGAAGCTTCCCGAGACCTGCACGGCGACGGCGGCGTCCGGCAGATCGACGGCGAGATTGGCCACCTTCGAGACGATGAGCACCGGCTCTTCCCCGCGGCGGAAGCGGGCGTACAGCCGCTCGCGCTCCCCGAGGCCGGTCTCGCCCGTGATCAGCGGCACTCCCCACGCGGCCGACATCTGCTTGAGCTGGCGCAGATACTGGCCGATGATCAGCACCGGCTGCCCCGCGTGGCGGTCAAGGAGCTCCCGGACGACGCGCAGCTTCGCGGGATTCTCGGCCGCGATCCGGACGCGCTCCCGCGGGCCGGCGGACGCGTATTCCGCGGCGGCGGACGGATCGAGCGGCACGCGGATCTCCGCGCACGACAGCCGGGCGATCCAGCCCTTCGCCTCCAGCGTTTTCCAGAACAGATCGAAGCGCTTCGGCCCGATCAGCGAGAACACGTCCTCCTCCCGCCCGTCTTCGCGGACGAGGGTGGCCGTCAGCCCCAGTCGCCGCCTCGCCTGCAGGTCGGCCGTCATGCGGAACACCGGCGCGGGAAGCAGATGCACTTCGTCATAGATGATGAGTCCCCAGTCCCGTTCGCCGAACAGCCTCATGTGGCGGTAGTCTTCCGTTTTCGAACTCCGGCTGGTCAGAATCGGGTAGGTCGCGATCGTCACCGGGCGCACCTCGCGTTCGCCGCCCGCGTACACGCCGATGTCGCGCTCCGTCAGCGTCGTTTTGTCGAGCAGCTCGGACCGCCATTGCCGCGCCGCCGTCACGCCGGGCGTCAGGATGAGCGCTTCGCATTTCAGCCTCGCGAGCGCCGCGATGCCGACGACGGTCTTCCCGGCGCCGCAGGGTAGCACGATGACGCCGCTTCCCCCTTCCCCGCAAAACAGATCGACCGCCCGCTCCTGATAGTCGCGCAGGCGGAAGGGCGCGCCGGATCCCGTCACGGACCTGAGTTCGACCTCAAGCCGCCCTCCCCGGCGATACCCCGCGAGGTCGAGCACCGGATACCCCATCCTCGCCAGTTCCCGCTTGAGCTCTCCGCGGCGTGAGGCCGGCACGCGCCAGCGGACCCGTCCGTCCGCCTCCGTCTCGCCGCGATCCGGCAGCAGGTCGAGCCCGCGCAGTTCTCCTGCGAGGCTGCCGTCCGCCGCAAGGGCGATCGTCTCTCCGCCGTCTCCGTCCGGTTCCAGCGTGATTTTGCCGTATCGCCCGGCCCAGGCGCCGATCCGGTCGAGCAGTCCCGCGGGCACGTCGTACCGGCTGAAGGCGATCAGGACATCCGCCATGTCTTCCGCCGTGAGCCCGGACGCGACCGCGCTCCAGACGGACGGCGGCGTGATGCGATAGGTGTATAGATCCCCCGGCCGCTTCACCAGTTCGGCGAATCGGGCCAGCGACTCGCGCGCCGCCTCGGCGTCCGGATGACGGGCGTCGAGCAGCACGCAATCGTCGCCCTGGACAATCAGCGGGCCGCCGGCCCCAAGCATGGCACCCCACCCCTTGCGTTTTGGTAACAGTATGGGTGCGGGGGATCCTTTTTATGCCGGCCGGATGCACAAGAGAAAGAAGAAAAGCGGGCCCGAAGCCCGCAGTCCGTCGATGATGTTCCATGCCTCCGCGCCAGACCCGGACGTCAACCGTTCTTCGGCGCGCGGAATCCCGCCGCTTCCGCCTCTTCCGCGGTGCAGAACCAGTACTCCGCGATCGTCCGGTCATAATAGCGGCTGCCGGGAACATGGTAGATTTTCTCGCCGCGCGAGTTGATGTTGCCCTTGATGTCGGGCGACGGACAGGCGTCCGACCGCACGCCGTCCGCATCGCCGGATGCGCCTCCGCCGGCCGGCGGCCCGTCCGCTGCATCGGCGGCCATGTCCGCCGCGCCGTCGCCCCACAGGCCCGCTTCGGTCGCCCGCGCCTTGCGCTCCGCCTCGCGGAACCGGTCCGCCAGGCTGACGTCGGGGGGATAGGTCGCCGCGTTCGCGTAACCCTCCAGGACGAGCCGTTCGTTGAACATGAGCCGATCTCCCGGGAGAAAAACGAACCGCAAGAGGCGGCCGTACCGGTCGGTCTCCGACACGTCTCGGAACATCCAGACCGTGCGCCCGGAAAGCATGCGCTTCGCGTAGTTCGCGGCCTCTTCCCCGAAATATTCGACGGTTCCCGAAATTTCCGGCGCGTTCACGCCGATCAGGCGCACCCGGCTGCCCTCGCGGGTCACGAACGTATCGCCGTCGATCACCCGCTCCACAACCGCCTCTTCGGCCTTCTTGCCGCTTAGTTCCGGGTAGTCCTCCCACACGGATTCCCATGACGCCGACGGGCCGGATCCGCCCGCGCATCCCGCGGCGGTCAGGACGGCCGCGGCGAGCAGGATCCGACCCGCGATCCGGAACAGTCCAAACGATGTGCCGATGCCCATGATGTATGTATGCCTCCGTCGTTGCGATGTCGTTGCGATGTAAAGATGCCGATCGGTATCACGGATCATGGTTCGAACCTTCCCGCCCGCGGGGTGAATCCCTTCGGCGGTCAAGCCGAAGGGCCCCGTCCGTCAGTGAACCGCGGACGGCTCGCGGTGTTCGTGTTCGGAGATGGCGCTGAGCGCCTCGCCCGCCTCGTTCACGAAAATTTCGCGGATCGCCAGGTCGCCGATCGAGACGATGCCCACGAGTTCGCCGTTGTCCACAACCGGCAGGCGCCGGATCTGGTTTTCGGCCATCAGCCGCGCGCAATCGTCGACGCTCATCGAAGAAGGCACCGTCCGCACGTCCTTCGTCATCACCTCGGTCACGGACGTCGAACCCGAATGCTTCTCCGCGTAACCGCGGATGACGAGGTCCCGGTCCGTCACGACGCCGACCAGCCTGCTCCCGTCGACGATCGGCACGAATCCGATGTCGTGCCGCTTCATCAGCAGGGCGCATTCGTAAATGTTGTCCTGCGTCGTCGCCGTCACGGGATCGCTTGACATGATTTCCCTGACCGTCTTCGCCATGTGCATCCTCCTTGAGCGGATCATTGCCGGCCGGCCATGTTCATGTCGCCCCACAGCTTGATGCGCCGGCCTGCCGTTAGGCTTGCCGGAACGCCGGCCGGGCATACGAAGCGAAGAATGCCAGACGAGCCAGGCTCACGCGGCGGACGCCGTTCTCCTCCGCGTGATGTTCACGCCATGGCGACATGCGGTCATGCATCACGCGGCGGACGTCGCCTCCACCCGCATGATGTTCGGTCATGACGACATGCGACCGCGCATCACGCGACGGACGATGCTTCTTCCGCGTGATGTTCGGCCGATGCGACATTCGGCCGCGCATCACGCGGCGGACGAAGCCTCTTCCGAGCGATGTTCGGTCATGGCGACTTGCGGCCGCGCATCACGCGGCGGAAGAAGCCTCTTCCGCGTAATGATCGGCCATCGCGACGAGCAGCCGCGCCGCCTGCAGCATCGCCCGCTCGTCGATGTCGAAGCGCGGATGATGATGCGGCCAGACGGCCCCGCATTCCGCGTTCCCCGCTCCGACGAACATGAAGCAGCCGGGAACGCGCTGCAGGTAATAGGCGAAATCTTCGCTCGTCATGAGCGGCCGGATCCGCCGGACCGCCGCATCGCCGAACAGACCGCGGGCCACCGCGAAGAACCGCTCCGCCTCCCGTTCGTCGTTGACGACCGGGGGATAGCCGTGCCGCCAGTCAAGGGAAAATTCCGCGCCGAACTGGCGGCATACCGCTTCAGCCGAGGCCTGCAGCCGCTCCCGCACCCGTTCCCGCACCGTCGCGTCGAACGTGCGGACGGTGCCGGACAGCCGGCAGACCTCCGCGATGATGTTGGCCGCCGTGCCGGCATGAAACGAGCCGATCGAGACGACGGCCGGCTCGAGCGGATCGACCGACCGGCTGACGATCGTCTGCACCCCCTGGACGAACGCCGCGCCGGCCGCGATCGCGTCGACCGTCTCGTGCGGCATGCCGCCGTGGCCGCCCTTGCCCCGGATCTCCAGATCGAATTCGTCCTCGGTCGCCATGACCGGTCCCGGCGCGCTGGCGACCGTGCCGCTGGGCAGCGGCGTCCACAGGTGAACGCCGTAGATGGCGGACACGCCGTCCAGCACCCCGGCTTCGATCACGCCGATCGCCCCGCCGGGCGTCACCTCTTCGGCCGGCTGGAAGATGAGCCTCCGCTCACCGGCCAGGCTGTCCCGCGCGGCCGCGTAGTGGGCGGCGACGCCGAGCAGCGCCGCCGTATGCGCGTCATGGCCGCAGGCGTGCATGACGCCGGGCACGGTCGAGCGGTAGGGCGCGTCCTTCTCGTCCTGGATCGGCAGCGCGTCGATGTCGGCGCGCAGCGCGACGACCGGTCCGGGCCTTTCGCCCCGGATGACGGCGACCACGCCGGTGCCGGCGACGCCCGTTCGCACCTCGTCGCAGCCGAACGCCGCAAGATGTTCCGCGATCCAGGCGGAAGTGCGCTCCTCGCGGAACGACAGCTCCGGATGCATGTGCAGATGCCGCCTCCACGCCGTCATGTCCGGCATGAGCCGTTCCAGGTTTTCGGCGGTCTCCGTACCGCGCCGCATGTTTCCGCCTCCTCTATCCGGCTGCCGCCGGGCTTACTGTCACCAGTTTATCAAAACCGGCTTCCCGTGTGAAATCGCCGTGCTTCGCGGGCTTGCGCGCCCGGGGTGAAACATACTAATATGAGAAAGAGAATGGCCGGAAGGCAGACAGTCCGGCAGAACCGAAGGAGGAACCGCAACCCATGATTCTCGAACAGACCGGCCTGAACGGCATCACCAGCGATCTCGAACATCTCGATTCATCCGCGGAGAAGCTCGGTTTCGTCCGCTGGCAGTGGGAATACAACCGCGCGACGTACGATCTGAAAATTGAAGACAAGGCGAACGGCGACGACTACTATCTTCGCATCAACGCGCGCGCCGTGGAAGGCAGGCTGGAATCTCCCGACGCGATTCTGGCCATCGAGCACGTCTATATCGGCAAGGCGACGTTCCCGCACGGACTCGACTACGATTCGCCGATTCCCCAACCGATTCTGGACACGGCGAAGCAGCGGCTGAGCGAACTGAAAGCGCTGCTGAGCTGACCGGCGGGTTTCCATGAACGCGCAGCAGAACAGCGGCCCCCGCGGCAGACCGGATTTCCTGCTGCTCATTCTGACGCTGCTCCTGGTCGGGTTCGGGCTCGTCATGGTGTTCAGCGCCAGTTCGAATTACACGCTCGCCTCCGATGCATTCAACCGGGATCCGCTCTACTTCACGAAGAGGCAGCTCGTCTGGATCGCGGCGGGCACGTTGCTGCTGCTGGTGCTGATGAACATTCCGTACCGACGGTACAAGAAGGGCTACGTGCTGTTCTTCATTCCGGCGATGATCATGCTCGCGCTCGTGCCCTTCATCGGCGCGGTGCGCCACGGCGCGCGGAGTTGGTTCGGCATCGGCTCGCTCGGCATCCAGCCGACCGAGTTCGCGAAGCTCGCGCTCATCCTGTACCTGGGCGCCGTCATCACGAAGAAGGAAGAACGGTTCCGCGACTTCAAGCGCGGCCTGCTGCCGGTCACGCTGGTCATCGCGTTCGTCTGCTTCCTGATCATGCTGCAGCCGGACCTCGGCTCCGCCATGGTGGTTGCGGTGTTCGCGTCGATCATCCTGTTCACCGGCGGCGCCAGGTTGAAACATCTCGCCGTGCTCGGCCTGGCCGCGGCGATCCTGCTGACGGCGTACGTGAGCGTCTCGATGCTGACGGACCCCGACTCGTGGTCGTACCGGATCGAGCGGTTCACTTCGTATCTCCATCCGCTCGAAGACGAACTGGGCAGCGGCTACCATCTGGTCAAGTCGCTCGAAGCGCTCGGACACGGCGGGCTGACGGGCGCGGGTTTCGGGCACAGCGTGCAGAAGCTGAAGTATCTGCCTTTCCCTTACAATGACTTCATTTTCTCGGTCATTGCCGAGGAATTCGGATTCATCGGATCGGCCGTGTTCCTGCTGACTTACCTCTTCTTCATCTGGCGCGGCATCGTCATCGCGCTGCGCTGCCCGGACCCCTACGGCACGCTCGTCGGCGTCGGCATCATGAGCATGATCGGCATTCAGGCGTTCATCAACATCGGCGGCGTCATCGGGGCCATCCCGATCACCGGCGTGACGCTGCCGCTCATCAGCTACGGCGGCTCTTCGATCATCGTGACGCTCGCGTCGATCGGCATCCTGCTCAGCATCTCAAGGGAATACAACCGGGTGGCGCGGCTGGAGCAGGAGCAGACGGTGCACGGCGCAAGACCCGATGCGCCGAGGTTCGCTTCGCTCCAGGCGCGGCGGAGATGATCCGCATGCGAAAAAAAGCGGGACGGCATCCCCTTCCGGGGGCCGTCCCGCTTTCCAATTCAATTGACGCGCTGCGGCGCCTGCGTTTCTTCTTTCTCCTCGTCCTTGAACGCGACGCCTTCCACCTTCACGTTCACCTCGACGACGCGCAGCCCGGTCATGTTCTCCACGGCCTCGCGCACGTTGTCCTGAAGCTGCCGGCACACCGTATGGATCGGAATGCCGAACTGCACGATCACGCGGAGATCGATGGCCGCTTCCAGTTGTCCGACCTCGACCGAAACGCCCTTTTGCACATTTTTGCCGCTGAGCCGTTTTGCGAGCCCTTCCGAAATGCCGCCCGACATGCCGGCGATGCCCGGCGTTTCCAGCGCCGCCATCCCGGCGATCGTGGCGACGACGTCGTCCGAAATGCGAATGTTGCCGCCAATGACGTGTTCGGCCATCTTCTTCATCTCCCCTGATTCCATATGTATTCATTGTATCGGATTGCCGCGCGGCCGCGCAAGTGCGGCCGTTCCAAGCATGAAAGGCCGCCTCCTACTGAGGCGGCCTTCCTTCGCCCAGCGCTTCGTAGAGCGTCGCAAGCTTGCGTTCCAGCGTCTGGATCATCTGCTTGCCGGTCGATTCGCTGATGAGTCCGGCACGGACCGCAAAGTCAACCTCGCGCGAAAAGCCGTACATCTGGGTATCCAGCACTTCTTCGTAAAGCGGACACTTGCGCGTGGTCAGATTGTCCATCTGAACCTTGATCAGTTTCTCGATCTTGTCTGCATCTTCCTGAAGAAGAAGGAGCGCCTTCTGATTCAGGTGAATCATGACATCCGATGACGAAGACACCTAACTCTCCCCCCTCCGGCCGTCCGCGCCGCCTTATACAAGACTATATTAGACGAATTCGGGGCAAAGCTCAAGCTCACGCCGGCCCGTCCGGCGGCGCCGGGCGGCGTTCTCCCGGGTCCGCGACGGGGAGAGACATAACGATAAGGGAAGAATCAGTCCGAGACGATCTTGACGTTCAGATTGTGCTTCGCGAATACTTCCGCCATCGCCGCCTTCGCCTCTTCGGCGTCCGGTCCGTGCACGTGCAGCTCGTACGAATGGCCGCTCACCAGCGTCGTGAACAGGCCGAGAATGCTCTTGACGTCGATGTACTTGTTCTCGGCCTGCAGCACGATGGACGAGCGGAACCGGTTGGCCGTCTGGGAAATATCCACGATTGCCGCATTGTTGGACATGTCGATTCCCTCCATAGGAAAAAGGTTGAACTTTTCTTCATCATAACGTGAATTCCCGCCGCCTACAAGAGGAACCTGCTTGTACGTGCAATCTAAGTCAAATTTTCCGGATTAAGCCCTTCCAGCTCGGGAATGACGAATCTTCCGTCCTTGCGGATCAGCCGGCCGTCGAACCAGATTTCGCCTCCGCCGTATTCCGGGCGCTGGATGAGCACGAGATCCCAGTGGATGGACGAGCGGTTGCCGTTGTCGGTCTCCTCGTAGGCCTGCCCCGGCGTGAAATGGAGGCTGCCCGCGATTTTCTCGTCGAACAGCGTGTCGTTCATCGGATGCAGGATGTGCGGGTTGAAGCCGAGACTGAATTCTCCGATGTAGCGCGCGCCTTCGTCGGTGTCCAGGATCCGGTTGAGGCGGTGCGGATCGTTCGCGTCGGCATCGACGATGCGTCCGTCCCGAAAGGTGAACCGGATGTGTTCGAACGTGAATCCGTCGCGGTTGCTCGGCGTGTTGAACGTGATCGTGCCGTTCACCGAATCGCGCACCGGCGCCGTGAATACCTCGCCGTCGGGGATGTTGCGCCTGCCCGAGCATTTCTTTGCGCCGATGCCCCGGATCGAGAAGGTGAGATCGGTGCCGGGTCCGGTGATCCGCACCTGGTCGGTGCGCTCCATCAGCGACTTGAGCGGCTCCATCGCCCTGTCCATCTTCGCGTAATCGAGATTGCACACGCGGAAATAGAAATCCTCGAACGCTTCCGTGCTCATGCCCGCAAGCTGCGCCATCGACGCGGTCGGCCAGCGCAGCACGACCCATTTCGTGCGCTTGACGCGCTGCTCGAGATGAACCGGCCTCGTGTACACCCGCTCGTACAGCCGCATGTTTTCGTCCGGCACGTCGGCCAGCTCGCTGATGTTGTCGCCGGCACGGATGCCGATGTAACCCTGCATCCGGCGCATGCGCTCCAGATCGAACGCCGCCCATTCCTCCAACTGTTCGCGCGTCGCGTGACGCAACAAAGCGCGCTGCACGGACCGGTCGACGAGCGAGACGAACGGCCTTCCGCCGCGCCTTGCGACGGCTTCGACCAGCGCCTTGGCCAGCTCCCTTCCGCCGTCGATCGCTTCGATCAGCACATTCTCGCCCGGCTGAACCTCGACGGAATGGCTGACCAGCCGGTCCGCCAGTTCTTCGATCCGCGGATCCCGCATGTTCCCGACCTCCCATGTGATGATGTCACGACTTGATGGCGTCATGAAGGCCTCCCGTCGAATCCTTCCAGCGTCGTACGGGTCACCGTTTCTTCCGTGCGCTTCCTTCCGCCCGCCTCGTACCGGAGCACGGTCGTCTCCTCGAACTTGAGCGGCAGCATCGTCCTGCGGTCGATCGTGACGAGCACGGTCGTCTCCGCCTCAAGCCTCTTCAGCATACCGTCCAGCTCCCGCCTGAGGCGCTCGGTCTCCCGCTTGGCGGCCTCACGGAACGCTTTCACGGCCCCGGCGTCCGCGGCCCGACTGTCGGGCTCCGGCTCGGCTTTCGCCCGTTCCGCGGCCGCTTCGAACCGCCTCACCAGCCTGTCCCGGACATCCCGCGCCGCCGCTTCTCCCGCAAGCGTCGCGCGCAGCGTCAGGCAACACGCTTCCCGGCCGGCGAACTCGATCCGCGCCTTCCCCGCCGCGAGCGCCGCCAGCCGGGAAGCCGGGGTTTCGACCGCGCCGGAGGCCCGCCCGTCCCCGCCGGACAGGCTGCGGATCGCGCGCACGGCGTGGCCGATGATCTCGCCTTCGTACGACTCGAGCTCCTGCAGCTCGATCCCGCCGGAGCGGACGGAAGTCCGCGACCGGAAGGTGTATTGGTCCACTCCTTCCAGTCCGGCGGATGCGACGGAGAGCACTTCCGACGGATCGCTCTCCGTCTCCGTTCCCAGGCAGCCGGCGGAAGCGGCTGCAAGCGCAACGGCCAGCAGGCATGCAAAGCGGCGCATGGTGATACGGCAGCCCAAACGGCATTCCTCCCGCTTTTTCGGGTTCTCCGCTATAGGCTGTCTCTGCCGGTCGCCCGGTTATGCGGGACGAATGCCGGAAGCGCCAGATAAAAAGTCCGGCCGGTCCGCCGGTTCATCCGGCGATGACCGTGTTCCGGCCGCGGTTCTTCGCCGCATACAGCGCCATGTCGGCGCGGTAGAACAGCGTCTCGGGGCTGATCTTCTCGTCGTCCTGCGTCCATTCGGACACGCCGCACGACACCGTGACATCCGGATCGGTCTCCGCCTCGACGCGCTGCCGGATCCGCTCGGCGACCCTGAGCGCCTGCTCGATGCGCACGAGCGGCAGATAGACGGCCAGCTCCTCGCCGCCCCAGCGCGCCGCGATGTCGGTCTCGCGGATGCAGGACTTGATGACGTTGCTCACCTGGATCAGGATCCGGTCGCCGGTCTGATGCCCGTACGTATCGTTCACCCGCTTGAAATAGTCGATGTCGACCAGGATGAGCGAGCCCGCGGGATCCTGGCGCTGCCGCAGTTGGATCTGCTCGTTCAGATAATGGCGGGCGTGCAGGCCGGTCAGATGGTCCGTGATGACCATCCGCCTGACGGCGGCATGGAGCGAGGCGTTCGAGACGGCGAGCCCGACGTGCGACGAGATGACCTGCAGCAGTTTGTAATTGTCGTACGAGAAGAAATTCGGGCTCCGGTGGGCGACCAGAATGACGCCTCCGACCTCCCCGCCGACGAAAATCGGCGAGGCGATGAGCGACCTCGCGCCGGTGATCTCCATCAGCATCGATTGCACATTGTCCGATTCCCTGTAATCGGATATGATGAGCGGCTCCTTCGTCCGCATCACGATGCCGCAGAAGCCGTAATCCGGCGGGAACTTCCCGTTCGCCAGCTCCGGGATGTTCGAGGACATCACGACGAACCGGTTCTCTTCGCGGTCGTATTGCAGCACGCAGCAGAATTCGGCCTTGAAGACGTTCAGAAATTCGGTCGTCACGAACTCGAAGATCTCTTTCGGACGGAGCGACTGGTTGAGCCGCCTGGCCATGTCGTTGATGAGCTGCAGTTCCGAGATGAGCAGATTCGACTGCTCGTACAGCCTGGCATGCTCGAACGCCGACCCGGCCTCCTGCGCCAGCATGACGAAGCTGGGCAGCTCCGCTTCGTTCCATTCGCCGGGCTTCAGCTTCAAATTCAAAACGCCGTAAACCGCCTGCTTGCCGGAAAACGGCACGGCGACTTCGACCGATCCGTCCTCGCCGTGCTCCGTAATCGGCCGGCTCTCGAGGAACGAGCGCGCGCAAATCTCATCGACGCCCTGCTTGAAGACGAGCGGTTTGACGCGCCGGTCGACGGCCGCGTAATCCTGTGACAGGTGCAGCTCCAATTCCGCCCCAGGGAACAGCAATTCGATGATGCGGATGGTCTCCTGGAGCAGGGAAGGAACATCGATCTGGTCGTGCAATCTCCGCAGCGAATCGTACAGCAAATCTTTGCGCTTCCATACCTTGTCGGCTTCCCGCTGGAATGACATGATACGATGCAGCAGGCGATGCTCCGCCGCGGCCGCCAGTCTGCTGCGGAAATGCAGGGATCCGGACTCCGCCAGCAGCCGGCACGCATCCGTTCCGATCACGGACGGCATGACGAAGCCGAGAGCGGCGCAAATGCCGAGGTTGTCCGGTTCCGCCACGGGATACGCCGTCAGGAAGACGCCGTCCGGCGGCCGGTCCGCTTCCACGGCGCCGCCGGACCGGACGGCCCGCAGCGCGCAATCCCTGAGCGCCGTTTCGGCCTCTTCCGGCACGTCGCCGAATCGCGTCAAGGTCTCTCCGTCCACGCCGAACAGGAGAAACGCGCACCCGGACCATGCCCTGCTGTCCCTGATTTCGTTCATCCACATCTCGAAACTGTCCGCAAGCAGCGGCCGGATCGGCCTATTCCGCTCTTCGCCCGCGCGTCGGACGGAAGAAGGCGAACCGTCGACTTCATGATCGCGCATAGGCAACCCTTCCTGCCGCATACGGCCGTTCAAGTTGGAACCACAAGCTGGAACTCTCGGTTATATCCGGTCACATAATAACTCTATCATACCTCATTTTTAATCTTTTTGCACTAGGAACCCCGCTGTCACCGGGCGGACGCGCATGATACCGGGACCATTATCCTGGCGCGGACGGATCCCGGGGGCGCAGATCGGGTCTCGCCGCCTCCGGGGACTGGACGGACGCGCGAAGCGGGCATGAACGGGAAGCGCAAGACGCGCCTTGACATTGCTCCGCGTTTCACTATAATATCTATATTGTTGAATGGGGCTACGGTTTTGTGTCACCCTCACGATGTCCGCCGCCGGCGGGCCGCGGCTGGATTCTGCCCGCCGGGACCGGCATGTCCGGTTGCGGGGCGGCGTCGGCGAATCGTTAACCCTTTTTCAAACAACCATTTGAAGAAGGAGAACATTCAGAAGCATGGCACGCTACACTGGACCCAGATTCAAATTGAGCCGCCGGCTCGGCATTTCGCTGAGCGGCACCGGCAAGGAACTGAAGCGGCCCTACCCGCCGGGACAGCACGGCCCGGGCCAGCGCCGCAAGCTGAGCGGCTACGGCATGCAGCTTCAGGAGAAGCAGAAGCTTCGCCACATGTACGGCCTCAGCGAGAAGCAATTCCGCAACCTGTTTGACAAGGCCGTCAAGATGAAGGGCATTGCGGGCGAGAACTTCATGATCCTGCTCGAAAGCCGGCTTGACAACCTCGTCTATCGGCTCGGCTTCGCGAACAGCCGCGCGGGTGCGCGCCAACTGGTCGCCCACGGCCATGTGACCGTCAACGGCCGGAAGGTCGACATCCCGTCGTATACGGTGCAGCCCGGCGACGTCATCGGCCTGCGGGAGCGCAGCCGCAACCTGAAGGTGGTCAAGGAAGCGCTCGAAGCGCGCCGCCATCTGCCGAACTATCTCGAATTCAACGAGCAGGCGATGGAAGGCCGTTACATCCGGCTGCCGGAACGCTCCGAACTGTCCCAGGACATCGACGAGCGCCAGATCGTCGAGTTCTACAGCCGCTGATGCCGGACGGAACGAAGAAGGGCCCCTTCCCCTCTCCGGGGAAGGAGGCCCTTTCGCCGTTTCGGCGGCCGCTTCACGCCAGCCGGATCTTCGCGAATTTCCGCTTGCCGACCTGCACGATGTCGCCGTCCTGCGGCCGGATCATCTCGTTCGGATCTTCGATGCGGCGCTCGTTCACCCGCACGGCGCCCTGCTGCACGCTGCGCCGCGCTTCGCTGCCGGACTGCTGAAGTCCCAAAGCCGTCAGCAGCTTCACGATCCGGATCGCGCCGTCCTCCAGTTCGCCGGCCGAAAGTTCCACTTCCGGGATGTCATCGGGCAGCTCGCGCTGCTGGAACACGGTCACGAAATGCCGCTCCGCCGCCTCCGCCGCCTCTTCGCCGTGATACTGCCGGACGAGCGTGCGGGCCAGGCGCATCTTCGCATCGCGCGGATGGACGGAGCCGTCCGCGAGTCCCCGCCTGAGCGCCTCCAGTTCCTCGAGCGAAATATCCGTCGCCAGTTCGAAGTACTTCAGCATCAGCTCGTCCGGCACGGACATCGCCTTGCCGTAGATCTCGTTGGGCTCCTCGTCGATGCCGATGTAGTTGCCGAGGCTCTTGCTCATCTTGTTCACGCCGTCGAGCCCTTCGAGCAGCGGCAGCATGATCGCGACCTGCTGCGCCTTGCCGTATTCCTTCTGCAGCATCCGTCCCATGAGCAGGTTGAACTTCTGGTCGGTCCCGCCGAGCTCGATGTCGCATTCCAGCGCCACCGAGTCGTATCCCTGCATGAGCGGATAGAAGAATTCATGGATGCTGATCGGCTGACCGGACTGATAGCGCTTCGTGAAATCGTCCCGCTCGAGCATGCGGGCGACCGTCATTTTGGCGGCCAGCCCGACCACGTCGGCGAACGTCATGGGCGCAAGCCATTCGGAATTGTAATGGATCGTCGTCCTGTCCGGATCGAGGATCTTGAAGATCTGCTTCCGGTACGTCTCGGCGTTCCGCTTCACGTCCTCTTCCGACAGCTGCTTGCGCGTCTCGGATTTGCCGGTCGGATCGCCGATCCGGCCGGTGAAGTCGCCGATGATGAGCTGCACGTGATGGCCGAGCTCCTGGAATTGCCGCAGCTTGTGCAGCACGACCGTGTGGCCGATGTGGATGTCCGGCGCGGACGGATCGAGGCCGAGCTTCACCTTGAGCGGCCTGCCCGTCCGGACGGATTCGGCCACCTTCGCCTCCAGTTCCTCCTCCGGCACGATCTCCACGACGCCGCGGCGGATCACCGCCAGCTGCCGTTCCACTTCCGCCCGCTGGGCGGGCGTCAGTTCCGTTCGTTCAGACATGTTCCCCTTCCTCCGTTCTTCTCTGTCGTTCCTGTCCGCCCGCGCGGCGGACCGGCCGCGGGACAACAAAAAAAGCCCTTCTCCCAAGGGACGAGAAGGACTGTGCCACCCGCGGTACCACCCTCGTTAAAGCGCGACCGCCGCCGGGCGATGCGCTTTCACTCGACACGCGCGTTAACGGGCGCAACCGGGTCCGGCTACCAGGGACAGACGCCGTTCGCCGAACCGGCTCGGGGATGTAATTCGCGCGGCGGACCGCAACCGGTTCGCAGCTTCCACCGGCTCTCTGGATGCGGCATTCCGTCGGCTACTCGTTCCCGTCATCGCCTTTCATGGAAATCCGATATTTGCGTTATACCACACGCCGGCGGAGATCGTCAACCGGACCCGCGCGGCGGCGATTGCGAATTCCCCTGATCAAAAATGTGCTATAATGGTAGACGTGACTTGGAGGGGGAGATAAAACCATATGGACATCAGCAAACGGTCGTCCGTGAAAAGGGGATGGCTGATCTTCGGTTACACCGTATGGGCGACCATCAAATGGCTTGTCATTTTCGGCATCATCATCGGACTGTTCGTCGGCGGCGCCGTGACCGGCTACGTCGCCTCCCTCGTGAAGGACGAGCCGATCCGGCCGCGTTCGTATATCGAAAGCAAAATCGGCGAATACGACGTGACGGGTTATGTCTACTTCAATGACGACACGCCGATCGGCCAACTGCGGACCGAAGAGGACCGCCAGCTCGTCAAGTTCGACGAGATTCCGCAGATCGTCATCGACGCGGTGCTCGCGATCGAAGACGACGATTTCTTCAAGCACCCGGGCGTCGACATCTGGGCGCTGGGCCGCGCCGTCAAGCAGAAGGTGCTGAACGAAGACACCCAGACGGGCGGCAGCACGCTGACCCAGCAGCTCGCGCGGCGCGTGTTCCTGTCCCTCGAAGTAACGGACAGCCGCAAGGTGCGGGAAATTTTCCTCGCGCTCCGGCTCGAACGCTTCCTGTCGAAGGAGGAGATTCTGACCGCCTATCTGAACAAGGTGCCCTTCGGCAACGGCTCGTCCGGATACAACCTTTACGGCATCAAGGCGGCGGCCAAGGGCATCTTCGGCATCGACGATCTGAAGGAGCTCAACCTCGCCCAGGCGGCCTATCTGGCCGGTCTGCCGCAGCGGCCGTCCGCCTATTCGGCCTTCACGAGCAAAGGCGAATACAACGAGCAGGGCATCGAGCTCGCGATCAAACGGCAGAAACTCGTCCTGCGCCGGATGCTCGAGACGGGGCGCATCACGCAGCGGGAATACGAGGAGGCGCTGGCCTACGACATCCGCGCTTCGCTGGCGAAGCCGGAGAAGAAGGCGTACAGCACCTATCCGTATCTGATGCTCGAAGCCGAGCGGCAGGCCGTCAAGATTTTGCTTGAGCTGGAAAATCCGGAGCTTGCGCCGGACTCGCCGGAATACGCCTTCAAGTTCGAGGAGAAACGCGAGGAACTGCTGCGCGGCGGCTATCACATTTACACGACGATCGACAAGGAAGTCTACGATCTGATGCACGAGATCGCGTCGGATCCGGACAACTTCTCCCCCGACCACGAAGAGAAGGGCATGGAACAGGTCGCCGCGATGATGATCGACCACAAGACCGGCGCGATTCTCGGCATGATCGAGGGGCGGGACTTCTACCAGGAGCAGATGAACTACGCGACGCAGATGACGCGCCAACCGGGTTCGACGATGAAGACGATCGCCGCCTATCTGCCCGCCATCGAAATGGGGCTCGTCCAACCGGCGTCGATCCTGGACGATGCGCCGATCGTGCTCAAGGACGGCCAGAAGGGCTTCCACTTCCCGAAGAACTCGGGCGGCAACTCGTCGCACGGCGGCTACAACGGGCTCGTGACGGCGCGGGAAGCGCTCAACCGCTCGCTGAACCTGCCGGCGCTCAAAGTCTTCCTGGAAAAGGTGACGATCCCGAAGGCCTGGGAGTTCGTGCGCAAGCTGGGCATCACGACGCTGCAGCCGGAGGACGACTACGCCCAGACGGGCGTCATCGGGGGCCTGAGCCTCGGCGTCACGGTCGAGGAACTGACGAACGCCTACGGCGCGATTCCGAACGGCGGCGTGTTCAACGACGCGTACATGATCCGCAAGATCACGGATTCGAACGGCAAGGTCATCTATGAACACAAACCGCGCCCGGTTCAGGTGTTCTCCGAACGGTCGGCGTTCCTCATTACGGACATGCTGCGCACGGTCATCACGAACGGGACCGGCTCCGTCGTGCGGCGGGAATACGGGAACAAGGAAATTCCGATCGCCGGCAAGACGGGCTCGACGCAAAGCTATGGCGACGTCTGGTTCATGGGGTTCACGCCGGACATCACGCTCGGCGTGTGGGCGGGTTACGAGAAGCCGATCCACACGCTGACTGGCGACGCGCGCTACCGGGCCCAGCACATCTGGGCGAAGATCATGAACAAGGTGACGGAGGCGCGGCCCGACCTCTTCCCGACGAAGGAGTTTCCGCAGCCGGAGGGCGTCGTGAAGGCGACGGTGTCCGGCGTGAGCGGCAAGCGTCCGAACGAACTGACCCGGGAATACGGCAAGCTGGTCACCGACTGGTTCAACGAGGACTATCTGCCGAAGGAGAGCGAGGACGGCCTCGTCAAGATGCGGGTCGTCGAGTACAAAGGCGTCTACTATATTCCCCAGCCGACGACGCCGGAAGATTTCGTCCGGGAGAAGGTGCTCGTCGTCCGGGAGAAGCCGCTCGACGCGCTGATGGAGGAGATCGAGGCCGCGATGGCGCAGATGCCGGCGTCGAGCCGCAAGCCGCTTTCCTATTTCATCCCGAAGGATGCGGCGGGCAGCGCGCCATCCAAGGTCGATCCGCGCGTCGACGACGGCCTCGATCCATCGCCCCCGAAGGGACTCAAGGTGGAGGAACTCGCCGACATGTCCGCCGTCCGCATCACGTTCCAGGGTTCGCCGGAAGCGGACGTCGTCGGCTACCGGTTGTACCGTTCGCTGAACGGCGGTCCGTACATCAAGACCGGAGAGTCGATCTATCACGGCGACAACATGCGGTTCATCAATTACGTCGCGCCGGCCAACCATTACAGCTATTACATCACGGCGGTTGACGTCGCGGGACGGGAATCGGCTCCGAGCGCGGTCGTCACCTGGGGCGGCGGTTCCCCCGTACAGCCGTCCCCTTACGGCCCGCAAACGCCGGCGGACCCGCAAATTCCGGGTCAGGATCCGCAAATTCCGTTCCCGGGTCCTGTGAATCCGGATCAGGATCCGCAGCATCAGGAGCCTGCTCCGGGCGGTTCGAACGGCGGAAACGCGCCGGATTCGCCGGGCGCCGAACCTTCGGCGCCGGTCGGACTCGCGGTCGAACGCACCGCGATCGGCTTCTCCGTCAGTTGGAATCCGAGCCCGGAATCCGAGCATGTGGAGAAATACCGGGTCTACTTCAGCGAGGACGGCGCACGTTTCCGGCGCATCGGCGAAGTGAACACGAACCGGTTCGAGTATGTGGCGCCGCTCGCGAGCGGCTACATCCGGATCACGGCCGTCAACGAATACGGCGAATCGCCGGCGTCCGATTCCGTCGCGCTGCCCGAACCGTGACATCGGCAATGAAAGGGGCGCCCTCCGGTCCGTACGGACCGAAGGGCGCCCTGCTTGTGCTTGCGGAAGCTGCCGCGCCCGTCAATCCTCGATCGTCGACAGGTCGCCGGTCGGCAGATTCAGCTCCCAGGCCTTCAGCACGCGGCGCATGATCTTGCCGCTGCGGGTCTTCGGCAGTTTGTCCCGGAATTCGATTTCCCGCGGCGCGGCGTGGGCGGCCAGCCCCTCCTTCACGAATCGCATGATGTCCTGCTTCAGCTCCTCGGACGGCGTGTAGCCTTCACGCAGCGAGACGAACGCCTTGATGATCTCGCCCCGGACCGGGTCGGGCTTGCCGATGACGCCGGCCTCCGCAACCGCCGGATGCTCGACGAGCTTGCTCTCGACTTCGAACGGTCCGACCCGCTCGCCCGCCGTGTTGATGACGTCGTCGATCCGGCCCTGGAACCAGAAGTAGCCGTCCTCGTCCATGTAGGCCGAGTCGCCGGAGATGTACCAGCCCGGAATGCGGAAATATTCCTCGTACTTCGCGGGATTGTTCCAGATCTTGCGCATCATGGACGGCCAGGGCGTGCGGATCGCGAGGTTGCCCATCCGGTAGGGCGGCAGCTCGTTGCCCTGATCGTCGATGATGGCGGCCCGGATGCCCGGCAGCGGGCGGCCCATCGAGCCGGGCTTGATGTCCATGCACGGATAATTGCAGATGAGCTGCGCTCCCGTCTCCGTCATCCACCAGGTGTCGTGGATGCGTTGACCGTACACCCGGAGGCCCCAGCGGACGACTTCGGGATTGAGCGGTTCGCCGACGCTCATGACATGGCGGAGGCTGGACAGGTCGTATTGCTTGACGATTTCCTCGCCGGCGCCCATCAGCATGCGGAACGCCGTCGGCGCGCTGTACCAGACCGTCACGCGGTATTTCTCGATCGTGGCGTACCAGTCCTGCGGGCTGAACCGGCCGCCGCGCACGACGTTCGTCACGCCGTGCAGCCAGGGCGCGAAGATGCCGTAGCTCGTTCCCGTCACCCAGCCCGGATCCGCCGTGCACCAGTAGATGTCGTCTTCCTTCAGGTCGAGGACGAACTTGCCGGTGACGTAATGCTGGATCATCGCGTTCTGCACGTGGTAGACGCCCTTCGGCTTGCCGGTCGAACCCGACGTGTAGTGGAGGATCAGCCCGTCTTCGCGGCCGAGCCATTCGATTTCGGCCTCGTCCGGGACTTGCGCCATTTCGGCGTGGAAATCGACGTGGCCTTCTCCCTGCGGCACGTCGGAACCGACGAGGATGATGTGCTTCAGGTCGGGCAATTCGGCCTTGGGCACGCGATACAGCAGCGCCGGAGTCGTCACGATCGCCACGGCGCCCGCGTCAAGCAGCCGGTCCTTGACCGCCGTCTCCATGAACGCCTCGAACAGCGGACCGACGACGGCGCCGACCTTCAGGCTGCCGAGCAGGCTGATGTACAGTTCCGGCGTCCGCGGCATGAAGATGAAGACGCGGTCTCCCTTCCCCACGCCCAGCTTGCGGAGCACGTTCGCGAACCGGTTCGACTGCTTCGACAGCTCCGCGAACGTGTACGATTCGTCGCGGGTGGCGTCGCTGTAGAGCAGCGCGATCTTGTCCCCCCGGCCGTTCTCGACATGCCGGTCGATCGCTTCATACGCCATGTTCACTTTGCCGGTCGTGTACCAGGAGAAAAACTTCTCCGCCTCCTCGAACGAGAACGTGGCGTACGTCTCTTCGTAGTTCTTCATGTTCGGATTGGTCGCGACCGGCGGGATCCGTTCCTGGTGACGGTCATCCATGCTGGAAATCTACCTCCCGTGTAACGTGGACTGAGCGAAAACCCGCAAGAATACGCTTACATTCCGGCTGTCGTGACACTGTCCGATGACGCGCGTCATGCAGGCAGACAAAATCATTATAGCACATCTGTCCGCCGGCCGCCTATACTTTCCTCCCTTCCCACGGATGGCTGAATTTGTTACGATGAGGAACGGGAACGTTTCCATTTCCGGTGACAGGTTTTCTCTAAGCGGACAGGAGGCCGCAGGATATGGAGCACCGCAAAATTTACCACTGCGAGAGGGTATCGACCCCGAAGGGCGAGCTGATCGTAGAAGGGCCCGTCCCTCCGGAGAAGCTGGCCGGCTACAAGATGCATCCGAAGCTGGACGCCTTCCGCCGTCCGGCCGAGCAGCACGCCGCGCTCGTCGAGATCGCCGGACTTCCCGAGGGGCGGATCATCGTCGCGCGGGACGATGATACGATCGTCGGCTACGTCACGTTCCATTATCCCGACGAACTGGAGCGATGGTCATCCGGGGGACTCGAGGATCTGATCGAGCTCGGCGCGATCGAGGTGGCGGACGACTACCGTTCGTGCGGGCTCGGCAAGCGGATGCTCCGGCTCGCGTTCGCGGACGGCCAGCTCGACAATGTCATCGTCTTCACGACGGAATATTATTGGCACTGGGATCTGGAAGGAAGCGGGCTGAACGTATGGCAATACCGGGAGATGATGGAGAAGCTGATGAAATCCGTCGACATGGTCTGGCACGCGACGGACGACCCGGAGATCTGCGCGCATCCCGCGAACTGCCTGATGGTGCGCATCGGCAAGGAAGTGCCGATGGAGTCGATCGAGAAGTTCGACCGCGTCCGTTTTCAGCGGCGGATCATGTATTGATCCGGAATGCCGGAAGCCCATGGGGAAAGGAAGAGACCGCGGAATGCCGGAAAACGCCGTTTTCGTCCATCACGCCGGCGAGACGAGATACAAATTCAACGACAGCCATCCCTTCAATCCGAAACGGCAACTGCTCACGATCGATCTGCTGCGCCGGACGGGAGCGCTCCGCGAGGATCTGATCGCGGTTCCCGAACCGGCTTCGGACGAAGAGATTCTGCGCATCCACCGCGAGGATTACGTGCGGATCGTGCGCGCGCTCAGCGTGCCCGAGCCCGCGCAGGCCGACCTGGACGATGCGGAGCGTTACGGCCTGGACACCGAGGATACGCCCGTGTTCCCGGGCATGCACGATGCGGCCGCCCTGATCGTCGGCGGATCGCTGCTCGCCGCCGAGCTCGTCATGACGGGCCGCGCGGAGCACGCCTACCACATGGCCGGCGGCCTGCACCACGCGCTGCCCGGCCGGGCGGCCGGCTTCTGCATCTACAACGACGCGGC
>Ga0207872_100507_pt1 | contig 21484 bp, 15 predicted proteins | sample Passage260B_FD_187372 | JGI IMG/M metagenome (GOLD analysis project Ga0207872, IMG submission 187372) | Cellulose adapted compost microbial communities from Newby Island Compost Facility, Milpitas, CA, USA - Passage2 60B (SPAdes) (version 2) ...
TCGTGCCACTCGACGATGTCGAGGTGGTCGTGGTGCGGACCGAAACGGGGTTTTATGCCGTCGAAAATCGGTGCACCCACGCGGACGTTCCTCTGGCAGGTGGCGCGCTGCGGGACGAGATGATCACCTGTCCCAAACATGGCGCGCAGTTCTGTTTGAAAACGGGTGCGGCGCTCACGCTCCCCGCGGTTGAAGCAGTCACCACTTTCCCCGTTCGCGTCGCCAACGGGTTGGTTCAAGTGCGCGACGCACGATGGGATTGAGGGAGCACGCAATGGACGGATCCACAGCAGAAAAAACGGTCACTGCGCCGATCGCGGAAGCGCTGGCGCGGGGTGAACGCTATCCCGAGCACGAACGAATCACCGTCACCCCGGCAGCTGCCGCCCATATCCGGAAAATGGTCGACAAAGCGCAAGCGCTGGGGCTTCGCATCGGAACGAAAAAGAGTGGTTGTTCCGGCTGGATGTACCACGTGGCATTGGCGGAATCGATCGGTGCGGACGATTTGGCCTTTTCGGTGCCCAACGAGAGGTGGTGGGTGGTCGTCGATGCCGCGAGCTTTCCCTACCTCAAAGGGCTTACGATCGATTACCAAGGGGAGGGGTTGTCGCGTCGCTTGACCTACCACAACCCCAACGTCAGCGAATCGTGTGGGTGTGGGGAGAGCTTTGCGCTTCCCGCTACCGGAGCGTGATCACCACGGTGCGGTGAGCGCGAAGACCGCTTCGGGGTGCCCCGCGGTAGCCAGCCACGTGAGCGGTAGCGACGGTTTGCCGGGGACAGCGAGCGCTGCCTCTGCCTCACGACGGTTGTGCCCCACTTCCACGAGGAGTCTCCCGCCCAGTGTGAGGTAGCGCGGCGCGTCGGCAACGATGCGCCGCACCAGCGTCATCCCATCATCCCCTGCGGCCAGCGCCAGTTGCGGCTCGTGGCGGAATTCGTCGGGAAGATTGGCCATCGCCTCAGTAGTCACATACGGCGGGTTGGCCAGAATCAGGTCGAACGGTTCGATCGGATCGCTCAGCGCCGCAAAAAGATCACCTTGCGCAAGCGTGATGCGCTCCGCGAGTCCATAACTTTCCACGTTGATTTGCGCGACAGCCAACGCGTCCGGTGACAGGTCGGTTGCAACGATTTGCGCGTTGGGAAACGCTTCGGCAGCCAGAATTGCCAAACAGCCGCTTCCCGTGCACAGTTCGAGCACGCGCGTGACTGCCGTAGGGGGTTTCTCGAGCCAGCGCGCCAGTGCTTCCGGTGCAAGGAGTTCGGCCAGGAACGAACGCGGAATGATCACCCGCTCGTCGACATAGAACGGTTTTCCCTGTAGCCACGCCTCGTTGAGGAGGTAAGCGGTGGGTACCCGGTCTTCTGTGCGGGCTGCGAGGAGCTCTGCCAAGCGGCTTCGTTCCTTGGGAAGCAAGCGGGCGTCGAGGAGCGTATCGAGCGCATGGATCGGAAGGTGGAGCGCCCGCGCAACCAGCCACCGCGCTTCGCAGTGCGCGTCGAGACACCCTTGGCCATAAGCGCATTCGGCGGATTCCATCGCGGTGACGGCAAAACGGATCCAATCACGCACCGTTGTCAGGTTTTCTATGGCCGTTTCCCATTCGGTGCCCAGCGTGAGCGAAAAAGTTTCGTCGCTGTTCATACGCCCTCCTCTCTGGCGAGCAGTTTGTGGAGCGTGCTTTCATAGATGCGCGCCAAGGGTTCGAGATCGGCGACGGCAATGCGCTCGTCGACCTGATGGATCGTTGCGTTCACGGGTCCAAATTCGACCACTTGGGGACAGATTTGGGCAATGAAGCGGCCATCCGAAGTTCCGCCGCTTGTCGAGCAGGTGGGCGTCACGCCCGTTACGGCAGTGATCGCATGGTGTAATGCCGTGACCAGGTCCGCCCGTGGGGTCAAAAACGGGCGCCCCGAAAGGGACCAGTCCAACGTGTAGCGGAGGTGGTGCCGGTTCAAAATCGCTTCGGTGCGCGCAATCAACTGCTCCGGGGTCTGTTCGGTACTGAAACGGAAATTGAAATCGACCGTGCAGGTGCCAGGAATGACATTGGTCGCCCCCGTTCCGGCATGGATATGGGCCACTTGAAACGTGGTGGGCGGAAAATCGTCGTTGCCGTGATCCCAGACCGTGCTGCACAGTTCCGCAAGCGCTGGCGCCAAACGGTGAACCGGATTGTCGGCGAGGTGGGGATAGGCGACGTGCCCCTGTTTCCCCAGCACGGTGAGGTGGCCGGTGAGGGAACCGCGCCGACCGTTTTTGAGGGTATCGCCCAACCGTTGGCTGCACGTTGGTTCGCCGACGATCGTGTAGTCGAGCGTTTCCCCCCGTTGCGCAAGGAGATCGACGACGTGGCGCGTACCATACTGGGCAGGTCCTTCTTCGTCGGAAGTGAGGAGAAACGCGATCGAGCCCCGGTGGTTGGGGTGCGACGCAACGAAGCGGCTTGCGGCGACGACCATCGCCGCGAGCGCGCTTTTCATGTCCGCAGCACCGCGGCCGTAGAGATAGACTACGCCGTCATCCCCTTCGGCGACCGTCGGCGTGAAAGGGGGAAAGCGCCAGCGTGCCGAATCGCCCGGCGGAACGACGTCGGTGTGGCCAGCAAAAACGACACACGGTTGCGTTGTGCCGCGCCGCGCCCAGAGATTAGCGACCCCTGCGCAATCGAACCGTTCGCAGGAAAAACCGAGCGAAGTGAGCCGATTTGCGATGAGGTCAAGGCAACCCGCGTCGTCGGGCGTGACCGACGGGCGGGCAATCAGTGCTTTCGCGAGTTCCAACACCGGGCTCATCATGACCGAATCGCCGTTTTGCGCGTCCAACATGGTTCATTCGATCCGAAAGTGAGAGAAATCCACGGAAGTTTCGTCCGAAGCAGCAGGAGTGCGCAGAGGATTGGGCGCTGATCGCTGCGAACCCGGTACCGGTTCCTGCTCCGACACTTCGTCTTTGACCCGGTTGCTGGGGCCGTTGTCGAGCCGCCAAGCCAGATTGCTGGGGGAATCGGCGTATTGCATCGCGACTTCGCGAGTGATCGCGCCGCTTTCCACCAGCTGCGCAAGCGCCTCTTCGAAACTTTTCATCTCGGCGGTGAGCGAGCGTTCGAGCGCTTCCCGAACGGCAAAGAGGTTTCCCTTTTCGATCGCTTCAGCGATGAGCGCAGTGTTGAGCAGGATCTCAACGGCCGGATAGCGGCGACCCCTTAGTCCAGGAACCAACCGTTGCGCAACGATCGCGCGTAACGCAACCGCCAGGTCTCCGTAGAGGAGCGCGCGGCTCTCCAACGGAAAAAAGTTCACGATGCGGTTGAGCGCGTGATAGCTGGTGTTGGCATGCAGCGACGCGAGCACCAGATGTCCCGTGAGCGCGTATTGCAGCGCTGCCTCCATCGTTTCGCGCGTGCGGATCTCGCCGATCAAGATGCAGTCCGGTGCCTGCCGCATCGCGTTCTTGAGCGACTCGGCCCAGGAGTGGGTGTCCGTACCGACGTCGCGCTGATTGACGATCGATTTCTTATGTTGAAAGAGAAATTCGATCGGGTCTTCGACCGTAAGAATATGGCCGCTGCGCTGGGCCGCGCGGGTGTCGACCATCGACGCCAGCGTGGTCGATTTGCCGCTTCCCGTGGCCCCGACCACCAACACCAAACCGCGCTGCGCCAGCGCTAGGTCGCGAAGAATCGGTGGCAGATGGAGCGCTTCGAGCGCCGGGATCTCCAGCGGAATATAGCGAAAAACCGCCGCGGGCGTGCCGCGCTGCCAAAAGAGGTTGCAGCGGAAATTGCCAATACCGGGCAGTGGCAGCGAAAAGTTGAGCTCCCGTTCGCGGACGAACAGGGCCCAACGCGCTTCGTCAGCGACGAACGCCTGCAGCCACTCGGTGAGTTGGGGTGCGGTCAGTGGCTGGGCGTTCAAGGGCTGCGCGTTGCCTTCGATCCGAATCGTCACCGGCGCACCCGCACTCAAATAGACGTCGGACGCTCGTTTCGCCGCCATCAGGCGGAAGATCTTCTCGAAGGTAGGGGTGAGTTGTGCCATCGGAACTGCTCAGTCCGGTATGGGTTCAAGTGCCGCGCAAGAGTTCGTTGATCGCGGTTTTGGCGCGAGTTTGCGCATCCACCCGCTTGACGATCACCGCGCAGTAGAGGCTATAGCGTCCATCGGCGCTCGGCAACGACCCGGGGACGACGACCGAACCCGAAGGAACGCGTCCGTAATGGATTTCCCCCGTCTCGCGATCGAAAATTCGGGTGCTTTGTCCAATATAGACCCCCATCGAGATCACACTGTTTTCTTCGACCACCACCCCCTCGACGATCTCCGAGCGTGCGCCGATGAACACGTTGTCTTCGATGATCACCGGGCCAGCTTGAACCGGCTCCAACACGCCGCCAATCCCGACACCACCCGAAAGGTGCACGTTTTTACCGATTTGCGCGCACGAGCCGACGGTTGCCCAGGTGTCGACCATCGTGCCTTCGTCGACGTACGCACCGATATTGACGTAGCTGGGCATCAAGACCACGTTTTTGGCGATGTAACTCCCACGGCGTACCATCGCCTGGGGAACGACGCGACACCCAGCGGCGCGAAACGCCGCTTCGTCGTACGACGCGAATTTGGGGGCGACTTTGTCGAAATAGCGCGAAACTCCGTCATCCATCACCCAGTTTTCGTAGAGGCGGAAGGAGAGGAGCACCGCTTTCTTGACCCACTGATTGACCACCCAATCACCGACGCCGCGCCGCTCCGCAACCCGAAGCTCGCCACGGTCCAACCCGGCAATCACCGCATCCACCGCGTCGCGTACGTCTTGCGGAGCATTGGTCGGGGAAAAGCGGGTACGCTCTTCGAATGCCGCGTCGATGAGTGCTTGCGTCTCCTGCCAGTTCATTCCGCTTCCTTTCTTCCACCAGTGAATTCAAACGGCAAATGGTATCATGCGCGCCCAATGGTTGCATGAGGTGACGATGCGACTTTCCCGAATCCGACTCGCTGGCTTCAAAACCTTCGTCGAACCCACCGTGATTGCGGTCGATGCGCCGTTTGTCGCGATCGTTGGCCCCAATGGCTGCGGCAAGTCGAACGTGATCGACGCCGTGCGCTGGGTGCTTGGTGAAACGCGCGCCTCCAGTATGCGCGCGCAGACGATGAGCGACGTGATCTTCAACGGCAGCGCCGAACGCAAACCCGCAGCTCGCGCCAGCGTCGAGCTGATCTTCGACAACCTCAACGAAGCGCGAGTGGGGGCATGGGCGCGGTTTGAAACACTCTCGGTCAAAAGGATTCTGACCCGAGACGGGGAATCGAGTTACTGGCTCAACGGTCAACGGGTGCGGAGGCGAGATGTGCTCGACCTCTTTTTGGGCACCGGTCTGGGACCGCGCGCCTACGCGATCATCGAGCAGGGGATGGTGAACCGACTGATCGAAGCCAAACCGGAAGAGTTGCGCCATCTGCTCGAAGAGGCCGCAGGAGTGACCCGATATCGGGAACGCCGCAAAGAGACGGAAGCGAAGCTCCAGGAAGCCGAAGCGCACCTCGCACGTCTCCGGGATCAGTTGGCGACGTTGCGCAGCAACGAAGCCCGACTCCAAGCCGAAGCGGAAACTGCCAAAACCTGGCGCAAATGGACCGCGCAAAAAACACGAACCGAGCGTCTTTTGTGGGCGTTGCGTCGGGTGCGTGCAGAGCGCGCCTTGGCCGAAGCTGAGTGTGCCGAAAGGGAAGCTGAGAAGCAACTGGCCGAATGGCGCGAACAGCAAACCGCGCTGTCACAGGAAAGAGCCGCGGCGCAAACCGCTTTCCAAGAAGCCACGCAGACGTTAGAAGCAGCACAGCAACACTACTATCAAATCCAGGCGCAGGTGGTGGAACTGCGCCACCAAGCGCAGAACGCTGCGATGCGACAAACGGCGTTGGCGCAGGAACGCGAAACGATCTTGGCCGAGCGCGCCCGTTGGGCAGCGGAACAGACGCGGGTGACCGAAGCGTTGCACGCGGCGCAGGAAGAGGTCGCGGTCTGTGAAGCGCGCTGGGAGGAGCTGCTCGAAGCCTGGGATGCCGCTCAGGAGGCGTTGCAAGCTGCCGAACGCGTTGCGCAACAAAAACACGCCGTCGAGAAACGTTTGCAGCACGAAAGGGATCAGCTCGACAGGCGCCTTGCGCAGGTGCGACTCCATCGGCAAACTGCTGAGCGGCAGCAGCAAAAGATTTTTACGCAGCGCGCGCACTTGCGCCAAGAGCTGGAATCCCACGACGACGCGCCTGCGGATTTGGCGCCGCTCCTTGCGGAACAGACGGCGGTTCAGGAACAACGCGCTAGACTGGAACGTGCGTTGGCGCAAAGCGACGTCGAATGTACAGCGCTCGACACCGAAACGCGCCAAGCGGATGAGGCCCTTCGGTCCTGGCGCGAACAACGGGCGGAAGTGGCGGGTCGCGTGCGTAGCTTGGAAAAAGCATTGTCGCGGCATCGAAACGCTGCGGCCAAAGCGCACGCTGCGGAAAAGCCAGAACTCTGGCAGCAGATCGATGTGGCCCCTGAGTATGCTAATGCAGTTGCGGCCGCGCTCACACCGTGGATGCAGAGCATAGCCGCTACGCCGGATGGCGTATTGCCGAAGGGTGTAGGCTCGTGCGCCGTGCGGCGCGACGCGGTTCCCGAACGCACACCGAACGATCCGCCAAAGCCACCGGAAGGCGTCGTTGCCCTCCATTCGGTGATCACGACGTCCGATCCCGCGCTCGCATCGTGGCTGCGCGCAAAACTCGACAACGTCTGGCTGACCGAAACCCTTACTGCGGCAATCGACGCGTGGGTGGTCGCCCGTCACGCCATCGTCGTGACCCGTGACGGTGGACAACTCACCCCTTGGGGCTGGATTCCTCGGAACGAATCCGATTCGGCGGCACAGGAAGCGACCCTGCTCGAACAGCGTGCCGAGCTCGCCGAATGGCAACAACGGTTGGTCGCCATCGAAAAAGAGATCGAGTCTGCCGAGCAGCATGCGGCGCTGTGTGCGGAACGATACCAAATTGCCCGGGAAAAGGGTGAAGCGCTGCGCGCTGAGCAGCGCCAAATCACACAGCACGAGCAGAAACTTGCATTGCAATTGGCGCAACGCAAAGAGCAGTTGGCGTGGGCAAAGCGCTGGCGCGCCGAACGTTTGGCGCGCCTGGCTGAGCTCGATGCCGAATGGGCGCGATTGCATGACGAGATCGCAGAGCGAAACGACGAAGAGGAAGCGCTGCTCGAGCAGCTCGCACTGCTGGACGAAGCGTTGGAGCGAGCGCGCACCGAGGCGCGCGTTGCGCAAAGTGCCTGGCAAGAGGCGCAACAAAACGCGCGCACACTCGAGCACGAGAAGCAGGCGCTCGCAGCGCAACAGCAACAGATGACCCGGCATTGCACGCTCCTAGCAGAAAGCCTTACGCGAACGGAAACGGAACGGCAACGGCTCGAGAGCCGACTTGCGGAGCTCGACCGTGAAGCCGCTGCGCTCGATACCGGACCCGCACCAGAAACCGTGCGCGCCTTGGAGGCGCAACTCGACCAGGCCGAACAAGCCGTCCGGGGGGCGCGTGAAGCCGTGAAAGCCGCGGAAGCGCACTTTCGCGCCGCAGAGCAGCAGGCGCAGGCCCACGAACAGGCACGGAACGCGCTCGAAACGGCGTGGCAACAGGCGCACGATGCACGCGTTGCCGCGGAAATGGAAGTGGCGCGGTGGCAAGAGGCCTTGGCGGCGGCGGAGGTCGACTGGGACGCGTTGCGGGTTCAGGTCCCTCATCTCGACGAACAGCAGCTCGCCAACGAATTGGAGCGACTCACCCAAGCGATCGACGCGCTCGGGCCAGTGAACCACGCGGCGTTCGCTGCACTCGAAGCGCTCACCCAGGAGATCGACGCATTGCAACGCCAAGTCGATGATATCGCTGCTGCCGAACAGACCTTGCGGGAAGCGATCCGTACCATCGACAAAGAGACGCGGGAAGCGTTGCAACAGACCCACCGCGCGGTCAATCGCGCCTTTTCCGAACGCTTCTCGCAACTTTTTGGTGGCGGGCAAGCGCAATTGGCGCTGACGGGAGACGAAATCCTCGACGCCGGCGCACAGATCATCGCACAGCCACCCGGCAAAAAGAACGGCACGATCCAGCTCCTCTCTGGCGGCGAGAAAGCTTTGACTGCGATTGCGCTGGTTTTCGCCTTTTTCGACCTCAATCCCGCGCCGTTTTGCATTCTCGACGAGGTCGACGCGCCGCTGGACGACGCCAATACCCAGCGCTATGCGGCGCTGATTCGCACGATGGCAGAACGAACCCAGTTCCTCGTGATCACCCACAACAAACTGACGATGGCCGCAGCGGATCGTTTGGTTGGGGTGACGATGCGCGAGCAAGGGGTTTCCCGCACAGTGGACGTCGACGTGGAACGTGCCGTACAATTGGCGCAACCGGCCGTATAACCTTCGGCGTTAGGAACCGATTCGATGGATACCCAACTGTTGCTTGCCTTGGGGGGGGTCGCTGCACTGGCCGGCGTAGGTTTTTGGGCCTACACCGCGTGGCAGACCCACCAACACCGCAAAAAGATCGAACAGAGCTTTGCGCGTCCCGACGAGGCGCGTTCGCTGGAAGTGGAACCGGAAGGGCGGCTCAACCCGTTTGGCCCAGTGAAACGAAGCCGCGTGGTGCGCGAAAACGAACCGGAGCTGCCGGTCGAACCCCGTCCCGAACACCCGCCAGAACACCCGCGCCACCTCCACCGGCGGGTGGACCTGATGGTGGAATTCACCGCGAGCGAACCGATCGATCTCGCGCGGCTGCGTGAAGTCCTGATCGCCGAATTCCGCGACGCCGACAATTTGCCGATGCGCTGGTACTTTTTCGACGACGCCAACAACGACTGGGAACTCGTCACGCTCGAAAGCAATGGCACGCCGCACAAAATCCTAGCGGCACTCCAACTCTGTGATCGTTCCGGCCCGATCGGCGAGCGGGAATACCTGCGCTTTATCGGGGGTGCCGAGCGGGTTGCCGACCAATTGGGTCTGGCGCTCGGTCGCATCGATTCGCGTACGCAGGTATTGCGCTTGGCGCAAGAACTGGATCGTTTCTGCCACGACGTCGATCTGCAAATCGCGATCAACCTCAAACCCCGTGAAGGGATGATGCGTGGCACCAAAGTTCGCGCCGCCGCCGAGGCGTACGGCATGCGGCTCGACGCCGATGGCGTTTATCGCCTCTACGACGACAATGGCGCGGTCCTCTTCGCACTCATGGACGCGACGGGAGAGCCGTTCATCGCTGCCGAAATGCGCGTCCGCCAAGTCCCCGCACTGACGCTCGTTCTCGAAACCGCGCTCATCCCGTCGGCTGCCGTCTTCGACCGGATGATCGCGTTCGCGGAAAAATTGACGAAAACGCTCGAAGCCGAAATCGTCACCGACGACGGGGCTCCGCTTTCCCCCGAAGCGCTCAAATGGCTCCGGGGACAAGTGGAGTCGAGCCACGAACGGATGCGGCAATTCGAAGTGCCACCGGGTGGCACGGTTGCGCAACGCCTCTTTGCCTAAGGAGAAGCGGCATTGTCGTTACAGCGCACCCGAACGATTCCCGGCGCGGTTCGTGAACGCGTTGCAACCCTGCGCGAAACGATCCGGCGCTTGGATTACGCCTATTATGTGCGCAACGAACCCTTGGTCCCGGACGCCGAATACGATCGGCTTTTTCGGGAACTGGAAGCGCTGGAAGCGCAGTATCCGGAATTGATCACCCCCGATTCGCCCACGCAGCGCGTGGGGGGGACGCCGGCACCCGAATTTCGCGAAGTGACCCATGAGATCCCAATGTTGTCACTCGCGAACGCGTTTACCCCAGAAGAGGTTATTGCGTTCGATCGCCGCTGCCGCGAAGGGTTGGGCGTCACCGCGGTGCGGTACGCCTGCGAACCCAAATTCGACGGTGTTGCGATTTCGCTCCTCTACGAAAACCGCGTGCTGACCCGCGCGGCAACCCGCGGCGATGGGTTCAAAGGGGAAGAGGTCACCGCTAACGCCCGGACCATTCGCACGATCCCGTTGCGTTTGCCCGACGAAGCGCCAAAGCTTCTCGAAGTACGCGGCGAAGTGGTGATGACTCATGCCGATTTTGCCGCACTCAACGCACGCCAGCTTGCTGCGGGCGAAAAGACCTTCGCGAACCCACGAAACGCCGCATCGGGAAGCTTGCGCCAGCTCGACCCCAAAGTCACTGCGAAACGGCCGCTGCGCTTTTACGCTTACCAATGGGTTCGCGCCGAAGGGGTCGATGCGGCCCCGGAAACCCATTCCGAGGCGCTCGAACGTCTAGAGCGGTTCGGCTTCCCGGTTTCCGAATGGCGCCAGACCGTGGTCGGTGCCGAAGCGCTGCTCGACTACTACCAGAAGATGCTGGCGCGCCGAGACCAACTCCCTTTCGATATCGACGGCGTTGTCTATAAAGTCGATGCGTTTGCTGAGCAAGATCGCCTGGGGTTCGTCGCGCGCGCTCCGCGTTGGGCGATCGCGCACAAATTCCCCCCGCAAGAGGCAGTGACGCAACTTCTGGCAATCGATGTCCAAGTGGGGCGCACCGGTGCGCTGACTCCGGTGGCGCGCCTTGCCCCGGTTGCGGTTGGCGGCGTTACCGTTGCGAACGCGACGCTCCACAACGAAACGTTCATCCGGCAGCAAGACATTCGCATCGGCGACTGGGTCGTCGTGCGCCGTGCCGGTGACGTGATTCCCGAAATCGTCCGCTCCCTGCCCGAGCGGCGACGTGGCACGGAGCAGGTGTTCACGCTGCCATCGCACTGTCCCGTTTGTGGCTCGCACGTCGAACGGGATCCCGAAAAAGCGATCGCCTACTGTACCGGCGGACTCTACTGTCCCGCGCAACGCAAACGGGCAATCGAACATTTCGCGAGCCGCCGAGCGATGAACATCGAAGGGTTGGGCGAAAAACTGATTGCCGAACTCGTCGATCGGGAATGGGTGCGCAACCCAGCCGATCTCTACGACCCTGAGCGGATCTCCGTCGATCGGTTGGCCACTTTACCCCGGATGGGACCGAAGTCGGCCGCAAACCTCATCGCCGCGATCGAGCGCAGCCGCCATACCACGTTGCCCCGTTTCCTCTACGCCCTGGGGATTCGTAACGTGGGCGAAGCCACGGCAAAAGATCTGGCGCGCCATTTCGGTTCGCTCGATGCCCTCATCGCAGCGACCGAAGCCGATCTGATGGCGGTGCCGGAAATCGGTCCGATCGTGGCGGCGTCGATTCATCAATTTTTCCGCGAACCTCATAACCTCGAAGTGATCGCCGCGCTCAAGCGCCATGGGGTTACCTGGTTGGAAGGGGAACCCCTTGCGGCGACATCGGTTTCGTCTCAAGACGCAATGCCCGCACCAACCGACCCGAGCGAAGCGAACCGATCCCACGCGTTGGCAGGTCTGACGTTCGTGCTCACGGGCACCTTGCCCACGCTCACGCGCGAAGCGGCCACTGCGCTCATCGAAGCGCACGGAGGCAGGGTAAGCGGATCGGTATCGAAAAAGACGAGTTACGTCGTCGCGGGCGAAGCTGCTGGGAGCAAATTGGCGAAAGCGGAAGCGCTGGGGATTCCCATCCTCGACGAAGCAGGACTCAGGCGCCTCATCGCGGAAAAAAGTAATTCAACTTCATCTATTTGACTGAATGTGGAGAAAACTATGGCCCGACCCTTGGTACGCAAAGCGGTTTTTCCCGTCGCGGGGATGGGAACGCGTTTTCTGCCCGCGACCAAGGCAAGTCCCAAAGAGATGTTGCCGATCGTCGACAAGCCGCTGATTCAATATGCAGTGGAAGAGGCGGTCGCAGCGGGGATCACCGAGCTCATTTTCATCACCGGGCGGACCAAGCGCTCGATCGAAGATCACTTCGACAAAGCTTATGAGCTGGAATCGGAACTCGAACAGCGTGGCAAACACGCGTTGTTGGAGGTGGTGCGCAAGACCGTCCCCCAAGGGGTGACCTGCATCTATATTCGGCAACCCGAGGCGTTGGGCTTGGGGCACGCGGTCCTGTGCGCGCAACCAGTGGTCGGCAACGAACCCTTTGCGGTGCTCCTTGCCGACGACCTCTGCGACAACAACGATGGCAAACCGGTGCTCCAGCAAATGGTCGAGGTCTTCGCGTACCACCGTTGTTCGGTGTTGGGGACGATGACCGTACCGCGTGAGCAGACCAAGCAGTACGGAATCGTCAGCACCGATCCGTGTGAGCAGGGCAATACCCGGCGCATCCGCGCGATCGTCGAAAAACCCGAACCCGAAAAGGCCCCTTCGACACAAGCGGTGGTTGGCCGCTACATCCTCACCGCCGCGATCTTCGATCACCTCAAGCGCATCCAACCGGGGGCAGGGGGAGAGATCCAGCTCACCGACGCGATCAGCTCGCTTCTCAAAGAGGAGGCGGTACTCTCCTACGCATTCGAAGGGGTGCGTTACGACTGTGGGTCGAAAGCCGGATACCTGCAAGCCACCGTCGAATTTGCACTGCGCCATCCCGAGGTGGCCGAAGCGTTCCGCGCCTATCTCAAAGAGCGGATCACGGCGCTTTAGTCGGTGTCGCTCCTTGCTGCTTTGCGCCGTTCGTGCTCTTTGAGGAGCCGTTTGCGCAGCCGGATGCTCGTCGGCGTGATCTCGACCAGTTCGTCGTCGTCGATGAATTCGACCGCGCGTTCCAGCGTCAGTTCGATGGGCGGTGTGAGGCGCACCGCCTCGTCGGAACCCGAAGCGCGAATGTTGGTGAGCTGTTTGGTCCGCACCGGATTGACGACCAGGTCGTTTTCTCGGCTGTGAATGCCGATGATCATCCCTTCGTAGACCGGATCACCTGGTTTCACGAACATCCGCCCGCGTTCTTGCAGCTTCCAAAGCGCGTACGCGACACATTCGCCGTCTTCTTGAGAGACGAGGACGCCGTTGCGCCGACCGGGGATCGGTCCGGCGTACGGCGCATAGTCGTCGAAGATGTGACTCATGAGCCCCGTGCCGCGGGTCAGCGTCAGGAACTCGCCTTGGAAACCGATCAGCCCTCGAGCCGGAATGCGGTATTCCATCCGCACCCGCCCTTTGCCGTCGATCTGCATATCGAGGAGTTCGGCGCGCCGGCGCCCCAGCTCTTCCATCACCGCGCCTTGGTGTCCCTCTTCGATATCGACGGTGAGGCGTTCGTACGGCTCACACCGCACGCCGTCGATCTCTTTGAAGACGACTCGGGGCTGGCCGACTGCCAATTCGAACCCTTCCCGTCGCATGTTTTCGAGCAAAATGGTCAAATGGAGCTCGCCGCGCCCCGAGACCTCGAACTGTTCTGCCGATTCGCCGCCGAAGTCGACTCGCAGTGCGACGTTGCGCAAAAGCTCTTTTTCCAGCCGTTCGCGAATCTGGCGGCTGGTGACAAATTTTCCTTCACGCCCGGCAAGAGGTGAGGTATTGACCATGAAGGTCATCGTCAGCGTCGGTTCGTCGACGGCGATGGGCGGTAACGGCTGCGGATCGTCCGGATCACAGAGGGTGACCCCAATCCCGATGGCGTCGATCCCGCTCACCATCACGATGTCGCCTGCGGTGGCTTCAGGAACCGGGATCCGCTCCAAGCCGCGAAAACCGAGGATTTGCCCAACCTTGCCCTTGCCTAGGAACGTTTCACCGCGATAGACCGCAACCTCTTGATTGGGGCGCAACACCCCTTGTTTGATGCGACCGATCCCCATCTGCCCCAGATAGTTGGAGTGGTCGAGCGACGCGATCAAGAGTTGGAGGGGCGCGTCACGGTCTACGGCGGGGGGCGGGACATGGGTGAGAATCGCCTCGAAAAGGGGGCGCATGTCGCTCGAAGGGGTCTTGAGGTCGAGCGTCGCGTAACCGTTGAGCGCAGAGGCATAGACGACGGGGAAATCGAGTTGTTCGTCACTGGCGTCGAGTTCGGCGAAGAGGTCGAACGTGGCGTTGATCACCCAATCGGGGCGCGCTCCCGGGCGGTCGATTTTGTTGATCACGACGATCGGTTTCAACCCCAGAGCGAGCGCCTTCTGCGTAACGAAACGCGTTTGCGGCATCGGCCCTTCGACCGCGTCGACCAAGAGCAAGACGCCATCGACCATCGAAAGCACCCGTTCGACCTCACCACCGAAATCGGCGTGACCGGGGGTGTCGATGATGTTGATCAGCGTTCCTTCATAGGTGATCGCGCAGTTTTTCGCCAAAATGGTGATGCCACGCTCACGCTCCAGTTCGTTGCTGTCGAGGATCCGTTCTCCGACGGTCTGATGGTTGGCAAAGGTTCCTGACTGTTTCAACAGTTGGTCGACCAATGTCGTTTTGCCATGGTCGACGTGGGCGATGATCGCGATGTTGCGAATCGCAGGGTGGGTTTGGGTCGTCATAAACAAACGCTTTCGTACGATTCGTTGCCAAAGGTGCGCATTATACGGGGAAGGGCACCGTTCCCCCACGGCACCGTCGTATTGAACACATATGACTTGCAGGTTCGCTACAAGCCGGTCCAGTTGGCACGGGTCTTTGCCCATTCCGGCGCGTTGCCGTTGTCGCAGCGGCCAAAATGCCGTCTCGACTGATTGGCCGAGGAAGCAGGGCGATGATCGAACTCTACTATTGGCCAACTCCGAACGGCCACAAAATCACGATCTTTCTGGAAGAGGCGGCGCTTCCGTACCGCATCGTGCCGGTCGACATCAGCGCAGGCGACCAGTTCAAACCCGAATTCCTGGCGATTTCCCCGAACAACCGGATGCCTGCGATCATCGACCATGCGCCTGCCGATGGCGGTGCGCCGATCTCCGTTTTCGAATCGGGCGCGATTCTGGTCTATTTGGCAGAAAAGATCGGACGCTTTCTGCCTACGGCGCTACGGTCGCGCAAAACGGTATTCGAATGGTTGTTTTGGCAAGTGGGCGGGCTTGGCCCGATGGCGGGACAAAACCACCATTTCGTCCAATACGCCCCCGAATCGATCCCGTACGCGATCGACCGCTATGTGCGCGAAACGAGCCGCCTCTACGCCGTGCTCGACCGTCGTCTTGCCGAAGTCGAGTGGGTCGCCGGGGACTACTCCATCGCGGATATGGCGATCTATCCGTGGATCGTTCCGCACGAACGGCAACGGCAAAACCGGGTAAAATCGCAGCTTTCGGACATCAGGGGGTAGGCCCATGCTGGCAGTGATTGGCGGTAGTGGTCTTTCGAATCTGACGAATCTCGAACGGCTTGGGCAGCGGGTCGTACGAACCCCCTACGGCGAACCGTCCGGCGTCCTCACCTTCGGCCGTCTGGGCTGTGAAGAGATCGTTTTCATTGCCCGCCACGGCTACGGCCATACGATCGCCCCCCACCAGATCAACTACCGCGCCAACCTGTGGGCGTTGAAACACGTTGGGGTGACGCGCGTGATCGCAGTGGCGTCCGTGGGGGGCATCGCACCACATCTGCCCCCAGGAACGCTGGTCGTGCCGCATCAGATCATCGACTATACGTGGGGGCGGGTGTGCACCTTTTACGACGGCCCCGACGACCCCGTGGTCCATATCGACTTCACCCAACCCTTTACGCCGTCACTTCGCACGGCGCTCTTACAAGCGGCAACCGAATGTCAAGAGCCGGTTGTCGATGGCGCCGTCTATGCCTGTACGCAAGGGCCACGGCTGGAAACCGCAGCGGAAATCGAGCGGTTGGCGCGGGATGGTGCCGAGCTCGTTGGAATGACCCTGATGCCAGAGGCGGTGCTTGCCCGTGAAATCGGACTCGAATACGCGGCGTTGAACGTCGTCGCCAATTGGGCAGCCGGGCGGGGCGACGCGAAAGAACGGATCGCGTTCGACGCGTTGGAGCGCGAACTCGAACGAGCGATTGGTCGCGCGAAACGCATTCTCGAAGCGTTTTGTCATCTGTGCTCCACACCAAACGGTTAGCATTTGCGAACTGAGCGCCTGCGGTTTAGAGCAAAACATCGTATCCGGAATAAACCCGTCGCTTTAGCGCAAGCTCGCGCGGAATCGCTTGAGTGCTATCGTGAAAAAGAACGCGCCCAGCAGCAGTGTCATCGCAAGGTCCAGCCAAACACTGCTTAGCGGCACGTTCCGATAAAGCAACCCTTGCGCCAAGCGGACGAAGTAGGTGTTGGGCGCGGCGAGCATGATCTGCTGCACCAATTCCGGCATGCTTTCGCGCGGCGTGACCGCACCGGAAAGCAGTTGTAACGGAATCACCACCAAGATCACTAAGAGTCCGAACTGCGGCATCGAACGGGCAATGGTTGCCAACAAAACCCCCAGAGAAGCGGCGGCAAACTGGAAAAGCGCAGCGGCGACGAGAAAGCGCAACACACTCGCTGCGGTGATGGGGACCCCCAGCACCCCCTGAACGACCAGCCACAGCGAAATCGAAACACCGATCAGCACCACGATGCCGTTTGCGACGATCTTCGCCACCAGGATCTGCCACGGGTGGAGCGGCAGCACCAAGAGGTGTTCGATCGTACCGTGTTCCCGTTCGCGGATCAGCGCCGCCCCCACCAGGACCACGGTGAGGATCGTCACCATGTTGATGATCTGCATCACACCGCCGAACCACAGGCCGGTCAGATTGGGGTTGAAACGAACCCGCACCACCAAGTCGACCGGTTGCGGCGGCAGCAGCGCCTGTCCCTCGGCCCACTGGCGAATCGTCTCGCTGACGATTTGCGTGAGATAGGTCTGCCCCAGAAATGCTTGGGTCATCACCGTCGCGTCGATCCACAGGGCGATTTCGGTGGTACGACGCGCAACGAGGTCGGCTTGAAAGTCGGGGGGGATAACCAGCACGAAACTGACCTCACCGCGATCGAGGAGGGAATCGACCTCGTCCCAGGTGACAAAGCGCGGAGGAAGAAACTGGGGTGGGCGTATCGCTGCAGCGATGCGCGCCGAGAGCGCAGAGTGGTCGTGGTCGACGATTGCGATCGGCGCGTTGTGCAACTCTTTGGAAACGCCAGTAGCGGCAGCGTAGATTGCGCCGGTGAAGGCCCAAACGATGAGCACGAGCAGTACGCGGTCTCGCCCCAGACTTTGCAGCTCTTTGGCGATCAGCGCAAGGACCGGTCGGAGGAGGGAAACCGTTTCGTCGTTCGGCATCGTTTACGCTTCCTGCTTGGGCAGGCGCCAGATCGCCACAGCACTGGTGACGAGCGTAAAGAGCGCCAACCAGATGAGTTCGTGGGCCAATGTCTCGCCGTCGAGCGCTTTGGTGATCACCCCACGACTGATCGTCAAATAGTGGCTGACCGGAAAGCCTTCTCCGATCCACCGCGCAATTCCTTCACTTGCCGAAACTGGCGTGGTTAGGCCGGAAAACTCGATGCTGGGGAGCATCGTCAAGATGGCGGTGCCAAAGAGCGCGGCCACCTGCGTGCGCGTCACTGTCGAGATCAGCAGGCCAAAGCTGGTCGTCGCCAGAAGGTACAGGAGCGTCGCTACCGCAAGGAAAAAGAGGTCACCTTTGAGGGGAACCCCATACCCCCAACGGGTCTGCACCAGGAGCAGCAAAAAGGCGACGAACGAGACAGCTATGTACGGCAGCTGTTTGCCCAAAAGAAACTCGGCGCGACGCAGCGGAGTGACGTAGAGATTCACGATACTGCCCAATTCCTTTTCGCGGACGACGGCCAGCGCGGTGAGGATCGCCGGAATGAAGATGAGCAGCAAGGGGATCACTGCGGGCGCCATCGCATTCACCGAACGCAGTTCGGGGTTGTAGCGATAGCGTACGGCTAGCTGAATCGGAAGTGTGGCATCGACACCGCGGCTCAGTTTTTGCCATTGCGCGAGGATGGCCTGATGAACCGCAAGGGCATACCCTCGTGCGGTCTCGCCCCGAAAAGGCATCGAACCGTCGATCCACACACCCAGTTCGACGCGCCTGCCGCGATGAAGGTCTGCGCCGAACCCTGGGGGAAATGCGTACCCCACCGCGGCGCTACCGTTCTGAAGCGCGGTTTGGAGCGCGTCGAGAGTGGGCACGGCACCGATCACTTCGAATTCCCGTGTCGCGTCGAGTTGCGCGATGTAATCGTGGCTTTCTGTACTCTGATCGGCGTCATAGACCACGACGGGTAGGCGATCGACATCGAGGGAAATGCCGCTGGCCAAAACGAACATCAAGACGACCGCACCCAAAAGGGCAAAGAGCAGCCGGATGGGGTCCCGCATCAGTTCCTGTGATTCTCGTTTGGCCACGCTTGCCAGTCGCCGGTAGGAAAAACGTGGCTGGTGACGACGCATAGAGTCCGAATCGGTCGATTGCCGCTGCGGTTCGATCCGGTTTGGGGCGTGTTCCGCCGACTGCGCCCGGGATTGGTTCTCGTTTGTTTCCCGAGTTGTAGGGGGAGCCGCTTCGCCCCGTTGCGTCTCTTCTGCTTCGAGCGCCCGGATGAACGCCGTTTCCAGCGAATCTGCCTGATAGTGCGCGATGATCCGATCCGGCGTATCCTGGATCAAAACCTTGCCGGCGTGCATCAAGGAGATGCGATCGCATCGCATCGCTTCGTTCATGAAGTGGGTAGAGAGAAAGATCGTTACCCGCTCACGGCGCGAAAGGGTGTAGAGCAACGCCCAAAACTGGTCCCGCGCAACAGGGTCGACGCCCGAGGTCGGTTCGTCGAGGATCAGGACTTTGGGGCGGTGGAGGACCGCGACGGCAAGCGAGAGGCGCTGTTTGACGCCCAAAGGGAGCGACTCAGCCGTGTGATTCCGATAGCGGGTCAGGTCGAATTGACTGAGGAGGGCTGCGATCCGTTCGTGCGCCTCATGTTCCGGCATTTGGAAAATGCGCGCGTGCAGCCACAGGTTGGCCTCGACGCTCAATTCCTGATAGAGGGAAAATTGTTGCGTCATGTAGCCGACCAGGCGCCGCGTGGCCAAATCATTGGGTGCGAGCGGCTTGCCAAAAAGGCGAGACTCCCCCTCGGTGGGCGGCAAGAGCCCAGTGAGCATCTTCATCGTGGTGGTCTTGCCGCAGCCGTTCGAACCCAGAAAACCAAAGATTTCGCCTTCGCGAATGGCGAATGAGACGTGATCGACTGCGGTGAAGTCGCCGAACCGTTGGGTGAGCCCTTCGGCGGCGATGACGATGGGGCGTTCGTCTGCGGGGGTTGGGGGCTCTTCGTGCGCTTCACGCGGTGTGACGGATGCCGTTTCGGTCGAAGGGGTGCGCGACAGCGTGCGCTCATCGTGCGCATGGGTCATCAACCGGGCAAACGCGGCTTCGAGCGTTGCGGTGTTTGTCGCCTGTTTGAGCACTTCTGCGCTCCCTTGACCGATGATCCGACCGCCATAGAGCGCCAGCAGATGGGCAAACCGTTCTGCTTCTTCCATGTATGCGGTGGCGACGATCACGCGCAGTTGCGGTCGTTCCGCTTGAAACTGCGCGATCAAGTTCCAGAAACGGCGGCGGGAAAGGGGGTCGACCCCGGTGGTGGGTTCGTCGAGGATCAGCCAATCGGGATCGTTGATGAGCGCACAACAGAGCGAGAGTTTCTGCTTCATTCCGCCGGAGAGTTTTCCCGCGGGGCGATCGCGAAAGCGCCAGAGATCGGTGGCGGTGAGCAGGCGTTCGATCGTTTGTGAGCGGTACGGCTCCGTGAGCGCGAAGAGATCGGCAAAATGGGTGACGTTTTCCCAGACGGAGAGGGTGGGGTAGAGATTTTTGCCGAGCCCTTGAGGCATGTACGCGATGCGTTCCTGAAGACGCTGCCGATCGTGACGCACGTGCAGATTGCAACCGTCGAAGCGAATGGTCCCGTGTTGCAGCCGCTTTGCCGTTGCCAAAAGTCCCAACAGGGTCGATTTGCCCACCCCGTCGGGTCCGATCACGCCATAGGTGCGTGCAGGAGGGAGCGTCAGCTCGGGAACGGACAGCGCGACCGTCTCACCATAGCGGTGCGTGACGTTGCGCAGAACGATGAGAGGTTGGTCGGTAGCTGCCTCAGCGTGCATCGTCGTCGTGTCGCGGTTTCGCCGTTCCTTCGGTGACCAGAATGCGGGCGACCGCCGGAAGCCCCCCGAAAAGGGCATCCCGATGCTGCGCAAGCCACTGCGCGTCGGCCGCTACCCGCACGCGGAAGCTCAGTTTGGCGCGTTCGTCTGCGGTTTCGACAAATTTGGGGGTGAATTGCGCTTCGGGAGAGACGAACACGACACGCGCGGGGATGACGCGATCGGCTGGCCAACCTTCGGGTGCGATCTCTGCGGGCTGCCCCAGCGCGACATCGCGCATTTGGGCGGGGGTCAAAAAGATGTCGATGTAGAGATCGAGCGGGTCTACGAGGGAAATCAGGGTAGCACCGGCGGGAACCACCTCACCAGGGAGCACGTAGCGCTTGAGCACCCGCCCCGCGATCGGGCTCAACACTTGGGTGTCGGCCAGCTTGCTGTCGATGACGTTGAGCTGCGCTTTGGCCGCGTCGACCTGCGCGGCAGCAAGTGCCACCCGTTTCTCTGCGAGGTCGAGCGCGGTTTGGGCGTTGATCCACGCGGTACGGGCACGGTCGAGCTGATCTGCCGAGGCGAATTTCTGTTGCCGTAACTCTTGTGTACGTTGGTAGCTTGCGCGCGCCAGTTCCAAATCGGCTGCTGCTTTGCGGCGTGCCGCTTGGGCTTCGGCGTAGGCGCGTTCGGCAACGGTCACTTGCGCTTCCAGAGCTTCCCGTTGCGCTTTCAGTTCGTTGCTATCGAGCGTGACCAGAAGTTGATCTTTCTCGACCCAGTCGCCTTCGCGTACGGTCACCGAAATAACTTTTCCGGGAATTTTGCTCGCCAGGTCATACTGGCGCAGTTCGAGCCGGCCGTTTCCTATGGGTACATGCTCAGCGGTTTGACCGCGCAGCCAGCCGCGTTCGATCAGTCGCGCTTTGAGCCGTTGCCATGGGGTCGGAGTCTCAGTGGTATCGGCGGCTACGGAAGAACCGATCCAAGAAGCACAGAACACCGCCGCGACCAGCGCGGCACGGAACCGGATGCGCGGGCCGGTTTGATGTTGCGCCAAGAGGGGTTGACCGAACATGAAGTGCTGGACTCGATTATGAATTTGCGGTCATTATAGCGCTGTTGGTGGCAGATGAAAAGCGGCTCGATCGCTGGGGATTGTTTTGCTTGTAAAGTGATAATATGTATTATGTAAAATTAGAACAGTAGGAAAGCACGGAGCAGTCCGGCATGGGTATAAGGATTGCACGGCCCGATTACGCGGTTCGGTACATCGTTGGCTCTCCGCATCACCGGAGCGCCCCTACATCCCCCACACGCCGATCGTTTGCTCCGGTTTTCCGGGCCACGGGTACTCGCGCTGCCAGATGCGCGCTTCCCACGGGATTGCGTCGCGGCGGTCGAATACCACCAGATAGGCTTCCTTGGCCC
>Ga0207872_100512_pt1 | contig 21171 bp, 15 predicted proteins | sample Passage260B_FD_187372 | JGI IMG/M metagenome (GOLD analysis project Ga0207872, IMG submission 187372) | Cellulose adapted compost microbial communities from Newby Island Compost Facility, Milpitas, CA, USA - Passage2 60B (SPAdes) (version 2) ...
GAAGCCCGTCCGGAAGCCGAACCGCTCGAGCTTCGCGATCGCCCCTTCCGTATCGTCGCCGCCCGCCAGCGCCTCCACCAGATTGTCCAGCGGATCGGCGACCGACGGACGCGTCCCGCTTCGCACCGGCGCGGCGTTCAGATAGAACATCCGGATGTTCCGGTCCTTCGCCGCGAGCAGGAACCGGTCCGCGATATCCTCCGCGCTCATCTGGAACGCGTCGTTCTCGGACAGCGAATACAGCCGCACGACATTGTAGCCCGTCTTCCAGGCGAGCGTCGCGAACCCCGCCTGCTGCGCGCGAAGGTTCTCGATCGTCGCGAGTCCGATGTTGTACCTGTTCAGCAGCGACGCAAAATGATTCAGGCTGTCCAGCTCCGCCCGGTCCCCGTAGCCCGTCGCCTCGGAACCTTCGAACAACAGGCGCGTCGAGCCCAGCGCGGCGAACCGGCCGAGCAGCGCGTCCATCAGATCCGGATCATAGGGCCGGACCCGGTCGGTGAACCGCGGCAGCAGCCGGAATCCGGCGGCCGTGAGCTCCTCCATCGCGAGCGGATCCGGTTCCATCGGCCGAAGCTGCGCGTCTTCGACCGGCGTGTCGATCACGAGACCCCTCTGGCCGCCGTGTGACCATTCCCGGACCGTGTTGCCGCTCCGTTCGAACGCCCGCCGGAATACCGGCTCGAGCGCGTCGGCCGTCCGGTCGTCCGCGAACAGCACATACGTGTAATTCTCGTCCGCCGGCGCCGGCTCTCCGCGCAGCATCGCCGCTTCCTTGGAATTGTAGACGGTGATCCGCTCCGCGCGCTCGTAGTCGTCCAGCGAACCCTCGAACACGGCCATCGTCGTGACGCCGGCATCCTGCAGCGCCTTGAGCTTCTCCGCGACGAACTCCCGCGGATGCGCCTGATAGGACGCGACGAGCAGCAGATCCCGGTAATCGAACACGAACTCGACCGTCTTCGATTTCTGCTCCATCTGATGGCGAACGAAGCCGAGCGGCAGCGCCGCCAGCACGCCCAGCGCCGCGAGCAGCAGGAGCGTCCGGCGCGCCGCCCGGTACAGTTTCCGATAAGCTTGCGGCAAATTCTCCACTCCTCAGCTTCGGTTGTCGACCCGCGCCATCACTTCGGCGATCAGGCGCCGCAGCGCGGATTCCGCTTCCTCCCGGCTGCCCCGGCGGACGGCGAAATACACCTTGATCTTCGGCTCCGTGCCCGACGGGCGCAGGCAGAACCAGGAGCCGTCCGCCAGCATGAACTTCAGCACGTTCTCCGGCGGCAGGCCGTCCAGCCCGGGGAGGTAGTCGAGCACCCGCTCCACCTTGACCCCGGCGACTTCCGACGGCGGCGACGTCCGCCAGTCTTCCATGATGCCCCGGATCTTCCGGACGCCGTCGATCCCTTTCAGCGTGCGCGACTCGAGCGCCTCGAGATAATGCCCGTATTTGCCGTACAGCTCAAGCAGCACGTCGTACAGCGTCTTGCCCTGCTTCTTGTAGTATGCCGCGGCCTCGGCGATCAAGAGCGAGGCGACGACCCCGTCCTTGTCGCGCGCGTACGTCCCCGCGAGATACCCGTAGCTTTCCTCGTAGCCGAACAGGAACGTCGCCTCGCCCGTCTGCTCGTAGCGCGTCATCCGCTCGCCGATGTACTTGAAACCGGTCAGCGTGTTGTCGACCCGGACGCCGAAGCTTCGCGCGATGTCCGCGCCCATCTCGCCCGTGACGATCGTCTTGATGACGGCCCCGTTCGCCGGCAGCCGGCCCTGTTCATGCAGCGCCGTGAGCAGATAGTGCACGAGGATGGCGCCGGTCTGGTTGCCGTTCAGCACGATATATTCGCCGCGATCGTCCTTCACGACGGCGCCCACCCGGTCGCAGTCCGGGTCGGTGCCGATGATGAGATCGGCGCCTTCCCGCTTCGCCTGCTCGATCGCGAGCGTGAACGCTTCCCGCTCCTCCGGGTTCGGCGACTTCACCGTCGGGAAATTGCCGTCCGGCCGCTCCTGTTCGGCGACGACCCGCACGTTCCCGAATCCGGCCAGCTTCAGCACCTCCCGCACCGGCACGTTGCCCGCCCCGTGCAGCGGCGTGTAGATGACGGACAGCTCGTTGCCCGCGCCGGATCGGATGAGCTCCGGCCGGAGGCTCTGGGCCGCGACCGTCTCGTGGTATGCCCGGTCCTCCCGTTCGCCCAGCCAGACGATCAGCCCGGCCGCTTCCGCTTCTTCGCGGGGCATCCGCTTCACCTCCGCGAAGCTCTTGACCTCCCGGATGCGGCCGATCACCTCGTTCGCCAGATCCGGCACGATCTGGCACCCGTCGGGCCCGTACACCTTGTATCCGTTATATTCCGGCGGATTGTGGCTCGCCGTGATCACGACGCCCGCATCCGCGCCGAGATGGCGCACCGTGAACGACAATTGCGGGGTCGGGCGGAGATCCGGCCACAGATACGTCCGGATGCCGTTTGCCGCCAGCACCTCCGCGGCCGTGAGCGCGAACGCGTCCGACGAGCGGCGCGAATCGTGCGCGATCACGACGGAAGGCTTCGCGCGCCTTGCCAGCAGCCAGTTCGCGAGCCCCTGCGTCGCCTTGCCGACCGTGTAGGCGTTCATCCGGTTCAGGCCGGCGCCCATCACGCCGCGCAGGCCGCCCGTGCCGAACTCGAGCTCGCGGTAGAACCGGTCCGCGATCTCCTGCTCCTGCCCTTCCAGCTCGCGCAGCTCGCGCTTCGTCGCCTCGTCGACCAGCGGATCTTCAAGCCACGCCCGATAGCGCTCAAGAGCGACCTTCAGCTCCGTCATCGTCCCCACTCCTTGTCAACCAGAATGCTCCGACAAAAAATACCCGCCGGACCCATACCGCTTTCATCAAACGGCATACTCCGGCTTCTGCCCTGCTGCCCGAATCCGGGCGAATGTACCCTCTCCCGATTCCGCGCCGGTTCCTCAGGCGCCCGTCTTGCCGTCCCCGTCCGTCAGCGCGAACAGAATCTCGCCTTCGACGACCGTCCGACCGTCCACCGTCGCGACCGCCCTGCCCTTGCCGATCGGACCTTTGAGGCGGATGATCTCGACCGACAGCGTCAGCGTGTCGCCCGGCGTCACCTGCCCGCGGAAACGGAGATTGTCGATTCCGGCGAACATCGCGAGCTTGCCCCGGTTCGCATCGACCATCAGGATCGCGACGGCGCCGACCTGCGCGAGCGCCTCGACGATCAGCACGCCGGGCATGACCGGATAATCCGGAAAATGCCCCGCGAAATACGGTTCGTTCATCGACACGTTCTTCAGTCCGACCGCGCGGACGCCCGGCTCCACCTCGAGGATCCGGTCGATCAGCAGAAACGGCGGGCGATGCGGAATGATCGCCTGAATCTGTCTCACATCCATCATGGCGGCAACTTCCTCCCCGGTTCCGGTGCATAAAAATCCGCGGAACCACCAAGAATAATAACACCCTTCGCGAAGCTGCAGTCGCGGAGGTTCAGATAGGGGAGCTTGTCCGGCGGGAATCGAATCGTCGACCCGCGGAGCAGGCTCCTTTTCGGCCTTTCGGGCGCCGGCGTCAGCCGGGCTGCCCGCGGTTGATCGCCCTGAACTTGATGATATACATGATCGACGTGACGAACGAGAACGCGATCACGAACCAGAGCAGCGTCACGCCGTGCGGCAACTCGAGGAAGATGAACATGAGCGCCACGTAGAAGAGCGCCGTCGTCAGTTTTCCCATCCAGTTCGCCTTGACCGTCTTTTTGCCCCGGAAATGGAAAAACGCCGATCCCGCGATCATCCCGAAGTCGCGGATGAACAGCAGCACCGCGGCCGCCCACGGGATGATGCCCGCGATCAGCAGCGACAGGATGACCGCGATCAGCATCAGCTTGTCGGCGAGCGGATCGAGCAGCGCGCCTGCCTGCGTCTCCAGCCCCCTCGTCCGGGCGATGTATCCGTCAAGAATGTCGGTCAGCCCCGCAACGGTGAAAACGATGAACGCCGAAAGCATATGCCCGTTCGCGAATACGATCAGGTAGACGGGTATCAGCAGGAACCTCAGCGCCGTGAGCATATTCGGCAGATTCAACGTCTCCCCTCCCCCTCCGTTCTCTTCGCTGCAGGAGCCGCCTTCCAAGTTCCCCAACCATTATACCGCTTGACCGGGAAAAATGAAACCGCCGCCATCCTCCATCCGGCCTGCGGGTGGCCTGCGGGATTTTTTTCGGAAAATCCTTCAAAATGCGCGCGATTCATCCGTTTATATTTAATAGTAGAATGGTCCGCTTGGGCGCAGGGAGGATGACAAGATGCATTCGTACCAGAGAACCGGCCTGATCGGCTTCCGACTCATCGCCGCATTGACCGCGCTGATCCTGCTGGCGCTGCCCGCCTCATGGGCGGGGGCGGCGGACGAGACGGTGAGGGCGGTCCGGTTCGCCGACATCGACAACACCCTGTCGATGCATGTGGATGACAGCCGGCAGATTTCGGCCCTCGCGGAGATGTCCGACGGCACCTATCGGGATGTGACGTTCGACGCCGTCTGGAGCTCGTCCAACGGCAGCGTCGTCAGCGTGGACAAGGGGCTGCTCAAGGCGAAGGCTCCCGGCTATGCCGACATTACCGTGAAATACGCTTCCGCGTCGAAGACGATGCGCGTCACCGTCGCATACGAATACGACAAGGTGGAGATCGCGTCGTCCGACGGAACCCCGTTGGCCGCGCCGCTTGCCGCCGTGGTCGGCGAAGACCCCGGGCTGAAACTGCTGGCTTACAAGGGCGGATCGACCTCGGACGTGACCGGCGACGCGGACTGGAGCTCGTCCAACGAGGCCGTCGCCCGCGTGGAAGCCGGCAGGGTCGAGCTGCTGGCGCCGGGCTCGGTCACGATTTCGGCCCGCTACAAGGGGCGCTCCGGCAGCGTCAAGCTGAACGTCGCGTCGCCCTATGAATCGCTGTCGCTCATGCCGCATGAGCTGATCGAATTCCGTTACGGCGACGCGGGCGTGCAGCTCACGGCAACGGCCGTGCCGAAGGGCGGCGGCGGCGAAGACGTGACGGCGAAGGCGAGCTGGCAATCCGCCGACGCGTCCGTCGCCACGGTGGAAGGCGGTCTCGTGAAGCCGGCCGGCATCGGCACGACGACGATCCGCGCCGATTATCTCGGCGTGCACGACACGGTAACGGTCGTCGTGCGGCCCGCCTACGCGGCCCTCAGGCTGTCGGCGGACAAGCCGCTGCATCTGCTGCCGGGAAGCGATCCGGTGCAGCTCCGGATCTTCGCGGCGAACGATCCGGACGAGCCGGAGCTTGACGTCACGGCGCTGGCCGAATGGAAATCGTCGAACGTGTACGCTGTGACCGTCTCCGGCGGGCTCGTGACGGCCAAGGAGCAAGGCACATCCCGGATCACGGCCACATACATGGGCCGCTCGGTCAGCATCGATGTGACCGTCTACCCGCGCGTCCGGTCGATCGAAGTCGACACGGCGTCGATCGACGCGTTCGAGGACGGCGAAGGCGCTTTGCCGAAGGTGAAGGGCGTGACGCTCGCCGGAGAGGAAATCGACGTGTCCGGGGTCGCCGAGTGGACCTCGGCGAATGAGGCGATCGTCGAGGTCAGGGACGGCAAGTGGTTCGCGCGCGGCCTCGGCGAGACGTTGCTGACGGCGCGCGTCGGCACGCGCATGGCGAACGTGAAGGTTGTCGTGCACGAAGAGCCGCTGGCGCTTCTGTCCGATGTCGAGGAACTGACGGTCGTCGCCGGCAAGACGATTCCGCTGCCGGATGTGACGCTGGTCCTGAAGAACGGGAACATCGTCGAAGACATCGAACCGAAGCCGGAGTGGACCACATCGTCGCCGAACATCCTGGTCACGGGAGGCGAGCTCAAGGGATTGCTGACGGGCCGCTACACCCTGACCGCATCCCATCTCGGCAAGAAGGTGACGTTCCGCGTCAACGTCGAACAGGAGATCGTCAAGCTCGAAGCGAACCCCGCTTCGATCGAGCTGAACCCCGGCAAGACGAAGACGATCCGGGTCACCGGAACCTACAGGAACGGCAAGACGGTCAACCTGAGCGGCAAAGTCGTCTGGACGTCGAGCAATCCGTCCGTCGTCACCGCAACCGGCAGCAAGGTGAAGGCCGCGGCCGCGGGGCAGGCGGCGCTCACCGCCGAATATCAGGACATCAAGCTGGTCGTGCAGGTGTCGGTCGTGCCGAAGCTGACCGGTCTGAGCGCTTCGGTGAAGACGCTGGAGCTCAAGACCGGCGGATCCGGGACGGTGAGGCTGACCGCCGAGTTCGACAAGAACGCGACATCCGACGTGACCGCGCTCGCCGCGTGGACTTCCTCGAACGAGCGCGTAGCGGTCGTATCGGCCGGCCAGATCATCGCGAAGTCGCCGGGCACGGCGACGATCAAGGCGTCGTATGGCGGCAAGACCGTAACCGTCCGGGTGAAAGTCACGACATAGCCCCTGCGCAAATGAAGGGCGCCCCGCCCGTCTGGATGACGGCGCGGGGCGCCCGCATGTTCACGGCGACATCTCTGGTTGGCGCAGCCTACGACTCGGAAAAGATCAGCTCGAGCATGTGGAGCCAGGTCTCCGGATTCCAGACATCCTCCGCCGATCCGCCGCCGATTTTCGTGTAGCCGATATGCAAACCCGCGATCAGCGCCGCAATGCAGAGAATCGGCACGATGGTCAGGCGCAGCGTCCAGAGCAGCGCCCGAAGAACCGGATGCATCCGCCGCCTGCGCGGTTTTCCCGGGCCGCCGGCCGGCGTCTTCCCGTCGGCCGGCCTTTTCGCGTCCGACTCCGGGGGGCCGGCCGGACGCCGCGGCGCGGCTCCCGCCGTTCCGGGCAAACCGGCCGATCCCGGCATTCCCGCCGTCTCTCTCCGGATCGGCGTTGCGGCGCGAACCGGTTCCGTCTCCCTTGCCGGCGCCTTCGGCCGGTCCTGTCCGTTATTCATGTCTCATCCCGTTTCGCTCACGCGCGCAACTGGTTGGCCAGACTCATCATCGTGTCGGCGGACTGCACCGCGCGCGCGCTGAGTTGGTAGGCCCGCTGGGCCATCAGGAGCTCCGTGAGCTCCGTCTGCAAGTCGACGTTCGATTGCTCCAGGGCGCCCTGCACAATCCGGAGATCGTTGTTCTCGTCCGGCTGCGCGTCGAGCAGCACCTCCGCCGGATCGACGCCGTCGGCCACCGCGTACAGGTTGTCCGCCACGGCCGTGAACGCTTCCGGCCTCGCCGGCTCAACCAGCCTCAGCCGGCCGAGCTCCAGCACCTCGGAATGGTCGGGCGAGACGGCTCTGACCGCACCCCATGCGTCCACCTGCAGCCCATAACCCGCCGGCAGCACGAGCGGCCCGTCCGTTCCGTCTTCGCCGCGCACGACCAGCGGGTAACCGTCCGCCGTCGTCACGACGACGTTGCCGTCCTCGTTCACCCTTGCCCGGAACGCGCCGTTCCGCGTATAGGCGCGCGTGCCTTCGCCGTCGACGATCACCTCGAAGAACGCCCTTCCCTGAATGGCGAGATCATACGTGTTCCCGGTGGTCTGGATCGGTCCCTGCGTCAGGTCGTTCAACACCTGCGTCATCCGCACGCCCCAGCCGGTCGTGAAGCCGAGCGGCGTCAGCCGGCCGGCCTGCGCGAATCGCCCATCCTGCTGCTTCAGCGTCGTGAGCAGCTCCTCGAACGAGGAAGTCTTGCGCTTGTAGCCCGCGGTATTCAGATTGGCGATGTTGTCGGCGATCAGGTCGATCTTGCGCTGCATCGCATGCATCGACATCATCGCGTTGATCATCGAGCTGTTCATCGAACCGCTCCTTTCCCGCTCTCATCCAGCATCATACCCGAAAAACGGCGCGAAAGCCAGACCTAGACCTTCCCGACCTCGTTGACCGCCTTGCCCAGGCTCTGGTCGTAGAACTGGATGACGCGCTGGTTCGACTCGTACGCGCGGAGCGCGCTCATCAGATCGACCATCGCCTGCGCCGCATCCACGTTGGCGCGCTCCAGATGGCCCTGCCGCACCTCGATGTTGTCCCCGGCCGCGGCCGGGCGGGCCAGATCGGCGTCCTCTTCGTTCAGCCGGAATTTGCCGTTTCCTTCCGGAACGAGGCGGTTCGGATTCCCGATCACCGTCACCAAGAGCTGCGCGCCGGTGTCGGCGCCCGTCGCGTCGACGAACCGGAAATCGTCCGTCAGCGTCAGCCGGTCGATGACGACGCCCGGCGGAAATTGGATCGGATTGTTGTCCGCGCCGAGCACGAACGAGCCGTCGTTCGTGACGAGATGGCCTGCTTCGTTCACGATGAACGAACCGTTCCGCGTATAGCGGACGGCGCCGTCCGGATCCCGCACCGTGAAGAACGCCTGCGGCCGGAACACGACGTTGCCGTTCGCGTCGACCGCCTTGCCGGAACCGTCGAACTCGAGGCCGGGCACCTCCAGCTCCGACCGGATCGCGAAATCGAACCTCCGGCCCGTCGCGTACAGGTCGCCCTGGATATGGACCGACAGGCTCTCTTCCGCGAATACGCCGGTGTTCACCGCGCCGATCCGCCTGGGCTTCTGCCCGCTGATGCCCGTCAGTTGCAGCAGCATCTCCGGAAACGAACGGTTCACGGCAGCCGCCTGTTTGTATCCCGGCGTATTCAGGTTCGAAATGTTGTTCGTGACGGTATCATGCCGCCGCTGCTGGGCGATCATCCCCGCGGCGGCCGTATACAATCCGCGCAGCATGACGTGCCTCCTTCCTCCGGCGCGTCCGGATCGGACGCGCCGCGAAGACTCCATAATCTCTATATCGGCAGTCCGGGACCGGTTTGTGAATCGCCGGCGTCACCTCTTCTTCGAGCTGACCTTGTCGAGATTTTCGAGCATGATGCCCGTGCCCTTCACGACGCAATGCATCGGATCATCCGCGATCAGCACCGGCACCTTCAGCTCGTCGGCGAGCAATTGATCCAACCCGTCGAGCAGCGCCCCGCCTCCCGTCAGGATGACGCCGCGGTCGATGATGTCCGCCGACAGCTCCGGCGGCGTCCGCTCTAGCACCGACTTGGCGGCCTGGACGATCGCCATGACGGAATCCCAGAGCGCCTCCCGCACTTCCTCCGAGCGGATCGTCACCGTCTGGGGCAGTCCGGTCACCATGTCGCGGCCGCGGATGTCCATCGACTCCCGGCGTCCGTCGGGATGAACCGTGCCGATCCGGATCTTGATATCCTCGCTTGTCCGCTCTCCGATCAGCAGCTTGTATTTGTTCTTGATGTATTTCATGATCTCGGAATCGAACTTGTCGCCCGCCACCTTGATGGACGAGGCCGTGACGATGTCGCCCATCGACAGCACCGCGACGTCCGTCGTTCCGCCGCCGATGTCGACGACCATGTTGCCGCTCGGCTGGAAGATGTCCATCCCCGCGCCGATCGCAGCCGCCTTCGGCTCCTCCTCGAGAAAGACTTCCTTCGCCCCGCTGCGCTCCGCCGCCTCGCGGATCGCCTTCTGCTCGACCGAGGTGATGTTCGTCGGCGCGCAGATCAGGATGCGCGGCCGGCTGTACCATTTCCGACCGCCGACCCGGTCGATGAACGACTTCAGCATCAGTTCGGTAATCTCGAAGTCGGCGATCACGCCGTCCTTCAGCGGCCGGATCGCCACGATGTTGCCCGGCGTGCGGCCGACCATCCGTCTGGCCTCCTCGCCGACGGCGAGCACCCGTTTCGTGTCGCTCTCGATCGCGACGACGGAGGGCTCGTCCAGCACGACGCCCCTGCCCTTGACGTGGATGGATACATTCGCTGTTCCGAGATCGATCCCGATATCCTTGCCCAACATGACTCCGCTTGTCCCCCAAACGAATATTATCAGGGCGTTACAGCCGTTCATCGAAGGCTTGTCCGATCGCAAACGCACGGAAACCGGCTTGTCCGGATCCGACGAATACCGCGCGCCTTCCCGTCCCTCTCCGGAACAGAGGCACACGGTATGTCAAGCGATGTCGCCTTGATTTCTGTCGGCCCACATTCGTTAACAATTCGATGCGATTGTCCGAAATCCTCTATTTTTGTAGAAAGATTAACCGTTTTTTCCCGCCGTGATTCCCGCCGTCAACGCTTCGCGCTTCTTCGCCGCCGATTTCTTGTATTTGATTTTCGTCGCCTCTCCGCCGCGCAGATGACGGATCGATTTGTGGTACTCGAGAATGTGCTTCACCTGGTTCGCAAGATCGGGATTGATCTCCGGCAGCCGCTCGGTCAGGTCCTTGTGGACCGTGCTTTTCGAAACGCCGAACTCCTTCGCGATCGTTCGAACGGTGTGCTTCGTCTCGACGAGGCATCTGCCGATCTTGATCGTTCGTTCTTTGATGTAATCGTGCACGTTCCCGCCTCCCAACTCGGAATGTTTGGTACATTATATGAGTCGGGGTGGCCGATATTCGCCGTGGCCAAGCGTGACAAGCCCGGCCGCGCGAATTATTTTCCGGGAAATAATCCGCGGATGAAACGAAGAGAGCAGGGGGTCTTCCCCTGCTCTCTTCGTTCGGATTTTGGCGTGCATCCGCCCGGCTTGCGGGCCTTTGGGCCCGGTCTCCCGCAGGCCGATGACCCGCGCGCCCGGTCCCGTGGTCCCGCGACCTCCCGGCTTCCCGCCGGCCGGATCGTTCCGTCATCCGTTACGGTTTGCCGCCCGGCCCGCCTTGTTCCGCACACCGTTGCGGATTTTCGCCCGGTCCCGCCCCGTTCCCGCGGACGGGCCTGCCACTGCCGACAGCCGCGGTCCGCGCCAGCAAGGTTTTCAGCCGGCAGGTCTTTCGCGCACAACTTCCATCCGCCGGCCCCATGTACCGGATTCCGGATGACGGATGGATTCGCGCGGATGAACCCGCGCCCCCGGTTCATCCCCGGGTTTCCGCCCGGCCCGCGTCCTTACTCTTCCTCGTCCAGCAGCGCCAGCGGATTGACCGGCGCGCCGTTGTCCCGGACCTCGAAGTGCAGATGGACGCCGAGATCCTTCTCGAGCTCGCTGCGTCCCGCCTTGCCGATCAACGTGCCCTGCTTCACTTCGTCGCCGGCCTTGACGCTGATTTCGCCCAGGCTCTGGTACACGGTCACCAGCCCGTCCGGATGCTCGATTTCGACGACATAGCCGTTCGTCGGATGCTGCTCGGCGACCGTCACCTTGCCGCTCATCGCCGCGGCGACATCGAATGCGGCGTTGTCGGGCCGCGCGAGATCGATGCCCATGTGCGGAATGTAGGTCGTGCCCGACACGAGCAGCGCCTGCTGCCGCTCTTCGCTCGGCGCATCCGCGTCATAGTGCGGAAGCACGATTTCGAGATCGCTCCGGTCGACGACCGGCCACTGCATCGTCTCGCCTTCGGCGATGACCTCCAGCGTCTTCTCGTCCGCTACGGCTTCATCTTCCGACGTCATGTCGCCCACTTCGGCGGACCCGCTGTCGGCCGGCTTGACGTCGGCCTTTTCCGCCCCCTGATAGAGCCACATGATCGCTACGATGATTGCCGCCGCGGCCATGAACAACGCCGGAGAGACCCACTTCTTCGACAACCATCGCCTCCAGCCCGTTCCGGCGGCACCGCTGCGGGACAGTCTGGACACTTCCTCAAGCGGTTTCTGCTTGTCTTGTTCATTCATTTTTCGATCACCTCACCAGCCATTGTTGCCAGTGAGGAATCTTTTATACGTCCGGAAATGATAATTTTCAAGTTTTGAAACTTTCGGACGGCGCCGCGAGATTTTCAGAGCGGATCAGCCGGGCGCCCCGGTAATACCAGGCGAGAATCCGCTCCGCGTCGTTGCCCGCCAGAGCCAGCGCCTGCGCGCCGTACTGGCTCATCCCGACGCCGTGACCGTGTCCCCGGCAAATCAGCCTGATCCGGCCGTCCCGAATGCTCAGGCTGAAATTGGCGGACGGCAGATCCAGCGCCTCGCGCACCTCCCGGCCGGTCAGGATCCGCTTGCCGATCCGGATCTCCTTCACGCTGCGGCCCGCCGTTCGACCCAGCACCTCGATGCCGCCTTTCCGGTCCCGCTCGTCGATGCCTAGCCGATCGTAGAACTCCTCCAGTCCCATTTCAATCTCCTGTTCGAACCGGGGTGACAGCAGGGCGTCCCACGGGCTGGGCACGCTTCGCAGATACGGCACCTCCGCGGACCAGTAGTCCTCGGCATTTTCCGTATACCCGCCGCTGGTCGAAAAATAGACCGCCTGTATCGGTTCGCCGTCATAGACCAGCACCAGTCCCTCCGTCTCGGCGACCGCCCGTTCGATCCGCTCCATGTCATCCTTCCGCTCGCGTTCCAGCTGCCGCATCCGCTCCAGCGGAACATACGCCTGGTCGCCCTCCCCGTCCGTCACGTCATATTCCCGGCCGGCGCCGCCGTCCCGCGCTTCGGTCAACAGCTTCCGGACGATGTACGTGCGGGCCGCGATCGCCTGCGCCTTCAACGCTTCCGTCTCGAACCCGGCCGGCATTTCCCCCGCCACGACGCCGCGGACATACGTCTCCAGCGGCACCGACTCGACGCGCCGTTCACCCGCCAGATAGACGCGCACCAGCGGTTCTTCCCGCTCGCCGGCCTGTCCGGCCTCCGGCCGTCCCGGAGCGTTACCGTCCCCGCTCCGCCTGTCCGGCAGCCCGGACGGGCCAACCATCCCGGCCGGCCCGGCATCTCCCGGCGGCCGCGAAACTTCTTGATTTCCGGTTTGACCTTCCTCCGATCGGCGCCCGCCGGCGGCGCCATCTTCCGCCATGGCCGGTTCAGCCGTCCGCCCGGCTTCGACAGTCCCGAAAACCCGCTTCTCCCGGTCCGCGCCGGATCCTGCGGCAATGCCGCCGGATTCCGACACGCCTCCGCCCGCAAGGAACAACTTCGCCAGCATGGCCGCCGCCATGCCGGACAGAAACGCCGTCCGGATGCCCGACATTCCAACACCGCCCCGCAGGATGCGCCGCCATGCCCGTCTTCGTCCCATTCCGCATGCCCTCCAATCGACACGGCTCCGTCCGGTTGAATCTCTCATCCGTCGGGTCTGCTACATCCTATGAAGCCGGTTGCTAGAACAGAACCACAAAACCTTCCCTTTCCGGACAACCCTCCGCCTTCGGGATCCGCCGCAATCCATCCGCCTTCCCGCATCGGCGCCGCTGCGGGCGCCTTCTTCGCCCATCCGGGCAAGAACAAAAAAAGAACGCGCCGCAAACGACGCGTTCCCGCATCCCGTAAGAGATTATGCCCACGAAGGCCGCACCTGGACGAGGGCAGGCTCCTTGTCGCGCCCGAATACCTTTCCGGGCTGCGTCCCCGCTTCTTCCGTGCGCGAGGCATACGCTTCTTCCGCCGCCGGGGCGGACGCGGCCTCCTCATCGATCCGGCGGATATCGGCGCCGAGCGCCGCCAGCTTCTCCGTAATCTGCAGATATCCGCGGTCGATGTGATGAACGCCCGTGATCTCGGTCTCTCCCTCGGCCGCCAGCCCGGCGAGAATCAGCGCCGCGCCCGCGCGCAGATCGGTGGCGCACACCTTCGCGCCGACCAGCCTGGCGCCTCCCGTCACGATCGCGGACCGTCCTTCCACCCGAATCTGTCCCTGCAGTTTGCGGAATTCCTCCACATGCATGAAGCGATTCTCGAACACCGTCTCCGTCACGACGCTCGTGCCCTCCGCCACCATGAGCAGCGCCATGATCTGCGCCTGCATGTCGGTGGGGAACCCCGGATGCGGGAGCGTCTTCACGTCGACGGCTTTGAGCGGACGGTTCACCGCCACGCGGATGCCGTTCTCGCACTCCCGGATTTCAACGCCCATTTCTTCCAGTTTCGAAATGACCGGCGTCAAATGGTCGGCGATCGCGCCTTCGATCAGCACATCTCCGCCGGTGATGGCGGCGGCGACCATGTAGGTGCCGGCCTCCACCCGATCGGGAATGACCGTGTGCTCGGCCCCGCGCAGCCGGTCGACTCCCTCGACGCGGATCATGCTCGTGCCCGCGCCGCGCACGACGGCGCCCATGCCGTTCATGAAGTTCGCCAGATCCACGATCTCCGGCTCCCGCGCCGCGTTCTCGATGACGGTCGTCCCTTCCGCCAGCGCGGCGGCCATCATGATGTTCTGCGTGGCGCCGACGCTCGGCACGTCGAGATAGATCTTGGCCCCTTTCAACCGGCCGTTGGCACGGGCGTCTATGTAGCCTTGTCCAAGGGCGATTTCCGCTCCCATCGCTTCGAAGCCTTTCAGGTGCTGGTCGATCGGGCGCGTGCCGATCGCGCATCCGCCGGGCAGCGAGATGCGCGCCTGTCCGAATCGCGTCAGCAGAGGTCCCATCACGAGGAAAGAGGCCCGCATTTTGCGGACGAGTTCATAGGGGGGCTCGAAGCTGTTCAGCGTTGATGCGTCCACGGTTACGGCGTCGCCGTCCCGGCGGAGGTCCGCGCCGAGCGACGTCAGCACCTGCCGCATGGTGAGCACGTCGTCCAGGAGGGGGACATCTTGAATGATGCTGACGCCTTCTTCGGCGAGCAGCGACGCGGCCAGAATGGGCAGCACGGCATTCTTGGCGCCGCTGTTGCGCACCGATCCGGAGAGCCGCCGACCGCCGCGAACGATGATTTTGCTCATATGGGTCCCTCCGCGCACATAATCCTGACCAATCACGATCCGAACACGTGCATTTTTTCATCCGTCCAACATTCTCTGAATAATCTTAGCATTTCCTTACACGGATCGACAAGCACAATTTTTCGAATGTTTACAGGAACAGCGGGATTTTACCGGCATTCTAAATCTTTCGCAGCCGCACACCGGTTTCGGACCGTAGAATCAATACCATTGTTGACGAAAAGGGTCCGGCTTATTCGACAAGCAGCCGCAGCGACACCGACCATTCCCAGTAATCCAGAATGAAGCGGGCGAACAGATAACCGATCGCGACCGACAGCATCAGCCGCAGCATGACGGCGCGCCTGCCCTTGGGCTGCTTCAGGAACACCTCCAGCTTGAGTTCCTGAAGCACGACCCAGGCGAGGTAGACGCTGAACAGCATGATGATCACGGCCAGGAGCGCATTCATCCCGACGGAAAAATAGACATCCTCCATCTCAGCTCATTCTCCCCTTCTCCAAAGCGCGAAGCAGCAAAACGCTGAACTCCGCGCGGCTGATCGGTTCATCCGGCCTGACCAGTCCGCCGGGGGAACCGATCAGGAGACCGTCTTCCTTCAGCCGGTTGATCATCGGCGCCGCCCAGTGGCCGCGCCGGAGATCGGCGAACGCGGGCGTCGCCGCGTCGAGCGGCTGGAGACCGAGCGCCCGGCCGATCAGAACGGCGGCTTCCGCCCGCGTCACCGGGCGGGAAGGGCCGAAGGTGCCGTCCGGCATGCCGGTCGCGATGCCGGCCGCCGTCGCCTGCCTGATCGCGTTGTAGGCCCAGTGGCCCTCGCCCAGGTCCCGGTAGGCGATCCGGACGTCGGGAGAGCCGGCGGGAGCCATCGCCCGCACGATGAGCGCGACCGACTCCGCACGGGAAATGCTGCGATCCGGCTCGAACCGCCAGTTCCCCGTGCCCGACACGAGGCCGAGCCCGCTCAGTTTCACGATCGACTCCTCCGCCCAGTGGCCGGCGACGTCCCGGAAGCCGCCCGTCAGCTTCTCCGCGTTCACCCGGAGCCGGTACAGGCTCCGGTCGAACGGCCGGTCGGCCGTCAGCCGGATGTAATGGTCGCCTTCATCATATTCGCGCTCCACGCGGAGGCTGCCGGCTCCGGCCGCCGTTTCGAGCGTTTCGATGAGCTGCTGGCGCCGGTCGTACACCTCCATCTTCACGCGGCGGTCCGAAGGCACTCCGTCAAGCGTGATCGTCACGACGGAGCGACCGCCCAGCCGGAACCGGAACCAGTCCTCATCCCCCTCGGCGGCGAATACTCCCCGGTACTCGGCGCCCGGCGTCAACGTCGTCGCCTGATAGATCCGGTCGTTCGGCTCGTTCGGATCCTCGTGCCTCCGTTCGAATTCCAGCGTCAGCGTATAGGTGCCGACGACGGGATGGGAGGAAGCCGAAGTGGCGTCGCGCACGCGGATCAGGTAGCGTCCCGGGCTCACCGGGATGCTCGCCCTTTCCGCGGCTCCCTCGCCGTAATCGTCGATGCGCTGTTCCGGACCGCCGCGCTCGGGCTTGACGAGCAGGGCCGGATCGATGCGCATCGTATCGACGGTGAGCGTGAGCTTCAGGTCACCCGTCTGGTCGATCGTCACGGCGAACCAGTCCAGGTCGCCCTGCCGGTGGAACGTGCCGGTCAACTTCAACCGGCCGTCCGCGAGCGCCACCTGTCGGGCAGCCGCCTGCGTGTCGTTCGGCTCGAAATCGTCGGCCGCCATCCGGAATCCGGTCTCCAGCTTGTACGGCATAACCGCCGTCTCCCGTTCGTTCAGGAACTTCAATTCCAGCCAATGCGTTCCGCGCCGTACCTGCCACTCGGCCCGGGCATCGCTTTTCCGCCATTCCGCGGAAGCCCGGGTACCGTCCGACCGGTGCAGCGTCGCCGACACGACGGGATGGGTTTGCCGCTCTCCCGGGTAACCTTCGAATACCAGCGTCAGCCACCCGTCATGCGGCACGTCGATCCTGAACCAGTCGGCGTCGGATCCGCCGTCCAGGGCGCCCGCGATCTGATTGGCGTACGGCAGCGCGGCCGCGTCCTGACGCCTGTCGTTCGGCTCCCGCGCATCCAGAGTCGGCGTTGCCTGCAACGCCAGATCGACCCGGAGCAGCCCCGCTCCGGTCCGGTCGTCGCGGCCGGGCGCACCGATGTCTTGCGCCGTCTGCATCAGCCGTTCCCGCACCTGCCAGGCTTTCAGCTTCGGCTCGCGCGACCAGACGAGCGCCGCCGCCGCGGCGACCTGCGGCGCCGCCATGGACGTGCCTTCTTCCTTCCGGTATCCGCCGCCCCGCGACGTCGTGTACACTTCCCAGGCCGCCGCAATGTCGATCTCGGGACCGGCGTTGGAACGGCGTTCCGGGCTGCCGTCCGCCGCGACGCCGGCGACGGCCAATACGGTGGGATAGGCGGCGGGATATTTGACCGCCGCCTTGCTGCCGTACAGCACGCCGTCATTGCCGCCCGCCGCGACGAGCAGCACATCCTTCTCCTCGGCATATCGGACGACATCGCGCATGTAGGGGGAATAACGGTACAGCCCGACGGACAGGACGATGATCTTCGCACCGGCGTCCACGGCCTTCACGATCGCCTCGCCGAGCACCTCTTCGTCGCCGTATCCGCTCGAATCCAGCGCCTTGACCGGCATGATCTTCGCCTTCCAGAGCACGCCGGCCGTTCCGGTGCCGTTGTTGCCCGTCGCCGCCAATACGCCGGCCACCCGGGTGCCGTGCCCGTTGTCGTCATCGGGCGGTTGTCCGGGGGAGACCAGATTGATGCCGCCCACGAGATTGTCCTTCAGATCCGGATGATCCAGGTCGATCCCGGTGTCGACGACCGCGATCGTCAGATCGGACGCCATGCCCGGCGCAAGCGCCCAGGCGCGGTCGGCCCCGATCAGCGACAGGTAGGTCTGCCTGTCCAGATAGGGATCATCGGGCTTTCCCGGCAGATCCATCACCGCCTTCGCGGCCGGGACCGCCGATCGCGCTTCCTCCGGGGCTGCCGTCGCATTCTTTCTCATTTCTTCCGGAGATCCGGCCGCTTCCGTCCGCGCTATCCCCGGTGACACCGATGCATCCCCGCCGGATGCCGCCGCATTCGTCCGCGTTTCTCCGCGGGATATTGCCGCATCCGTCCGCGCTTCCCCCGGTGACACCGGCGCATCCCCGCCGGATGCCGCCGCTTCCGCCCGCGCTTTCCCCGGTGACACCGGCGCATCCCCGCGGGACGTCGCCGCATCCGTCCGCGCTTCCCCCGGATCAGCCGCCGCCGGCCCCGAATCCCGGCCGGAAACGGCGGCGACTTGCGGTTCCATTCCCGACGGGGCGGCATCTGCCGGCTCCCCACGGGATTCCCCGGCCGTCCGCTCCGTTTCGCCGTCGGCGGCAAGCAGCTTCACTTTGCCGACGGGGTGGACATATTCCACATCGGGGTGCGCCGCCAGGCGCTCGAGCCAGCATTCCGGATCTTCGCCCTCCGCCGGAACGACGATGTCCACGCGGATCTCCGGCTGCCGCAAGCGCACGACGGTGCCCGGCAGCCGCGCGGGATCGGCATCCGCCCCGTCCCGCCATTTGAGCGCCCAGCTGTCCGCCGAATCCCCGTCATTCGCCGCCTGCGCCCGCGGGTCCGTTCCGTCCGCAAGACCGCAGCCGCCGGCAGCCGCCTTCACGTCGCCCGACGCCATCGCTCCGGCGAGCCCGTCCGACGGAGCGGTGAAAGCCAGCGCGAACGCCAGCACAGACGCCATGACGGCCGCGCCGCGCCCCGGGCGCCGTTCGCCACGCCGGCCCCCGTCCATCCGGTTTTCCATTTTCCGGTCTTTCCTCTCTATCTTGCGCATCGCGATCTGTCCCTATCCGTGATCCGTTCCCCAATGCTATGAACCTATTATAATCCATTCTCTGTGCCGGTGAATTTAAAAAACGTTCACAAACCTGTCTCCTGTCTCGCGCCGGGATCCCTGGGTACACCCGGAAAAAGCAATCCGGCCGCATCCCGTCCAATCCGGACGGGATGCGGCCGGACATTCCGTATGCCAAACCGTTCTCTCTCTTCCCGGACAGCCGCCCCCAACCGGCAGCCCGGCAAACCGCCTCTTGCCCGAAACCGCCGATCCCGTGTCGGGCATCCGGCATCGGCGAATCGCCTCACGGCGCCGCATGGGCCAATCGCGGTGCGGACCTCTCCGGCACCGCCTTGCCTCACCACGCGATGACGGACCGGCGCCGCATCGCGATGGCGAACCGCCGCGGCGCGATGACGGCGGATTACCTCGGCACCGCGATCCAGATGTCGCGCGACAGCGTCACGGCCTGCTCGAACATCTCCATGAACGCGTTCGGCAAGAAGCCGAGCGCCAGCGTCGCCGCGACGCAGATCCACGCCACGATGCCCGTCGGAACGGGGACGTTCAGCTTCGCCTCCGTCTCGGCGGTGCGCATGAACATCTGGCGGATGATGCTGAAGTAGAAGTAGTACGAAATGACGCTGGTGACGACCATGATCGCCGCCAGCCAGTAGTCCTTCATCTGCACGGCGCTGAGCAGGATGAACAGCTTGCCGAAGAAGCCCCCCGTCACCGGCAGCCCGGCGAGCGAGATCAGCAGCACGACCATGCCCGCCGCCGTCCAGGGCGCGCGGTAATACAGGCCGGCGTAGCCCTTCAGCTCGTCGTGTCCGGCCGCCTGGCTGACGACCGTCATGACGGCGAAGGCGCCGATCGTCATGAACAGGTAGGCGACGAGGTAGAACGAGAAGTCGCCCAGGTTGTTCGTCGACGTCGAGCCGATTCCGATCGCGAGCGGCACGAGCAGATAGCCCGCGTTCGCGACGCCCGAAAGCGCGAGCAGCCGCTTCACGTTCTTCTGGCGCAGCGCCGCCGTCGTGCCGACGATCATCGCGGCCGCCGCGAGCACCTTCAGCGCAAGCAGCACGTCCTCGCCGACGGGACTCACCCCCGGTCCGAGGATGAACGGCGTCTGGATGACGGCCGTGTTGAAGATCACCCGGACCAGCGCGATGAACGCCGCGGCCTTCGAGACGACGGCCAGGAACGCGGTGACCGGCGTCGCCGCCCCCTGGTACACGTCGGGCGCCCACGCGTGGAACGGCGCGGCCGCGATCTTCACCGCGAAGCCGGCGACGATGAAGAACAGCGCGACATAGACGAGCGCCTGGTAATCGGCCGCCGCCTGCTCCAGCGACCAGGCGATCCAGCCGAGATTGGTCGATCCGGTCACGCCGTACAGATACGACATGCCGAACAGGATGATCGCGGACGAGACGGCGCCGATCACGACATATTTGAACGCCGCTTCGGATGCGAGTCCCGATTTCTTGCGGAAGCCGATCAGCACGTACGTCGAGATGCCGAGCAGCTCCAGGCCGACGAACATCGTGATCAGATCCGCCGTCGAGCAGAGGATGAGCGCGCCGGTCACGGCGGGCAGCATCATCGTGAACGTCTCGCCCTTGTCCGGAATCGCGTCGTCCCGTTCGATCGTCCGGATGCCCATCAGCAGGATGAGCATCGAGGCGGTCAGGATGACCAGTTTCATCACGAGCGCGAAGCCGTCGATCCGGTAGCTGTCCGAGAGCAGCGACACGACCTCCGCGTCGCCGCCGAACGGATCGAACACGGCGAACTGCCCGATCACGGCGACGGCGGAGCCGGCAAGCGCGACGAACGTCAGCCAGCTGATCCACCCGCGCCGGACCGTGCCCGGCAGCAGCAAATCGAGAAGCGTCAGCACAATCGCCGCGCCGACGAGAAGGATCTCGGGGACGAGGTAAGCCACATCCGGCCCGGTCAAGGCTTGCGTTGCCGTCGTCAACACGCGGTTACCCCCCCATCCTCGTGTTCAGGTGCGCGATGATGTCGTCGAAGCTGCCCTGCATCGCATCCGTCAACACGGAGGGATAGATGCCGAGCAGCACGATGAAGGCCATGAGCGCGATCATCGGCACGGCTTCGATCAGCCGCGCGTCCTTCAGCGCCGCGTAGCGCTCCTGCTGCGGGCCGAACGTGATCTTCAGCACGCTGCGCAGGATGTACACGGCCGCGAGAATGACGCCGATCGCGGCAATCGCGGTCACCCACTTCATCGTCTCGAACAGGCCGAGGAAGCTCAAGAACTCGCCGACGAACCCGGACAGGCCGGGCAGACCGAGCGAAGCCATCCCCGCGGCCAGCAGCATGCCGCTCATGAACGGCATCGGGCGGGCGAGGCCGCCGAGCTCGTCCAGTTCCGTCGTGCCGGTCCGCTCATGCAGGCTGCCGACGATCAGGAACAGCAGCGCCGAGATGAGACCGTGCGAGACGAGCTGGTACACCGCGCCCTGCAGGCCGATTTCGTTCAGCGACGCGATCCCGAGCAGCACGATGCCCATGTGGCTGACCGACGAATAGGCGAGCACGAGCCGGAACTCCGTCTGGACGAACGCGAGCACCGCGCCGTACAGGACG
>Ga0207872_100514_pt1 | contig 21167 bp, 15 predicted proteins | sample Passage260B_FD_187372 | JGI IMG/M metagenome (GOLD analysis project Ga0207872, IMG submission 187372) | Cellulose adapted compost microbial communities from Newby Island Compost Facility, Milpitas, CA, USA - Passage2 60B (SPAdes) (version 2) ...
GGGGCCGTCCGCCGTTACCGATGATATAGCGATATGCCCGATGGGGACAAATAAAGGAGGAGACGGATTTCCATGGCAGTCAAACTCTTCTACGACAAAGACGCCGACCTCAGCGTCCTGCAAGGCAAAACCATTGCCGTCATCGGCTACGGCAGCCAGGGCCATGCCCAGGCGCAAAACCTTCGCGAAAGCGGTCTGTCCGTCGTCATCGGCCTGCGCCCCGGGAAGTCGGCGGACGCGGCCCGCAACGACGGATTCGAAGTGCTGTCCGTGGCGGACGCGGTGCGCCGGGCCGACGTCGTGCAAATCCTGATGCCGGACGAAACCCAGCCCGCCGTCTACAAGAACGAAATCGAGCCGAATCTGAAACAGGGCGCGGCGCTCATGTTCTCGCACGGTTTCAACATCCACTTCGGGCAGATCGTGCCGCCCCCCCACGCCGACGTGCTGCTCGTTGCGCCCAAGTCCCCGGGGCATCTGGTCCGGCGCACCTATGTGGAAGGCTTCGGCGTGCCCGGGCTGATCGCCGTCCATCAGAACGCCACGGGCAAGGCGTTTGAAATCGGCCTCGCGTATGCCAAGGGCATCGGCTGCACCCGCGCCGGCGTCATCGAAACGACGTTCCGCGAAGAAACGGAAACCGACCTGTTCGGCGAGCAGGCGGTCCTGTGCGGCGGCATCAGCGCGCTCATCAAGGCCGGCTTCGAAACGCTGGTGGAAGCGGGCTACGCGCCGGAAATGGCGTATTTCGAATGCCTGCACGAAACGAAGCTGATCGTGGACCTGATTTATGAAGGCGGCCTCGCGGCCATGCGCAACTCCATTTCCAACACCGCCGAATACGGCGACTACGTCACCGGCCCGCGCATCATCACCGAGGAGACGAAGAAGGAAATGAAGCGCGTGCTGGCGGACATCCAGTCGGGCAAGTTCGCCCGCGAATTCATCCTGGAAAACCAGGCCGGGCGCCCGGTGCTCACCGCCATGCGCCGCCGCGAAGCCGAGCATCCCATCGAGCAGGTCGGCGCCCAGCTGCGCGGCCTGATGCACTGGCTGAAGAAATGACGGCCTGCCGCCGAACGGCGGCTTCGCTGCAGCTTCTTTCGCCGGACGCTCCCTTCCCGGGAGCCGTCCGGCGAAATGTTTTGCGCGTGTGCTGCCTTCTTTGAACGTCCGGCGAAGGATTTTTCGCGGGCGCCGCATTCCCGGATCATCCGGCGAAGTTTTTTGTGCCGGCGTCTCTCCCCCGTTGCGGGAATGTGGTATAATGGCGGATATATGACGGGTTTTATTCAGGAGGTGCGGGTTACGCCTGCCATGCGGAAAATTTACATCTTTGACACCACTTTGCGCGACGGGGAGCAGTCTCCGGGGGTCAACCTGAACACCCAGGAAAAAGTGGAGATCGCCCTGCAGCTGGAAAGGCTCGGTGTGGACCGGATCGAGGCCGGTTTTCCGGCGGCGTCGCCCGGAGATCTGGCGGCGGTGAACGCCGTGGCCCGCGCCGTGAAGAACGCCACGATCGTCGGACTGTCCCGTTCCGTCGAATCCGATATCGAAGCCGTGCGCGAGGCGCTGAAGGACGCGGAAGATCCGTGCATCCACGTTTTTCTCGCCACGTCTCCGATTCACCGTCAATACAAACTGAAAATGACCAAGGAACAGGTGCTGGAGACGGCGGAACGCGCCATCCGGTACGCCAAGCGGTATTTCAGCAAGGTGGAGTTTTCGCCGGAAGACGCCGGCCGCACGGAACTCGACTTCCTGTGCGAAGTGACGGCCATGGCCATCCGCGCGGGAGCCACCGTCGTCAACATTCCCGATACCGTCGGATACATGACACCGCAGGAATTCGGGAATATTTTCAAAACGCTGAAGGAAAACGTGCCCGGCATCGAGAAGATCCAGCTTTCCGCCCACTGCCACGACGACCTCGGGATGGCCGTCGCCAACTCCCTGGCCGCCATCCTGAACGGCGCCGATCAGATTGAAGGCACCATCAACGGCATCGGCGAGCGGGCGGGCAACACGGCCCTGGAAGAAGTGGCCATGGCGCTGGAGACGCGGTTCGATTTCTTCCGGGCGAAGACGACGCTGAACCTGAAGGAAATCGCCAAGACGAGCCGCTTGGTCAGCAAGCTGACGGGCATGGTCGTGCCGCCCAACAAGGCCATCGTCGGCGCCAACGCCTTCGCCCACGAGTCGGGCATCCACCAGGACGGCGTGCTGAAGGAAAAGACGACCTACGAAATCATGTCCCCGGAAACCATCGGCCTCAAAGAGAGCAAGCTGGTGCTGGGCAAGCACTCCGGCCGCCACGCCTTCCGGGAGAAGCTGTTCGACCTGGGCTACGAAAACCTGACCGACGAGCAGATCAACACCGCGTTCGCCAAATTCAAGGAACTGGCCGACCGGAAGAAAACGGTTACGGACGACGACATCCGCGCCCTGGTGGAAGAGAAGTTCGTCGAGGCGCCGGAAGTGTACGCCCTGGAAAAGATGTCCGTGGCCTACGACAGCGAAGCCGGTCCCTCCGCGCTCGTCCGCATCAAGACACCCGAAGGAATCAGGGAAACCCGCGCGTCGGGCAACGGCTCCGTCGACTCCATCTACAAGGCCATCGATGAGCTCACCGGCGAGAAGGTCGAACTGGAAAACTATACGATCAAGGCGGTGACGGACGGCACCGACGCTCTCGGCGAAGTGCACGTCGTGCTGCGGCAGGGCGACCTCAGCGTGCAGGGCCGCGGCGTCAGCACCGACATTCTGGAAGCGAGCGCCCGCGCATACCTCCAGGCGCTGAACCGCTTGACGGAGAAGCGAAAAATGCCCGTGCGCAGCCGCCGCAACAACGTGACGCTGATCTGACACAAGCTCCAAAAGCCGATCGATCCATCGTATAGGCCAATCGTCCGTCGTTCGGACGGTTGGTTTTTTGCGGGGAATCGAGCGAGATTGACAAATTTAGAGTTCACCACTAGGATTAATGGTAAATTATACCCACGAAAATTTGACGAAACGGGAGAGAAATGAACCATGAAAAAAGCGTCACTATTGGTCCTCCTCGCCATTCTGCTGGCTTCGCTGCTTGCGGCTTGCGGCGGTGGCGGCGGCAGCAGCGGCGCGCCGAAGCAAAAGATCGCGCTCGTGCTTCCGGAGAAAATGGGCGTCAACGCGTTTTTCACCCAGATGGACGAGGGGCTGAAAAAAGCCGGCGAAGATTTCGGCGTCGAAGTGAAGACGATCGAATCGACGGACCCGACGGCTGTCGAACAGAACCTGCGCGCGGCCGTCGCCGACGGTTACGACCTGATCATCACAGCCGCCTTCTCCGCCGTCGACGCGCTGACGAAAGTGGCGAGCGAGAACCCGGACAGGACGTTCGCCATCGTCGACGACACGGTCGACCTGCCGAACGTCCGCAGCGTCGCGTTCCGCGAACATGAAGCCTCTTTCCTGCTGGGCGCGGCCGCAGGGCTGATCACGAAGACGAACACGGTCGGCGCCGTGGTGGCGATGGACGTCCCGCTGATGAAAAAATTTACGGGCGGTTTCGAACAGGGCCTGAAGTACACGAATCCTTCGGCGAAATTCCTCGTCCACTACGTCGGCAGTTTCACCGACCCGGCGAAGGCGAAGGAGCTCGCGCTGCTCCAGTTCGAACAGGGCGCGGACTTTATCGCCGGCATGTCGGCCGTGAGCGACAACGGCGTGTTTGAGGCGGCGAAGGAAAAAGGCTTTTACACCTCGGGCCAGGACGTCGACCGCACGGTCGAAGATCCGGAACACATCATCCTGTCCCAGCTGAAAGAGACCGACACGGTCGTCTACGAGACGGTAAAAGATTTCGCGCAGGGCAACTTCACGTTCGGTACGGTCAATTACGGCCTGAAAGAGAACGGCGTCGGCCTCACGTTCGTGACGGCCGAGTCGCCCTCGCCGCTCTCCGACGCGATCGGACAAGCCAACCTGGAGAAACTGAAGAAAATCCGCGACGACATCGTGTCGGGCGCAATCGTCGTCCACAATCCGCTCGAGCAGCAATAAGCGAAAAGCGGCCGCGGTTCGTCCGCTTGACCGGCCATCGCCGGGAATGATCGCGGCCGATCGTTGCCGATCGTCAGCAGCCGGCTGTCTTTTCCGCGGCCGGCTTTTTCCTGTATTGTAATGTTGGAGATCCCGATCGGGAGGAAACCGGCATGCTGCTTCGGATGGAAGGCATCACCAAGGTTTACGGCGATGTCACGGCGAACGCGGGCGTCGATTTCACGCTGCGGGAAGGCGAAGTGCACGCGCTGGTCGGCGAGAACGGCGCGGGCAAGACGACGCTGATGCGCATTCTTTACGGCGAAGAGCAGCCGACGTCCGGCGCGATCTACATCCGCGGGCGCGAGGTGTCGTTCCGTTCGCCGGACGACGCGATCCGCGCGGGCATCGGCATGGTGCACCAGCATTTCATGCTGTTCCCGTCGTTCACCGTGGCGGAAAATATCGTCATCGGCCGTGAGCCCGCGAAAGGCGTCCTGTTCGACCGCCGGAAAGCGGAGGAAGAGGTGCGCAGGCTGTCCGCCGAATACGGCATGCCGGTCGACCCCCGGCGGAAGGTCGCCGACTGTCCGGTGGGCGTCCAGCAGCGCGTCGAGATTCTCAAGGTGTTGTACCGGGGCGCGGACATCATCATTCTGGACGAGCCTTCGGCCGTGCTGACGCCGCTGGAAGTGCGGGAGCTGCTCGGCGTGATCCGCGGTTTGGCGGACCGGGGCAAAAGCGTCATCCTGATCACGCACAAGCTGCACGAGGTGATGGACGCCGCCGACCGCATCACGGTGCTTCGCGACGGCAAGGTGACGGGGACGTTCGCCGCCGCCGACACGAACGCCGAAGAACTGTCGCGGCTGATGGTCGGGCGCGAGCTCGTTCCGCTGGACAAGCGACCGGCATCGCCGGGTGAAGCGGTGCTCGAGGTGCGGGATCTCACGATCCGCGGCGGCCGCGGCAAGGCCCGGCCGGTGCTCGATCGCGTGTCCTTCACCGTCCGCGCGGGGGAAATCGTCGGCGTGGCGGGTGTGTCCGGCAACGGCCAGACCGAGCTGGTGCAGGCGATCGCGGGGTTGCGCGTCGTCGATTCGGGCGCGGTTCTGCTTAACGGGCGCGACATTACCGGCGCGACCGCGCGCCGGATTCGAGAGACGGGTCTGGCGCACATCCCCGAGGACCGGTACGCGTGGGGCGCGGCCGCGGACGAGAGCGTCGCCGACAACGCGGCGATGGGCCACACCGCGCGTTTCGGGCGGGGCGGGGTGCTGCTCGGCGGGCGCATCCGCAGGGCGGTCGCGGGCTGGGTGGCCGAATACGGGATTCGCGCCGGTTCGCTGGAGGCCAAGGCCGGCCATCTGTCCGGCGGCAACCTGCAGAAGCTGATCGTGGCGCGCGAACTCGCGCACGGCACGCCGCTGGTCATCGCGGCGGAGCCGACGCGCGGCGTCGACGTGGGAGCCATGGAAACCATTCACCGCGAGCTCGTCCGGCGCCGCGACGAAGGCGGCGCGGTTCTGCTGGTCTCGTCCGAACTGACGGAAATTTTGAAGCTTTCCGACCGGATTCTCGTCATGTACGAAGGCCGCATTGTCGGGGAGCTGCGCACGGAAGAGGCGACGGAAGAGTTGATCAGTCTGCTGATGACGGGAGGGACGCGGCATGCAGCCGGCGGGGTCTGATCCGCGCGGTTGGCGAAAACGGTTTCTGCCGGAGGCGTTGCGCAGGCGGCATCGTCTCGCGACGTCCCGGCCCGAACGGCTCCGCCTTGCGGGGATGCTGCAGGGGCTGCTCCACCCGCTGGCCGCCGTGCTGCTCGGGCTCATCGCCGGAGCCGCCGCGATCCTCGCCGTCGGCGGATCGGTCGCCGATACCTACGCGGAGATGTGGAAAGGCGCCTTCGGCAATTTCTATTACGTGACCACCACACTGGCCCGGGCGACGCCGATCATGCTGGTCGGCCTCGGCGTGGCGCTTGCGTTCCGCGCCGGGTTTTTCAACCTCGGCGCCGAAGGCCAGATGCTGCTCGGCGCGCTGTGCGCGGCGATCGCCGGGCTGTACCTGCCGGGACCGCCCGAATGGCGCACGGTCGCGGCACTCGTCGCGGGCGTCGCGGCGGGGGCCGCGTGGTCGCTGCTCGCCGGCTGGCTCGACCTGAAATTTCGCCTGAACCTGCTCATAACGACGCTTCTGCTCAATTACATCGCCGGTCTTTTTTGCAGCTATGTCGTCGCGTTTCCCCTGAAGGATACGTCGGGAAGCAGCGGTGTTGCGCAGACGAAGATGCTGGAGAAAGCGGTGTGGCTGCCGAAGCTGTTTCCGGGGATGATCCTGCACGCCGGGTTCGTGTTCGCCGTCGTGCTCACGCTGCTTTTGTTTCTGTTTCTCCGCCACACGGTCACCGGATACGAGCTGCGCATGCTCGGCAGCAACCCGCGGTTTGCGGTTTACGGCGGCGTGCGGCGCGGCGCGCTGCTCGCCATCGCCATGCTGGCGAGCGGCGGCTTTGCCGGTCTGGCCGGCGCCGCCGAGGTGCTTGGCATGCAGTACCGCTACATCGACAACGCGCTGACCTCGCCCGGCTACGCCTGGTCGGGCATCATGGCGGCGCTGCTCGCGGGTTCGCACCCGCTCGGCACGGCCGCGGCGGCGATTCTGCTGGCGGCGCTGCAGACCGGCGGCCTGGGCGTGGAGCGCAACACCGACGTGCCGCTCGAGATCGCCAGCGTCATCCAGGCGACGCTCATTCTGTTCGTGTCCGCCCGGTTCACGCTCGCGCTGATCAGGCGCAGGAAGGCGAGGGCTGCCGATGGACCAGCTGTTTGACGTTTCGCTGTTCAATTCCACGCTGCGCATGGTCGCCCCGATCCTGCTCGCCGCGCTTGGCGGCGCCATATGCGCGCGCACGGGCGTTTTCAACGTCGCCCTGGAAGGGTGGATGCTCACGGCGGCGTTTGCGGCGATCGTGGGGAACCATTTCTTCCACAACGTTTGGCTGGCCGTTTTGTTCGCCGTGGCGTGCGTCACCGTCATGGCGCTCCTGTTTGCGGTGCTGACCGTCCATCTGAACGCGAACGTGATTGTCGTGGGTCTCGCGTTCAATTTTCTGGCGGCGGGGCTGACGGCGTACGGCCTGTTTGCCGTCTTCGGCGTCAAGGGGTCGTTCTACGACCGGAACATGGAGGGACTGCCGCGGTGGAACCTTCCGCTGGCGGAAGATATTCCGTTTGTCGGCGACGTGCTGTCCGGCCATTCACCGCTCGTCTATCTCGCCTTCGTGTTGGCCTTTGCGTTGCAGTTTTACCTGTTCCGGACGGTGTGGGGCTTCAGGCTGCTCGCCGCCGGCGAACATCCCTCGGCCGCCGCCAGCGTCGGCCTCCGGGTGAACCGCATCCGCATCGGCGCCATCCTGCTGAGCGGAATGCTGTGCGGACTTGCGGGCGCGCAGCTGTCGCTCGGGCAGGTGACCCTGTTCACCGAAAACATGACGGCCGGCCGCGGCTTCATCGCCCTGGTCGCGTCCATGCTCGGACAGAACAACCCTCTCGGCGTCATGCTGGCGAGCCTGCTTTTCGGGCTCACGGACGCGTTCGGCATCCGTCTGCAGGGATTCTCTCTGCCGGCGCAATTCACGATGATGGTGCCGTATGTGATGACGCTGGCGGCGATGTTTTTCTTCAAGGACCGCGCGTATTTGCGGCAATCCGGGCGGAGCGAAGGCAGGTAGACCCCGCCGGGTGTCATTCGGCAAAACGGCGCCGAAGAAGTCCAATGTGAGGAGGATTCCCGATGAAACTGCCGATATTGCAGGTGGATCCGGCGGATATGCCGGCCTATGCGCTGACGTGCGGCGATCCCTTTCGCGCAGCGCAGATCGCGGAGAAGCTGAGCGGTGCCCGGGAACTCGCCTTTGCGCGGGAGTACCGGACTTTCGTGGGCACGTTTGGCGGGGTCGAAATGGCCGTGGTCAGCCACGGTGTCGGCTCGGCGGGCGCGGCGGTCTGCTTCGAGGAGCTGGCGAAGGCCGGCGTGCGGACCCTCATCCGTGTCGGCACGGCGGGGTCGCTGGCTTTCGACCGGTATCCGTCAGGCAGCCTGATCGTCAGCACCGCGGCGGCCCGCGAGGAAGGGCTGACGAAGCAGCTGGTGCCGCCGGGCTTTCCCGCGGTGGCGGATCCCGGCGTGGCGGAGGCGCTGTACCGCGAAGCCAGGGATCTGGGCGGCGGACCCGTCGGCAAAGGCATCACGGTGACGCTGGACGCGTTTTACAGCGGCGTGCTGGAACTTCCGCTGAAGCTTTACGCCGCGGCGGGCGCGCTGGCGGTGGAGATGGAGATTGCCGCGCTCTATGTGGTGGCCTCGCTGCGCGGCATGCGGGCCGGCGCGATCCTCGCCATCGACGGCGACGCCACGGGGGTGGACACGGAGTACAACCCGCACCGCGACGTGGTCAGGCAGGCGGTGGAGCGCGAGATCGAAGCGGCCCTGCGGGCGCTCGCCTCCCTTGCCAAAGAGGAAGCCGCAACGGCATAATGGCAGCAGACGGTCAGGATGTTTTTTCAACATCAATCCAATCATTTCGGTCAGGGGAGTGGAATGTCATGCCGGAAACGAAGAAAATCGCCGTAATCGCCGGGGACGGCATCGGTCCGGAGGTCGTGGCGGAAGCGATCAAGGTGATGAAGAGGACCGAGGAGCTGTTCGGCTACCGGTTCGAGTTCGAGCACGGGCTGTTCGGCGGCATCGCCATCGACGAAAAAGGGACGCCGCTGCCCGAGGACACGCTGCGGATGTGCCAGGCCGCCGACGCGGTGCTGCTTGGCGCCGTGGGCGGCCCGAAGTGGGACAACAATCCGAAGGAACTGCGGCCGGAAACGGGGCTGCTCGGCATCCGCAAGGCGCTCGGCCTGTACGCCAACATCCGTCCCGCCCTCGTGTTCGACTGCCTGCTCGACGCCTCCACGCTGAAGCCGGAGGTGCTGAAGGGAACCGACCTGGTGGTGGTGCGGGAACTGACGGGCGGCATCTATTTCGGGGAAAAATATCGCCGCGACACCGAAAACGGCCAGATCGCCGTCGACACGTGCGTGTACAGCGTGCCGGAAATCGAGCGCATCGTCCGCCGCGCCTTCGAGATCGCCCGCCAGCGCCGCAAGAAGCTCGCTTCCGTGGACAAGGCCAACGTGCTGGAAACGTCCCGGCTCTGGCGGGAAACGGTGAACCGCATCGCGCCGGAATACCCCGACGTCGAACTGGAGCACGTGCTGGTCGACAACGCCGCGATGCAGCTTTTGCGCCGGCCGGCCAGCTTTGACGTGATCGTCACCGAGAACATGTTCGGCGACATTCTGAGCGACGAGGCGGCGATGCTCACCGGGTCCATCGGCATGCTGTCGTCCGCTTCCCTCGGGGAAGGCAGCCTCGGCCTGTACGAACCGGTGCACGGTTCCGCGCCGGACATCGCCGGCAAGGGACTCGCCAACCCCATCGCCACGATCCTGTCCGTTGCGCTCATGTTCCGGCTGTCGTTCGGATACCACGACGCAGCGGATGCGGTGGAACGGGCCGTCCGCGAGGTGCTGGACGCCGGGCACCGCACGGCCGACATCGCCGCGGCCGGAAGCAAGGCCGTCGGCACGAAGGAAATGGGCGATCTGATCGTCGCCGCCATGCGGAACTGATCGCGGAATAGCCGCCGCAGGGCGGTCTCCTTGCGCCGGGGTGTCCCGCCCCGGCGGCCGGGGTCGCCTCCGGCGCTTTTTCTTTTTTCCAATTGCCGCTGTCGGCAGGAATTTGGGCATGACGGGAAGAATAATGTGAAATAATCGCACCGCAAAACGGACGGAGGAGGGAATGACGATGAGTTTTTGTTGCGGAGCAAGCATGATCGGCATGAAGGGAACGCTCAAGCATTACCGCACGCGGATTCACAACGTTCCCATTCTGTTCTGTCCGGTCTGCCACCGGGTCGAAGTGCATTACCTGGTGGAAAGCGAGTACGAAATTTTGGCGGAATACGCCCATGGAGACGGTGCGGCCGAGATTGACTTCCGCGACTATGTGGACGAATCGGACAAAGCCCTCCACGAAAATTGCGTCAACCATGACAGCGAGGACGACCTCCAGATCGTGCAAAACCAGATCGACATGGCGCTGGACCTGCTTTCGTTCGCCAAGGCGATTCATGACGAGGAGTGGCAGGCGCAATTGAAACGCCGCCTTACGGTCCTCAGCCGGAGACGCCAAAAGCTGCTGGCGAGGCGGACCTAGCGGCCGCGCCGCCTGCCGCAACCTGTCGGAAACCCGTAAAACCCATGAACCTCGGCCGGGCGCCGGGGTTTTGTTTTTGATCAGGGTTTGATTGAAATATTTTTAGGCCTTCGACACAACCGCATCCGAATCGACAGGTTCTCCGATTGACAGGGGGACAAGCGGGTACTATGATTAATGTAAACTTCGCTTCCTGCATTCGCCCCTCATCTCAAAAATTGGGGGTCTGTCTTATGGAGAAGTCGGAGGCCCGCAATATTCCAGATTGCAAAGAGTTCGAACCGAACCTCGGCAGCTGGACCTGGGACCGGTTGACCCGACTGTGGTGGAAATCCGCAGATGTCCCCCATGACGAGATCACGGAAGCTTGCCTGGAAACAACGAGGGCGCTGCAATCCGGTGCAGATCGGGAAGACCGCAGCGATGGAAACCGCCGGTCTTTTTCATTTATTCCCCCGATTGCCGCGTGGCTTTCCCGGCGGGAAACCGCCGCGGCGCTCCCCGCCGGTTACGGCGCGACGAACAAAATGGAACCCCTTTCCCCCGACACGTTCGAACCCGAATACAAGCCCAACCGTTATGAAGAAGTGCTGCAGCAATTGGACACCGGGGTCGCCATCTTTGACAGCCGGGGAGTGTTGCGGTTTCTGAACGCCCAGATGGCGCGGTTTTTGAACACGCCCCGCGAAGCCGTGATCGGCGTTCCCCTGCGCAGGCTGTTTTTCCATCGCCAGTTGCCCCGTCTGGTGCGCCGCATGATGGTTCGGATGATCCGGGAGATGACGCGGAACCGCTGCTGCCGCATGGAATTCCAGACCGAATGCCGCTGTTTGCTGGTCGACGTCACCAGGGTCGAGGAACTGGACGGCGACTATCTGGTCAGCGCGAAGGACGTGTCGGATTTCAAACTGATCGAGCAGTCCGCGCTGCAGAACGACAAGCTGGCCATGCTCGGCAAGATCGCCGCGGCCATCGCCCACGAAATCCGCAATCCGCTGACAGCCATCCGGGGGTTCATCCAGCTGCTCACCCCTTACCTGGAAGAGAAGGGCAAGCAGGATTACGCCCGGGTCATCATGTCCGAAATCGACCGGGCCAACCATATCATTTACGAATTCCTCAACTCGTCCAAGCCCTCCGCGCCGACGAAACAGCCGGTCCGGGTAGACAGGCTGCTCGAGGAGTTCATTTTGCTGACGGAAAGCGAAGCGAACATGAAGGGCTGCGAGCTCACCTGCCACGTCACCGACACGGACATGGTCGTGGACGTCGACGTGAAGCAGATCAAGCAGGTGCTGCTGAACATTTTCCGGAACGCGCTGGACGCCATCCAGGCGGCGGACGACGGGCGAAAGGGACGGATCGGGCTGACCGCCCGCAGGGACAAGCGGCACGTGCTGGTCACCGTGCGGGACAACGGGAAGGGCATGGATCCGGAAACGGTCGGCCGATTGTTCGATCCTTTTTTTACCACCAAGAAGGACGGCACCGGTCTCGGTCTGTCGGTCAGCTATCGCATCATCCGCAACCACGGCGGCACGATCCATGTCGACAGCGTGCCGGGTGAGGGAACGGAATTCACCATATGCCTGCCGCTCAATTTGCAGGCCACCGGGCAATCGGAAAATGCGGAAAGCCTGGCCGGAGAAGAGTGCGCCATGCGATCGGAACAAGTCCTCTGAACGCCTGGCCGAGCGGCAAAGGCCTGCCGGAAGTTACCGGCGGGCCTTTTGTTTTGGCGGGTGTTTGGGGGCGGCGGGAGCGGGGACGGACGCCGGAACCGGTCCCGGTCCGGTATCGACAACGGAACCGGATTGCGCTATGTTGTGAAAAAAGGAAAGATGCATGGGGTTGCAGATGGATGAAGCATGATGTCGACGGACGGGAGCATGGACGGAAAACCATAGGCCGCGGCGCGGAAGAGGGTCCGGATTGGATGGCGGAGCCGCTGGGGGACGGGGCGGTGCTGCTGCGCTGCCCGGGCCGCGCGCGGCCGGGCGACATGGCGGACGCCGCCGAATTCCTGCGCCGCAGCGGGCTGGCCTGGCTGGCGGAAGCGGTCCCCGCTTACGATACCATCGCCCTGCTGGCGGATCCCGCGGCCACGGTGACCGCCTCGGACATGGCCGCGAGCGCGGCGCAACGGTTGCGGAACTGGCGCCCCGGGCGGCGGGAACCGCGGACGGTGCGCATTCCCGTGGTGTACGGCGGGCCGGAAGGGCCCGACCTGGAAGAAGCGGCGGCCAGAAGCGGACTTTCGCCGGCGGAGTTTGCGGCGCGGCACGCGGCCGCCGTCTACGAGGTGGCGATGATCGGATTCGCGCCGGGCTTTCCGTATTTGGCCGGGCTTCCGGAAGAGCTGGCCCAGCCGCGCCGCGCCGTGCCCCGCGTCCGGGTGCCGGCGGGCTCGGTGGGCATCGCCGGCCGGCAGACCGGCATTTACCCGGTCGATTCGCCGGGCGGGTGGACGCTGATCGGGCGCACGCCGTTTTCGCTGTTTCGGCCGCATGCGGACGAACCGTTCCCGCTGCGTCCCGGCGACAGGGTGGTGTTCGAGCCCCTGGATCCGGATCGCGAGGAAGCGCGGAAGCTTTTCGGGGCGGATGGCGCGGGCGATGCGCCGGAGGAGAAGGCGGCGGAAGCACCGAAAGGAGGGGCGGCGGGGCCGGCCGGGCCGGAGCCGGTGTTCACCGTGCTGGACCCGGGTTTGCTCACCACCGTCCAGGATTTCGGCCGTCCGGGCTGGCGGGCGTTCGGTGTTTCCGGGGGCGGCGCCGCGGACCGGGATGCGATGCGCATCGCCAACGCCCTGGCCGGCAACGCCCCGGACGCGGCCGTGCTGGAGCTGACGCTGCGCGGCGGCGCGTACCGGGCCGAGCGCGATGTGCTGATCGCCCTGTATGGCGCCGATTTTGAAATATTCGCGGACGGCCGGCCCATTCCCTGCGGCCGCCCGGTGCGGCTGTCCGCCGGCACGGTGCTGTCGTTCGGCCGGCCGAGGCGGGGATGCCGCGCCTATCTGGCCGTAGCCGGCGGCTTCCACGTGCCGCCGGTGCTGGGCAGCCGCAGCACGGATCTGCGCGCCGGCATCGGCGGGCTGGGCGGCCGCCCGTTGCGGAAAGGGGACCGGCTTCCCGGGGGAGATCCGGCGCCGGCCGCCCTCCGGTTAATGAAGGAGCTGGAGGATGCGGCGGCGTCCGCGGAAGGCCCGCCGGAACACCGTTCGCGGGCAGGTGCCTTCGTGGCGCATGAGGTGTGGTTCTGGGACGGGCGGCCGGTGGAACTGCGCTTTCTGCCGGGGCGCTCCTGGGAACAGTTTCCCGAAGAAGCGCGGCGCGCGTTCGCGGAAACCGAATATGCGGTGTCGCCGAATTCCGACCGCATGGGCATCCGCCTGGAAGACGGGCCGGCGATCAAGCGGAACGACACGGCCGAGACGGTGTCCCACGGCGTCGTGACCGGCGCCGTCCAGGTGCCGGCGGGCGGAGGGCCCATCGTGCTGGGGCGGGACTGCCAGCCGACGGGCGGATATCCGATCCTCGCCCATGTCATCCGCGCGGATTGGTGGAAGCTGGCCCAGCTGCGTCCCGGCGACCGCGTCGTGTTCCGGCCGACGGACGAAGCCGAAGCGCTGCGGGCGCTGGCTCTGCGGGAACGCGGGCTGCGCCTGGCGGAAGCGGGCATCCGGTTGCGTTGGTTCCATAATTATTAAAGGAAATGAAAGTTCCTGCAAAAATCTGCATCCTGTAAAAAAGGGAATTGTCGCTTGATGACGAAAACAAAATGGGGATAAGCGAAAGCGCGCACGGGGAGGGCGGAAGGAAAACGAAACGTGGAAGCGGATAGGAATTTCGGGGAAACCATCGATCTGAACGGCGATTTGGGCGAGGGCTTCGGAAGTTGGCGCGCTGGCGACGACTCGGCGATGCTCGCGGTCGTCAGCTCCGCCAACATCGCTTGCGGTTTTCATGCCGGCGACCCGCACATCATGCGGCGGACGGTGGAAGAGTGCCTGAAGCGCAACGTGGCGATCGGCGCCCACCCCGGCCTGCCGGACCGGCTGGGTTTCGGCCGCCGGGAAATGGCGGTGTCGCCGCAGGAAGTGGAGGATTTTGTGCTGTATCAGACGGGCGCGCTTCTGGCGATCACCGCCGCATCCGGCGGACGCCTGGCGCATGTGAAGCCGCACGGCGCCCTGTACCACATGGCGGCGAGAAGGCCGGACATGGCGGCGGCCGTGGCGAGGGCGGTATACCGCCTCGATCCCGGGCTCATGCTGTTCGCGCCGCCGCGTTCCGAGCTGGAACGGGCCGGGCTTGCCCTGGGCCTGCGCGTGGTCGTCGAAGGGTTTGCCGACAGGGGCTACATGTCCAACGGGGAACTGGCACCGCGCGGAACGCCCGGTGCGGAAATCGACGGGGAAGACGAAGCGCTGCGGCAGGCGCTGGCCCTGGCGGGGCGCGGAACGGTCCGCACCGTGGAAGGCGTGGAGATCCCCCTGCGGACGGAAACGATCTGCGTCCACGGCGACCGGCTGCAGTCGGCGAAGCTGGCGGCATCGCTGCGCCGCGGTCTGGAGGCCGCGGGGTTCCGCATCGCCGCTCCTGTTTCGGCCGGATCGTAATCCCGGAACCATCGCAATCTCAAAGCGTCGCGAAACCGGTCGGATTTGCGCAAGATGGCAGGAATCCCTCATTTATTGTTGAATTCTCTATTTTAAACCAATTTTTCGGGATGCAGCCATGAATGCCGCAACGACCTTGGCTCGGAACTTTGGGGGATGCCGTACATGATCATCAGCAGAGCCGAGATGCGAACGATTTGGACGGTGCTCGCAGCCTTGGCCGTGCTTGCCGTCTACTTCGGCAGCAGCCCGTGGCTGCAGCCGGTGCTGGAACCCTGGTCCGGCCCGGTGGCGCATCTGGTTTTGAAAACGCTTGAATTTTCCCTGTGTCTGGTCATCGTCACCCTCGGCTGGATGGTGTTCGTATCCAGTCTGGACCGGCAGCGGCTGATCCTGGCGGCGCTGTTTGCGGTCGTCGGACTGATGGACCTGCTCAGCGGACTGGTCGTGCCGGGCATGCCGCTGTATCGGGAAGCCGCCGGATACGGTCCCGGGCTCATGGCCGATTGGCTGTCCGAATTGTTCGCCGGGGCAGGTTTGCTGATTGTTTTTTCTTTGCGCCAGGCCGGGGTGTCCCCCCGGGTGCGGCGCATCGTGATCGGGGCGGCCGTCGCCGGCGCGGTGGCGGTTTGCGCGCTGATCTATATGCACCCTCTGCCGGAACAATGGCTGAAAACGCTGCGTCCCTACGAGAACGCCCTGGTGCTTTTTCTCTACGCGGCGGCCTGCGCGACGATATTGTACCGGAACCGGAAAGAGCGCCCGCAAGCCATGCTCACCGTCATCCGGTCCATCGTCTGGCTGGGCTCCGCGAAACTGGCGGGCGTGTTTTCCGCGGATTATTTGGGACCCGACATGCTGCTGGAACACGCGTGCCGGCTGATCGGCGTCTACGTGTTGCTGAACGGCATTTATCTGATTACGATTGAAGAGCCGCTCCGCCGGCAAAAAAGGGCGGAAGCCCGGAGCAATTATCTGGCCTACTGGGACGAGCTCACCGGCCTGCCCAACCGGCGGCATTTCGGCGAGCGGCTGGAAGCGGAAGTGAACCGCGCCCGCAACGCGCGCCAGCGGGCGGCGCTGGTGCTTTTGGATCTGGACCGTTTCAAGACGATCAACGATTCGATGGGGCACGCGTTCGGCGACCGGCTGCTCCGGAAGGCGGCGGAACGCCTGCAGACCTGGTCGGAAAACGGGGAAAAGGTCTTTCGCATGGGAGGAGACGAATTCAGCGTCCTTTTGTCCGGACTGGCGGATCCGCGGGAAGCGGAACAAACCGCCGAGCAGCTGGTCCGGCTGTTCCGCGAACCGCTGGACGTCGGCGTCTCATCCCTGCATGTCACGGCGAGCGCGGGTGTCGCGGTGTTCCCCGACGACGGGGATTCTCCGGTGACGCTGCTCCGGAACGCGGACACCGCCATGTACGCCGCCAAGGAGTCGCGCAACGGCTGGAAACGCTACGCGCCGGAGATGAACGCGAAGGCCATCAAGCGCCTGCAGCTGGAAACCGATTTGCGCATCGCCCTGGAGAAGAACCAGTTCGTCGTCCATTACCAGCCGATGGTCGACCTGGAAACCGGGCGGCTGGTCGGCGCCGAAGCCCTGGTGCGCTGGATGCACCCCCAGCACGGCCTCATTCCGCCCGGCGAATTCATTCCCATCTGCGAGGAGAACGGCCTGATCGTTCCGCTGGGCGCATGGGTGCTGCGCACCGCCTGCCGCGAGGCGAGACGATGGCAGGAGGAAGGGGCCGGTCCGCTGGTCGTATCCGTCAATCTGTCGATCGTGCAGTTCCGCCAGCAGGACCTGTGCGAGCAGGTTCGCGCTGTGCTGGAGGAAACCGGCCTGCCGCCGGAATGCCTCGAGCTGGAGATCACGGAAAGCGTCATGCTCGATGCGGCGAACGCGGCGCAGACGCTGGAAGGGCTCAGACGGATCGGCGTGCGCATCTGCATCGACGATTTTGGAACGGGATACAGTTCCCTGCACTACCTGCGGCGCCTTCCCATCGACAAGCTGAAAATCGACCGCTCCTTCGTGAGCGACGTGCTCCATGACCGCAACGACGCGGCCATTGTGTCCGGCATTTCGGCCATGGCGCGGAACCTCAATGTGGTGGTGACCGCGGAAGGCGTGGAAAGCGGGGAACAGGCCGAATTTTTGCGGAAATTGCGGTGCCATCAGGCGCAGGGATTCTATTTTTCGCAGCCCGTGCAGGCCGACCGGTTTCTCGCCTGGCTGCGCCAAGGAGAGGTCATGGGCTGAATCCGCATATGCCCGGCGCCATCCGCGTGCCAAACGCCGGATGACCGCGGCGGTCGGCCGAAAGGCCGACCGCTTTTTCGTTACAGATTGCCGCTTGTCTTTCCCGTCAACGCTTCCCGGCGAACCCGACGGGCGGCCTCGACCATCCGCCCGAGGGATTCCACCGTTTCCGGCTCGCCGCGGGTTTTCAGGCCGCAGTCGGGGTTGACCCACAGCCTGTCGGCCGGCACCAGCTCCAGCGCTTCCCGGATCAGGCTCCGCATCGTTTCCGTTTCCGGAACCACAGGACTGTGAATGTCATAGACGCCCAGACCGATGCCGCGGGAATAGGGCTGCTCCCGCAACGCGTGCAACAACACGCCGCTGCTGCGCGACGTCTCCAGCGAAATGACGTCCGCATCCATCATTTCGATGGCGTCCAGCATTTCGTGGAAATCGCAGTAGCACATATGGGTATGGATTTGCGTGTCGTCCTTCACGCCGGCGATGCAGCGCCGGAAAGCCCGAACCGCCCAGGCGAGGTAACCGGGCCAGTCGCGCCGCTTGAGGGGAGCGATTTCCCTCAGCGCCGGCTCGTCAATCTGGATGATGCCGATGCCCGCCGCTTCCAGGCGCAGCACTTCGGCGTTCAGCGCCTCCGCGATTTGTCCGGCGATGACGGGCAGCGGCAGGTCGTCACGGACGAAGGACCAGGCGATCATGGTGACCGGGCCGGTCAACATTCCCTTGACAGGCCTGTCGGTCAGCGATTGCGCAAATCGGGTTTCCTCCAGCGTCATGGGACCTCTGTCGCTTACATCCCCATATAGGACGGGAGGTTTCACGCAGCGGGAACCGTACGACTGGACCCAGCCGTTGTCGGTGAACAGGAAGCCTTCCAGGATCATGGCGAAATGCTCCACCATGTCGGTCCGTTCGAATTCGCCGTGCACCAGCACGTCCAGCCCGATCCGTTCCTGGATGCGGATCCATTTTTCGATGTGTCGCCGGATGCGTTCGCGGTATTCCGCTTCGGTGATCCGGCCCTGACGCAGATCGAGGCGATCCCGACGCACTTCCGCCGTCTGCGGGAGGCTGCCGATGGTGGTCGTCGGCAGCGGGGGAAGACCGAAGCGTTCGCGCTGCAGCGCGTACCGGACCGGGAAAGGCGCCCGTCCGGCCGGAGATTTCGTCCCGTCCCGGGTTGCTGCTTCCGGAACGTCCGGGTTTGGTGCCAGGGAATCCTGAGCCGCCGCGGCGGCACGGGTCCGCTGTCTGGCAGGGTGGCGCCGCAGCGCCTCCAGAGCCGCGCGGTTTTCCTCCAGGCGGGGAATCCGCGCCTTTCCTCCGGCGGCGCCGGAGCGGCCCGCCGCCCCGGCTGACCCTTCCAGCGCTTCCGCAAGCGCGGCCACTTCTTCCAGCTTCTCGTCGGCAAACGCCAAAGCGCCGCGCACGACGGGATCGCCGCTCCGTTCCCCGCGAACGGTGACCGGCACGTGAAGCAGGCTGCAGGAAGTTTGCACGATCAGCCTTTCGAGGGGCACGTATCCGGCCAGCTCCGCCAGCACGGCCAGCGCGCGGTCCGGATCGGTGCGCCACACGTTGCGCCCGTCCACCACCCCCGCCCCCAGCGTTTTGCCGGCGGGCCATCCGTAACGGCGGATGATGTCCAGATTCCGCCTGCCGTGCACAAAATCCAGCCCGATGCCATGGACCGGCAGGGATAACACCGCCTCCGGATGCTCCACATCGCCGAAATAAGTCTGAAGCATCAGCCTGAGTCCCGGCGCCGCGGCGGAAAGCGCGGCGTAGGCGTCCGCCAGCGCCGACAGGTGGTCCGCCGGCACGTCGGTGACCAGCGCCGGTTCGTCCAGCTGCACCCATGTCGCGCCCGCATCGGCAAGTTCGGAGAGCGCCGCGGCGTATACGGGCGCAAACGCGCGAACCGTCTCGCCAAGGCGATCGGCCGGCACGCCCTTCGACAGACGGACAAACGTGTAGGGTCCGATCAGCACGGGCCGCGTATGCACACCGGCTGCCGTCTTCGCTTCCGTGAACGCCTCGCGCCACGGATTGAACAGCAGTCTGGGCTGCGGATCGTCCGAAAGTTCCGGCATCAGATAGTGATAGTTGGTGTCGAACCATTTGGTCAATTCGCAGGCCGGCGCGCCTTGCGCGCCGCGGGCCATGGCGAAATAGACGGCCAGGGAATCCGGAGCGCCAAGCCGCCGGAACCGTTCCGGCGCCAGATCGAACGCGGCCGCGTGATCGAGCATGGAATCGTAAAATGTAAAATCGCCTGAAGGAATCCACGTGATGCCCGATCGTTTCAGCTTCCTCATGCGCCTGATCCGGATTTCCCGCATGGCGCCCAGGAAAGAGGCTTCGTCCAGCCCGCCCTTCCAGAACGACTCGAGCGTCTTTTTCCATTCCCGGTTCTCTCCGATGCGCGGATAACCGAGTGCGGCTGTCGCCACCATGGCCATGTGTGCCTCAGTCCCTTCCCAGGAAAATTTCCCGCACCCGAGCCTGCCCTCAAAGCCGCAAAAAAGCCGCCCCTCCGGTACGGAAAGGCGGCTGTGTCCATGCGTGCACGCGCGTGCCGGAACATCCCTATCGACCGTAGGTTTCCTGGCTCTGACGGAATACGGCAGGTATCTCTGGCTTCGGAAAACGATTTTCCGTCACAGTGGCGGGACCGCGCCGGATTTGCACCGGCTTCCCTATTAAGCCGCACACCATCGGCCGTCCCGGATCTTGCCGGCGGACGGGCCCGACTGCGGCGCCGTATTCCGCGGTATGCGGTTTTCCATAATCATACAAGAAAATGCGAGGTTGCACAACCGGGCCCAAGTTTGCTTTTTCGCCCTCCTTTTTTTAAAATGAGGCTTGAATATCACTGAGAATCAATTTAAAATTATTCTAAACAAGGTGCGACGCCGGATTCCGCCTTTCTCCGGGAGTTGCCCGGCAGGAGGGAAGCCGGTTTTTATACGGCATCTGCAAGAGCGCACCCACCAATGGAGGGAAGAACATGTCGGCATTGTTTGAAATCCGCGGGCTGAAGGTGTCCGTGGAAGGCAAGGAAATTCTGAAAGGCGTCGACCTCGCCCTGAAGGGCGGCGAAGTACACGCGGTCATGGGGCCCAACGGCACCGGCAAGAGCACCCTTGCTTCCGCCGTGATGGGCCATCCCAAATATGAAGTGACGGACGGCGAAGTTTATCTGGACGGCGAGAACGTGCTGGAAATGGCCGTGGACGAGCGCGGCCGCGCCGGGCTTTTCCTGGCCATGCAATATCCGGCCGAAATCACCGGCGTGACCAACGCCGACTTCATGCGCAGCGCCATCAACGCCCGCCGCGGGGAAGGCAACGAAATTTCCCTCATCAAGTTCGCCCGCCTCATGGAAAGCAAAATGAAAGAGCTGGAAATGAACCCCGAAATGATGCACCGCTATCTCAACGAAGGGTTCTCCGGCGGGGAGAAAAAGCGCAACGAAATCCTGCAGATGATGATGCTCGAACCGAAAGTCGTCATTCTGGACGAAATCGACTCCGGTCTGGACATCGACGCGGTGAAAATCGTCGCCGCCGGCGTCAACGCCATGCGCTCGCCGGAACGGGCGTTTCTGATCATCACCCACTATCAGCGCATCCTCAACTACATCCGTCCCGATTTCGTGCACGTGATGATGCAGGGGCGCATCGTCAAATCGGGCGGCCCCGAGCTGGCGGAACGCCTCGAGGCGGAAGGATACGACTGGATCAAGGAAGAGCTGGGCATTGTCGACGAAACGGTCGGCCAGGTCTGACGCGGGGAGGCTGAAGAAGGATGAGCACACCGGTGACTTCTCTGGACCGTGAAACCGCCGCCGCCCTCGGCCGCCGCAAGAACGAGCCGGACTGGCTGGTGGAATGGCGGGCCGAGGCGGGGGATCTGGCCGGACGGCTCGAGCTGCCGAAGCCGGAAAAAATGCCGCTTGCCCGCTGGA
>Ga0207872_100531_pt1 | contig 20534 bp, 23 predicted proteins | sample Passage260B_FD_187372 | JGI IMG/M metagenome (GOLD analysis project Ga0207872, IMG submission 187372) | Cellulose adapted compost microbial communities from Newby Island Compost Facility, Milpitas, CA, USA - Passage2 60B (SPAdes) (version 2) ...
CCCGGCTTCCGGCTGCCGGAGAACGGCGCCCCGCTGCTGTTCGGCGAAGCGCTGTACTGGCTGCCGCAGCCGCTGCCCGGCTGGCCGGACGCTGCGGACCTGGCGGGGCTGCGTGTTCTCCGCCCGGGCCTGCATCTCGGGCAATGGCGAAAAGGCCGCTTCGAACCCGGTCACGCCCTGGCCCTCGCCTGCCACGGCTCCGTGGCCGCCTGGACCATGCACGGACAGCCCGGCGATCCGGCCGTCGAACAGTATTTGCGGGGCGAAAGCCTTCCCGACCCCGAAGGCCGCCGCGGCTGGGGCCTGGCGACGGTGTCCGGCTGGCCGGTGGGCTGGCTCAAGGCGTCCGACGGCCTGCAAAAAAACCGCCTGCCCAAAGGGCTCCGGCGGCAAATCTGACGTTTATCCGCGAAGCAGTTCCTCCAGCACCACCGCCACTCCATCCTCGTTGTTGGACAGGGTCACCTCGCCGGCCGCCGCGCGCACTTCCGCCGGCGCGTTGGCCACCGCCACCGACCGGCCCGCGTAGCGCAGCATGCTGATGTCGTTGTAATAGTTGCCGATGGCGAGCACTTCCCGCCGCGTCAGCCCGCGCAGGCCGGCCAGGCGTTCCAGCGCGCTGCCCTTGGTGGCGTCCGGATGCTGCAGGTCAATGAAAAAATCATCGCTCCGGTGGACCGACAATCCCCCGGACCAGCCGCTCCACATGGCTTCCGCGTCGTCGATCTCCTCCCTGGAACCGTACACGGAGATGCGGACCGCGCCTTCCGGAGGTTCCGGCTCCTTGCGCACGATGGGGCGGATCCAGTAGCGGCCGTACGTTTCCAGGGCTTCCCGCGGCAATTCCTTTTCCACGTACAGCTCGAACGCGGTGCTGATGTCGAAATGGATGCCGCGCTCGCGGCAATATTCCAGGTAAGGGGCGGCCGACCGCCGGGGCAGATTCGCCTCGTGCAGGACGCGCCGGCTTTCGCTCTCCAGGATGACCGCGCCGTTGTGCGTGATGATGGTGCCGGACAGGCCCAGTTCGGCCATGAGCGGCAGGGTGCTGACGGGGCTTCTGCCCGTACACAGCACGATCTCCGCCCCCGCGGCGGCCGTTTCCCGGACCGCTTTGCGCACGCGCGGCCGCAGCTTCCCCTCGTCGTCCAGCAGCGTCCCGTCCACATCGATGGCGATCAGCCGGAATTGCATGGCTTCGAGACTCCTCCCCCATCCTCTGGTCTTGCCGGGTCGTTTCAGGCTTCTCCCCGGTTCGCCCGCAGCGATTCTTCCTCTTCCGGCGTGAGCTCCCGCCACCCGCCCGGACCCAGAGCCGGGTCCAGCCGCAGATCGCCCACGGCCACCCTCTGAAGATATAGCACCTTCTTGCCCACCGCGGCAAACATCCGTTTGACCTGATGAAACTTGCCTTCCCGGATGGCCAGCTCCACCCAGCTGACCCGCGCTCCGTCCCGCACCGCTTCTTCCCAGTCGTGGCGGTGAAATCCCGGTTCCTCCGCCAGCCGGTGCGCGGCCTGGCGCATGTCCCTCACCGCCTCTTCCCCGGAGACGGGAGCGTCCCCGGCCAAATCCGGCGCAGGCAGGGCGGCCAGCACCGTGAGCCTGGCCGGCATCGTCACGTATCCGTCGTCCAGCGTCACGCCGGCGGCGAATGCCTCCGCATCGGCGGCGTCCACGGTTCCCCGGACCAGGGCCCGGTATGTTTTGAATACGGCCTTGCGGGGAGACAACAGCCCGTGCGCCAGCTTGCCGTCGTTGGTCAGGAGCAGGAGCCCCTCCGCGTCCTTGTCCAGCCGGCCGACCGGAAACAGCCCGTGCCGCCGCATTTCGTCCGGCAGCAGCCCGAGCACCGTCGGCTCCCGCGCGTCTTCCGTGGCGGACACGACGCCCGCCGGCTTGTGCAGCATCACGTACCGGAACTCCCGGTACGCCACCGCCTGACCGAACACGCATACCTCGTCCTCTGCCGGCCGCACGTGCATGCCCGGATCGACGGCCTGCCTTCCGTTCACGGTGACCGCGCCTTCCCGGACCAGGCGCTTGATGTCGCTTCTCGTTCCGTATCCCTCGTGGGCCAGCATTTTGTCCAGACGCATGGACGGCTTCACCGCCGCATCCCCTTCCTCCCGGGCCCTCGGCCGCGGTATCCATTACTTTGTAGCCTAGGCTTTCACGGGGCGTTCGTCAAGGGCGGGGCGGGTTTTGTGACGATTTGGCGACAATTATCCGATCACCCCGCCGGAGCAACAAACCGAAACGCTCCGCCGCTCGTAGTAGAAACTTGGAAACGGCCGGCGTCCCGGCATGCGCCAAAGCCCGGATTTCGGCGGAATCCGCCGCCGGGATCGGGACAGGCCCCCGCAAAGCCGATGATCCAACTTTGAGGGGTGGGACGTTTCCGATATAATACAGGTATGCCCGGACCATGGGCCGTTTCCGTGCGGAGCCGGAGGACGAGGCCGGACCACGAATGACGCGGGGGGACTTTCATTGAACATCAAAAAATTGTCCATTTTCATCGGCATCCTGATTATTCTTGTCGGAGCGCTTTTCTTCATCAACCGGGCACAGACGACGGTGTACGGCAAGCCGGCCAGCCAGCTGAGTCCGTCCACGCGGGAAATCCTGAACGATCCCAACTACCGGAACATCCTGCTGCCCAGGGAACTGGAGCGGAAACTGGCTGACAAGGAAAGCTTCTTCGTTTATTATTTCGCGTCCAACTGCCCGTATTGCCGGGCCACGACGCCCTTGATCAAACCTCTGGCGGACGAGCTGGGCGTAAACCTGCACATGTTCAACCTGCTGGAATTCCCCGAGTACATGAACAGGCAGGGCATTGACGCCACTCCGACCACCGTGTTCTACCGGGACGGCGTCAGGGCGGATTATCTCCAGGGCGGCGTCACCGGCGACGGATCGGGCCATACGCTGGAGGAATACCGGGCGTTTTTCGAAAAATACAAAACGGAAGCGGACGGTTGATCCATGAAAAGGAAGACCCATTGGCTGCTCGCCGTGCCGGCCTTGGTCCTTGCGGCCGGTTTGGCCGTGACCTTCCTCGGCTGGGGACGGGAACCGGAAACGCACCGCCACGGCGACGAAACGTGGGAAAAGACCCGCACGTTCGCGGAAGTTCCGGCGTTTCTCGCGAATTACCCCGAACGAACCCGGCAAATCTACGCCTCCATCGGCGAGAACGCGCATATCCTGCGCGAACTGGATTGCTATTGCGGATGCATGGAGCTGGAAACCGATCCCCACGATTCCCTCCTGCGCTGCTATGTCGCCGAAGCGGGCGAGGACGGCGTCACGTGGACCGACCACGCCGTTTTCTGCGGACTCTGCCTGGAACAGGCGGCGGCGGTGGCCGAGTGGAGCAAGGAAGGCAAAACCCTGGAGGAAATCAGGCAGCTGACGGTGGAAACATTCAAACCCGCGGTCTGAGCGATACCGCATTTGATGGAACAAAAAGGAATTCGTATCCTCGATTGAAAGGATTGAGGTCGAATTCCTTTTGTTTTAATTCTTTTGCAACAATTCTGTCGAGAGGATTTTGCGGAAAATACGGTTTCGCCGCTTTTCTTCGGGTGATTATTATATGTTCGCCCTGGAAGAAAGGAGAAGCGTGCAGTATTTGTACGTTCTGGACAAAAGCGAACCCGGCACCGGACGGGCGTCATTCAAGCTGCAGTTCGAGGTGCCGGTGGATTCATGACTCCGCCCGGGCTGTGCTTCCGCCCGGGCGGATTTTTCTACCCGTCGCCGTGCTTCTTCACGGCCTCGCGCTCACGCGCCCTGGCCGCCACCGCGTCTTCCAGGGCGCCGTCGATCACCCGGAGCGCGAAGGGCTGAAACGGCGCGGGCACCGTTTCCGGAGCGATCATGGTCTGCGGCGAGAAGGCGCGCAAGGTTCCGCTTGCCTGCACACCGCCCCCCTCGGAGGGCGTCTGCATTTCCGGCAAGTCCGCGAGCTTCGGGCTCAGCGCCAGGAGCGACGCGCGGACGCAGTCCCGGAGCGCCGCCAGATCCAGCCCGTGCAGCACGTCGGGCGCGCCCGCCAGCTTGCGCAGCGCTCCCGTGAACAGCTTGACGGCTCCCGCGCGGTTGTCGTTCCGCCAATGATACAGCCCCACCGCCGCCTGCAGAAGCCCCTGCAGCACCGGATCGCGGCCGTGATCCAGCCACAGTTCCTCCATCACTTCGTGACATTCGAAATAATCCTGGTCGCCGTTGAAATGGTCGACAAACGCCACGAAACGCGGATCTTCCATGATGGCGGCTTCGCCGTGCTGCGTCCCGTCGCGGCCTTCTTCATGCGCCATGCCGTTCGCCCCCGCCCCGTTCATGTGTCATGGTTGTGCTGCCCATCCTGTTTTGTCATGTCCCGCTTCCCGTCCCGCTCATGCGTCAGGCTGCCCTTCCCGTTCCGTTCCTCCGTCATGTTCGCCGCTCCCGCCTTCCCCCGCGCGCTGCAGCGCGGCCTGGATTTCCCGGCACAACTCTTTCAGCCCCGTCATGTCTTCCCGTTCCCACAGCTCGTTGAAGCGCTCCTGGAACCGGTTCGCTTCGCTCACCCGCCGGCTGAAATACAGGTCGTGGATGCCGGCCAGCGCCTTGCTCACGACGTCGGATTTGTCGCTGAATTCCTTCTGGGCGTCCACGATTTCCTGGCGGATGCTGGACATTTCCTGATCGAGGCGGAACGCGGCTTCCGCCGCGAGGCGCAGCCGGGTCCGCACGTGCTCGGGCAGCTCGCCGCGGTATTTGTAATTGAGCGAGTGCTCGATCGTCGCCCAAAAATTCATGGCCAGCGTGCGCAGCTGGATTTCCGCCAGCACCGGTTTGTTGCCCAGCGCCGTCTGCACCGGATACTCGACGATCAGATGGTAACTGCGGTAGCCGCTTTCCTTGGGATTGCCGACGTAGTCCTTTTCCTGGACGATCCGCAAATCCCGGCGTTTCCGGATGAGCTCCGCCAGGGTGTAAATGTCCTCGACAAATTGGCACATGATGCGGATGCCCGCGATGTCTTCGATGCCCGTCTCAATCTGGTCCGGAGGGACCCCCAGTCGCTTGGCTTTTTCCAGGATGCTGGACACCCTTTTCACCCGGCCGGTGACGAACTCGATCGGGGCATACGCATCCCGTTCCTTGAGTTCGGCGCGCAGCGACTTCAGCTTGACCTTCAGCTCGTCGACCGCCTGCTGATAGGGAAACAAAAACTGGTTCCAATCCCGACCGTCCATTTGCATCCCCTTTCCGTAGCCCCGTACCCGTCTTGCCGCCGGCCACGGGCCGCGCATTTGTGCCTTCTCCGGTGAGCCGTGCGCCGTGGGCAACTCTACCGATGACCCTGCCGGTGATCCGCCCCGACCGCGTCCGCCACGCGGGCATAACCGTCGCGCCGAAGCAGCTCCGCCAGCCCCCGGCAGATTTCCTTCACCACGCCCGGACCCTTGTACACCAGCGCCGTGTACACCTCCAGAAGACTGGCCCCCGCCCGGATTTTTTCATACGCGTCGGCGGCGTCGAATATGCCTCCGACGCCGATGACGGGCAGACGCCCTTCCGTCAGCGCGTACATTTTCCGGATCACTTCCGTGGAACGCCGGGCGAGCGGACGGCCGCTCAAGCCCCCGGTTTCGGCGGCGTGCCGGTCCGTCAGCCTCTCCCGGGAAACGGTGGTGTTGGTGGCGACAATGCCCGCTATTCCGCTCTCCGCGACGGTGCGGGCGATATGCTCCAGTTGTTCGTCATCGTTGTCCGGAGCGATTTTGACGAGCACGGGCTTTTCGGGGCCGCCTTGCCTGTCGGCCTGGATCCGGATCTCCTCCCGGACGGCATCCAGCAGCCTCCTCAGGTCGTCACCGTGCTGCAGACGCCGCAAATCCGGGGTGTTCGGGGAACTGACGTTGACCACGAACAGATCGCCGTATGGATAAAGCATCCGCAGGCACTTGCGGTAATCCTCTTCCGCTTCTTCGTTGGGGGTCGCCTTGTTTTTGCCGATGTTGATCGCCAAGGGAATGGGCCGGGTTCCAAGCCGTTCCAGTCGCCCGGCCATGGCCGTCGCGCCATCGTTGTTGAAACCCATGCGGTTGATCAGCGCGCCGTCCGCCGGCAGCCGGAACAGCCGCGGCTTGTCGTTGCCTGGCTGCGCAAGCGGCGTGACCGTGCCCACTTCCATGAAAGCCAGGCCGATGCCCGCGAAACCGCGCACGGCTTTGGCGTCCTTGTCCATGCCGGCGGCCAGGCCGACCGGATGGCGGAACCGGATGCCGAACAGTTCGACGGCCAGCTCCGGGATGTCGGGCACTCCCCAGACGGCGGACAGCACTCCGCCGGCTCCCGGCATCCGACCCGCGATGCCGAGGCCGCCGACGACCAGATGGTGGGCCTTCTCCGGATCGAGTCGAAACAAAAAAGGCTTGCACGCGGCTTCGTAAAAAGACGGCATGAACGGTTTCTTCCCCCCGCGCGTATCCGGCATGATTCTTTCTTCCGGATTCCAGTTTATCTTTTCCCGTCGAAAAAGAAAAGGAGCGCCCGCCTGTCCGCCGGCAGCCGGAAACCGCCGTGCCGCGCCGCTTGCGCTTCCCCGATTCGCGCGTCTCCGTTCCCCGTTTCGCGCGCCTCCGATCCCGTCCCGTTTCGCCGCCCGCGTTCCCCTTCTGCCTGTCTTTTCCGCCCGCCGATTCCGCCGACCGTCTGGCTTTTTGCCCGGGAACCGTTTACAATAAGAGTTGAGCGGCAAGTCAGGCATTCATCCAAAGACGCAAGTGATAGGAAAGAAGGTGGATTCCCATGAGCTCTTCTGCCAAGCGGAAACCGCCGGCACGACCCACGTCGCGGCAAGGCGAAGTCAACAAGAAAGCGCTGATCTGGCTGGGCGCAGCTTTCGGAATCATTGTCGTCGTGCTGGGCGTCCTGATCGCCCTGGATCTCTGAACGCTTCCACTGCGGCACCGCGCCGGACGCGGGCCGTTTTTCATTTTCCGCCGCAAGAAACAAAAAAACAGGGGAAGAACGCCGGGTTCTTCCCCTGCTTGCTTTTTCCCGTCATCCGAACGGTCGACATCAGCTGAACGGATTTTCGGACACCTTGATCGAATCGGTCGGGCAGCCGTCAAGGGCATCCTGCAAATCGTCGTAAAGATCCTCCGGAATTTCCGTGATTCCCCGGTTGTCGTCTCCGCCGTAGATGACATGGGCCAGGCCTTCGTCATCATAGTCGAAAATATCCGGAGCCGACGCGCCGCAAGCTCCGCAGGCGATGCAGGTGTCCTTGTCCACGCGCACGAACTTTGCCATGGGATATTGACCCTCCTAAAAATTCCTTCGCAGAGCGAGGCTCAGGAAAACAGTTCTCTCCGTGTCCATATTAATACAACCTGCTCAGAATATCAAACGAAAAAAACGATCATATTCATTCACCATCGTCATCATCCCCCGCTCCCGGCCGGTTGGCTTCGAGCAAACCGGCGGAAAAAAGGGCATTTTCGCCGTATTTGTCCCTCAGCCGGTCCACCACTTCGGCCAGTTTACGCTGGCGGAACATGTCCCGGTAGCGGAAAAGATCGAGCTGTACAGGGGTCTCGTTTCGTGGAGACAGGCTTTGCAGGGTGACGCCGAGCAGACGCACCGGCTTTCCCTCCGTCCAATGCCGGTCCATGATCCGGCATGCCGCGCGGTACACGTCCACCGCCGCATCGGTGGGTTCCTCGAGGGTTTCCGCCCGGGTGATGGTGCGCATGGACGGATCCCGGATGGCCACCTGCACCGTCCGGCACAGCATCCCCTGCCGGCGCAGCCGGCGCGTGGTCTGGTCCGCCAGCTGCAGCAGCACGCGGCGCCACTCCCGGCTCGTCGACAAATCCCGCGGCAGCGTGGTGGAATGCCCCACCGATTTGGCCGCCTCGCGCTGCGGTTGCACGGGCGAATCGTCCATGCCGTGCGCGGCCCGTTTCATCCACAGGCCGTAGACGCCGAAGCGGGCGGCGAGCAGCCGCTCGTCCGCGGCGGCCAGTTCGCCGATGGTGCGGATGTTGAGCCGGCGGAGTTTTTCCGCCGTCTTGGGGCCGAGGCCGTGCAGGTTGTCGCACGGCTTGTCCCAGAGCAGGCGAGGCACGTCCCGCCGTCGCAAAATCGTGATGGCGTTGGGCTTGCGCATGTCGGAAGCCATCTTGGCCAGGAGTTTGTTGGGCGCGATGCCGATGGAACAGGGCAGGGACAGTTCGTCCCGGATGCGGCGCTGTATTTCCCTGGCAATATCCAGGGGCGTGCCGAATTGCCCGCTGCCGGTGATGTCCAGGTAGCATTCGTCGATGGATACCGCTTCGACCAGGGGCGTATAATCGGAGGCGATGCGCAAAAAAGCGCGGGAGTAGGCTTTGTACAGCTTGAAGTCGGGACGGATCAGGATGAGGTCCGGGCACGCCTTGAGCGCTTCCCGCACCGTCATGCCCGTGCGCACGCCGCGGGCGCGGGCTTCGTAGGAGCTGGTGACGACCACGCCGCGGCGCTTTTCGGCGTCGCCGGCCACCGCCACCGGTTTGCCGCGGTATTTGTCGGGCTCCACGGCGGCATGCACGGACGCGTAGAACGCGTTCATGTCGATGTGCAGGATGACCCGCCGCGCCGGACGGCCTTCGGTCCCGCCGACAAAGGTTTCGCCCAAACCGGTCCCCCCTTCCGTTCCGGCGGAAATACCCCTTCGCGATTCATGATAACACATTCTCCCGTTCCCGGCGGGTCCGAAAAAACGCCGGATGCGCCATGGTTTTCATCAAAGAATCTTCTAAACAACATTTCCATATCGTGATATAATGTTTGTATTGTCAGCCAGAGGAGGCCTGTCGGGTCCATGTCAAGATCCATCACCATCTTTGACACGACGCTGCGGGACGGAACCCAGGGGGAAGGGGTCAGCCTGACCGTCGAGGACAAAATCAAAATCGCCAGGAAACTGGACGCCCTTGGCGTTCATTATATTGAAGGCGGCATTCCGGGCGGCAACGTGAAGGACGCCGAGTTTTTCCGCCGGGCGAAGGAGCTCGACCTGCGCGCCACGCTCACCGCTTTCGGCAGCACCCGCCGCAAAAATTCCCAATGCGAACAGGACGCGAACCTGCTCGGGCTTCTCAACTCCGGCGCCAGGGCGGCGACGCTAGTAGGCAAGTCGTGGGATTTCCACGTGCACACCGCGCTGCAGACGACGCCGGAAGAAAACCTGGCCATGATCGGCGAATCCGTCGCGTTTCTGAAACGCCACGGCATGGAAGTCATTTTCGACGCGGAACATTTCTTCGACGGGTTCAAGGCCAACCCCGGGTACGCGCTGGCGGTGCTCAAGGCGGCGCAGGATGCGGGCGCGGACTGGATCGTGCTGTGCGACACCAACGGCGGCGCGCTGCCCGGGGAAATCGGCGAAATCGTCACCCGCACCCTGCAGGAAATCCGCACCCCCATCGGCATCCATACGCACAACGACGGCGAGCTGGCCGTCGCCAACACGCTGGCCGCGGTGGCGGCGGGCGCCCGCCAGGTGCAGGGGACGATCAACGGCTATGGCGAACGGTGCGGCAACGCCAACCTCTGCTCGATCATTCCGAACCTGCAGCTGAAAATGGGGTATCATTGCGTGAGCGACGATCAGCTTGCGATGCTGAGTTCCGTCGCCCGTTACGTCGCCGAAGTGGCCAACATGCACATGCCGAACAACCAGCCGTATGTGGGCGTGTCCGCTTTTGCCCACAAGGGCGGCATCCATGCCAGCGCCATTTTGCGCGATCCGAAGACCTACGAGCATATTCCCCCCGAACGGGTCGGCAACCAGCGGCGCGTGCTGGTGTCCGAGCTGGCGGGGCACAGCAACATCCTCTCCAAGGCGCAGGAAATGGGCCTCGACATCCGCGATGAATCGACGTCGCGCCGGCTCATCGAGCGCGTCAAGGAACTGGAACACCAGGGGTATCAGTTCGAAGGCGCCGACGCCTCGCTGGAGCTGCTCCTGCGGGACGCCTGCGGCGAGGATGTGCGGATCTTCAAGGTGATCTCGTTCAAGATCATCGTGGAAAAAACGGAAAAGGGCCTGGTATCGGAAGCGATCGTCAAAATCGACGTCGACGGCCGGGAAGCCTACACGGTGGCGGAAGGCAACGGTCCCGTCAACGCCCTGGACAACGCCTTGCGCAAGGCGCTGGTCCAGCATTTCCCGGATATCCGCGACGTCCACCTGACCGACTACAAGGTGCGCGTCCTGGACGAACAGAACGCCACCGCGTCCAAGGTCCGGGTGCTCATCGAAAGCTCCGATTTCAAGGAAAAATGGAGCACGGTGGGCGTTTCCGCCAACGTCATCGAAGCCAGCTGGGAAGCCCTGGTGGACAGCATCCGTTATGCTCTCATCGGCAAGGAGAAAAACCGCAGGATCGTCGAAGCCGAACCGGTCAACGGCCTGAGCAACCACTGATTCTTCCGGGAAAACACGAAGAACGAAGAAGCGGCGCTCACAGCGCCGCTTTGATTTTTTGTTCCCATTCCTCCAGCCCGATAAGCCGCTCGATCCGCTCCAGGATCACGCCGTCGCGTCCGATGATGAAGCTGACCGGGAACGCGGCCACCTTGTAAGCGTTGGTCACCTTCCCGTCTTCGTCCACCAGCACGGGGAACGGCGGTTCCATCTCGCGCACGAAATCCCGAGCTCCCCGCAGCGTGTCGTACTTGGTCGCGTTGACGGCGTAAAGGTCGATACGTCCCTTGTACTTTTCGTACAGCGCCTTGAGCTCCGGAAATTCCTTCTCGCAAGGCCCGCACCAGGAAGCCCAGAAATTGACGATGAGGGGCTTATTCCGCTCCCCGCCGACGCTGTACACCTTCCCGCCGTCCAGGATCGGCAGCGAAAAAGCGGGAGCGGCTTCGCCTTCCAGCGGGGCGGTGGCGGCGGATTCGGCCTGCGGTCCGTCCGCGGGCAACTGCCAGACGACGACGGCGATGACGGCCGCAATCGCGCCCAGCAGAATCAACGCGTTCCGTTTCTTCACCGTCGACCCCCCTTTATCCCCATGAAACTGCCATGAAACTGCCTTTGGCTGCCTTTCCTCTATTATTACCAAACTGCGCTGATCCATGCTACCCGCGAAACCGCCCCCACCGCCGGGGTTTGTGAACAACTTTCGACATTTTTGCCTGAAGGACGGAGGCCCGGTTGAACCGAACGGTCCGGACCCGATGAATCGGTTCGGGCCGGGGGAGCTTGGCGGACCCTGTTTCCCGGCCGCGCCGGTCCATATCGAAACTCGGGTTCTGCCGGCCTTGTTCCCGTTCGGCCGATTCCGCCGGTTCGGCCGGGCCCGTGCATGCCGGACCGCTCCCGCGGGCATCTTACAAGCGGATTTTCAAACGGGAGGTTCACGGGCATGGCCGCCATCCGTCCGCCGGCCGCCGTCCATCCCCCCGGTGCCGCGGCGAAAGACGGAACCGGGCGAAGCGATGCGGCGGCCCGCCGGCACGTCCGGCGCAAAAGCGCCGCCCTTGAATATATTGCGCTGGCCAGCGTTCCCCTGACGCTGGTGCTCGGCAACTCCATGCTGGTGCCGGTACTCCCCTCGCTGGCCCGGGAACTCGGGGTCTCGTCGTTCCAATCCAGCCTTGTCATTACGCTTTTTTCCGTGTCGGCCGGCCTCGTCATTCCCGCCGCCGGTTACCTGTCCGACCGGTTCGGCCGCAAGCGTGTCATGATTCCGGCGCTGCTTCTCTACGGCGGAGGCGGCATTTTGGCCGGCCTCGGCGCCGTCTGGCATTCCTACGGCGTGGTGATCGCCGCCCGGGCGCTCCAGGGCGTGGGCGCCGCGGGCACCGCTCCCATCGCCATGGCCCTGGCGGGCGACCTGTACAAGGACGCGCAGGAAAGTCGCGTGCAGGGGCTCATCGAGGCATCCAACGGCACGGGCAAGGTGCTGAGCCCCATCGCGGGGTCGCTGCTGGCCCTGATCGTCTGGCACGCGGTGTTCTGGGCGTTCCCGGCGGTGTGTCTTCTTTCCGCGCTGGCGCTTCTGTTTTTCATCCGCGAACCGCGCCGGAAGGCGGCTTCCCAGCCCCTCGGGTCCTATCTCCGTTCCGTGGCGGACGTCTTCCGGAGCGACGGCCGCTGGCTCTCCGCGTCGTTCTTTGCGGGGGCGGCGGCGCTCTTTGTGCTCTTCGGCGGTCTCTTTTTCCTGTCCGAGGTGCTGGAAGACCCGCCCCACGGCATTGACGGCGTGCGCAAGGGGCTGGTCCTTGCCATTCCGCTGCTGGCCATGGTCGCCGCTTCGCTCGTCACCGGCGCCATCATCAAAAAAAGCGGCAAGCGCATCCGCCTGCTGGTCAATACGGGTCTCCTCATCATGGCCGCCGCGCTGGGACTGGCGGCCTTTTTCCACGGCCGGCTGTACGTCCTCATCGCACTGCTTTCCGCTTGCGGCCTCGGCACCGGCATGGTGCTTCCCTGCCTGAACACGATGATCACCGGCGCCGTGGACAAGGCAAGGCGCGGCATGGTCACGTCGCTGTACGGAAGCCTCCGCTTTCTCGGCGTCGCGTTCGGACCGCCCCTGTTCGGCTGGTTGATGGAGATCTCCCGACCGGCGGTCTTCGGCTCCGTCTCCGCCCTGGCACTTGCCGCTTTCGTTTTGGCGCTGTTGCTGATCAGGCCGGGGGAAAAGGTGAGGTAGCCAGAGGAACGGACGAAGCTGTCCGGGGAAAATCCGCAAACCAAGCCGGGGGAAAGACGGGCCTGAATCAAGCATCACGTTTGACTGTACGGTTGGCGGCGGGTAATATAAAAAAGAGAGCGCGTTCCGACGGAAAGCCTTGCTTGCGGAAGAAGGTGATGCCGTGCGCCAAGCACCGGCCGGACCCGGTCCGAGCCTGTACCGGATTGGCGAGCTGGCGAGGCTGGCCGGGGTAAGCACCCGCACCATCGACTACTACACGGGACTCGGACTGATCAAACCCGTCAAACGTTCCAAAGGCAACTACCGGCTCTATGACGATGAAACGTTGGAGCGCATCCGCCGTATTGAACAATTGAAGGCGCAAAAATTTTCCCTGGAGGAAATCCGGGACCATTTCCTGAAACTCCAGCGCGCATCCCCCAACGAACTGGTGGAACGCAAGCTGGCCGATCTGCAGCTTCACCTGGCGCAGGTGGAACGGGAAGCGAAGGAACTGGAGGCGGTTCTGGATCATCTGAAGCCGAAGCAGGTCGCCAAATTGTTCCGGGCCATCACGCCGCAGACGGCCGCCTGCGTGGAAGCGCTCATGCTTCTGCTCAGCAAGAGCGAAACAATGCTGTGACAATGGCATACTCATCCTTAACGGCAGGTGATTATCAATATGTTTCCGTATCTGTTTACTCCGTGGGATCCGCTGATCTTCCTCGCTTTCGGTCTGGCGCTGTGGGCCCAGTTCCGGGTTAAGGGTACGTACAGCAAGTGGTCGCAGGTGCAGGCCTCCAGCGGCCTCACGGGATACGAAGCCGCCCGCCGGCTCCTTGACCGCCACGGGTTGTTCGACGTGCCGGTGGAGCCGGTGCAGGGCCAGCTGACCGACCACTACGACCCGATCAAGCGCGTCGTGCGGCTGTCGGAATCGGTGTTCTATGAGCGGTCCATCGCCGCCGTTTCCGTCGCCTGCCACGAAGTCGGCCACGCGATCCAGCACGCCCAGCGCTACCCGATGCTCGTGCTGCGGCACCGGATGTTCCCGGTGGTCAACCTGGCTTCGGGCGTGGCGCCGTTCCTGTTGCTGGTCGGCATCCTGCTTTCGGCCTCGAACCTGATCTTTCTCGGCATCCTTTTCTTCGCCGCCGCGGTGGCCTTCCAGCTGGTGACGCTGCCGGTGGAATTCAACGCCAGCGCCCGGGCGCGGCAGCTCATGACCGCGGAAGGGTTCATCACCCGGGCGGAGGAAGCCGGCGTGGCCAAGGTGCTGAACGCGGCCGCTCTCACCTATGTCGCCGCGACGCTGGTGGCGGTGCTGGAACTGCTCCGGTTCATATGGATCTTCACGCAAAGCAGGGAGTAATGGCGATTCGGCAAACGCAAACGGCCGGTCCCCTTCGGAAAGGGGAACCGGCCGTTTCGTTTTTGCGTCGCCTGGCGCGCCGCGTCATCCGATGAACATCTGTACCCACACGCCGTTGTAGTAGGCAACGCCGATATGGGTGAAATTGCCGCTCAGGATGTTGGCCCGGTGTCCGGAGCTGTTCATCCATGCGTTCATCACTTCCTGCGGGCTCCGCTGCCCTTTGGCGATGTTTTCGCCCGCGTGGCGGAAGCTGATGCCGTAGCTGCGCATCATGTCGAACGGCGAGCCGTAAGTGGGCGATTGATGGCTGAAGTAATGGTTGTGGTACAAGTCCTTCGCCTTGTCCAGCGCCACCCTGGCCAGCTCGTTGTGCACCTTCAGCGGACTCAGACCCGCCTTGGCGCGCTCTTCGTTCACCAGCCGGACGACTTCGGAAGCAAAGTACGAAGCGTTCGTGCCCGCCGCGGCGCCGGAACCGGTTTGGCCCGCGGCCGGAGCGGCGCCCGTTTTGCCCGTTTGCGGGCTTCCGGTCTGTCCCGCCGATCCCGCGAAGGCTTTGCCCGGCACAATGAGCCACATTCCGGGCCGGATGACGTTCGGATTGGCCACGTGGGGATTGTTTCGAATGAGCTCGCTGAGCGTCACCCCGTGGCGCTGGGCGATCAGGTACATGGTGTCGCCCGGTTTCACCTGATAAACCGCCGCGGCGCCGGCAGGCGCCACAGGCAGCGCAAGCAGCATGGCAGACATCGCAAGGACCGAGACAACCGACATGACGGTTTTGCGCATGTTGCTCTCCCCTCCCTGTTGACCCCGCCGGAAGCGTCCGGCGGGTTCGGCGTCTCGCGTCCCATTCTAGCACGGGGTTTCGGGAGGGTTCACCCCGCAAATGTTGGAATCAGGCCTGCCGCCAGAGATTGGACCCGTTCTGCGCAAAGAAAGAAAGCAAAAAATTATAAAATCTTAATACAACCATCGGCGGCTTCTCGCCCGCCCGCCGGATAAGCCCGATGGTGCGCGTCACGCGGGGCTTGCGGATGCGCACCGCCGCCGGCACCATCGGCCCGGGAGCGGCCAGGGCCAGCTCCGGCAAAAGGCTCACCCCCATGCCCGCCGCCACCAGCCCGCGGATCGTCTCCACCTCGTCGCCCTCGAAGGCGATCTTCGGCTCGAATCCCGCGCTGAGGCAGGCGTTCACCACGATCGGCCTCAAGGAATAGCCGGGACTGAAGAGCACGAACTCCTCGTCCTTCAGCTGGCTGAGCTCGATGCTTTCCTCTTTGGCCAGCGGATGATGCTCCGGCAGGACGGCCAGGAGCTCCTCGGTCAACACCACTTCGCCGGTCAGCTTGTCATCGCTGCCGGGAAAGGGCGAGACGAACGCCAGGTCCACTTCCTTCTCCAGCACGTCCCGGACCAGCGTGGGATACATGCCCTGGCGAAAGATGAAGCGAACGCCCGGGTGTTTCTTGCGGAACGCCGCCACCGCCATCGGCACCAGCAGGATGCCGAGACTGTGGGGAAAGCCGAGGCGGATCACGCCTTTTTCCGGATCGGAAAACTCCCGCACCTCGGCGACGGCGCGCTCCAGGTCTTCCAGGATCTCCTCCACCCGGCTGAGAAACAGTTGTCCGGCCGGCGTGAGCTGCACGTTGCGCCCCCGATGGTCGAACAGCTCCACTTCCAGTTCCTCTTCCAGCTGGTGGATCTGCCGGCTGACGGCCGACTGGGCGACATGGAGCTCCTCCGCCGCCCGGGTCACATGCTGCATGCGAGCCACCTTGACGAAATACTGCAATTGCCTGAGTTCCAAAACTCCTTCTCCGTCCCTTCGCCGGTCCGCCGCACAATCTGGCGCGCCCGCGGACTCAGCGCAGATTATCGGCTCCCGCCCAACGGTAAAGCACGAATCCGGCAAAAACCCCGAAAAAATGCGCCATGAAACTCACGTTCGGGATGATCAGCGAAAAAAGGGCGCCCATGGCGAGGATGGCGTACACCGTCGTCCGCGACTGCGGGTCCAGCATATGCCGCTGGAACAGCGCCATGTACAGGTACGCGCCAAATACGCCGTAAATCGACCCCGAAGCGCCCACCACGCTCACCGGCTGGCCGCCGGCGAAGGACAGGGCGCCGACATTGCCGAAAATGCCGCACAGGAGAAAAAACAGCACGTATTTCCACGATCCGAAAAGCCTCTCCAGGGGCGGCGCGAACACAAACAACGCAAAGGCGTTGAACAACAGGTGCATCCAGCCGGCGTGCAGGAACACGGCCGTCAGGTACCGCCAGATCTCCTGGCTGGCGGGAGGAATGTTGGTGGCCATGAGCCGAAAGGTCAGGACCGGGAAGATCCGTTGCGCCAGGAACAAGACGAGCATGACGGCCAGCAGCGCCGTGTTGGCGGGGTAGAGACGGACGTACTGCCGGAAACTTTCGTAACGGAGAAACAGCATGCGCCGTCTTCCTTTACCGTTGGACTTTTGCACTTTAAAACAATTATAATAAGGACGTCAATTCCATTCTGTGCAAAGGAGGCCGTAACCCCATGACGCAGGAGCGTGCCAACGCCGCGACTCTGAAAGGCAATCCCCTCACGCTCGTCGGACCCGAACTCAAACCGGGAGACCCGGCTCCCGATTTCCGGCTGAACAAAAGCCTGACCGAGGTCGTCACCCTGAAGGATTTCGCCGGCAAAATCAAGCTGATCAGCGTGGTTCCGTCCATCGACACCGGCGTGTGCGACGCCCAGACGCGGCGCTTCAACGAGGAAGCCGCCAAGCTCGGCGACAAGGTGGTTGTGCTGACCGTTTCCGTCGACCTTCCCTTCGCCCAGGCCCGCTGGTGCGGCGCGGCCGGCGTCGACAAGGTCGTCATGCTGTCCGACTACAAGGATAACAATTTCGGCAAGGCGTATGGCGTGTTCATCAAGGAATTCGCCCTGGACATGCGGGCCATCTTCGTGGTCGACGCGAACGACAGGATCGCCTATGCGCGCATCAACAAGGAAATGACCGAACATCCCGACTACGATGAAGCCATTGCCGCCGTGAAAGCGCTGCTGTAATCCGGCAGCCGCCGCCCGGAAGCGGACAGGATCCCGCGGGTCCCCGCTCCGGGCGCGTTTTTTTCGCGAGACAAAAACAAAGCAAGGATCAGGCATGCCGCCCCTCTCCTCGCCTCGCCTGAAAACCCGGGATTTACATCTTGTACGCGGAAAGTCTGCGATCCAGCGCCGCGTAGATTTCCTGGATGACCCGGTAGTTGGCGCCGAGATCGCCGAATCCGCCGCGGGAAGCCGAGTAGATGTCCACGGCCATGGTGGTGACGCCTGTGCTGATCACCTGCACCGTGATGTCCATGGTGCGGCCGAGCACGGTCCGTTTCACCATGACGATTTCCCCGACGGAAGGCGCTTCGTGCAGAACCCGGTAACCCCGCATCTTTTTCAGCGTCGACGTGATCTCGTCCCACGCCTTGTCCTTTGGCAGCCGGTAGTGGCGGGATTTCAGATTCGGATCCTTCGCTTTTTCGCCGGTGACTTCGTGGCTGCGGACCAGTCCGATCAACACGCGTTTCAGCAAACGGCCTCTCCTCCCGGTTGTCAGTGCGCCATCTTAATCTTACCATGCGGGTTCAAAGGAAAAAAGAAGGGAAAAAGAAAACCCGCTTTGCCGTCCGGCGAGACTGTTTCTGAACCCGCTCTCCGCAGGTGGGTGTCCGCAACCCGGTTTTTGGCTTCCCCTTTCGGGGGCGTGCCAGCCGCCGGGCAATGTAGGACTCCCTTCGAAACAGACGTTGGTTCAAAACATCAGGCGCCGTGACGCGCATCGCAGGATTCGCTTTTATTATAGCGCATTTAGGCCCTTTTGTCCCGCACCTCATCCATAAGCCGCGACTCTTCCGCCTCCAGGGCGTCCCCGCCGTTTTCCCCGTCCCCGCGCGCTTTTTGTTGCTGCTCGGCTTTCTCCATGATTTTGTCCAGCATGACGTGGAAATTGTAGTAAACCCCCAGCGCGATGACGCTTCCCGTAAAGAACGGGATGAGGAACGTAAATTGCGCGCTGAACCAGAACATCCCCGCGCAGAACAGCGCCATCATCAGCGTTCGGAACGGCCGTCCGACGGTGAGAAGCAGGGCGTTGCGGATGAGCTTCAGCAGCCCCATGTGGAAATGCGCGAGCAGCGAAAAGAAATGGAGCAGGGACACCAGGAGCAGAAAAATCAGGAACAGAAACAGCATGGAAAGGAAGCCGAGTCCGCCGATGTCTTGCGCGTACATCCGGTAGTCGAAGATCAGGACGGCGAACAGCACCGTGTACAGGAGGCCGCCCAGCATCGCCTGGCGGTAATTTTGCCTGTAGCTGCGGAAAAAGGTCTTCAGCAGCGGCACGTCCGTGTCGCCCATCACCCATTTGCGGGCCACGGAGAACATCGCGGAAGTGGACGGAAACAGCGTAAACGGCGACAGAATGCCGATCAGGATGAAGGTCTGCATGAAAAACGTCTCGTAATCCTCCACCCCGGGAGCGGTCAACAGGACCAGCAGCAAATACCAGACGGGCAAAGAGGTGAGAATCCACAGCAGGTTGATGACCGAAAGGCGCATGATCCATTCGCAGACGCGGTACAGACCGCCCATCATGCCCCGCATTTCCATCTTCCGGCACTCCCTTCCCGAACCGGTTTCCTCTCACGCCGGCGCACGACAGCCGGGATGACGTTCAAATTTTGACGAAATCCTCGCTCTCGCGGTACACCTTGCTGTCCGCCCTGCGTCCGCCGCGTCCGCGGTCGCCCTGGCGATGGCGGCCGCCCGAACCGGAAAATCCCGTGCCCGCCCCGCCGGACCGCGTGCCTTGGCCGTGCCTCCGGCCGCCTCCGGTCTCGGAGCGCCCGTCGGTCTTGCGCTTGCGGGTGCGCACCGGATCTTCCGGCGTCAGCTCGACGGGAACGTCCTTCCGCTCGCCGGCCAGCATCTTCAGCGCCGCGGCGAGCAGCTGGACGGAATCGTGCTGTTCAATGAGCTGCATGGCCAGCCACTTGTACGGGCCGACTTCTTCCCCGCCGCTGCGAAGCGTCTCCAGCAGACGCTCGGCGATGAGGCGTTGCTTGCCTTCGATCGCCTCCGCCAGGGAAGGAAGCGGCTTGCGCACGATGCGGTGCCGCGTCACCTTTTCGATAAACCGCAGATGGTCCATTTCGCGCGGCGTGACGAAGGTCCAGGACGTGCCTTCGCTTCCGGCGCGGCCCGTCCGGCCGATGCGGTGGACGTAGCTTTCCGGATCCTGGGGAACGTCGAAATTGATGACGTGCGACACGCCGCTGATGTCCAGCCCGCGTGCGGCCACGTCGGTGGCCACCAGAAGGTCGATGCTGCCCTCGCGGAACTTGCGCATGACGGTGTCGCGCTGGTTCTGCGACAGGTCGCCGTGCAGTCCGTCGGCGGCGTATCCCCGCTTGATGAGCGCTTCGGTAAGCTCCGCCACCCGGCGTTTTGTGCGGCCGAAGATGATGGCCAGCTCCGGCGGCTCCATATCCAGCAGCCGGCACAGCGCCTCGAACTTCATCCGTTCCTGCACTTCCAGGTAGAACTGGCGGACGGACGGCGCGCTCACCTGTTTCGGCACCACGGAGATGTGCTCCGGATTTTGCAGAAACTGCTGCGCCAGCTTCTGGATGTTGGGCGGCATCGTGGCCGAAAACAGGAGCGTCTGCCGCTCGGGCGGCACAAGACCCAGGATCGTCTGGATGTCATCCATGAAGCCCATGTCCAGCATTTCGTCCGCCTCGTCCAGCACCACCATCCGCACGTCGTCCAGCCGGATCGTCTTGCGGTTGATGTGGTCGAGGAGCCTCCCGGGCGTGCCGATGATGATCTGGGGCCGGCGCCGGAGCGACCGGATCTGCAGTTCGATGCTTTGTCCGCCGTAAATGGCCAGGGTGCGAATCCCCTTGGGCCGTCCCAGTTTGCCAAGTTCCTCCGCCACCTGGATGGCCAGCTCCCGCGTGGGCGCCATCACCAGGGCGACAATGCGGTCCTCCTGCGGCGAAATGCGGCTCACCAGAGGAATGCCGAACGCCGCCGTCTTGCCGGTCCCCGTCTGGGCCTGACCGATCATGTCGCGGCCGGCCAGGGCCACGGGGATCGCCTTTTCCTGGATGGGCGTCGGTTCCTCGAATCCCATCTCGGAGATGGCCTGGAGCAGCTCCGGCTCCAGACCGAATCGTTCAAATGCGTTCAAAATATCCAAATCTCCTTTTGTTTTGGGGCCCTTTCCGTTCATGAAAACGGCTTCCAATGAAATTTTCAGTTCATTATAGCACAACCGGGATGGCCAACACCAGCGAAACCGTCCTCAGGGTCTGAGTCAAGCTAGTGTGGGCACCTTTTTTGGATTCTGGATGCGAACTTGAAAAGAACCTTTCCCTTGTAAGCGCTTTTGGTGTTCTTCCTTATG
>Ga0207872_100544_pt1 | contig 20165 bp, 31 predicted proteins | sample Passage260B_FD_187372 | JGI IMG/M metagenome (GOLD analysis project Ga0207872, IMG submission 187372) | Cellulose adapted compost microbial communities from Newby Island Compost Facility, Milpitas, CA, USA - Passage2 60B (SPAdes) (version 2) ...
CCTTTCTTTGGCTGGAGTTGTTTGGGTCAAACACCATTCTACCAAAGAACAGGAGCCCTTTTTAGCTTTTCAAAGAGTTTTACTTTCGAAATTCAGGTTGAATTTTCCTTTGCTTTTCCTCTCCAAAAATTCACGTCATCCGCAAGATTGTTTTGTTGAATATATTCAACTGCTTCAATAAACCCGGCGGGCTTTCCGAGACTTACCCATGAGACAGCTCCGGTTTTGTTACTCATAGCCGACTCCAATATTCGCACAACCAGCATTTCGTCAACTTTCATCGTTTCTTCTACCTCCTCCTGTCACACTTCGACACAAGGAGAGGAATTCCCTGCCAATCCCCGGACAGCCGCCCCGCACCGTTCCGGCCACGGCGGAGGAGGCGAGGCCCGCTACTCGCCAGCGAGGCGGCCGGACGGAAAAGAGCCCAGGCCGATCTGGCCGGGCTCCGGAAATATGCTTCTCCGATGGTATCAGTTTATCATGATTTGCGAAGCCAAAAGTCTCATGAAAGTATCATTTCAGCGCCATCCAAGTTTTTCGGCGATGGCATAAACAATCTCGTCGCGCCAGCGTATCGCAGTCGCACGACTCACATCCAGCCGCAACGCAATCCCGTCCCACGTCAATGTCCTCGGCTTGTCCCAATACCGCAGCTTCACCAGCTGCTTTTTCTTTTCCGGAAGCCGTTCTACTACGCTTTCGATTGCATCAACAATACGCTCAAGCTGTTCAATGCGTCGATGCGTCACCATCAGCACCGCCGTCCGTCCAGTCGGATCGCCAGGCATGTTCCCACGGCTACCACCAACGTTTTCATTAGGCGGCGCTGAAGCATGCAGAATCTCATTTTTCAGCCGTACGATTTCCTTCCGGGATTCGTGATAGGCGTACAGCTCAGATTCCACATGCTGAAAAGTGCCTCTGCGGAGTTTGATAATCGTGGTCATTGTTCAATACCTCGATCGACCATAAACTTGCGGATCTCCAACAGTTTTCGCTCAAGAAACTTTTCGACGGTCTTCCGCTCGATATCATCCAATTCGTCAGGGTTCTTGGAAAAAGCTCGTTTCAAAATCTCGTTTTTCTGAATCTCGTCCTGCATACGTTCGTATTTCAGGTTGTGCTCGGTCACGTTTCACCGCCTCCTGTTCTGGTACTGATCCGGCGTCCGCAACACATACTCATGCCCACTCACCCGAATGACGGTCGGCACTTCTTTTTTCGTTTTCAGAATCGTCACGACAGGCCGGTATCGGTGGCCCTTCGGTCGATCGTATTTTTTCATTCCACCGTCACCCCGATTTCGTGGAGGATGTTGCGGGCGCGCTTGACATGGTCAAGTGCGATCGGGGCATAGTCCCCGTCCGATCGGCGTTTGATCATGTGCGTGTCTTCGTCGGCATACCACTTGCGGATGACTTCGGCGGGGGATTCGGTGACAAATATGCGGTCACTTCGCACACTCAGCATCATCACGCCATCCACTATTTCGGCGCTAACAATCAGTTCGGGGGAAACATAGACGGGTTCGCCATTTCCGCTTTTGGTAAACCGTATCATGCGTTCCCGTCTCCTTTCAGCAATTTGGCATTATCATGGATATTCCCGGCAACTCTAATGTCTTTCACATCGGTTAAATAACCGCCACAAAAGCGCCTTTCACCATCAAAAGTCCAATATCCGGATTCGTCCCAGCGAACATAAGAAATAATCTCGATTTCTTTTTTGGAAAACGTGTCGTAGTAATATCCTAATACAATGTCTCCTTCGTAGATTTCCTGTCCATTTTTGTCTTTCAGGCCGGTGTATTGCCCGACCGTTTCGGGATCGACTTTCCACCAGTATTCGCAGTTGAAGTATTCTTCGCAGAACTCCACGATGTCACCGACAATAACGTCTTTGCCGATCAAATACCCATACACCCATTCGCCGTTGTCTTTTCTTCGTCCGCGATATTGACGCATGGTTTAGGCTCCTTTCATCACTTCTTTGGCTATCTCAGCCAAGATTGCCCTCCGCTCATGAGGCGGGAACCGGTTCAAAATGACCATGATTTCGTCCGTCGCCTTTTGCATCCGCGTCGGCCCGGGATCGCCGATCATCGCGCTATAGGCGACCCCAGTTTCGCTGCTCACGCGGGTACTGTGGCGGTAGAGGCGATGCGTCTTCACATCTCACACCTCCCGTCGCGGCAGTCGACGCCGTAGGCAGCTGACTCATCTACCATTCAACACGATGTCCATCGCTTCCTGGTAATGCTTCTCGGCCAGCTGGTATGCCCGGGTGTGCAGCTCGTCCATGGCCTGCCAGAAATCGCGGTAGCCGAGTTTGCGGACCCGCTGGTAGAAGGATCGCTTCTCCGCACGGCTCATTCCAAATGGCTCCTTTCAACGTTTGTCACGTCGCTGTCACCTCATGTCACTCCGTTCAAATTTGAAGTGACAACCAGATACCGCGCCAGCATTGGACTTTTTCGAGTTTGTCACTTCGTCACGTCATTTTTGCCCGTTTCTTTTACATGTGCGCGCGTGCGTGTGCGTGCGCGCGTGCGCGTACGTAAAAGAAAGGAAATAGAAGTGACAGAAGTGACAAAATCCAACTTCCCAGTTCTGGCGCGGGTTCAAACCTGTCACTTCGGTGTCACTTCGTGTCACTTCGGAAAAAGTGAAGTGACAAAATGTCACGTCGTCACTTCGGATTTTTGAAATTTTTCCGATTTTCCGACGTGACGAAGTGACACCATTTGTCACGTCGTCACTTCAGATTCCGGAGTAATTGACTCGTTTCCATTCGAGCGAATGAAAAACCGGCAACGTTTCCCTGTTTTCGGATCCCGCACCTGTTTCGAAATCATGAAATCGAACTCTTTCTGGATGTCCATCGTGAACGTCTGCTGCCGGGGAATGTTCTCCACACCCTCCTGCTCACACCATGTTTTGAACTCGGCGTACAGCTCCCCAGTGTGTTTCGAAAGCAGATATTCTTCGGTGATGTCATTTTCGACAAGCCAGGTAAGCGCATGAGAGCTTTGCACCTGGTAAGTCCGGATCGCCTTCTCCACCTTCTCCGACCGGGTGAAGCCCTTCTTTAGCAGCCGGCGAAGGCCCCGGACCGCCATGTTCAGCAGGTAGCTGCGCGCCTCTTCGGAAACGACCTTCTGGGAAATATCCGGGTCGTAGTCCGGATCCGTGTTCGAAAATTTGGCATCCAGCGGGATCAGAATCAGACGCCGGTAAAACCCGAACGACTTGTCATTGACCGGTGGCATCTTGTTTGTGGTGAAAATCAGGGTTGCGTAATTTTTCAGGATGAATGGGTCCTTGTTCTTGCGTTCGACTGTGATCCGCTCCCCGGACGAGATGCTTTTCAGCCGGCTGGAGTCTTTGATCGTCGTTGCCGGGATGTCATCACCCAGGTTGACCAGCTTGTTTTCCAATTCTGCGGGCCTGAACGTTGTCTCCAGATCCTGCAGCGAAAGGGTTGAATAATTCCCCTCGCCGATGAATGCGCAGATCATCCGCAGGAGCGTCGACTTTCCGTTGTTGCCGTCGCCGAACATGATGAAGATCTTCTGCATCCGGCAATTCTTGATCAGGCAGTACCCGAGCATTTCCTCGAACAGCTTGAACAGCTGATAATCCCCGCAGAAGACCCGCATGAGCATCCGGTCGATCGGCTCGTAATAGACCGTGGGGTCGTAAACGGCATTGACCTGCTGGAAGTCGTACGCCTCCGGCGTGTGCGGGTGAAGCTCTCCGGTTCTGAGGTCCAGCCGGCCGTTTTTGACGTTGATGACGTACTCCTCCACCGGCGGGTCGCCGATGTGCCGCTGGATGGTGATGTAGTTCAGCACCTCGTTCTGCTCGCTGCGCTTCGAGGTCGGGTATTTTTCGATCATCGCTCGCAGGATCTCGTATTCCCCCGGCTGGTAGTAGCCGTCCTTGTAGACATACAGCCGTTCGTGCCGGCTGATGATGTGCATCTCGCTGATCAGAATGTCACCCATTACGTTGTGCAGGAATTTCCCCTTCAGACCGAACCACGGCGTGTCCGAGTCGCCGCCGGCGACCGGCTCGACATCCGGATACGCCTCCTCGCGGGTGACTTTTCGCAGCTCGTCCTCGGGCAGCGGCTCGCGGAACACGTACTGGTTGATCAGGCGCAGGACCTCCGCGGCCTCCGCGTGTGTGTAGCCGCGGCTGGCGAGCAGGATCTGGTACTCGAACAGCGCCTGGTTCCGGCCGTCGCCCTCACCCATCTCGTAGAATCGCCACTTGTCTTGTCTGAGCGGCCGCAGCCACCTGGGCAACTCGTCGAGCTCGTCCCAGTCCCAATCCGTCAGCCATTCCCGCCACTTGCCGGCGAACTTCACACAGACTTGACTTTGTTTCCCCCAGCTTCGGTAGTCGGCGACAAGGCCGATCCCGGTGGTCGACTTGATCGTGTTCTTGACCGGTTCGGCCGTCGCGAACCAAAAATGCCGACCGCGGCTTGTCTGCATGATCTGGCACTTGATCCCCTCGGTCATGACCAATCGGGTCAGCTTCTCCGCTTGCTCGGCGTCGTCAATGTCTACGGCGACGTAGGGCTCAGGGATGGGCAGACCGACGTTCGGCCACGCGCGGAGCCTGTCGGCCGGGTAAGTGTCCCAACTGATCGGTGCCTTGTCTTCCCGGAGCTTCAGAAAGGCATCGAATCGATCGAGGACAGCAGGTTTTTCAGTTCCTCCAGCGACGTGAGCCATACCCCGATTCCCCCGCTTTCGCGAATTTCACGCAGATGCTTTTGTTGAAGAGGGGTCGGAGAATCCCCCGGCCCCTTCTTCAGCTCGACGCCCACAAACCGGCCCTTATAGCAGATATAAATGTCCGGCCGGCCGCGACGCTCCCAGCTGTTGCCGTGCGTCACGACGTGGTAAATGCCGCGCTCGGTGAGATACCGAACGCATTCATCCTGCAGCTGTTTTTCTCTCATTTCCCTGCAGCCTTCCGGGCCTTCATTTCGGCCAGGATTTCCGCCGCGGTCTTTTTCTTCGGCGTCTCCGCTGCCGGCGCTCCTGCCGCGGATCCGGCCGATTTACCACCGGCGGCCTTCTTGACTTCGAACGGTTCTCCGGGGCCGATCCAGCGTTTCACGTTCGCAAACGTGCCGCCCTGCGAACCGGTCCGGTGTTCGATCTCGACTCGGACAAACTTTCCGATCAGGTCGGCGGTGTCCACTTCATCGAGTGTTTCGTCGCCCATGGCGGCCCGGGCCATCCGCGAATAGACGAACTCGGCGGTGTCATTCGGCGTGCCGTCGTCGTTGACGAACGTGAAGTTGACGCGTGCCGTGCGGCCGTGGGCGTCTTCGATCACGACGACCAGCTTGTCGAATTTCTCGTAGTCCGATTCGTCGATCTCCTTGATGCGGACGACTTGCTCCCCTGCCGGAATGGGTTGGAATCCTTCGACCAGTTTGCGCTTCATACAGCATCGCTCCTTTTGATGGTGATTTTGGTGGTGAACCCGCTTTTGCGGTACTTTTCATAGAGCCCGTCCGCTTTCAGGCGGTCGGTGTCGATGCCGCTTGCGGCGGTTTTGGTGACTTCGAAAAGGTACAGTTTGCCGGCGGCCTGGATCTTCTTGTCGCTGTCCTTCATCCGGGTCTCCAGCTCCGCCTTGAGCTGGTCTTTCAGCTGCTTCAGCGTCTTCTCATCCTCGGCGATCTGCTCGCTCACGGCGTCCACCCGGGCTTGCAGAGGCTCGATCCGCCGGATGAGCTCTGCGATGATGTCTCCTTCCTCGCCGCTGGCCGGTTGCGGGACATGGGCGGTCGTGAGCGCCTGGACGATTTCCCGGTCCTTTTTTTCGTCCCACGGCGGGCTTGTGAGCCCGTCGATGTGCTTCCGATACCATTCAAGCGCCCGGTCCAGGTGCGCGGCGAAGTTCGGGTATTCGGCGGCCACGCTGTACTTTTTGACGATCGTGTTTTCCGGGCTCGGCTCGAAAGCCTCCGGGTTCTCGTAGTCCTTGTCCGTGAGGATCGTCAGCACCATCCGGAACTCATCGAGCCCGGAAAGGTAGGCGTACAGCGCCCCTTGAAGCTTGTAATATTCCGGCGGGCTGAACTGACCGTTTCGATACCAGTCCTCGATCCGTTTGGTGGTTTTGAGCTCCCAGATTGCTGTTGACGTCCGGGCGTCCCACATGCCGCCGAATACCGGTTCGTCCGGAAAGTGGTCCCACTCGTAACGCGGCTGACCGCCGAAGTATTGGGCCGGCGTCTGGAGCTTCCCGAAGGCGTACCGTTTGTTGAGGTACGCGATGACCTTTGGCTCGATGATCTTTCCGGCGGCCGTGTAAATCGTTTCTTCGAACGGCTTCCTGTAGACGCCCATCATGTCGCACCAGACTTCGAATTCCGTTGACCACGGGGAGAGGCCGAGGATCGGCGCCAACCTCGTCCCCGTGATCTTTTTGACTCGCCGCGGCTTTTCCGGAAGCCGGATTGTTCGGGTTTGCAGGTCGATGTTCATACCGGTACCAGCTCCGTAATCGCGTCGAGCAGTTGCTCCGCGTCCACCTTCGTCAGCTCGCCCTGCAGCGCCTCGGTGAACCCGTTGATCGTCTCCTCATCTACGCCGGCCGCCTCCAGCGCCTCGATACCGAGCGCGATCGCCTCCAGTTGTTCTTCCGTCGCCGGCTCGTCCTGGTTTGTGATGGCCTCGCGGATCTCTTCGCGCCGTTCGGGCGTGGTATAGGCCGGCTTGAGTTGCCGCATTTCTTCCTCGTCGTTTTCCGGATCGTTTCCTTCGGCCACCAGATAGTTGTTCGCGAGGAAATACTTGATCGCGCCGGTGTAAGCCTTGTACAACCCTTTGTCTCCGGTGTCGGCGCCGCTGCCGAATGCCTGATAGACTTCCCGCTCGCCGGTCTCTCGGTCGATGATCTCGAACTGGAACTTGGCGATGACCATGTTCATCTTGTCGCTGATCTGCGGGATGAACTGGTATTCGAGAATCGAGCTCTTGAAGTCGAGCCCGGCGGCCGCCAGCGCCGCTTTGAAGTTGTTCTTGTACTGCTTTTCCGTGATGTACTCGTAGGACTGGTGCCGGTTCTTGCCGTCCTTCTCCCAGGTGAACGAGTTCATCTTTTCGCGGAGAACCATCAGCTTCGCCGCGAGTCCTTGCGGAGCTGCTTGCGTTTCCTTCGTTTTGGTTGCCATCTTCTTCGTCCTCTCCTTCTTTGGTTTTTCGGGCTTCACACCCAGATAGTCGTTGATTCGCTTACGCGCGAGATCGATGTAGAACTGTTTATAGATCGAATTGATTGGCGGATAACCCCGGTTGCAAACGATACAATGTTCAGGTAGATCGGCAATTTTGTCTCGACGTTCTTTCTCACTCGAGGCTTTGGGTAATTTGACCTTATAGAGCGTACCGAACGTTTTATTTGGGGAGGCAAAAACCCGATTTACGTTCTGGACTTCCCGCTCATGCGGAGAACCCTTCCAAATGACCTTGTCATACGTGCTACCGGCTTTGCAGACGATCTGGAACTGCTCCATGTCGTCGCAGCCCAGAATCGTCTCCTCCGGCGGCACGCCGTCCAGCAGGTTTGCCACGATCGCCTTCGCGACGATCTTCATGCTGTTCTGGCGCCAGCGCGGGGCGTCGAGGACGGCAAGGTAGGGACCTTTCACCTTCACGTCGCCACCTACCGTGCGCAGGACGTAATTGTTGACGTCCTTCTGGACGATTTTCTCGACGTCCGTTGCTTCCATCCCGAAACCCGTCCGCCGGCTCCATTCTTCAATCACAGCATTGATTTCCGCCTCGTGCTCGGCGTCGTAGGAGATGATCAACCCGTCGGTGTTTGATTGGATGAGCCGAAATGTTGGCACGTCCTCCAGCTTCTCGATTAGGTCGATCAGGTAAAGTTGACCGGACACGCACACAGCCAGCGCCATCTTCGGGTCATAGAGCTTGTTGTACTGGTTATTCATAGCACCGTAGGTGGTGTTGAGAACCAGCTTCAGGGCGTCTGCCGTTGCCTTGTCTCCGGATTTTTTGGCTTCCAGCCGCCGCTCGTAAACCCGGCGGAACTCGTCTGGGTCCGGGACGTTACGGGACATGTAGCCGTTGACGATCATGAGGCTCGGATAGTAGCTGGTGACGTCCCGGGTGGAGATCCGCCGCGTCTCTGTCCGCTCTTCCCGGTAACATTCCCGGGCACCGTGCAGGCCGCCCCAGGCGACCGTGTGCGGCACGCCGGCAATCTCAATGTTGAGCTTCCGTTTGCGCTCCGGGTCGACATCGGCAAAAAATTCGATGACTTCCGGGTACTTCGTGATGATGAGGTTGGTCGGGAATTCGTACTCATCCTTGTCAGCCCATTCCGCGACCGGTTCCCGAGCGCCGAGGAATTCCGCCGTCAATTTGGCGTTGGTCAGGCGCAGGCTCTGTGCAGGCGACAGCCCGCACATGGCGCCGACATTGATCTTGGACTGCAGGTAGCTTTTTCGCTCGTGGTAGAGCCGGATAGCAGCATCCACGTCGTGACAGCAGTAGTCGATAACTTCGCGGAGTTCGTCGTCCGTCAGCGGCCGGTCGAGGTCGAAGCTGACGCGGCTCTCCTCAATGTCCATCCCGAGGTTACCCTCGATCTCTTTCAGCCGGAGCGGCACCGGAATGTCGTCCATCAGGTCGAAGTTCGTCCACGGCGGCCAACCGGCGTCTTTGAAATAGGGATGGTCCCACCCTTTCTGTCCGCCGATGATCCAGTCGCTGATTTCCTTGACCTGCTCCGGCGTGGCACCGGTGTAGATGGCCCGGAGGATCCACTGGTCGTAATGCTTCGTGTTGTACCCGCCAATGATGAGCTCGTCCCGCCCGAGAGCGTCCGCCCACCAGCGGAGCGCCGGGGCGTCGTTGTGCAGGACAATCTGCTCACCGCCCTCGACTGGCTGTTTCGCCACAAAGATCCAGTCGTAAGCGAACACCTCACAGTCATAAATCCAGACGTTCTTGAGGTCCATAGCGTCACCTCTCGAGCACGACCCGCGCCAAGTCGTCGAGCAGCTCAACCTGGTATTTGGGCAGGCCGCGGAGCTCGAGCTCGCCGTAGTGCGGCGGCCGTCCGTAGCGGATCAACAGCGTGCCGGTGTCCGAAACGGTGATGTCGACCGCCCAGCCCTTCAGTTTGCGGAAGAACATCTTGAGGAAATCGTAGTTGAGGACGAATTCTTCCCCATCAACGACGAGCTGCACAGGCAGTCCGTGCACGTCCCTGATTGCATCGCGTTCGTCAAGCAAGCGTGCAATTCGCTCGTATGGAGGAGTTGAGCTGACGCGCCGAAGTTTGGCTACTAGCTCTTTTCGCCGCCGGGATAGGGTCTGGTTGGCGCGCTTCACGGCCGCTCGGCTCCGGGCGATTTCCTCGTCGGTCAGCTTCCGGATCATCCTTCGGTCTCCTCCACCACGACCGACTCAACCAGCCGGTCGATATGATGGCGCGCCCGCCGCAAGTCCTCGACGGTTTGCCAGCACCAGAGCCGCTCGATCGCCGCTCCAGTATGGTACGCATGTGCGCCTGTCAGTCCCGCCGTGGCCACTTCGATTGCCTCGGTGCTGCTCACCTCGCGTCCTCTACCGTCATCGACAGCCCGCTCGACCGTCTGGAGCAGCGCGTCGCGCTCTTCGCGGAGTTGCTCGATCTCAGCGAGCTGCTTCTCTGCTGCTTGACCGGCGAGAGCCACCGCCCGGACATTGGCCGCTTCCAATTCCTTGATCCGCGTCTCCTTCTCGGCCAGCTCCTTTTTCAGCCGATCGATCAGCTCGTCTTTGACTTGCTCTTGTACGAGTTCGGATGACTTGAGTGGTTTCGGTTCAGCAGGTACGTGTCCGGATACCTCGTTGATCTGCATTTCGTCCAGCAGCCGCTGCGCTTGCTCGCCCTTGACGCCGCGCAATCCCCATCTACCAATCCAATAGTGCAGCACGCCTTTGCCGAGCCCCATTTCGGTCTCGATCTTGCTGACGGGCTTCCCGGCCGCCAGCCGGCGAAGCACCTCCACCTTGTCCGGCACTTTCGGCGTCCCGGTTGCCGTTGACATACTTGATTCCTCCTTCCTCATCTCTAGCCGCTCCCCGCGGCGCACGCGTTCCAACTCCTCCGGGCTGAGCCGGTACGTGATGACCGGCCCGCTGCCGCGGGAGCGCTCTTCAACATCCCGCTTCGGGACAGGTGTGCCTGTGTGTGTGAGCTTCACTTTTTCCGCACCTCCTCCACGAAAGCGCGAAGTTCGGTCTCATTGAAGTCACGATGCTTCATGAGTGCGTTCCAGATTTTGACTTCAACCGTGCCGGCCGTCTCGAACAGGATGTAGCTGCATTTCTCCCTCTGGCCCGGCCGGTGGATCCGATCGCAGGCTTGCTCGAACGTCTGACTGCTGAGCGTCGGCTCGTAGAACAGCATGGTATCCGCGGCGAAGAGGTCGATGCCAGCGGCCGCCGAGCGGTACTGACAGACGATGACCTGCAGGTCCGGCTCCTCTTGGAACCTTTTCCAGATCTGCTTGTCCTTCTGCCGGCCGTCGAGTGTGACGTAACGAATCCCCCGCCGATCGAGCACCCGGCAAATGTCCGCGATTGATTCCTCAAACTCCGCGAAAATGACGAGCTTCTTTTCCCAGTTCTCCAGAAACTCATCCAGCGCCGCGGGCTTCGCGCATTTCAGCCGGTGGACCGTGCCGGATTCGTCCCGGATGTGCCCGCTGCACATCTGCCGGAGTTTCGTCAGCCTGGCGAGCGGATTTTTTGCCTCGATGTCAAGCTCCTGGATGTAATTTGCAAGCATTTCCTTATAGAGCTTCCGCTCTTCCAGCTCCAGCGTCAGGCGCTCTGGCGGGAGCTTCTCCGGCAGATCCAGGCAGTCCGACTTCCGGATCCAAATGCTGTGTTGAGCGATGATGGCTTTCAACTCTTCCACGTTGCGGTACTCGATCGGCTTAAAGTGTTGTCCCAAGATGCAATACCGCGCCTCGAAGTGGGAGTATGGACCGAAGATGTCCGGATTCATGAAGTCAAACTGCGCCCAGATCTCTTCCCAGCGGCTGTTTCCGATAGGCGTTCCGGTCATGATATACCGGAATTTCGACCGCCGGCTGATCTGCTGGATCCCGTTTGTCACCCTTCGGCGCTTGCCGTCCACCTTCTTGATCTGGCCGCGATACCGGTTGCTGGTGCGGTTCTTGATGAAGTGACTTTCATCGAGCACCATCATGTCCCATTCCCGATCCAGCTCCGGCCGCCGCCAGATCAGGTCGTAGGTGGTCACAGTCAGGAACCTATCGAAGAGCCGACGCTCGAGCGGGGAAAAGAACCGCTGAACGTCGCGGCTCCAACTTCCCCGCACCGAACTAGGACACACCACCAGCGCGTGCCGGATCGCACCAGCTTTGAACAGGCGAAGCGCGTGGATTAGCATTGGGAGCGTCTTTGAAGTGCCCTGTTCGGCGAAGATGGCGAAATAGGATCGCCTGGCCAGCTCCTGCAGGATGAGCTTCTGATGCTCGAAAAGCGTCACGCCCGGTAGCATCGCTGCTCCAACTGCTCCTGCAGAATGTTGAGTTCATTGCGAAGACGATCAACTTCGGCCTCCGCCTCGAGAGCCCGACGAATTGCGTAGGGCCAACCCTCGCGGGCTTCCGCAATGAATTTTGCATCCTGCGGATCAAGTCTCCCATCGCTGCGCGTAACGTTGATGAAGTATTGATTACACGCGGGATGCCCACATCCGCATCGCCATATCTCCCACGGGCCCGGCGTGGCCGCCTCGCAGATCGCGAGGTCGGCCTCCAGATCCCGCGCTTTTTCTGCGATTTGAACGGGCACGGATGCAACCTCCTCGGAAAAGTGTTATAATTGCGAAAAGGTGATTTTCTTTGGCGGCCGCTGTCACGGCTGCTCTTTTTCTTTTTCCGGCGGGAACATCTCGATCAGCACATCCCGTAGCACGCGCAGCCCGCGCTCGTTGATGAAGATCGACCTGGCCGGGAAGTAGGCGCCGTCTTCCGCGCTATCGCCCTCGTAGATGGTGATTGCTTTCGATACGACGTGGACCTGCACGACCATGTTCGAGCCAAGCGGTACGGCTTTGTCCATTCTCGTGCTCACCTCCTTGCCCATTCGAGGACTTCATCCAGCGAGATTTCCCACCGATCCCCCCCAGCTGGCCACAAATTCACGCTTGAACTCCTGATAGATGGCCGGGTCCGGGTTGTCGGTGCCAAGCGCGTCCGCGATGATACTCCTTGCGAGATCCGCTGGTCCACTGCCTCCGTAACCCCATTCCATGCCGGTCGGGCTGTGGTGGACAAGATGCCGCAGCGGCTCTTGCACCCCGTTCCGGATCCGCACGACCTTCACCGTGCCGTCCGGCCCGCGGGCGCCGGCGTAGCCGTCGGTGATGGTCGGGGCGATGATGATCGTGTCGGTCATGGGCTGGTCACCTCCTTTCAGGCGAAGATCAAAGAGTTTTCAAGCATCAATCGTCTTCGCGACATTTCCGCATATTGTGGATTGATCTCGATCCCAATGAACTGCCTGCCGTGCTGCAGCGCGACCACCCCCGTCGTGCTGAGACCGGCAAACGGATCGAGCACGATTCCGCCCTCCGGACAGCCGGCAAGGATGCAGGGCTCAATGAGCTTCGGCGGAAACTGGGCGAAGTGGGCTTCCTTATTTGCGGCGGTGGCGACTTGCCATACGTCCCGCTTGTTTCTCATCGTCCCTTCCCATGGAATCGATCCCGCCAGATGATGTCCGGGCTGTCCCCGTTCGGCGCTGTATTTTCGCGCTTTGTTACCGCTCCGGCGTCTCGAATGTAGACTGCCAAGAGTACCGAGCGATCCGGCGACCGGTCGCTGGTTGGACTGCACACATGGTTCCATGATCGCCTTTGCGTCGTAGTAATACCGGCGGTTCTTTGAGAAAAGGAAAATGTATTCGTGTGCCCGCGTCGGCCGATCCCGCACGCTTTCAGGCATGGGATTGCTTTTGTGCCAGATGATGTCCGACCGCAAATACCAGCCGTCGGCTTGTAGGGCGAATGCGACGCGCCACGGAATCCCGACGAGGTCCTTCGGTTTGAGCCCAGCCGGCTTTTTTCGCCGTTCGATCTTCCGCGCTCGCTTGGTCGCCTCCAGCGTGCCCTGGATGTGGATGTTGTCACCCATCGTCCCGGGCGCAGTGGAAATGTACGTGTCGCCCAGGTTGAGCCATAGGGTTCCATCATCCCGCAGCACCCGTCGGACCTCACGGAAAACCTCGACGAGCTTCTGCACATACTCCTCCGGCGTTTCTTCTAGTCCGATCTGACCGTCAACGCCATAATCACGCAGGCCCCAATACGGCGGACTGGTGACGCAGCAGTGGACGGATTGGTCCTGGAGCTTTTTCAGTTCAGCAAGACAATCTCCGACGATGACCGTTGCCCGATCACTTCTTTCCATTGTCCAGACCTCACCTGTTGCAGGTATCGTTCGAACGTGATTCCGTGACGTTCCCCGATCCGCAGCGACACGAACAGCCGGCCGAGCCGATCCACCGGATCGTCCGGGTGCGCGTAGCCGTCATCTTCGCGGCAGGGACGGGGATTATTCCGGTCGTTCATGGCATCACTTCCTCGCAAACATCGCTCGTTTTGGTAACTCCCGGGCCACCTCAACCGGCGCATACCCACGCCAGCCGCATCCCGGGCAGTGCACTTCGTACATGCCGCCATACCGCCCTTCCATGCAGCGCATCGGCCGGCCGTAAAGCGTGGTCAGGTATGCCTGGTCGCCGCACTTCGGGCATCTGTCGTCGTCGAGAACGTTCAGACGCCACGGTTCGAACAGCGCGATTTCCATGTACCGTCGGATGTCGTCCGGATAGGCGCGGGTCCAAGCCTCGACGTGCTTCCGGATCTTATGCTCGCTCGCGCCGTTCCGGCGGAACCGGTCGATGGTAACGCGCATCGCGTCGAGGGTCGTTTGTTGCTGGGCTGTGAGCGTCACCAATCCGGTCTACCTCCCTTCCATCTCAATCGCCGCCCGCCAGCGCCACCCGTCGGCTTCGATCCGGCGGTGCATGGCCGCCTTGTACCGCATCAGCCGGTCGAACCGGTACCGGTTCCGCTGATGCCGCGGCCGCCGGTCCGTCGCGTAGGCGGCGGCTTTCCGGCAGTAAAATTGGATGCGGAGGATGTGTTCGTTCACGGGATCACCTCCTCCGGATATTCCAACCCGCGCGCCGGCCGGTACGACCGGGCCGTCGCGTCCGGCTCCCCGGCGCGCACCCGATCCAGCCGGTCACGGTACCGCTCATACATGCGGCGCGCCCAGCGGGCGATGTGCGGACGGCGTTCGAGCAGGGCACGTTCTTCGATTCCCAGAAACATGAGGCAGATTGCGAGCAGTTGGTTGGTGCGGTTCATCCCGTTCGAACCTCCTTTCGATAGTTGGCCTCTTCCTGTTCCCTGATCCACTGATCGAGCCGCCGGGTGCTGAACAAGTACCGCGGGTTTTTCGATCCGTCGGCCCCATACACCCGGTGCGGAATCCGCTTCTCCCGGCACAGCCGACGCAGCGTGTAGTCGGACATGTGCAGGTACTCGCAAGCTTCGGCGAACGTGAGCGTGCGGTCTGGGGTGACGTTCAGTTCGGAGCGAAGTTCGTTGAGAAGCTCGGTTTTGAGCTGCTCTTTCAGGTCAGCGATGATGGCGGCGAATGCTTTTTCGGGAGTCATGGGTGGCCTCCTTTCTTACAGGATTTTCATCACCCTCCGTCGAATATTGGAAGTTGACTAGGCTTGCCAATTTCGAGGAAAGGAGGTGCTTTGGCTTGAAGCTAGATCGTGATTGTGTAAGAGATTTTCTGCTGGCGCTTGAATCGCTTGGACCCGGGCAAACTTTGACATCGGATAATTACCAGTCCATACCATTGCTGGCCTCTTACGAGCGTGACGTTATCATTTACACTGCAGAAAGGTTGGATGAAGCAGGTTTCATAAACGTCAAATTCATGCCCGTGCTTGGCGGAGACAAACCGTTCTTTGCAACCAGCATCACTTGGTACGGTCACCAATTTCTTGATAACATCCGAGACGATGGAGTATGGAAAGAGACCAAAAAGATCGCTTCAAAAGTCGCCAGTGTATCGTTGGGGATCCTTGCCGACATCGCTGCCAGCGTTATGAAAAAGAGTTTGGGGCTTGAATGAATACCCGTTAACTTCCAAAAACTCTTCCAACCTGCTTAAAAAATCACTGTATGATTCGCACGATCCGCTCGGGTTGGCGAAGACCAGTTGAAGCGTCATGGTCCCTTCGTGCAGCCCTTGTTTTATTTCATAGCCTTGGATGCCGATCTTTACTTGGTCCACATTGTCCACCTCCCTCTCACGCAATCCTCTTCAGCTTCATCCGCTCGTAGTACTGTGCCAACATCTGTTTTCGCTGCTCGTACTCCGGCACCGCCACGATCAGGCCGATATCCACCCGCTGGAGCGTCTCGATCGCGTGGATCTGCTCAGCGGTCAGGTACGGGCGGATGACTTCGCCTTTCGGCAGTCCGTGCTTTTCCCGGAACGTCTTGGCATCCATCCCGAGCACGATCCGATAGATCATGTTGATCTCGTTGGAGAAGTGGTAGTGCTTTGGTTCCTCGTGCGCCGCCATAATCGCATCCGTGAAGGCCGGGAATTCCATCTTGGCCGCCTGGAGGGAGCGGATGAAAGCTTCCATTTCGTTGAAGCGACGGATGTAGGCTTCTTTGAATCGCATTGCCTTCTTGCCAGTGAAGCCCATCGCCAGAATCGCAAAGCCATCTTTGGTCATGAGGTATTCGGGTCTTCGTTCACCTTTGGCATCCTTGTAGGTAACCAACGCAAAATTGCGTTCGTTGAATTCAGCACTCACCCCACTTGTGGGGGCAGTAATCTTCTCGATGGCCCGAAGCACATCAGCGTGACGCTTGCCAAATTCCTCCGCCACCTGCCGGCTGCTGCAGAACGCCTTGCCGTCCCGCTCGTACAGGCGGTATTCCGGGTTGAGGATGAGTTTGGACACTGAATCGCCTCCTTTCGTGCCGACCGGTGATGGTCAGGCGGTATCGGGTTTCTTTTCTGAAACCCCAGGGTATAAAAAATACTCGTCTGCACTTATGTCGAACAGCGAGCAAATCAAACGTACTTCTGAGAGCGAAAAATCACCTCCAGTTCCGTTTAAGTTTTGGTTGAGCGCAGAAGGAGATTTGCCTAATTTGGCGGCCAATTCGCTTTGGCTGACGCCGCGTTCTTCGAGAAGTGCTTTGAGCTTTGTGTAGGGGGCGTGGCGTCGCTTGACTTGCCGCAAGATTATCACCTCCACGTTTCTTATTTGAAACCCTTGGTTATATCTTATCCTCCACAGGGTTTCTTTGTCAATAACATTTTTCGCGTCTTTCTAATTTTTTGTTGCTTTTTTGAAACCTGTACTGTATTATACAATTTAGACCAGTCTAAATTTGGTGTTTGGAAGGGGATTGAAATGGTTTATACATTGGGAGAAAAAATAAAGGAGCTGAGAACTAAACAAGGCTTGTCACAGGAAGAATTGGCCGACAAACTTAATGCTAAATTTGGGACGACCATAAATAAAGGAATGATTTCAAAGTGGGAAAACAATATTGGTGAACCACGTTTGGAAACGGCAAGGATTTTGGCGTTGTTTTTCAACGTCTCTTTGGACGAGCTGCTCGGAATTGACCCTAAGCAAGACGACATCCAAACCCTCGCCGCTCACCACGAAAGTGAGGAGTGGACCGAGGAAGAACTGGCGGAGATTGAGCGGTTTAAGGAATTCGTGCGGATGAAGAGGAGACAGCGCGAGCAAGGGGAATGATGCCGCATGCTTTACGAAAATCTTCTCCGGGAGGCGGCGCAGCATGGCGTAGACATCTATGAGAAACCGATGAACCCGGGAGTCAAGGGTTTATATGCCGACAGCATCATCTGGATCAACCATACCGTCCCGACAGTGACCGAAAAAGCCTGCATCCTCGCCGAGGAGCTGGGACATTACCACACCAGCGTCGGAAACATCATCGACCTGGGCGACATCCGAAGCCGAAAGCAGGAGCTCCGCGCCCGGGACTGGGCCTATAACCGGCTCGTCCCGCTTTTAAAAATCGTACAAGCCTACCACGCGCACGTCTCTGATCGGCATGAGCTTGCTGAGTATCTGGACGTGACGGAGGAATTCCTGCAGGCCGCCATCGACCGGTACCGGGAGAAGTACGGTACATATACGATCGTGGACGGACACATCATTTATTTCGACCCGCTCGCCGTGGCTGAAATATTCGATTGACTCGCGCTTCCCCGCCGCGAGGCGGTTGATCATACATTTTGAACAGAACATATGTTTGGGGTGATAAACAAATATGGCCAGCATCGAGAAGCGCGGAACGCGGTCCTGGCGCCTCATAGTAGAGGCCGGATATGGTCCTGACGGTAAACGGATTAAGCGGACCAAAACGATCCGTATCGAGGACGAAGCGCTGCTGAAAACGACGAAGAAGCTGCGGGAGTACTTGCAAACCGAACTGATGAAATTCAAAGCGGAGGTTGAATCCGGAGAGTATATCGCGCCGGAAAGGATGACGTTCGAAGCGTTCGCCAGGAACGAGTGGCTGCCGAAGTATGCCGAAAAGAACATGTCTGCCCTGACCGTGCAAAATTACATGAACCATCTGGAACGCGTTATCTTCCCGGCAATCGGTCACAAGCGGCTCAACGAGATCAGGCCGTTGAACATCGTTGCCCTTATGGACGATCTGGACAAAACCGACCTGTCCGGCAGCACGAAGCTATACATTTTCAAGGTGATCAAGAGTGTATTCAACCAGGCCGTGAAGTGGAAGTTGATCCTGCGGAACCCGATGGACGGCCTCGAACGACCGAAGGCAGAAAAAGCGAAGCCTCGGTATTACGATCAGGACATTGCTAAGCAAGCCGTGGAGACCCTCATGCAGGAGCCTCTCATGTGGGCGGTGTATTTCCTCGGGGCAATGATTGGAGGCCTGAGACGAGGCGAACTGAACGCATGGGAATGGCCGGACGTGGACTTTGCGGCCAGTGGCGTCCATGTGCGGAAATCCATTTCGTTGATGAAAAACGGGGAGCCTATTATCAAAGCGCCGAAAACGGAGACGTCGGAGCGGTTCGTCGATTTTCCGGACTGGTACATGGAGCTGCTTCGAAAATATCGGGTAGTCTGGATGGAGCAGCGGCTGGCCATGGGGAGCAAGTGGCAGGGCGGAGATCGGCAGTTCCTCTTCCATCGCGGAGACGGCCGCCCGATCTATCCAACCACGCCGGCCCATGTTTGGTACCGCATCATGGAAAAACACGGGTTGCCGAGGATTCGGCTGCATGATCTGCGACATACCGCCGCGACATTGCTGATTGAGGCGGGCGTGGACTTGAAAACCGTACAGGAAAGGCTCGGTCATTCGAAATACACGACAACGGCCGATATCTACGCCCACGTCACGGAGAAAATGAAGAAACGGACCGCCGACTACCTCGAAAAATTCCGTCCCCAATCCGTCCCCAACTGAAGAAAAATGGCATCGCTCATTTTCCCGTAAAAAAAAACGAAAACCCCTTGCGGGGCAAGGGATTTCAGATGGAGCGGGTGATGGGAATCGAACCCACGACAACAGCTTGGAAGGCTGTGGTTTTACCACTAAACTACACCCGCGTTCCCTTTATGGTGGTCGGGACGACATGATTCGAACATGCGACCCCCTGGTCCCAAACCAGGTGCTCTGCCAAGCTGAGCTACGTCCCGTTTTTGCCGAAAAGAATGGCGTGCCCTGAGAGACTCGAACTCCCGACCTTTTGATTCGTAGTCAAACGCTCTATCCAGCTGAGCTAAGGGCACGCGCGGCGAAAAAAGTATGGAAAGGTTGAGGAATGGAGCGGACGACGGGACTCGAACCCGCGACCCTCGCCTTGGCAAGGCGATGCTCTACCACTGAGCCACGTCCGCAGATTGGGGTACGCATCCTTGCCCGACAAAGCCGCATCTTCGAATGCGACAGTAAATAATGTACCAAAAAAATCGGCAAAAATCAAATGCGATTCCTGGCAACACGGCCGGCGCCGCAAACAAAAAACCCTTGGCCGTCAAGGGTTTTAATGTTCCTGGTGCGCGTGGAGGGATTTGAACCCCCACGGTTTCCCGCCAGATCCTAAGTCTGGTGCGTCTGCCAATTCCGCCACACGCGCAGAGCCAAAAGCAACGCCGATCTGCGTCCCTTTCGTCCCGGTGCCGCGGCTTTCCGCGCGGTCCGGCGACTTCCCGGACGCGCCTGGATAAAGGAAAGGTGGCTGGGGATCCAGGATTCGAACCTGGGAATGACGGAGTCAAAGTCCGTTGCCTTACCGCTTGGCTAATCCCCAGCGAACGTCAACCCGACAACACGGCTTCTTCCTGGTGGAGGCTGACGGGGTCGAACCGCCGACCTTCTGCTTGTAAGGCAGACGCTCTCCCGGCTGAGCTAAGCCTCCATGGTGACCCGTAGGGGATTCGAACCCCTGTTACCTCCGTGAAAGGGAGGTGTCTTAACCACTTGACCAACGGGCCATAGCAACGCTTTCAAGATATCTATATATAAAGAACATTGTAGATAAAGTGGAGCTCCCAACCGGGCTCGAACCGGTGACCTCATCCTTACCATGGATGCACTCTACCTACTGAGCTATGGGAGCTTGTGTATGGCTCCCCGAACAGGACTCGAACCTGTGACTCCTCGGTTAACAGCCGAGTGCTCTACCAGCTGAGCTATCGGGGAACGAGCCGATCGGTTCGGGGGTGTTTTCTATTTAAAATTATATCATAAAATCAGCCGGCCTGGCAGCGTCCTACTCTCCCAGGACCTCCCGGTCCAAGTACCATCGGCGCTGGAGGGCTTAACGGCCGTGTTCGGAATGGGAACGGGTGTTTCCCCTCCGCCATCACCACCAGACCGGCTTGCAGGCGCATGCGCTTTACGCGTCTTGCGCCCTGAAAACCGGATGGGAAGCTTCAGCAGAGTAAGGTTGGATAAGCCCTCGACCGATTAGTACCCGTCAGCTCCACGCGTTGCCGCGCT
>Ga0207872_100556_pt1 | contig 19938 bp, 16 predicted proteins | sample Passage260B_FD_187372 | JGI IMG/M metagenome (GOLD analysis project Ga0207872, IMG submission 187372) | Cellulose adapted compost microbial communities from Newby Island Compost Facility, Milpitas, CA, USA - Passage2 60B (SPAdes) (version 2) ...
TCCGGAAGCTGCCGCAAGAGGCGTCCCAAGGAGGGCAAGGTCGTACCGCTGAACGGACGGAGGGGCTACGCTAGAAAGGGCCGTCTCCGGAAGCTGCCGCAAGAGGCGTCCCAAGGAGGGCAAGGTCGTACCGCTGAACGGACGGAGGGTGCGCACGGACGAAAAGGCTGTTTCCGCAAGTTTCCCGGCGCTGGAAGCGCCGGAGGGCGGAAACAGCCTTTTGTCATGCGCGTAAGGATTCAGGCTTCGACGAGCAGCAGGATAATCGACGAGAGGCCCAGGCAGAGGCTCACCAGGCTGAGCAGGACCAGTGCCTGCCGGTTGTTGTAGCCGGCCCGGAGCAGCCGGTAGTGGACCTGGCTCGCGTCCGCCTGATAGATCGGCTTGCCTTGCATCAGGCGCTTGAACACGACGAACAGGTTGTCGAAAATCGGCACGCCCAGCGCGAGGATCGGGATGAACAGCGACAGCAGCGTCGCCTGCTTGAACACGCCGTCAAGCGCGATGACGGACAGGATGAAGCCGAGGAACGTCGCGCCGGCGTCGCCCATGAAGATCTTCGCCGGCGGCTTGTTGTACTTCAGGTAGGCGATCGCCGCGGCGAGCAGGATGATCGCCATCATCGCCGATTGGTCCTGCCCCTTCACGAGCGCGACGATGAACAGCGTGCCGGCCGAGATGGCGGTCAGCGCGCCGGCCAGGCCGTCCATGCCGTCCGAAAAGTTGATGACCGTCGTGACGCCGAAGATCCACAGGATCGTCAGCACGAATTGCATCCATTCGGGCAGCAGCACGTATTGCTCGCTGAGCGGATTGTAGAAACCGGTGAACTGGATGCCCGACAGATAGACGACGACCGCGGCGGCCATCTGCACGAGCGCCTTCGGCAACGGCGGGAAATCGCGGCCATGGGACTTGTACCAGTCATCGACGGTGCCGATAACGAGCAGGAGCGCCCCGCCGGCGAGGACGGCCAGCGTCTCGTAGCCGTTCCAGCCGGCCATGAGCAGCCAGGCGGAAGCGAAGCCCAGATAGATCGCGTAGCTCGCGGTGAGCGGAATCGGCTCGCGGTGCAGCTTCCGCTCGACGCCTTCCCGGGGCTTGTCCACGAAGTCAAGCCGGAACGCGAGCCGCGCGAGCGGCGGGATCAGAAAATAGACGACGGCAAACGAGATCAGGAATGCGAGGATGTAGAGCACGACGCAAAATCCTCTCCGTCAAAAAATAGTCCCGACAGTATAGACGACTGTCGGGATGGAAAAGTTTCGCATGAAAAATGTCAAAATCCAATGTGTTTTGCGAGCTGCTTCATTTCGAACCACTGTGAAGCGAGCATCGCGTAGACGGCCACGTCCGCGTAGCGGTCATCCAGCCGCTTCGCTTGCCGGGCGACGCCTTCCAGTCGGAAGCCCAGGCGTTCCGGCACGGCTCTGCCGCGGGTGTTGTCCACGACCGTGCGGATCTCGAGACGGTTCAGGCCGGCCTGTTCGAACGCCCAGCCGGCGAGCACTTCGCAGGCGCGGGTCATGCGGCCGCGTCCGCCGGCCGCGGGGGCGAGCCAGAAGCCGAGCCGCCCGCAGCGGTCCCGAGAATCCAGGCCGGCGAGCTCGATGACACCCATCAGATGGCCGCCGATGAACAGCCCGAGCCCGAGCGCCCGGTCATCCTTCCAATCCGTCCCCAGGCGCCGGATGAACGTCAACGCGTCCGCGGGCGACCGGACTTCGGACGGCCAGGCGAACCATTGTGACAGCCATTCCCTGTGGACGTCGATGAGCCGGAACAATTCGTCCGCGCGCTCCGGCCCGATCGGCATCAGTTCCGTCTGCTCGTCGACCGTGAATCTGACCATGAACAGCACCTCCGTACGGGTTTGTGGAAGCGTTTTCTCGAAAGCGGGTGAAAAAGAGCGGCTGATCTTCCGCTTTGCCCCCATTATACTACGGATGCGCCGCGGAAGCATCGCGGAGTCATCGCCGCCCGGAAGGAAATTTCAGGATTGCTGCGGATTCAGGATGAAGGTGTCGATCACGTGTTTGACCCCGTCTTCGTTGTTCGTCTTCGTGACGAAGCCGGCGACCATCTTCAGCGCTTCGATCGCGTTGCCCATCGCGACGCCGAGGCCGGCCATCTCGATCATCTCGCGGTCGTTCCAGGAATCGCCGATCGCGATCGTCTCTTCCATCGCGCAGCCGACATGGCGGGCGAGCGCGGCGAGCGCGTGTCCCTTCGTCGCTTCGGGGTGAAGAAACTCGAGATAGTTCGGCTTCGATTTCGTCATATGGACGCGGCCCCGGTAGACGGGTCTGAGCTCCTCCGCGATCCGGTCGAGCCGGTCCGGGTCGTCGATGATGAGCATTTTGATCTGCGGGCGCGCGATGAGCCGTTCGAGATCGGGCTCCACCCGGTACGGGACGGCGCAGCGCTCCGCGTATTCGCGCACCTTGTCGTTGTCCTCCGCCGCGTACAGCTCATCCTCCGTGTAGAGTTGCAGATGCAGGCCGTGCCGCCGGCAGTAGTCGAAAATTTCCCGCGCGGCGTCCGCCGGCAGATTCCGCTCGTACAGCACCCGGCCGTCGAACGGCGTCTTGACGAGCGCGCCCTGGTAGGTGATGATCGGCACGTTCAGGCCGATGCGCTCCGCGATCTGCCGGGCCGAGGCGAACATGCGGCCCGTCGCGAGCGTCACCGTGACGCCGCGTCTCACGGCTTCGGCGAGGGCTTCCTTCGTCGCGTCCGTGATGCGCCCGTCGTCGGTCAGCAGGGTGTCGTCGATGTCGATCGCGATCAATCGGTACATGGTTTCTTCCGCTCCTTCTCCGGGTCCGGGCACAGCCCGGCGTCCTTATCTGTCAGACCGATTGTAGCAGAGCGCCGGCAGGGGCGGCAATACGCGCGGGATCGGATGGGCGTTGAGAGCTGCCGCGTTGCGGACTCATCCCGGGCGGCGAACCGTCCGCATGTTTTGCCGCGCGAGCCGCGCGGCGCGTTGTCCGGCACCTTCTTCGGCGCGGCGGCGCCGTGTGCCGAAGCATCGGCACGGCTGAGCTTCACCGCAAATCGCCGCCGCGGTGGCGTACGTCCGGACGACCGGCTGCGCGGTTCGGCGGTGCGTTTTTTCCTTAAGGTGTTCTGCCCCTTCGCCTCGCCTCATAAGCTGGATCATGTCCACTCTGTGAATCGCTTGAAGCCGCATCCGGAATGCGGTATCGTGGAGTATGCGACTGGAATGAACGGAGCGATGCGGAACATGGGCACGGATTCGGGACGGAAGATGCGGAGAGCGGCTCTGCCGGCGGCGCTCGCGATACTGCTGGCGGTCGGCGGGACCGGTTTTTGGCTCGGGAAATGGTGGATGACGGTGCGGTATCCGATGCTGAAAGATCCCGCCTTTGCCAATCTCGACTATACTTATCGGAAAATCATGAACGATTATCTGTACGGCGCCGATTCGACCGAACTGATCCACGGGGCGGCCAAGGGGATGACGGCGGCGCTCGGAGACCCCTATTCGGCGTACTACGCCGGTGAAGAGGGCAAGGAATACGTGCAGCGGTACGACGATCATATCGTCGGAATCGGTGTCGAGATCCACGTGGAGGACGGCGAATTCGTCGTCACGTCGGCCTACAGGGGGGCGCCCGCGGAGCAGGCCGGCATCCGCAAGGGCGATGTCATCATCGCCGTCGACGGCGTGTCCATGAAAGGCAAGTCCATGCAGGAGCTCGTGAGCCGGACGCGCGGCGAAGAGGGAACGAAGGTGACGATCACGATCCGCCGCGACGGGCTGGCGGAGCCTTTCGACGTGACGCTTGAACGGGCGAAGATTCCGGTCAAGACGGTCTACGCGGAGATGCTCGGGGGCGGCATCGGCAAGGTGCAGATCACGCGGTTCGCGGAAGGGACGGGCAAGGAGTTCAACAAGGCGGTCGACGAGCTGCTGGCGCAGGGAATGGAAGGTCTCCTGCTTGATTTGCGCGCCAATCCGGGCGGGCTGCTCAGTTCGACGCTCGAGGTGGCCAGCCGGCTCATTCCGGAGGATCGGGTCATTCTCGAGGTGGTGTACAGGGACGACCGGAAACGGCTGACCTACACGTCGACGCAGAGCGAGCCCTGGGACAAGCCGATCACCGTGCTCATCGACGAAAGTTCGGCGAGCTCGGCCGAGGTGCTGGCCGCGGCGCTGCGCGAATCGGCGGGCGCGAAGCTCGTCGGCATGAAGACGTTCGGCAAGGGAGTCGTGCAGACGTTCCGCCCGCTGAAGGACGGTTCGGTGCTGAAACTGACGGAGTCGGAATGGCTGACGCCGAACGGCGGGAGGATCAACAACGCCGGCATCGTGCCGGATGTCGAGGTCGCTCTGCCGGAATACGCTTCGCTTCCGGCGCTGCCGACGGACGAGGTGCTGAAGGTGGGTTCCCTCGGGCAGGATGTCAGGACGGCGGAGCTGATGCTCGAGGCGGTCGGCTACGATCCGGGCGAGCCCGAGGGCATCTACGACGAACGGACGGCCGCGGCGGTCGAACAATTCCAGCGCGACGAGCGGTTGACGCCGACGGGCACGATCAGCGGGCGGACGGCGTACAAGCTGATGGACCGGCTGAGGACGAAGCTCCAGGAGGAGGATCCGCAGCTCGAGGAAGCGGTGCGGATGCTGCGTGAGATGATGGCGAACGGCTGACGGATCACTGCGCCGTCAAAATCTCGGGGCCGTCCGCCGTGATCGCGACGACGTGCTCGTACTGGGCCGCCAATTTGCCGTCCAGCGTGCGCGCGGTCCAGCCGTCCTCGTCGATGGTCATGAAATACGTGCCCTCCGTAAGCATCGGCTCGATCGTGAACACCATGCCTTCCTTCAGCCGGAGCCCCTTGCCCGGCTTGCCCACGTGCATGTATCCCGGCTCTTCGTGCAGTTTCCGCCCGATGCCGTGGGCGAGCAGATCGCGCACGACGCCGAAGCCGTTGCGCTCGGCGTGCGTCTGGATCGCGTGCGCGATGTCGCCGAGCCGGTTGCCGACCTTTGCCTGTGCGATGCCGAGCTCAAGGCATTCGCGCGTCACCCGCATGAGCTTCTCGGCCACGGGAGAGACGCGGCCGACGGCGTAGGTCCACGCCGAATCGCCGAGCCAGCCGTCCAGCTCCGCGACCGTGTCGATCGTGACGATATCCCCTTCCTTCAGCGGCTCGTCGTTCGGAAAACCGTGCGCGATCACATCGTTGACCGAAGCGCAGATCGCGTACGGATAACCCCTGTAGCCGATTTGGTACGGCCGCGCGCCGTACTCGGCCATGACCTCCTCGACAAGCCGGTTGATTTCCATCGTCGTTACGCCCGGGCGGATCATGCGCGCGATCCGGCGATGGCATTCCGCCACGACCTGTCCCGCCCGGCGCATCGCTTCGATGTCGCGTCTGCTTTTCAGTTCGATCATTCATCGTCGTCCTTTCCAACGTCTCTACTGGATCACTATATCACAGATCGGCGCCGGCTGTGAAAAGCTCGAAGCATTCAGACCGCGGCCGGACGGACATTTTCCGTGTGTTCGTCGGGCCACCTCCATGCCCTGAAATTCGGCCAGCTCTTCGAAGCGCCGGAGCCGTCGCAGAACCGAATCCAAACCGACGATCCGCAAGAAGTTATCATACAGGTATCGATCTTGAATTCTTGTTATGTCGGTTCCATCCCCCTGTCGAATACAATGAAATTAATTGAAATGCAGCGAGGGATTTTGCGACAAGCGGTTGATGCGGTGACGAAAACACGAACAGGGGGAAGCCACTCATGGTCATCTGGGGATCGTACCGAATCAGGCCGAAGTTCTCCGGCACCCGGGTCAGACAGAAAGATCCCGCCGAAGCCCGGTCGGTCAGCGAAATCTGGAACCGGCACGTGGTGGAGTTCGACGGCGGCGGATTGCCCCATCCCGATGATGTAGCGTTGCTGGCCGCCATGGGATATCGCGCCTTTCAGTTCGAACTGTTGTGGCCCGCCGTCCTGCATGCCGACGGGTCGCCGAACGAGGAAGGAATCTCACGCTGCCAGGGCCTGGTCGGGACGATACGCCAATACGGCATGACGCCGATCATTTTGGCTTGCCGCTGGCGGTGGCCGCTCTGGATGCGCATCGGCGGTGAATGGGTGGACGTGAAATCGAACGAGCGTTATCAGAGCTATATGAACATTCTGTACAGCCGTTTCGCAAAAGACGCGATCATCCGGAACCGGTCGCATGAGGCGTGGGATGCCGCCGCGCGGGAGCTCCAGTGGCTGCGCGCCTTCAGCCGGGATCCGGCCGGCGCAATGGCCAGCCGGTACCGGATCGGAACCGGAGGCGAAAGTCTCGCCTGATCGCCATATCCGCACCATACACGAAACCGGCTCCGCATGGCGCGCGGAGCCGGTTTTTTTACGGATCAGGGCGACAGTCCGGGCAGCCGTTCCCGCAGCAGGTCGTCGAGTTCGCCGAGAGGAACCGCAAAGCCGGCCTGCACGGACTCGCCCTGGTGCAGGACTTCGCCCGTGGCGTAGATGACGGCGACGGCGCGGCCGCGTTCGTTCACGACCGGGCTGCCGCTGTTGCCCCGGTGCACCGGCGCGTCGACGATCATCACCGGCGCCCGTCTGCCCTGAATCCGCACGGTTCCCAGGATGCTGCCCGATGCGGCGATTCGTTCGAGATGGAGCGGATTGCCGACCACGTAGACGGTCTCGCCCGGTTCCCAGTTCCGATCGATGGCGATGGACGGCAGCCGCTCTTTTCCGATGTCCGCCCGCAGGAGAGCGACATCCAGCTCCGGATCGGTCGCCGCGACTTCGGCCGGGAAGCGCCTCGATTCGGGGAATTCGGCGATGATCCAGGCGACGTCTTCGACGACATGATGGTTGGTCAGAATATATCCGTCCGAGAGATGGAATCCCGAGCCTCTGCCCCGGTCCGTGACGATCAGGGCGACCGCTTCCATCGCCGTCCGGACCGCCTCCCGTTCGGACAGTTCCCGCGACCGGAAGAGGAGCGGCAACGTCTCGGCGTTGTGGATCCGGGGCAGCAGCGCCAGGATGTTGACGATCAGCGCCAGGGCGAGGAGCGCCGCGACCGTGTTCCGGATCCAGCGGCGCCCCGCGGCCGGCCCGTCGTCGGCCTCCTCGCCGTCGGTTCCGTCATCGTCGTCGCCCGCATCGCCGGCGCCATCGGTGCCGCCTGCGCCGTCCGCATCGCCGGCGACACCGGTACCGCCCGTGCCGTCCGCATCGCCGGCGCCCTCGGTGCCGCCTGCGCTGTCCGCATCGTCGGCGCCATCGGTATCACCGGCGCTGTCCGCATTGCCGGCACTTCCGGCATCGCCTGCGTCGTCGGCAACATCGGCATCGTCGGTGTGATCGGGTCCGCCATCGTCCGCATTCCGCATTCCGGTTTCCCGCCCCGCGCCGCGCGGCTCCTCTTCCGTCCCGCGGATCTTTCCGTCCCTGTCATCCGGCACGCCGGTCACTCCCCGTTCATCCCTTCCGTCCGGTCCCGGTATTCCTGCGGCGTAAGCCCGGAATACTCCTTGAACAGCTTGATGAAATAATGCGCGTTGGAATAGCCGAGCATCGTCGTGATCTCGTAAATCTTCAGCTTCGTGTTGCGCAGCAGGTGCGTCGCCTGCTCCATGCGCCGGCGGTAGATCGTGTCGCTGATGCTCTGTCCCGTCTCCTGCTTGTACACCTTCGACAAATAGACGGGATGCAGCGACACGTGGTGCGCGATCGATTGCAGCGTCGCCGAGTCGAGGTGGCTGTCGATGTACTCGTGCACCTGGCGGACAAGCTGTCTGCGCGTGTCGCTCATCTCGGCTTCGAGACGATTCCGGATCCGGGTCACGAGCTGCACGGCCCAATCCTTCAATTGCGCCGCGTCGAGCGGCGGCTGGCGGTCGGTCAGCTCGACGCCCGCCAGATCGGCCAGCATTTTGCCGTTCTTGTGCGCGATGTAGAGGCAGGCGGAGAGCAACTGGATGTGGATCTCGCGCAGATGCTCCGCGGTGTCGATGCGCTTGTGCGCAAGCTCCGCAAACACCGCATCCAGCTTCTCCATCACGTTCTCCCACCGGCCGGATTCGAACAGTTGCATGAAGGACGGCGGTTCGTACAGCCGGGTCAGGCTGGCGACAGCCCCGGGGCCGTCGTCCCGGTCCATCGTCATGAAGAAGCCGTGTTCGCTGCCGATGTATCGGCGCAGCAGGCCGAGCGACGACTGGTAGAGCGCGGGGAGGTCGTCCGGAAACAATCCCGTCCGGCTGATGACGATGGAGATGCGGCCGCGGAGATAATGCTCGACGCTGCGCTGCAGCTCCTCCGCGAGCAGCGTGATCCGCGCGTAGGATTCGCTCTCCGCGCCGTCCGAAGCTTCCGCCGTCGGCTTCACCGCGTACACGAGATGGCCGAGCTCGTCGTTGCAGTTCCAGAGCGCGAAATCGCCGCCGTACAGCTCGCGGGCGATGTTGTCGATCGCGTACTCGAAGAGGAACATGTCGTCGGCGGAGAACGAGCGGGACCCTTCGAGCCGCATGACGAGCAGCGCGACGCGGCATCCCTCCTCGAACGGGAGCTGGAACTTCGCAAGCTGCGCCGTGAGCCGTTCGCGGGTAATTTTTTTGCCCTGGATGAGATCGCGAAGCAGATTGTTGCGCAGAAGCGGCAAATGTTCCTCGAACAGGCTCATCGCCCGCTCGTACGACGCGATCTGCTGCCATTCTCTGCGGATCGTCTGCATGACCTGCTTCAGCTTCCGCACGAACTCCTCGTCGCTGATCGGCTTCGTCAAATATTCCGACACGCCGATCTCCAGCGCCTGCCGCGCATAGTCGAATTCCGCGTAGCCGGACAGCAGAATCACCTTCGTCTGCTTCCACCGCTTCCGGATCGCGGCCGCGAGCTCCAGGCCGGACATGCCGGGCATCGTGATGTCCGTCACGACGATGTCGATCGGCCGCCGTCCCAGGATGTCGAGCGCCTCCGCGCCGGAATAGGCCTTGAACACCGCCTCGATGCCGAGCGCGTCCCAGTCGATCGTCATCGCGAGATCGTCCACGGCGAACGGTTCATCGTCCACTAGCAGAATCATCATGCGGTGATCCCTCCTGCGAGCGGAAATCGCATCTGAGCGTGACCGTCGTGCCCTCTCCCGGTTTCGAGTCGATCTCGACGACCGCGCCCGGCCCGAATTTCCGGACGAAGCGCTGCTTCACGTTCCAGACCCCGTATCCGCCCTCTTCCGACTTCGGTCCCTTGAGCTCTCCGCGCAGCCGGCTCAGCGTCTCGTCCGTCATGCCGACGCCGTCGTCCTCGACCGCGAGCACGAAACCGTCCGTATGCCTGCGCCCGGTGATCCGGAGCGTTCCCCGCCCGGTCTTCGGCTCGATGCCGTGCTGGACGGCGTTCTCGACGAGCGGTTGAAGGAGCAGCCGGGGAATGTCAAGGTCCATCAGCTCCTCGTCGATGTCCGCGACATAGTCGATGCGCGGCTTGCGCAGGTTCAGGATCGACACGTAGTTGCGGATCAGGTCCAGCTCGCTCCGGAGCGGGACCATGTCCTTGTCCGTCCGGGTCATGTAGCGGTAATATTCGCCGAGGCTGAGCGCCATCGCCTCGACCGACTCGGTGTCGCCGACGCGCGCCTTGCTCTTGATGAAGAACAGGCAGTTGTACAGGAAATGCGGATTGATCTGCGACTGGAGCTGCTTGAACTCCGCTTCCTTCGCGCGGAGCTGCTCGGTCAGCACCTTGTCGATCAGATCGCCGACCTGTTTCGCCATGTCGTTGAACCCTTCGGTCAGCAGCCGGAATTCCCGCGCGGGCACGAAGCCGATGCGCACGCCGTAGTCGCCTTCCTTGAAGCGGGCCAGCCCGCTGACCAGCTTCCGGATCGGGAGCTGCACGTTCCGGTACAGCTCGAACGCGAACAGCACGCCGAGGAACAGCAGCACGGCCGTCGCGCCCGCAAACAGCTTCGTGCTTTTGCGGATCGGCTGCAGGATGCGCTCGAGCGGGGTGTATTCGATCAGCATCCAATCGTCGAGCACGGTCGGCATGGCGCTCAGCAGATAGGACATGCCGTTCGCTTCCGTCACCATCGACAGCGTGCCGTCGATTTTCCGCTTCCCGATATGGCCGGCCATCCGGATTGCCGTCACGCTGTCCGTATTGTAATCGAAGATGAAGCGGCCCGACGGGTGATACATGTACGGCCGGCTCTGCCCCTCGTAGGAAGCGAGCAGCTTCCGGATGTTTTCGGAGGGGAAAGAGAGGATGACGCTCACGTCGCCCGCCTGTTCCCGGTCGGGCACATACAGGATGAACTCGCTTGTCATGAGGTCGAAGGTCCAGCGGTCCGGCACGAGTTGGTTGAAATCGTATTCAGGCTTGAGCGCGCGATTGGGGTCCGAGGACAGCATGTCTCCCGTCTCCGGGAAGTACAGCGTAAGCGTGTTTGTCCACGCGCTCGCGGTGCTCTGCAGCTTGAGCTTCTCCGTGATCGTCATGATCAGCCGGTTGCGGTCGACCAGATGCTCGATCGCGGGCAGGATCGCGTAATCGCGCACGCTCTGGTCCTGCAGCAGGTTGTAGGCGTTCAGCGTGAGCTGATCGATGTCGTTTTCCAGACGGTCGGCGAGGAATTTCAGCTGGTTCATGCGTGACGTCTCCAGCTCCCGCTGCATGGTGTCGATGGATGTCGCCACCGTATACCCGTAGAGCCCCGCGATGGCGAGCAGCAGCAGCGCCAGAAACGTCACCATTTTGGTGAACAGGCTCCACTTCCGCGTCACGTCCGGATGCCTCCCATGCGCGCTTGTCTCTCCCCTCTACGTCACAGTGTACACAAAAATGGAGGCGGCGTCGCGCACGTCAAGCATTTTTTGCGGTGATCGGCTAAAATGGAGACAGAACATGACGGACTTGCGGGGAGGGATGGCGCTTGTTCCGGATGCGAACCATCCGGCCGGCGTTTGTCCTGCTGCTGATGCTGGCGGCGTCGGCCTGTTCCGTCGGAGGAGCCGGACAACCGAAGGTCCCGGCCGCGGACGAAGCCGAAGGACGGGAGGAACCGTATGTCATGACGACCGTCGGCGCCATTACGCCCGACATGGTCTTCAAGTACGGCGAGACGCTCGAAAACAACGTCCATACCCGATGGGCCGAGCGGCGTCTCGGGATCCGGATCCAGTATCTGTGGACCGTGCCGTCCAGCGTGTTCGACACCAAACTGCGCCTGGAACTCGCGACCAAGGGGAATGTGCCGGACGTGATCGCGACGCGCAGCACGATCATCCAGGAGCTGATCGATTCCGGCCAGTTCCGGGAAGTCGGCTCGCTGTTCGACAGGTACGCCTCGGAGACGTGGAAAAAGGCGATGGAAGAAAACCGCGACGTCTGGGAGGCCTTCACGCGGAACGGGAAGCGGTACGCGATCCCGATCCTCGACTACGAGTACCATTCCGACCCGGTGCTGTGGATCCGGACGGACTGGCTCGATCGGGTCGGAATGGAGCCGCCGGCGACGCTGGACGAGCTGGAGGAGGTGATGCGCGCCTTCACCTTCGGCGATCCCGACGGCAACGGCCGCCACGATACGACGGCGCTGGCGGTGGCGCTCGGTACCGGCGTCAGCGCGCGTGTCGGCGATTCCACCTGGATCTTCGGCATGTTCGGCACCGTGCCCGCGCAGTGGAATGTCGGTAAGGACGGCCGGCTCGTCTACGGATCGGTCCACCCGGGCGCGAAGCAGGCGCTCGCCGTCATGCGCGAATGGCTCCGGCAGGGCTTCATTTCCTCCGAGGCGGAGCTGATAGACGGCACGGCCGCGCAGGAAGCGTTCATCCAGGGCAAGGTCGGCATGATCGCGGGCCCGCACTGGATGGTTTACTGGCCGTTCGGCGACATGAAGGACGCCGAGTTTCGCGCGATTCCGCTGCCCGCCGGACCGGACGGGCATGTCGCGCGCCGCGGCTCGCTGCCGCGCAACGGCGCGATCCTGATCAGCAAGGGGATGGAGAAGCCCGAATATTTCTTCAAGTATCAGAATTTCCTGTTCGACACCTATGCGCTGCGCGAGGGCGAGCTGAAGTACGGCCTCGCGGAAAATTACGACTGGTCGTACGTCAACGGGCGCCCCTCGACGGATCCGAGGCTCGTGCCGGGCGGATACGTGCGCGTCGCGAACTACACGCTCACGTTCGACGGCGCCCGGATTCCGTCGCGCTGGCGGACGGAGGGCCAGCCGAACACGGTGGAGGTGCTGCTGTCGCAGCGGGAAGCTTCCTGGATCGACCAGTACCGGGGGGCGCCGACGCCGACGCAGCGCGAGAAGGGCGAGCTGCTGCGGAAGCTCGAGGAGGAGACGTTCCGGCAGATCATCTACGGTCGGCTGCCGCTCGAGGCGTTCGACGATTTCGTGCGTCGCTGGATGGACCTCGGCGGACGGCAGATCACGGAGGAAGTGAACGCGTGGTGGGAGTCGCGGAAGGGCGCGGCGTGACGCGGAACGCGGAAGGCGGCGCGGGTCATCCTTTCCGCGGGTTATCCTTTCACGGATCACGGAGCCCGGGCGGGAACCGAAGGCGATGCGGTCCGGCCGGCGGGGAGGCGAACCATGGGACACCACATCCGTGACATGCTGAGACAGATCGAATTGTTCAGAGATTTGACGGAAGACGGGTTGCATCAGCTCGCTTCGATCACCCTGCGCCGTTCGTTCGGCGAGAAGGAGACCGTCTTCACGGAGGGGACGGAGGTCGAAACGATCTGGTTCGTCGCGGGCGGCCTCGTCAAGACGTTCAAAACGGACGAATCCGGCCGCGAGCGGATCGTCTCCATCCTGCGGGAAGGCGACATGTTTCCGCATACCGTGCTGTTCGGCGACCAGCCGTATCCCGCCTCGGCCGAGACGATCGCGCCGTCCGTGCTGCTCGCGATGCCGAAGCGGGCGTTCGAATATTTCCTGGAGCGGCACCCCGGCCCGATGAGACGGATCGTCCGCGCGATGAGCGACAAGATCGTCGAGCTCCAGAAGCGGCTGCAGGAAGCGGGCGCCTTTGACGCGCTTGACCGCGGGCTGCGCTTCCTGGCCGATCTGGCGGAGCATTGCGGCGAGCGGCGCGGGGGCGCGATCCACATCCGGATGCATCTGACGCATCAGGACATCGCGAACGCGATCGGCACGTCCCGCGAGACGGTGAGCCGGATGCTCAACCGGCTGAAGCGGGAAGGCGTGCTCGAAGCGCGGCGGACCGGCATCGTGATCCTCGATCCGGAGGCGCTCCGGCGGCAGATCGGCGCGGACGGCGGACCGGATGGCGCCGGATGAGCCGGACGATGAACCTCCGGGCATGCGGCCGATTCACGGCCAGCCTCCGCGGCGCCAGGCCCCCGGCGTCATCCCCGTCAGTGCCTTGAACACCCGGTGGAAATGGGGCAGGCTGTCGAATCCGCATCGTTCGGCGACCTCCCCGACGCCGGCGTCCGTTTCCCTGAGCAAGTCCTTCGCTTTCATGATCCGCTTGATGTTCACGAAATCCGTCACGCTCATCCCCGTATACCGCTTGAACACGCGCGCGAAATGGGCGGCGGAGACTCCCGCCTGTCCGGCGAGCGCCGACAGGCTGCCCGCCTCCTCCGGCTTCTCGTCGATCGCGCGCAGCGCCTGCCGCAGCCAGACCGGGCCGACGCCGCTGCCGGGGGCGCCGTCGCGTTCCGGGAGCAGATGCCGGTTGAGCAGGAGCAGCAGCCGGCACAGCGCAAGCCGGACCGCTTCGCGGCATCCGGGGCGGGCGCCGGTCAGCTCCTCGTGCATCTCGTCGAGCAGCGCCTCGATTTGCGCGCGGAGCGGATCCGGCGGCACCAGCCGGCATCTTCTGGCGCGGCGGGCCTGATCGAAACAGCCCAGCGGCGTGTAGGAACCGTCCGGGACGGCCGGCTCGACGAACGCGGGCGCGAAGAAGACCGCCGTCGAGACGATCGGGTCTGCGGCGTCGGGGAACGCGCGATGGATTGTGCCCCCGGGAATGAGGAACAGATCCCCCGGCTTTTTCTCGTACAGCGTGTCGTCGATGAAAAAGGTGCCGCATCCTCCGTGGACATAGACGATCTCGCACCGGTCGTGCAGGTGGTCGGGCAGTTCGAACTGCGGATACTTCGTCGCGCGGTGCACGATTTCGAAAGGAAAGGACGGATCGCCGAAAAACGGTTTCCGGATCGGTCTCATGCGCATCCCTCCATCGTCTGCTCCCAGAATATCAAAATCGGATACAAACATGCAATTTCAGACTATACCGTGACCTGAACCCAGGGGATACAATGGGGGCAAATTGACCTGCGCGGAACCGGGCGGCGGGGATGCCCGGCGGCCCGGCGAGGGGGACAGGTCACAAAGGCGACGGAACGGGGTGCTGCGATGCGGACGTTGAATCGGGATACGGCCGGGGCGATCGCGGGAGCGGCCTGCGAAGCGCGCCATCCGGTGAAGGTGCTGCAGATCGGCGAGGGCAATTTCCTGCGCGCGTTCGTCGACTGGATGCTGCACGTGAGCCGCTCGAAGGGATGGTTCGACGGCGCGGTCGCCGTCGTCCAGCCGCGCCCGTCGGGACGGGCGAAGATCGAACAACTCGCCGCGCAGGACGGGCTGTTCACTGTGGTGACGCGCGGCCTCGAGGACGGCCGGCCCGTCGAGCGGCGGGAGATCGTGACGGTGGTCGAAGAGGCATTTGATCCCTACTCGGAGTGGGAGCGGTTCCTGGCGTTCGCGCGTTCGCCGGAGCTGCGCTTCATCGTCTCGAACACGACGGAGGCGGGGCTTCGCTACGAGCCCGAGCCGCTTGGCGACGGACCGGTGCTCTCGTTCCCGGGCAAGGTTGCCCGCCTGCTGCACGAGCGGTGGCGGGCGTTCGGCGGGGATCCGGCGCGCGGGCTCGTCCTCCTGCCCTGCGAGCTGACGGAGCGGAACGGCGACGTGCTCCGGAACGCCGTGCTGAAGCACGCGGCCGACTGGGGCTGGCCGGAAGCCTTCGGGGAATGGGTCGAACGGCACAACCGGTTTCTGAACACGCTGGTGGACCGGATCGTGACGGGCTATCCGGAAGCGGAACTGGCGGAAAAATGGTTCGCCGAATGGGGCTACCGCGACGCGATGCTGACGACCGCCGAACCGTACCATCTGTGGGCGATCGAGGGGCCGGAGGAGCTGGACGATGAACTCGGCCTGCGGAAGGCGGGGCTCAACGTCCATTACACCCGCGATCTTGCCTTCTTCCGCGAGCGGAAGGTGCGCATCCTGAACGGCGCGCACACCTGGATGGCGCCGATCGGCCTCCTGCACGGCGTGCAGACGGTGCGGGAGGCGCTGGAACATTCCGTGCTCGGGCCGGCGGTGCGCGAGGCGGTGTACGGCGAGATTCTGCCGGCGATGGACGGCGCCGGGGACGATCTGGCCGCCTACGCCGATTCGGTGTTCGAGCGGTTCGCCAATCCGTACATCCGGCACCGGATGTCGGACATTGCGATGAACAGCCTGAGCAAGTTCCGGGTGCGGCTGCTGCCGACGCTCGCCCGGTACGCGGAGCGCGGGAAGCGGATCCCGCCCCGCCTCGCGGAGGGGCTGGCAGGCTTGCTGCGGTATTGCCGCGTGCGGCCGGACGGCAGCGGCGGCTATGAGTCGAGGACGCTGGACGGCGCGGCCATTCCGGTGCGGGACGATGGGGAACTGCTCGCGGTCATGGCGGAACATTGGCGGTCGGCGGAAGACGGCGCGGACGCGGAGGACGCCCGCATGCACCGGGCGGTGCGCGCGATTCTCGCGGACGAACGGCTGTGGGGACGGGATCTGTCCCGCTGGCCGGGTCTTGCGGAAGCGGTCGCCGGCATCATCGCGGAATGGGAAGGGGGCGCGGACGCATGAAGGGATGGATTCGGCTTCATCCGGCCGATCATGTCGTGACGGCGCTCCGGCCGTGGGCCGCGGGCGAGACGCTGGAGCTGGAGGACGGCGCGAAGCTGATCGTGAGGGAGGACGTGCCGCGCGGGCACAAGATTTTGACGCGGCCGGTGAAGAAGGACGGGAACGTCCTCAAGTTCGGCTATCCGATCGGCAAGGCGGCGGAAGATTTGACGCCCGGCGTGTGGGTGCATACGCACAACCTGCGCACGGGGCTGTCCGGGCTGCTCGAATACCGCTACGCGCCCGCCCCGCCCGCGCCGCCGGCGGAGCCGCTCGCGCAAGCCACGTTCCGCGGGTACGTGCGGGAAAACGGCGAGGCCGGCATCCGGAACGAACTCTGGATCATCAACACGGTCGGCTGCATCAACAAGCTGTGCGAATCGCTGGCCCGCGAGGGCGGCGCGCGCTACGCCGGTCTGGTGGACGGCGTATACCATTTCGCACATCCCTACGGCTGCTCGCAGCTCGGCGACGACCTGCGTTACACGCAGCGGCTGCTCGCCTCGCTCGTCCGCCATCCGAACGCGGGCGGCGTGCTCGTCGTCGGGCTCGGATGCGAGAACAACCGGATCGACGCGTTCCGCGAGGCGATCGGCGGGATCGATCCGCGCCGCGTCCGGTTCATGAACGTCCAGGACGAGGAGGACGAATTCGAGCGCGGGCTCGAGTTGCTCGGCGAGCTTGCCGAATACGCGGCGGCCTTCCGGCGCGAGGACGTGCCGGTCTCGAAGCTGAAGATCGGGCTCAAATGCGGCGGTTCCGACGGATTCTCGGGCATCACGGCGAACCCGCTCGTGGGCCTCGCGGCCGACCGGCTCATCGCTTCCGGCGGCACGGCGATCCTGACCGAAGTGCCCGAAATGTTCGGCGCGGAGACGATTCTGATGGACCGGGCCGCGGACGAGCGGGTGTTCGAGCGCATCGTGTCGCTGATCAACGGATTCAAGCAATATTTCATCCGCCACGGCCAGGTGATCTACGAGAATCCGTCACCCGGCAACAAGGACGGCGGCATCACGACCCTCGAGGAAAAATCGCTCGGCTGCACGCAGAAGGGCGGCTCGTCTCCCGTCGTGGACGTCATCCCCTACGGCGGGCGCGCGGTGCAGCCGGGCCTGAACCTGCTCGAGGCGCCCGGCAACGACCAGGTGTCGGTGACGGCGCTCGCCGCGGCCGGCGCGCAGCTCGTGCTGTTCACGACCGGGCGCGGCACGCCGTTCGGCGGACCGGTGCCGACGGTGAAAATCTCGACGAACAGCGAGCTCGCCGAGCGGAAGAAGAACTGGATCGACTTCGACGCGGGCCGGCTGCTCCGGGACCGGACGATGCCCGAGCTTGCCGGCGAGCTGTGGGACCTGCTGCTCGCCGTCGCTTCCGGGGAGAAGGCGACGCGGAACGAGCGGAACGGGTTCCGCGAGATCGCGATCTTCAAGGACGGGGTCGTGCTGTAGCGGCGGTCTGGCGGGAAGAAGACGCACTTGCGCGTTCGCGCGGGTGCGTTTGGTTTTTTACGGGGTCCGAATTTTGGCGAAGACGCAGATGCTTAACAGAAACATTTCCAGGATTTATTTTTATTTATATAAAGGTTGGACGGCGCAGGAGGTGCAGTCATGCGATTTCAGGCCGCAAAAGACAAATGGATAGAAGGGTTGTTTTGGGGCATTTCCCTGCTCTTGTACGTGATGGCCGTCGCGATTTTTTTCACGGATTTGCATGTGGGAGCGCAAGTCGCGTTTGCCGCCCTTTTCGCGGCTTCCGGCATCATCACGCATTCGGCCGTCATCGGGACGGAGTATGTGATTGATCGGGGGATGCTTCGGATCAGAAGCGGCATTCTGATCCGAAGGTCGATTCCGCTCGACCGGATCGCAAGGGTGAAGCCCGTCGAATCCTGGGAAGCCTCGGCGGCGCTGTCCCGCAGGCGGCTGAGACTTTGCGGCGGCAAGGATCGGGAATACCTGGATGTTTCGCCGGAGCGGGCGGACGAATTTGTCCGGAAACTGAAAGAAGCCGCGCCGCATGTTCATATCGAATCGCCGTAACGGTCGGGCGATGCCCGCGGACACCGCCGCGCCCGCATGGACCCGAGCCGGAGCCGCCCGGCATGAACCCGGGCAGCCACGGCTCCGTGCGGAAGAACGCAGGGGCAGGACGCGGAACGCGCGGATCGGATTCCGCGAAATGGCGGCATGCCAGGATGGCGCCGGGCCGCAGCGCTCAGGACAGGGTGGCTCCGCTTTCCGCGCGTTCAATTCGCCGCGGATAGGCGACCGGGATGCCGGCTTCCTTCAGTTCACGGAGCAGCGCCTTGCGGATCTCTTTGCACGCCGTCCAATAGTGCTGGTCATGGACCAGGGAGACGACGGTGTATTTGGCGCCGAGCGCCTCGTTCTCGACATCGGTGATGCCGTACAGCTGCGGCGGTTCGATCGCCTCCCCTTCCTCGTTTCGCAGGAACAGGTGGGGCATGTCCCGCAGCAGGCGCGCCGACATCCGGTTGACCGCCGCTTCGACATCGGCCGGATCGGTCTCGTAGGCGACCGTGATGTTGACGATCGCCCGCATCCGCTCGCGGTTGTAGTTCTCGCTGACGCGGATCTCCGAATTCTGGATGACGACGACGTGCTGCGCCCAGGTGCGGATTTTCGTGGCGCGGAGGCCGACGCTGACGACGGTGCCGCGAATCTGCCCGTTGTTGATCGACACGTAGTCGCCGACGGAGAACTGGTCTTCGAACAGGATGAAGAAGCCGGTGATCAGATCCTTCACGAGCGTTTGCGCGCCGAAGCCGACGGCCAGCCCGATGACGCCCGCCCCGGCGATGATCGGGCCGATGTCGATGCCCAGGGTGCCGAGGATGGTGAGGGTGGCGATGATGAACACGGCATACCGCGTGAAGGACATCAGCAGGGATTCGAGCGTTTTGCGCTGCCTGGAGTCCAGCCTCGTCAGGGCGAAGGCGCGCGAGACGACGATTTTGCGCACTCGGAGCGTCAGCCAGGTCAGAAGCAGAATCAGCACGACCTGGCCGATTTTTCGGGACGCCAGGATGACGTGCGGCTCCCAGAACTCCCAGGTGAGCAGCTCCCCGGCGTCCGCACCGATCCATTCGTTCACGCGAGTCCACCTCCCGACAGGTATCCACGAGCCGCCCCCAGCTTACCAGTCTTGCCGGGCGGCGTCAATCACGCGTTCCGGCGGATTCGGTTGCGCGGCCTCGCGCCCGCTGATAGACTGACAGTATCAGGCAATGTTCACTGCGGAGGCTGGCCACGTGAGACGATCAATCCGTACGCAGCTCATCATCAGCTTTGCCGCCGTCATGCTGCCGGTGGTGCTGTTCCTGATCGCCAACAACTGGTACGCGAGGAACGTGGTGCACGACAAGGTATCCGAAACGTATCGCAACACGCTCGACATTTTCGTCCGGCAGCTCGACCAATATTTGGCCGAGATCAGCGAATATCTGTACAAGCTGGCCGCTCTCGACGCGGATGTCGGGCTGCTGGCGGCATATCCGGTGGACAGCGACAAATACGTGCTGACGAAGGTCCGGGTTCAGAACAAGCTCAATCGGGACGTCGGATTTTACAATCTGTTGCACACGGTTTTCATCTACAACGGAAGCGATCTGATTTTCAGTTCTTCCGGCAGCTACGGACCGATCAAGCAATTGCTGACGGAGGATGCGCCGCGCGTGGCCGCCCGGTATTCGAAGATGCAGGACGGCAAATGGATGCTCTGGGAGAACCCGCTCATGCCCGGTGGCGATTTTCTGATCCGCATGGTTACGTCCGACAACCAGTACATCGGCGCGATCGTGAGCATCGGCGACGTGCTCGAACTGCTCAGGATCCAGTGGGACGACGACAAGATCGGGGAAAGCGCCGTCTACAGCCGCGAAGGCGTGCGGATGGCGGAGCCGCTGTCGTTCACGGACCGCTCGCTGCCGCTCGCGAATCTCCCCTTG
>Ga0207872_100562_pt1 | contig 19740 bp, 14 predicted proteins | sample Passage260B_FD_187372 | JGI IMG/M metagenome (GOLD analysis project Ga0207872, IMG submission 187372) | Cellulose adapted compost microbial communities from Newby Island Compost Facility, Milpitas, CA, USA - Passage2 60B (SPAdes) (version 2) ...
GCGGCAGGCACCCTTGCCTTTGGCTAATGGTAGGCGCTCGCCAGCCCCCATTCCGGACTTTCACCGTAGAGATGACGCCCATGCTGGGCGTACCATGAGAAAAGGGATCAATCCCTATGGATTGATCCCTTTTCTAGTTTCAATTAATTACGGGTTCAGGGCAATAGTACCAGTCGTTTCGGTAGCAGCTGCAGCAATACCCGCATTGTCGTAAATCGAGGTAGCACTCGCAGGTTTAATCTCGATAGTTTCATCGCCATCCAGAGTACCCGTTATCGTAAGGTATACTCTGATGGTTTTTTCGCCACCAGCAAGCGCAGCACCGTCCGTCTTTTTCACCGAAGCAATCGAACCTGTAACGGCAGTATCTGGATCGGTAAGCGTGAGCGCCAAGCTTGCAGCCGAAAGAGCAGCCGATTGAGTACCGTTACCCCAAACCCCTTCACTGAACGTAATGTCAATGTAGGAGTTGTCGGCAGCCAAAGTAGCGCCAACAATCTTCGGAGCTACCGTTGTTTCGCTTACTCCGGTGAGATTCGACGTTTCAAAGGCGTCGAGAGTATTGCCGCTTGCATCAACAATGTACCGCGGGATAGGTGCAGTTTTGACTTTAACCGGCGATGAGTTGAATCCAGGTTTAATAATCGTGATTTCAACAATACTTGCGTCGGTAGCATCGATTCTAGCTTCATAATCGACGCCCGGATTCAACTTTTCATCATTGTACCCGTACAGCACTTCGAAATCGTTAGCAAGCAGTTTTTCCTTTTCCGGTGAAGCCAACCCTGCAATGACCGGTTGAAGGTTTTCAGTAAAGTCCAGTCTAATTTTCCCACTGGTGGTAACTGTTGCACCGTTGTCTTCCAGTTTGGGTTTCACTTTGTCAGCAATCGTTGTAAACGTGGTAGTTGAAACAGGCAAACCAATCAAATCGACTGTGTCAACAGTCGGATTTCCGGTAACAGCCACGCTTGCAGGTGCAGTATACTGATCAGCGCCCAACGTCAGCGTTACAATTCCCTTGCCGTTATCGGTTTTGTATTCAGCGCCTGCCACCGATACGCCGGCAACCACAAACTCGTTATAGTCTACATAAGAAAGCGGACGATTAAACTCAACAACAAGTTTTTTGGGCTCGGTCAGTTCAGCTTTGACAATCGTAGCTCGCTGATTAGAGAAGTTACCATTAGTGGTACTAAACTCTTTGGTCAAACCAGCCAGCGTATTACCATTGGCATCTTTCACCAACGTCACTTTAATGCCTTGGATGTAGGCCGGATCCACCTGACGGACACCATCAACTCTCGCCGTGTTCGGAATTTCAATGATGACCGATTTGTTGTCATACGACGGAGCAATGGTAGTTCCATACGGCAACGTATACCAGGAGTTGTCGTACAGCACCATATACTTTTGAGCATCCAAGACGGAACCGTCGCCGCCAAGCGCCATCGGCGAATCAAAGTTTACCTGAATTTTCAGGCCGTTGTGGAACGCGGATACAGCCTGCGGTGCGGTGACTTTCGACACGGAAATCGTAAACGTTTGAGGAATCATCACATTGCCCAGTGCCGTATTATCCCGCACGTTCTTGACTTCAACCGTATAGGTTTTCAGTTCAGCCAAGGCAGACGTCAGCGTTACAAGAAGCGTGTTGGTGATCGGTTGACCGTTGGTGTCCGTCTTGTAAACAGCACTATTGGCTTTCGCAACAATCTTGTTGTCGGAATCCTTCACAACCAAGTTATCTGCATTGCCCCTGGTAGCATCAAACTGATCCAGCCCGATATCCTTGTTAAATTTAATTTCAAGAACATTTCTTGCCGGATCGTATTTGCCGTCCGCATTTTTCCTGAGATCCAGGTACGTGATCTCCGGACGTACCGTGTCCACCGTCGGGTTGACGTCAACATAGGTACCAGCTGCAATCTTGTTGCCGGAGAGGTCTTCGACATTTTCGATATACAGCTTGGTCGCCCGAGCCGGCAGTCTGTCGCTCGTGAAGTCAAACTTCCAAGTGAGTTCGTCAACTTGGGAGACAGCACGAGCTTTGTGTTTCGTCGTACCGCCGTTGTCGGACCAGTAAATGTTGTCTTTGTTCACATTGGTGACTTCTTCGGTGAATTTGACCGTCACATAATCCAACGTTGCGGACACGACGGAATCGATCTTCGGAGCTTCTTTGTCTTCGACAACCGTGAAAGCTTGATCCGTGACATTCACAATCGGATAGTCGGCAAAGTCACGTACACCGGACACGGACAGCTTGTGCTCGCCGTTCGACATGCTGGAGTACAGGGAAATCGTTGCCACTCTGTTGAATTTGTCAAGCGTGATATTCCCGTTGACAATGTAACCATCCAGCTTGTAGTTCAGACGATCCGTGCCAGATGCAGTCTTTACCGGTTCGCTGAACGTTACTTTAATGGCTTTATTGCCTTTGGCGGCGATCGAAATCACTTTCGGAACAGTCGTATCGAGAACCGTGAATTCAGCCGTTTGTTCGTTCTCGATGACCTTCCGAACCGTCAGCTTGTGTTTCGTTTGATTGGTGAGCGTCGTGTTCAGATAAAGCAGAACGGATTTTTCGTCGTCTTGCACCTTGGCTTGAGCGCCAACAGCAAGAGCGGCTTCATCCAGCAGATAGTTCGCAACGTCTTCCGCAACTTCCTTTTCGACCTTGCCGTCAAACGTCACAAGGACTTCCCGCAGGTTGTCGGCTGTCACGGATTCGACCTTCGTGGCTTTTTCAACCACATAGGTGACTTTGACCTTGAACTCTTTGCCGCTTTCGTGCTTGACCGTGATTTCTTGCTCCTGATTGGCAGGCAGCGGTTGATCCAGCGTCACCTTGACAACGGAGCCGTCCGTGAACTTCACTTCGACGGTCTTCGCGTCGAGGACCGTCGCGGACTCCACGTTCAGTTGCAGTCTTTGATAGGTCGGATAGACAATATCAATCGTTTGTCCGCGGGTCGCAGCGACTTTGTAGTCGGATTGCGGCGTGATCAGACCCGCATCCAGCGCCGCTTGCACATAACCGGCAGCCCACGCGGACGCACCCGGCACGTTGGCGTTTTCCACCGGATCCAGACCCAGCAGGCGAACTGCAACCTTAAGTACTTGTTCCACCGTCACGTTCGAACGCGGATCGAATTTACCGCCGCCAACGCCATCCACCAGGCCTGCCGCAGCAGCCGCTTCAATCGCGCCGTGCCACCATTGGCCCGCTTTGACGTCGGAGAAGGTTTCCGTGTCCGTCTTCGGTTCCAGACCGGCAATCGCCACCGCGATCGTCGCGAACTCGGCGCGCGTCAGGTTGTCACCCAGACGCGGATTGCCGTCCGGATTGCCCTTCAGGACGCCCTGGTCGATGAACCACTGATATTTTTGCTCAGTGGTCAGGTTATTGTCGGCCGCAAATGCTACGGAAGCAAACATGCTGAAAACCATAGCAAAGGCCAACAAAAGAGACAAGCCTTTCTTCATGACCTTTTTTTCTCCTCCTTGATGAATTGGCTGATTGTTGCGATAGGAAGTTTGGTAGCTCGAATCTCTCATTCGGCTTTCACCTCCTTCCACGGATTTGAGCTTTCCTTCTATGCTTGGATGTATGCAATCATCTCAAAAATGAGGATGATATCGTAATAGCTTGCGAGATCGCATGAACTATAGCTTTTCCAATGAAATATCTGCCACTCATCAAATTATACATGGGAGAATTTCCAGCGTAAAGAGGATTCGTTAATGTGGATTGCTAGATTTGAAGAAATTCTTCGCCTCAGTTGCCCGTTTTTCCTCTCCCCAATTCCGAATCCATGATGTTAAACGCAGGTCGCGGGAAAAAGTTGCGGGTGACCTTCGCATGTTCCAAAGAAATTTTCCCGTCCGGTTGGTTCGTGAAGAAACCGGAGGGAGCCGCAACAGCGCGGCTCCCCCGGCATTGCCCCGGTACCCGGATCATTTTACGTCAGTGTCTTGGGGAATATGTTCGTGCTCTTCTGCAACATCCGCACGACGATCGCCCCGGCTTCCGCACGGGTCAGGTTCGATTTCGGGCTGAAGTTGTAGCCCGGCTTGTTCGAACCCGGAATCGACACCGGCGATCCCGTCATGATCTTCGCCTTGTTCACGGCTTCCACCGCCGGCCGCGCGTAATAGTCGATCTGCGAAGCGTCGAGGAACGACTTCGCCAGCGAGGCGGCCAGCTTGTCGTTGTTCGCCGGCAGCTTCAGTTCGAGCGCGCGCGCGATCATGACCGCCGCTTCCTCGCGGGTGATGGGCAGTTCCGCGCCGAAGAACCCTTCGCTCTTGCCCTGCACGATCCCCGCCCGGGCTGCCGTTTCAATATATTCGTAGTTCCAGGTCGTCGTTCGCGTGCCCGGCAGGATGTCGTAGAACGTATTGTTGTCATCGTAATTCAGCGGCAGATTCAACCCTTTCACGAGCAGGGTCACGAACTCGCCCCGCGTCGTCCGGTCGTCGGCGCCGAATTCGTCGTAGCGCAGATTGTTCATGATGCCTATGGCGTACAGGCCGTTCAGCACGTTCCGCGCCCACGGATGGTTGGTAATGTCGTTGTAGCTTCTTTTCAGCTTCGCGACCATGTAGTAGCCGAACTCGTCGAACGGAACGGTAATCGTGTTCTTCTTCACATCCACTTCGCCGCCGATGTTTTCCCAGTACCCGCGATCCGTATAGCGGAAAACGGTGATGGTATGGGCAATGTCATCCACGACGTGCTCATCGAACGCGATCGTCAGCGTGCCGCGGTTCGAAGGCACAACCTTCCGTTCCGGTTCAAAGTCCGACGACGCGAAATTCCCTTCCAGCGAATACGGTGGCAGTCCGTTGGTGGCCGGCTTGTATCCGGCCGTGCCGCGATCCCCGTACTCGCCCACGCCGCCGCTGATCCAGTAGATGTCGGAAATGCGGGTGAAGTTCGCCGTATTGACCGTGCTGTTGAACCGCGCCACCAGATAATCCGGAATCTGGATCGGCGAACTGCCGGTGTTGATGACATGGCCGTAATCGTTGCGGCGCTCGACGACCCCGTCTTTCGGATCCGCGATGCCAAACAGCAACTGCGTGCCGGTGTAGTATTTGTACACTCCGTTCGAGTTCGGAATGGCCGACATCAGGATCGTTCCCCGCGGGAACGACAGTTCCAGCTTCTTGTTGAACACCGAATGCTTGGTCTTCAGGGGTTCCATGTACTGCGAATCGATCTTGACCACACTGGTGTAGTACACACGGACCGTATCCTTGATGGTCGTGTCCGCGCGGACGATTTCGATCTTGATGTCGTTCCATTTATCCGGCTTGAGACCGGAATAATCGTAATAGAACCGGTTCTCCGCGTCGATCCGTTTCGTTGCCTCCTTGCCGTCGATCAGCACACGGGTTGCGCCCTCGGCTTCGATGTCGAAGCGGACAAAGTTTTTGTTGACGATGATCTGGTCGCCGACCGTCGGCTGCGGCGCCAGCAGACGGTAGGCCGAAAGCTCGCGCACAATCTCCAGCCGCTGCGTCGAACGGGCGCCCGTCCCGTTGATCAGCTCCAGATAATAGACGTGCGTTCCCGGCGTCTCGAACTGAATGTTCTGCACCCGGAGGATGAAATCGTTCTGGCTTCCGGAGAAATCGTAGTAATAGGTTTGACCGTTGTACGTAAAGCTCTTGTTGACTTCGTACGGATAATCCCCTGCCGCCGGCGCCTCGGGAATCGGCAGGTACAGGAACGTCTCCGAACCGAACTTCAGATTCAGAATCGTCGCCCCGCTGCCGCGGATCACCAGGTCGTACGCTTTCTCGCTCGTCACGTAGCGGCCGTTGTTGATCGCGAATTCGGGCGTCAGCCGGAACACGTCTTCGACGGCCGATTCGTCGAACGGGAACGTCGGCAGCGGCGTCCGGGTGTCTCTCGGCACGATGACCGGATGGAACCGGGAAATCGTCGACACGTTCGTATCGATGATATAAATGCGCAGCTCCTTGCGAATCTCGCGCTGATGTCCCGTTCCGTCGTAAGTCGTGCCCGTGAACACCAGCCGGTTTTCCCCGTACACGAGCGGGCCTTCCGGCCTGATGTTCAGTTCAAGTTCGAATTTGAAATCCCCGTTGGCGGGATCCAGGTCGAGATCCGGATCGGGCCCGTTGTCTGGATCGGCAGGATCGAGAACAAGACCGTTGACAAAATATTGCCAGTTGCTCAGATTTTCAAAGCCGATGTACTCACCTTCGATTTTCAATGTATGCGTCTGCCGCGAATCGAACTCGTAGACTTGCCCGTCGTACAGGTTTGCGATGTAAATGTAGTTTTTCGAAATATACGAAAGGTTGACCGTATACGGCGCGTCGCTCGACCCTTCGTAATAGAACCGGATCCGATGCTGGCCGTTCAGGAAGCCGGTGATCTTGTATACTTTCTCCGTTTTGTCGGCGGCAAGACCGGTGGCCGATCCGGTGACGTCCGTTATATTCAATGCGGTTGTGCCGAGCGGCAGATAGAACCCTCTCAGCGAAGTCGTGGGCTCACGGTCCGCCTTGACCAGCACGTAGAAATCCGGAGATTCGAGCTGCACGCCGTTGAGCGGCGTTTTCGTTTGTTTGGTCACGTCCTTGTTCGACGTTTCATTGAAATCCGGCAGCCAATACATGTTCTGAATGACCGTCCGTCCCGGCAGGAAGCTGAACCGGGCGGTCTTCGACGCGGAGAACGAATCGTAAGTGCACCTGGATCGAGTCGGACACGTTCGACACCTTGATGACGAGCGTGTTCAGCCCCGGCCGGAGCACCAGCGCCGGCGAGAAGAACATGCCGTTCTCCAGCAGCGACGTCGTCACCTCGGTGCCGCCGTTCAGCGACACGGTCACCTTCGTGGCGTTCTGCACCTTGCCCTGCAAGGTGATGTTCTGGTTCGTCACAACCGCCTGGGAACCTTCGTTGAGATCGATTTCGCCCGGGCCGCCGCCGAGAATCTTGAGACTTTCAATGTAGGGAACGCGATCGTAAAGCACGTAGAACGTATCGGAACGCTCGACGCTGCCCTGCATCCCTTTGAACGTGATCATGTTGAAACCGGGGAACAGCGTCAGGTTGCTCGCGATAAAACGGTTCGTCGTCCCGCTCTCGCGGATCACCGTTCCGCTGATCACCTGATTGGGGACTGGTCGTCAGATAGACGTTGCTGCGGTCAATCATGGCACCGCCGACGCCGTCCAGTGTCAGCAGCGCCGAATTGCGAATTTGCGTGTTGTCCGGGATAAAATAGGTTGCTGCCGTGGCGGCCAGTGTGCGCGGCACAAGGCCGGCCGGCACGAGAGAGCAGACCAGAAGCGCGGTCATGAGCCAGATCAGCGACTTTCTGATCCCCTGCATGCTCGATCTCTCCTTTTTCCGCAAAAATCCACATGAACTGATATCGAAAATATCGGTTTTTCGTTCAAGGATTTGTAGGTTCGGAAGTCCCTTTTTCCAAAACGGAAGTTCGGCAAGTCCGAGTCGGGCCGGTGCGGCACCTTTTTCAATGGCATGCCCGTTGGGCTGCTTTGCCGCAGCCCCCGGGCAGTCGGGTCATCCCGCTGACGTATCCTTTGGTCTTTCGTGTGACATCCCTCAACAACTTCCGAGATGCTGACGGGTCTGCCTAATGTTGACGGGCCGCTGCGGCGTTGGAGCATCGCTTGCAGCAAATGTGGCCAAACACGTCCGGTAACAAAAAAACCCGGAGCCTGCAGGCTCCGGGAGGGATGTGCGCAGATGAAGAATTCCGTTCAATTCCTTTTCACTTCGGCCGCGACGCCGCGGTCAGCTTCATGCGCAGGCGCGCCAGGAAATCCAGCACCGGCCGCCGCGTGCGGTGCACGAGACCGATCAGCTCGGCGCCAATCTGGAGCAGGAACATGATCACGCAGATGACGATGAACGTCACCCAGGTGCCGACGCCCGATTTCGAGATAAGCGACTGCACGACGGCGCAGACGCCGAAGAAGGCGGCGATGCCGTAGATGATGAGCACCGTCTTGCGGTGGCTGAAGCCGAGCTGCTGCAGGCAATGGTGCAGATGGCCCTTGTCCGGCGCGAAGATCGGCCTCTTGTTCACCACCCGGCGGACAATGGCGAAGAACGTGTCCGACAGCGGCACGCCGATGATGAGCAGCGGCGTGACGAACGAAACGACGGTGATCTGCTTGAACTCATGCAACGACAGCATCGCCAGGGTGAACCCGAGGAACAGCGCCCCGGAATCCCCCATGAAGATCCGCGCGGGATGGAAGTTGAAAATGAGGAATCCGGCCACGGCGCCGATCAGGACCGCCGCCATGAGCACCATCGTTTCATTTCCCATCAGGGCCGCCATCACCAGGATCGTCGCCAGCGAAATGCCGGAGACGCCGGCGGCCAGGCCGTCCAGGCCGTCGATCAGGTTGATCGCGTTGGTCACCCCGACGATCCAGAAAATCGTCAGCGGGACGCCGAGCCACTCCCCGACCGGCTGCATCGCCGAGCCGAACGGGATGTTGACGAACTCGATCCGCACGTCGAACCCGAAGACGACGAGACAGGCAACGGCCAGCTGCACGACAAATTTGAGCCCGGCGGGCAGGTCAAACCGGTCGTCCAGCGCGCCGAGCAGGGCGATCAGCGTGCCGCCGGTCAGCAGCGCAGCGAACAGGTTGCCTTCCTCCGTTCCGGGCGCGATCCGATAAACCCACAGAAAAAGAGGCAGCACGACGGAAACAAAGGCGACGTAAACGGCCAGCCCGCCCAGGCGCGGCATGATGGTCGTATGCACTTTCCGCCGGTTCGGCACGTCCACGGCGCCGATGCGCAGCGCCAGTTTCCGGACGGCGGGCGTCAAAACCGCCGATATCGCCAGCGCCGCCGCAAACGCGGCCAGTGCCGTTCCGACAAGCCATTCCGTCGGCATGGTCAAACTCTCCTTTTGATGCGCATACCGCGTTGAATTATACGCTTCGCGGGTGTCCGGCACAAAGCGGTGCCCGGGCGCCTGCGGAGCGGATTCGGGCGAAAATGCCATTTTCAAGCGTTTTCATGGACGAATTTCCGATGCGGATAAAAATTTTCATGAAAATTGGCGATGATTGGCTTTCCGGTTTACGTCTCCCTGCCGCTCTCCGGATCCCGCAGCGCCTTCTCCCCGTCCCGGAGCACCTTCAGCGCGAACACCGGCAGAACCGTCATCCGGCCGATCCGGCGCGGCTCCTGCAGCAGCCGGAACAGCCATTCCAGGCCCAGCCGGCGGAACGGGGCGGGGGCACGTCTTAGCTTTCCCGCAATGACGTCGAAACTTCCGCCCACCCCCATCATGACCGGCACGCCCAGCCTTTCGCCGTGGCGGGCCAGCCAGGGCTCCTGCCTGGTCAGGGAACGCGCCACAAAGAGCAGGTCCGGTGCGGCGCGACGGATGTCCTCCACCACCCCGTCGTCGTCTTCATCCGAAAAATAGCCGTTGCGCCACCCCACGATATGTACGCCCGGATACTGCCGGGCCAGATTGGCCGCGGCCGCTTCCACCACGTCCTGCGCCGCTCCGAGGAGATACACCTTCCAGCCGCGATCGTCGCCTGCCTTCAGCAGCTCGTGCATCAGGTCGTAGCCCGCGACGCGCTCCGGCAGCGGCCGGCCGACGCGTCGCGCGGCCCAGACGATGCCCGTGCCGTCCGGCACCACCAGATCGGCGGTGGCGATCGCCCGCCGGAACGCCGGATCGCGCAGCCCGGCCATCACCATGATCGGGTTGCCGGTAACGACGCGGTGGGGACGGCGCGACTCGACGGCCCGCGTCAGGTACTCCACAGTCCGCCGCATGTCCATTTTCGCGAACGGCACGCCGTACAGCGTAACCGTCTCAAAGGGGCGGCCATCGCCGGGTTCCATCGGCAAAAATATCACCCTTTGGCAACTTTCACCCAATGATTTAGACGAAATATGCCGCAATTTGTTGCGCGGGACGTGTTGCCGCTTCGGCAAGCCGCCCGATGGAAGGCTCCGCGGCCCGTCGCCAGGCGTCCGGATCGTCCAGCAGTTTCGCCGCTTCCCGGGCGAAATGCGACGGATCCAGCGCCTCGGTGGTGCCGGCGGGCGACTGGCCGATGCTGGCCAAAAACCGGTCGATCTTCGGATCGTAGGAAAGGCCGAGCATCGGCACCCGCCGGTTGGCGGCGTAAATGAGGGCATGCAGCCGCATGCCGGCCAGCAGCCGGCACGCGCCCGCTTCCCGCAGCATGTCCCGCGGGTCGTCATGGGCCGGCGCCAATTCCATGGACGGTACGCCCGGGACGGACGTTTCCGCCCCCGAGTCTCCGCCCGCCAACTGTTCCAGCCGGCGCATGACGTGGCGCGACGCTTCCTCGTCCGCCCCCCGGTGCATCGGCAAAAACCGGTACCGTACCGGCCGCATGCTTGCCAGAGCCGCAAGGGCCTCGGCCATGCGGTCCAGATCGGCGCGGTCGTCGCGCCAGAACCGCACGGACACGCCCACCAGCGCCGGTTCGGCAAGATCCGCCGGCCTGCTGTCCATCGCCGGATTGGCGCCGCCGACGTCCGACAGGCCCATCACCGGATCGGGGACCACGTCAATCCGGCCCGCATCGACACCGTATTCGCGCAAAGCGGCAGCCGATTCCTCATCGCGCACCGACACATAGGCGCAGCGGTTGAAGGCGCGGGCGATGAGCGGGCGGAAAAAACGCCGGCGCACCGGCCCGATTCCCTGGGCGTAGACGAACGCCGGCTTGCCCAGGCGCAGCGCCAGCTCGATCACGCCCAGATAATAGGGTATCGATCCCGGGCCGGTGGCATCCTGCAGGAGGCTCCCGCCGCCGCTGACGAGCCCGTCCGCGCCGCGCAGCGCGCCCATGACGGCGGCCGGCTTCATCCGCGGCACCGCTTCAACGCCGTACCGGCGCGCCGTCCACTCGGGATCGCCGGACAGCACCACCGGCTCGAAGCGCCGCCCCTGCGCCCGGAACGCCTCGTCCAGCGCCTGCAGAATGCTCAGGAGCACGGCCTCGTCGCCGCTGTTTCTGAACCCGTAATACCCCGACAGCACGAGCCTGACGGCACGGCCTCCGCCGGCCGCCGGCTCCCGGTTCCCCGTCGCCATGCGCTCCAATCGTCCTTCCGTGCCGTTTTCCGCGCCGCCTTGAACCCTTTTTCACCCGTCCCCGGACATCAATCAGATTTACGGGACTCCGCCGACAGCCGGATCGCTGCACGCCACAGCGCCTCTCCCGCCCGCCAGACGGCAATGGCCGCCAGGCCGGCGAGCGCACCCAGGACCAGCCCCAGCGCGGTCCGGATGACCGACAGATGGATCGGCGTATGCAGGTGCGCGAACGTGTCCACCAGGGACACTTGGCCGATCGTCGCAAAAATGAGCAGCCACAGCCACCGCCGGTCCCGCAGCGACACATAAATGCCCAGCAAAAGCAGCGGATGGCCGAGCAAAAATTCCTTGAACCGCGGGCGCACGCCGAGCGCATTCTCGAGGGTTCTGCGGAGCCGAAGCTCCAGTTCCGACGCCAGGCCGCTGTTGCCCGTCCGCGTCAGATAGTACAGCGCGGCGGCGCCGAGCACCGCCCCCGCGACCAGCCAGAGCGCCGTCACGGGCATGGCCAGCAGCTTCCGGGCATGATCGCGCACCGAGCCGCCCGGCTTGTACAGGAACACGTAAATCGCGACGAAGACGACCGGCGCCAGATGCAGCACGCTGACGCCGCGAAACTGCTGCAGCACCAGGCTGTAACGGATGTCGTCAAGCAAACCCGCGATCAGCGGGACGGATACCAGCGACAACGCCGAAGCGGCCACATACAGCAAAAACGTTCTGCCCAGCCGCGCCCCCGCACCGGCGCCGCCCTGCCCCCGAAGCCGGCGGACCAGCCAGACCACGGCGAGGGTCGGCGAAGCCATCGCCGCGAGGAGCGCCAGCCCCTGCATCGGCAGCTCGGCGTCCAGGACGAACGCCGCCAGGCCTCCGGCCACCCCCACCGCTGTCACCGGCAAGAGCAGGTTCGGGAAAAACATCCCGAACGCCAGCGCCGTCAGCGCCACCGCTCCGGCGATGACGAGGGCGCGCCACAGCGGCTCCACGGGTGCCTTGTGCGCCTCGAAGGGCACGGCTTGTCCCGCCGCAAATCCGAATCCGGCCAGCCTCTCGACCGCGCCCTGCATGCCTTCGCCGCCGCCCAGCGCCTTCAGGGCGGTCTCCAGCGGATGCACGACCTTGCCTCTCACGGCGTCCCGCACCGGCGTCGCGTTCAGATAGATCATGCGAATATTGCGGTCCTTGACGGCCAGCACGATCCGGTCCGCCAGCTGCCCGGGCGAAAGGGTGAGCATTTCCGCCTCCGCCACGGGGTGCACCCGCACCGCCCGGTAATCCAGCCGTTCGGCCAGGCCGTACATGCCCTGCTGCGGCGTCCGCAGATTTTCGAACATGCCGATGGCGATGCCGCGTTCCCGCAGCATCGCCGCGAAGGTGTCCAGGCTGCGCGTCTGCCGGTGGTCGCCAAAGCCGGTGACCGCATTGCCGTCAAACACGATCAGCCGGACCCCGTAATCCGCAAAGCTGTCCAGCCACCGCTCCATCTCCGCGGCGTTGAACGCCGTCCGGTCGGACAGGCGGGGCACGATGAAAAACCCGGCGTCCCGGAGCATGGCCATCGCCAGCGGATTGGGCTGCATCGGGCGCAGCAGGGCGTCGTCCCGCCCCATGCCGATCCGCAGGCCGCTCCGCCCGTCGGCGGACCAAGGCTCCACCGCGACGCCCAGGAGGCCGAAGGCCGTTTCGATGATCGGCCTGAGGACCGGTTCTTCTTCCGGTTTGTGAAAAAGCACATAAGTCCCGTTGTCGGAGGGGTCTTCCACGCGTCCTTCCAGCAGGGCGGCCTGGCGGGCGTCGTACACCGCCACGGAACCCGCCCAGGCCAGTTCCTCCAGGGTGCTTTCGAACACGATCATGGCGTTGACTCCGGCCTGTTTCAGCAAGGGCAGCTGCTGCTGCACGAACCCCTCCGGATCGTCCTGGGTGGACGCGATCTGCAACAGGTCCCGGTAATCAAAGGCGAACGTCACCGCGTCCGCCGATCGTTCCGTCTGCACCCGCGCCGCGATCAGCGGCAGCGAGCCGAGAATGCCGGCCAATACGACCATCCAGAGCAGCCTGGGCAGTCTTCTGTTCCATCGCTCCATCGACCGAAGCCACGTCAAGCGCGTCCACTCCCGTATCAAAATGCTGCCGCCCCGGCTTTCGGCGCCTCCGCTGGCTTCATCCGTCCACACGGGTCATCACGCTCTGCACCAGCCGCTCCAGCGCGGCCTGCGCTTCCTCCAGCCTGCCGCGGCGCACCCCGAAGTAAATCTTGATCTTCGGTTCCGTGCCCGACGGCCGCAGGCAGAACCACGACCCGTCCTCGAGCAGGAACTTCAGGGCGTTCTCCGGCGGCAAGCCGTTCAGCCCGTCCTTGTAATCTTCCACCCCGTTCACGCGGACGCCGGCCACTTCCGCGGGAGGACGGCTCCGCCAGTCCTCCATGATGGCGCGGATGCGCTCCAGGCCGTCCTTGCCCTTCAGCGTGCGGGATTCCAGCCGTTCCAGATACGCGCCGTATTGCTCGTACAGCTCAAGCAGCACGCCGTACAGCGTCTTCCCCCGCGATTTCCAGTACGCGGCGGCCTCGCAGACGAGCAGCGCGGCCACGACCGCGTCCTTGTCGCGCGCGTGGGTGCCGGCGAGGTATCCGTAGCTTTCCTCGTATCCGAACAAGAAAGCATGCTCGCCGGTCCGCTCGAACTGGGTGATTTTTTCCCCGATGTACTTGAAGCCGGTCAGCGTGTTGAACACCCGGCAGCCGAAGGAGCGCGCGATGTCGGCGCCCATCTCGCCCGTGACGACGGTTTTGATCACCGCGCCGTTCGCCGGGAGACGCCCCTGTTCCTTGAGCGTCATCAATATATAATGAACGATCAGCGCCCCCGTCTGGTTGCCGGACAGCACCGTATAGCGGCCGCTTTCATCCTTGACGACGACGCCCAGCCGGTCGGCGTCGGGGTCGGTGCCCAGCACGAGGTCCGCGCCGAGCCGTTCCGCCTGCGCGACGGCCAGATCGAACGCCTCGCGTTCCTCCGGATTGGGCGACTTCACCGTGGGAAAACCGCCGTCCGGCCGCTCCTGCTCCGCCACGACATGGACGCGGGTGAAGCCCGCCCGGCGCAGCACCTCCCGCACCGGGAGGTTGCCGGCGCCGTGCAGCGGCGTGTACACCACCGTAAGCGCCTCCGCCGCGCCGCTTTTCAACAGCTCCGGACGCAGCGACCGGGCGAGGACGGCGTCGACATAGCGACGGTCCGCCTCCTCGTCCAGCCACTGCAGCAGCCCCCGCGCCTCGGCTTCCTCCGGCGCAAGCCGGCGGACCCGGTCAAAGGTCACCCGCCCGATGCGCGCGGTCAGCCGCTTGGCGTCGTCCGGCAACAGCTGCCCGCCGTCGGCGGCGTACACCTTGTATCCGTTGTATTCGGGCGGGTTGTGGCTGGCGGTGATGACGATGCCGGCCGCCGCCCCCAGATCCCGTACGGCAAAGGAAAGCTGCGGCGTGGGACGCAGGCCCCGGAACAGCCGGACGCGGATGCCGTTGCCCGCCAGCACGCACGCCGCCTCCAGCGCGAATTCGGCGGAATTCCGGCGGGAATCGTGGGCGATGACGACCAGCGGCGACTCCCCGCCCTCCGTCCGCTCCAGCAGTTCTTCGGCCAGCCCCTGTGTCGCCCGACCGATCACGTAGCGGTTCATCCGGTTCGTGCCCGCGCCCATCACGCCCCGCAGGCCGCCGGTGCCAAACTCCAGATCGCGGAAAAAACGGTCCTCCACCTCCCGCGGGTCGTCCGCAATGGCGCGCAGCTCCTGCTTGGTCGCTTCGTCCACCGCCGGATCCTCAAGCCAGGAACGCAGCATCTCCTGAGCGGAAGGTCTCATCGAGCCTGTTCCTCCTCCCCCATCCAATTAAGGTCTCTCTAATCCTTATTCACGATTCGCTCCCGTTCGCCGCACGATCCATCAGCGCGAACATGAGCGTGCCTTCGGCCACGACGCGGCCGTCGACCCGGGCCGTCGCCCGGCCCTTGCCCACCGGACCCCGCACGCGCAGGATTTCCACTTCCAGCGTGAGCGTGTCGCCGGGCCTCACCTGTTCCCGCCAGCGGAATTCGTCCACGCCGGCGAACAGGCCGATTTTACCCCGGTTTTCCTCCATCGACAATATCACCGCCGCGCCCACCTGCGCCAGCGCCTCCAGAACTAAAACGCCGGGCATGACCGGATATCCCGGAAAATGACCCGCGAAAAACGGTTCGTTCACCGTGACGTTCTTCAGGCCGACGGCGCGTTTGCCCGGTTCCAGCTCAAGCAGCCGGTCCACCAGGAGAAACGGGTATCGATGCGGAATGATGCGCTGAAGTTGTTCGCTTTCCAGCATGGCTTTCCCTCCCTGTTCCGAATAAGGTGCGAAAATATGGTTCATAATACGAATATCCCTTTGCGAACTGCAGTCGCAAAGGTTGACGATAAAAGGGCCCGCTGCCCCGCCCGCCTCAGGGCGCGGCGGCGGGCCTTTTTCTTGTCCTGCCTGCCCGTGCCGTCTGGGTCAGTTGGCCCGTTTTTCTTCCCGCCCGCTCCCGCTCCAGCCTTTTTCGCCGCCGTCCGTGCCGGCAGCGCCGCCCGATCCCGGGACGCCGCCCGCCGCGGGGGCGCCTTTCCCGTTCTGGGCCCGAAACTGGGCCAGGTAGACGAAAGAGGCCAAAAACGAAAGCGCGATGGCGCACCAAAGGGTCGGCACGCCGCCCGAAATATCGAAAAACAGAAGCACAATGGCCACATAATACAAAAAAGTGGTCAGCTTGCCCAAGGCGTTGGCGGGCAACGTCTTTTTGCCGCGAAAATGAAAAATCGCCGAACTGGCGATCATGCCGCCTTCCCGTACCGCCATGGCCACCGCCGCTTCCCACGGAATTTTCTTCTCGATGACCAGGGCGATGACCACCGACAGCATCATCAGCTTGTCCGCCAAAGGATCGAGCATGACGCCCGTGGCGGTGATCTGCCCGCTTTGCCGGGCGATATATCCGTCGAGCAAATCGGTCAATCCCGCGAGCAGTACGATGCCGAGGGCCACGATGGGCCGATCCTGGAAAAAGGCCACAAAAAACAGGGGAATCATCACGAAACGCGAGAGCGTAAGAACGTTCGGCAAGTTCATTTCATGATTGCTCCCCTCTTTCAAAGTCCCCAATTATTATATATCGGGGGACCCGCAACGTAAACACGAAGGGAAAAACGCTGTTTATCCCTGATTATTCGGCAAAAACCAGATCCCACATGTGTTTCCAGGTGCGCCAGTCGAACGCCTCTTCCACCTCGCGGCCCCCGAGCACCGAATAGCCCACGGCAAGCCCGAACATGAGTGCCGCGATGCACAGGACGGGGATGGCCAGGATCTTGATGGAAAACAAAACCGCCCGCCCGGCCGTTCGCCAAGCCGAACGTCTCCTGGTTGCCGGTCTCTCCGCTTTCGGGGGCAGGGCGGGCTTTGTTGCTTTCTTTCCGTTGTTATGGTTGTCTCTCCGGTTCATGCGCTCTCTCATCCGATGTCGTCCGCAGCTCCGTCAGCTTCTCAAATTGGCGGCCAGCTGCAGCATCTGGTCTCCGGAGCTCAGGGCGCGCGCGCTGAGCTGGTAAGCCCTGAGCGCGGCGGTCAGCTCGGTCATTTCACGGGTCAGGTCGACGTTGGACGCTTCCAGGTAGCCCTGGCGAACACTCGGCTCGGGCCCGCCGAAAGCCGCTCCCGCCACCATCACCACATCGTCGGGGTTGATATCCTCGGGGACGGCAAACAGGTTATCCCCGGCCTGCCGCAAAAACTCCGGCCGCACCGGTTGCACCGTTTTCAGCGTGCCCAGATCCACCACGTCGGTGCCGTCCGGGCTTACGGCCGTCATCGTGCCGTCCACCCCGACGCGGAATTCGTATCCGGCGGGGACGATCACGGGCTCGTCATCGGTGTTGACCACCGACAGCCCGTTTGAGGACACAAGCCGCAAATCGCCCAGGGCGTTCTCGATCCGCCATTGGAACGCCCCGTGGCGGGTGAACCTCCGCTCGCCTGCATCCGTCTGCAGTTCAAACAGGAAGTTGCCTTCCAGCAGCAAATCCGTTGACACGCCGGTGTGCTGCGGCGAACCCTGGCTCAAATCCGTCAGGATGCCGATCACCCGCGAACCGCCGCCAATGGGCAGGCCAAGGGGTGTGCGACGTCCGTCCTGCTCGAAATCCCGCTCCTGCTCGAGAAAAGCGGCCAGCACGTCCGCGAACGCGGCGTCTTTGCTTTTGTATCCGACCGTACCGACATTGGCGATATTTTCCGCGATCAGGTCCAGCTTCCGCTGCAGCGCGGCCATGGATACCGACGCGGCGATCATCGAGTTGTTCACGCGCAGGACCCCCCGCATTCCTCAAATCATGCTGCAAGCCAAATCACGCGCGACGCGGCCCGCGGCCGGCGGCGTTCTCATCCGACCCGGCCGATTTCGTTGACCGCCCTTTCCAGGCTGCGGTCATAGGACTGGATGAGCCGCACGTTGGCCTCGTACGCCCGAAGGGCCGCCATCAGGTCCACCGCCGACTGGGCGGGATCCACGTTGGACGACTCCAGGTACCTCTGACGCACTTCCGCCCGGTCGTCCGGCTGGAGCGGGTTCAGATTGCCCGGAGGCCCTTCATGCCGATAGCGGTTGTTCCCGTCCCGCACCAGCAAATCCGGATTCTCGACGCGCATCAGGAGCAGCTGCGGATCTCCCGGCAGCGGCTCCCCCGTATCCGCGTATACGAGCCTCCCGTCCGGCAGCACCTGCACCTGTTCCCACGGATCCGCAACCACGATGGGCTGGCCGTCCACTCCCAGCACGGGCAAGCCGTCCAGGGTCACCAGCGTCCCGTCCGGCTCCGAGCGGAAACGGCCGTCCCGGGTGAATCGCTGCTCGCCCTGCGGCGTCCGGACCGTGAAAAACACCTGCGGCTGCACGATCACGGTGCCGTCCGGCGCGACATACTTGCCGGAAGCGTCAAACGGCACAGGCCCGATGCCGGGCAGATCCACCGCGATGTCCGATACGACGGCGAAATCCAGCACGCGGCCGGTTTCCCGCAAAACGCCGGGCGTCATCGACAGCAGATGCTCCTCCGAAAACACGCCGCTGTGCAGCCGCCCGATGGACTGCTTCGGCGGGTTGGCGCCGCCCAGGGCGGAGATCAGAAGCTCCGGAAACGCGCGGCTCACGGGCGTCGCCGCCTTGTAGCCCGGCGTGTTCAAATTGGCGATGTTCTGCGTGACCGCGTCGTGGCGCTGCTGCTGCGCGATCGCGCCCGCCGCGGCCGTGTACAATCCTCTCAGCAAGGTATGCACCCCCGGAATCGGTTTCCAGGAATCGGTGAATCAGCCCGACTTTCTCCTCGTCATTTTATCCAGATTATCCAGCATGATGCCGGTTCCTTTCACCACGCAATGGATCGGGTCTTCCGCGATCAGGACGGGGACCCCCAGCTCGTCCGACAACAGGTTGTCCAAACCGTCCAGGAGCGCGCCTCCCCCGGTCAGGATGATGCCTCGGTCGATGATGTCCGCCGCGAGCTCGGGAGGCGTGCGCTCGAGCACCGATTTTGCGGCGGCGATGATGCCCGAGATCGGTTCCCAGAGGGCTTCCCTGACTTCCTCCGAATTGATGGTCACCGTCTGGGGCAACCCCGTCACCATGTCCCGGCCGCGCACGTCCATTTCCTCGCGCCGCCCGTTCCGGTACACGGTGCCGATGCGGATTTTGATGTCCTCTCCGGTCCGTTCCCCGATCAGCAGTTTGTATTTGTTTTTGATGTACCGGATGATCGCTTCGTCGAACTTGTCCCCCGCAATTTTGAGCGAAGAGGCCGTGACGATGTCGCCCATGGACAACACGGCCACATCCGTCGTGCCTCCGCCGATGTCGATTACCATATTGCCGCTTGGTTGAAAGATGTCCATGCCGGCGCCAATCGCGGCCGCCTTCGGCTCTTCTTCCATGTACACTTCCCTGGCGCCGCTCCGCTCCGCGGCTTCGCGGATCGCCTTCTGCTCCACCGACGTGATGTTGGTCGGCGCGCAGATCAGGATTCGCGGACGGCTGTACCAGGAACGTCCGCCCACGCGGTCGATGAACGCTTTGAGCATCAGATCGGTCATCTCGAAATCGGCAATGACGCCTTCCTGGAGGGGCCGGATCGCCACGATGTTTCCCGGCGTTCGGCCGACCATCCGGCGCGCTTCCTCGCCCACGGCACGAATCCGTCTGGTGTCGCTTTCGATGGCCACCACGGACGGTTCGTCGAGTACCACGCCTTTTCCTTTCACGTAGATGGAGACGTTGGCGGTGCCGAGGTCGATGCCGATATCCTTGCCAAACATGCGATATCCCCTAACATCATTTAGTAATCGGTTATTTATTCTCCGTCACGTGGGAAAAATCCTTTTTTGCCGACAATTTTGGCGAAGGGGAGCGCTGTGCCGTCATCTTTTGCCCGCCGCGATCATCTCCTGCTTCTGGGCGGCCGACTTTTTGTACTTGATCTTCGTGGCCTCCCCTCCTCTGAGATGACGGATCGATTTGTGGTACTCCAGAATGTGCTTGAC
>Ga0207872_100594_pt1 | contig 18489 bp, 14 predicted proteins | sample Passage260B_FD_187372 | JGI IMG/M metagenome (GOLD analysis project Ga0207872, IMG submission 187372) | Cellulose adapted compost microbial communities from Newby Island Compost Facility, Milpitas, CA, USA - Passage2 60B (SPAdes) (version 2) ...
GTAGGACACGCATCCGCTTTCCCCGAGGTTGCCGCCCCTTTTGTTGAAAATGGCGCGGATGTCCGCGGCGGTCCGGTTGCGGTTGTCCGTCAGGCACCGCACCATGATCGCCACGCCGCCCGGGCCGTACCCTTCGTAGATGATTTCCTCGTAGTCGACGTTGTCCTTGTCCGCTCCTGTCGCCTTGCGGATCGCCCGTTCGATGTTTTCGTTGGGCATGCGGATCGCCCGCGCGTGGGCAATCGCCGCTTTCAGGGCGGGATTGGCTTCGGGATTCGGCCCGCCCCGGCGCGCATGCATGTAAATTTCGCGGGCCAGCTTCACGAAGCGGGTGTTTTTGGCCTGGTCCAATTTGCCTTTGCGTTCCGCGAACAATTTGTATTTCGGCATGATGAAACGAACCTCCAGAAAACATCAGGAAAATCCAGCACCAGTGTAACACCGTCCGGCGCCGTCGGTCAAAACCGGGGGCAGTCCCATGCGGCCCGGAAATCTGCCGATAAAGTCCGGAGCCGCCGCGGAGACCCGCCCCATGCCAAGGCCTGTCCCGCACCGCAAAGGCGCAGGCACGCATTCCGCAGCAAAAAAGCCCTCCGGCGAATTGCCGGAGAGCTTTCTGCAGTGCGCTTGCGTGATTTATCCGTCAAACCGTCCGGACGGACGACTTACAGTTTCACCACGTTGGCTGCTTGCGGTCCGCGGGCGCCTTCGGTGATTTCGAATTCCACCCGTTGACCTTCTTCCAGGGTTCTGAACCCTCCGCCCTGGATGGCGGAAAAATGAACGAACACGTCGTTCCCGTTCTCCACGGAGATGAAACCGTAGCCTTTCTCCGCGTTGAACCATTTCACGATTCCTTGCAAATGGAAAACCTCCCAAAAATTTTCGCCGCGTGGCGGCTAATGAGGCAAGTATAACAGAACCCGCCGGGAAACACAAGCGAAAAACCGTCCGGGCGGCGCCCAATTTTTGAAAGTCCGGCGGATCCGCGCCATGCCGCGGGACCGGAGCACGGGGACGCGGGTTGCCCCGGTCTTCAGGCTGTCCTTTGCCGCGCCTTCAGGCTGCGGACACCCGGCCCGTTAATCGGACATACAGTCCGCATGGAGCTTAAGACATGCGCGGATTTCGGACCGGATGTCCGAAACGGACGTCCGGCGCAAAAACAAAAGGCGCTCCTCACAGCGTGCGGAGCGCCTCGCGGTGCGCCTCGATCGTGCGGTCGATATCCTCTTCCGTGTGGGCGGTGGACAAAAACCAGGCTTCGAACTGCGACGCCGGGATGTAGACACCCCGGTCCAGCAGGGCGGCGAACACGCGGCGGAACCGGTCCAGGTCCGAGGCTTTGGCCGTCGCATAGTCCACCACGGGCCCTTCGGTGAAGAACGGGTTGATCATCGACCCGACGGCGTTGACCGTCTGGGGAATGCCAAATTCCCGCGCGTTGCGCTCCAGCCCGTCGCGCAGACGCTCCGCCAGCCGCTCCAGCCGCCGGTACGCCTCTTCCGTCATCAGCTTCAGCGTCGTGTAGCCCGCGGCCATGGCCAGCGGATTGCCGGAAAGGGTGCCCGCCTGATAGACGGGACCGGACGGCGCCACCATTTCCATGATGTCCCGCCGGCCGCCGTAGGCGCCCACCGGCAGGCCGCCGCCGATCACCTTGCCCAGGCAGGTGAGGTCGGGCGTCACACCGTACAGCCCCTGGGCGGAATGGTAATGGACGCGGAAGCCGGTCATCACTTCGTCGAAAATGAGCAGGCTTCCGCAAGCCCGCGTCAGTTCGCGGAGCCCCTCGAGAAAACCGGGCTTCGGCGGCACGACACCCATGTTGCCGGCCACCGGCTCCACGATGACGGCGGCGATGTCTTCCCCGTACCGTTCGAAGGCCAGGCGGACCGCCTCGAGGTCGTTGTAGGGCGCGGTGATCGTCCCCTCCGCCGTCGCCGGCGTCACCCCGGGGCTGTCCGGAAGGCCGAGGGTGGCCACCCCCGAGCCCGCCTTGATCAGCAGGCTGTCCGCATGGCCGTGGTAGCAGCCTTCGAATTTGATGATCTTGCCGCGCCCGGTGAAACCCCTGGCCAGCCGCAGCGCGGACATGGTCGCCTCGGTGCCGGAGTTGACCATCCGCACCATTTCCACCGACGGAACCCGTTCGCACACCAGCTCCGCCAGCGCCGTCTCCAGCTCCGTCGGCGCCCCGAAGCTGGTGCCGCTTTCCGCCGTCCGGCGAATCGCTTCCACCACTTCCGGATGGGCGTGGCCGACGATGAGCGGACCCCAGGAAAGCACATAGTCGATGTAGCTCTGGCCGTCGATGTCATAAATGCGGCTTCCCTTGCCGCGTTCGATGACGACCGGCGTCAGACCCACCGCCTTGAACGCCCGCACCGGGCTGTTCACGCCGCCGGGCATGAACCGCTGCGCTTTTTCGAACGCGGCCCGGGAACGTGCGTCCGAGCGGCCTCGCCGCAGTTCCTCCATCGGGCAAACCTCCGTTCAGCTCAAACTCAGGACTTGCCGGTCAGCCATCTTGCGGCGTCCTTGGCGTGGTAGGTGAGAATCATGTCGGCGCCGGCCCGCTTCATGCCCGTCAGCGTCTCCAGCACCACCGCACGCTCGTCGATCCAGCCCCGCATGGCGGCGGCCTTGACCATCGAATACTCCGCGCTGACGTTGTACACGGCAACGGGCAGGTCGAACCGCTCCTTGATCCGGCGCACGATGTCCAGGTAAGCGAGGGCTGGTTTCACCATCAGGATGTCCGCGCCTTCCGCCACGTCGGATTCGGCTTCCCGCATGGCTTCCCTCGCATTGGCCGGATCCATCTGGTACGTCTTGCGGTCGCCGAACTGCGGCGCCGAATGGGCCGCCTCGCGGAAAGGCCCGTAGTAGGCGGAAGCGAATTTGACGGAATAGGACATGATCGGAATGTGCGAGTACCCCGCTTCGTCCAGGGCGGCGCGGATGGCGGCGACGAACCCGTCCATCATGTTGGACGGCGCGATGATGTCCGCCCCGGCCTCGGCCTGGGACACCGCCGTGCGGGCCAGCACCTTCAGCGATTCGTCGTTGTCGATTACCGCCTCGCCTCCCACCTGGCGGATGACGCCGCAATGGCCGTGGTCGGTGTACTGGCACAGGCAGTTGTCGGCGATGACCGTGAGCTCGGGGGCGATGGATTTGATTTTGCGGATCGCTCGCTGCACGATGCCGTCGGGATCGTAGGCGGACGTTCCCACGGCATCTTTGCTCTCCGGCACGCCAAACAGCAGCACCGCGGGAATGCCCAGTTCGCGCACTTCCCGGATTTCTTCCTCCAGCCGGTCCACGGACCAGTGGTAGACGCCCGGCATGGCGGAAATTTCGCTTTTGACGTTTTCGCCGTGGGTGACAAAAAGGGGATACACAAAATCGTTCGGGGTCAGCACGGTTTCCCGGACCATGCGGCGCAGGGCTTCCGTCCGGCGCAGCCTCCGGTGACGCACGACAGGATAGGGCATCGTTCTTCACCTCTTGTCGGTATAATATTGGACGATGGCTTTCACCAATCCGTCGATGGTGGACGGATTGGCGACCACCTGGACGTCAAGCCCGTACGACGCGGCCGTCTCCGCGGTGACGGAACCGATGCAGGCGATGTCCGCCTTCCGCAGCAAACCTGCCGGGTCCGCCGCCCCCAGCTTTCCGAGCGCCGCGATCAGGTTGTGGACGGTGGAAGAGCTCGTGAACGTGACCATGTGAATCCGGCCCTGCCCGAGCCATTCCACCAGGCGGTCGTCGCGCGGCGCGGCGGGGACCGTTTCGTAAACGTCGATTTCCACCGCCTCGACGCCCCGCCGCCTCAGTTCGTCCGGCAGCCAGTCGCGGGCCAGATCGCCGCGCGGCAGGAGCGCCCGCATGCCCGGCCGCAGCTGCTCCCGCATCGCCTCGAACAACCCTTCGGCCTGGAACGACCGGTCGGGAACCACGTCCGGCACGATCCCGCGGGAGGCGAGCTCTTCCGCCGTCTTCGGCCCGACGGCGGCGACCCGCGCGCGGTGGAACCGACGCACATCCAGGCCGCACATGCCGAGCCAGCGGAAAAAATATTCGACGCCGTTGACGCTGGTGAACAGGAGCCAGTCGTAGGATTCCGCCCGCGCCAGCGCGGCGCGGACCGCTTCCCGTTTTTCTTCCGACGCGGGCAGGCGCGTCTCGATCACCGGATACTCGTACGGCTCGCCGCCCAGCTCGTCGATGCGCGCCGCCAGCTCGCCCGCCTGCCCCTTCGCCCGGGTGACCAGCACCCGGCGGCCGAACAGCGGCTTGCGTTCGAACCAGCCCAGCTCCTCGCGCCGGCGCACCGTTTCCCCGATGACGATGACCGCCGGCGGCTTGAACCCCGCTTCCTTTGCTTTCCGCCCGATGTCCGCCAGGGTTCCGGCCAGCGTCCGCTGTTCCGCCCGCGTCCCCCAGCGCACCAGGGCGACCGGCGTGTCCGGCGGCCGGCCGTGTTCCATCAGGCGTCCGCAGATATGGTCCAGGTTCGCCACGCCCATGAGCACGACAATGGTGCCTGCGGCGCCGGCCACCTGGTCCCAGCGGACGGCGCCGTCCAGCTTGTCGGGGTGTTCATGGCCCGTGATGACCAGAAAAGAAGACGCCGCGTCCCGGTGGGTCACCGGAATGCCCGCGTAGGCGGGAACCGCGATGGCCGACGTAACGCCGGGCACGATTTCGAAGGGAATCCCGTGGCGCGCCAGCGCTTCCGCCTCCTCGCCGCCGCGGCCGAACACGAAAGGATCGCCGCCCTTCAGGCGGGTGACCGTAAGCCCTTCCAAAGCCAGCTCCACCAGCATCCGGTTGATGTCTTCCTGCTGCGCGGCGTGCTGTCTGGGGCGTTTTCCCACAAAATACAGGCGCGCATGCGGGGGAACCTCGCGGAGCAGCTGCGGCGCCACCAGCCGGTCGTACACGACCGCGTCGGACCGGCGCAAGGCTTCCAGGCCGCGGACGGTGATCAGCTTCGGATCCCCCGGCCCCGCGCCGACGAGATACACTTTGCCCGTCGCCATCCGTCATTCCTCCGTCCTTGCCGCCGCCAGAATCCGGTCCGCCCCCTTGGCGAGCAGTTCCCGGGCCGCCGTTTCGCCGACCAGCTCGGGATCATCGCCGGAAACCGAAGCCTTCAGCACGGTTTCGCCGGACGGGGAGGCGACCATGCCGGTGAGCGCGACGTTTCCGGCCTTTCCTTCGCTTCCTGCCGCAGCTTCCGCGTAGGCGCCGATGGGCACCTGGCACCCGCCGTCCAGCACGCCCAGCAGGCGGCGCTCCGCGGCCACCGCCCGGGCGGTCGGTTCGTCGTTCAGCGCGGCCAGCAGTTCCCGGATCGGGCCGTCCTCGTCGCGGCATTCCACCGCCAGCGCGCCCTGGCCCACGGCCGGCAGCATGACGTCCACCGGCAAATAAGCGGTGATGCGGTCCTGCCAGCCCATCCGGTGCAGCCCGGCGGCGGCCAGCACCACCGCGTCGAAGCCTTCCGTCTCCAGCTTGCGCAGCCGGGTATCGATGTTGCCGCGCACGGGCTCGACGCGCAGGTCGGGGCGCGCCGCCCTGAGCTGCGCTTCGCGGCGCAGGCTGCTCGTGCCCACCTTCGCGCCGCGGGGCAAATCCTCCAGGCCTTTCAGAGGCATGCGGCTGACCACGCAGTCCCGCGGGTCCTCCCGCGGCGGCACGGCGCCGATGACCAGGCCGTCCGGAAGCCGGTGGGGCAAGTCCTTCATGCTGTGCACCGCCATGTCGATGGCGCCGTCCAGGAGCGCCTGCTCGATTTCCTTGACGAACAGGCCCTTGCCGCCCACCTTGGACAGGGTCACGTCCAGAATCCGGTCCCCGCGCGTCACGATGGGTTTGATCTCAAAAACGAAAAACAGTCCCCGCTGCGCGCAAATCCGCTCCAGACGCGAGATGACCAGCTTCGTCTGGGTGAGCGCCAACGCGCTTTGACGGGAACCGACGACAATGGTTCGCATGGATTTCCTCCCGTTGGATCGAGGCTGCCGGCAACGCATACGCTGCGGCCGTTCCGGCACCGTCCGGCTTCCGGGCGAACGACTTGCGCGGCGGGATCGGACTGGCCCCGGCCTAGCCGGCTTGGCCGGTCTGGCCGGCCCGGCCGGCGTCGGCCGCCTTCCCCGGCCGGCCGTCCTCCCCGGGGACCGGCAGCGACCGGATGAGCGCCAGAAGCTCGTCCCCTTCCGGCAAAACGCCGGCCTGCAGCAAGGCGGCCGCCCCCGCTTCGCCGGCTGCGGCCGCCAGCAGCCTGCGCCGCTCGTCGGCGTCCGGCACCCGCTCCTTCACCGCCCGGCGCACGGCGCGAAGCGCCCGCGTCAGGCTTTCGTATTCGGGTCCGTATTTTTCCGCCAGCTCCGCCGCGATGCGCGCGGCCAGGGCCGGCGACGCGCCGGACGCGCTGACGGCCAGCACCAGGTCGCCCCGGCGCACCACGGCCGGCGTGATGAAATCCCCTTCTTCGCCTTCGCCCGCCGCGTTGACCGGCACGCCGCGGGCCTTCGCCGCCGCGATCATCCGCGCGCGGAATGCGTCGCCGCCGCCGGCCACGACAGCCAGAAACGCGCCGTCCAGATCGGCTTCTTCCGCTTCCCGCAGCACCGCTTCCATCCGGCCTTCCTCCGCCCACCGGCGCATGGCCGGCGTCAGGGCCGGGCTGACCACGCGCACGCGGGCTTCCGCCTCGAGCAGCGCGGCGACCTTGCGCTCGGCCACCCTGCCGCCGCCGATCACCACCACCGGCCGGCCGGCCAGCTGCACGAGCATCGGATACCAGCCCATCGGCCGTTTCCCGCCCGGTTTACCTGGCCGCGCCCGCCAGCCGGGGCAGCGCCTCCGCTTCGCCGGGGCGGCTGTCCGCGTTGCCGGGCTTCGCTTTTTGGCCGGGGGCGGTTCCGCACCAGCCGGCTCCCCCGTCCGTGGACACGCACGTCTCCGCTTCGTGGAGGTGGAGGATTTCCGGCTTTCCCTCCGCGGATTCCCCGCCGAGGTCCAGCAGCATTTCCGCAAAACGCGCGGCGTCTTCTCCCTGCCCCGCCTCCGCCAGCTCCTTGAGCCGGAGAATGGGGCCGCGGATCAGCTGCCTGAGCATGCTTCGGGTCAGCTTTTCGATTTTTTCCTTCTGCCGGTCGTCCAGATCCGGCAACTTGCGCAACAGGCTTTGCAGCGTCGCCTCGTGGATGGCCGCCGCCCTGTCCTGCAGCGCCTGGATCACCGGCTGCACCGGCAGCGTCGCCGCCCACCGGGCGAACGCCTCCCGCTCCGCTTCGATCGCCTGCTCGACGGCTTCGCCCAACTGGCGGCGTTTCGCCAGGTTGTTTTCCACCACGCCTTCCAGGTCGTCGATGTCGTACAGAAACACGCCGGGCATTTCCCGGCAGCCGGGGTCGATGTCCCGCGGCACGGCGATGTCGATCAGAAACAGCGGCCGGTCTTTCCGGCCGGACACGGCTTCCCGCACGTCCGCCGCGGCAAGCACATACCCCGGGGCGTTCGTGCCGCTGATGACGATGTCGACGGAAGCCAGATGCGTCCGCGCTTCGTCCAGCGGAACCGCCGTGCCGCCGAACCGGCTGGCCAGTTCCCTCGCCCGCTCCGGCGTGCGATTGGCCACCACGATGTCCCTGGCTCCGTTCGCCAACAGATGCCGGGCGGCGAGTTCCCCCATCCGGCCGGCCCCGATCAGCATGACGCGCTTGCGGTCAAACCGGCCGAAGATGCGCCGGCCCAGCTCGACGGCGGCGTAGCTGACCGAGACGGCGTTTTCGCCGATGGCCGTTTCGTGATGGATGCGTTTGCCCAGCGTCACCGCGTGCTTGAACAGGCGGTTGAACACCTTGCCGGTGGTTCCCGTCTTCTGCGCGAGCAGGAACGCGTCGCGCACCTGCCCGAGTACCTGGGTTTCGCCGGGCACCATGGCCTCCAGGCCGCAGGCCACCCGGAACAGGTGCCCGACGGCCCGCCCGTCTTCGTAAATATAGAGATAATGGTTGAATTCCCGTCGCGGTATGCCAAACCAGCGTTCCATGAACGTCCGGATCTCGTATCCGCAAAGCGTAGGACGGTCCACCACGGCGTACAGTTCCGTCCGGTTGCAGGTGGACAGAATGACGCCTTCCCGGATGCCCGCGGACGCCCGGAACGCCGCCAACGCTTGGGGCAAGTCGGTTTCGGACAAGGCAAACCGTTCCCTGACTTCCACAGGCGCGGTGCGGTAGTTGAGTCCAACAACGACGATTTGCACGGGATGCACCTCCTGCGTGCCGCCCTACCCGCATGTTGTGGCTAATTATATCATATTATGTTTGACGATTGATTGAAAATTTGATGAAACCGTGTGACGAAACCCCGCGCTGTCTAGTTTCGTCCGTGGCAGGCGTTTCCATACGGGGCCGGCACACGGAGCGGCGCCCGCGGCACCCCGGAAACCACAACAAAAAACCATGGGGAATTCCCCATGGTTTTGTGGCTTGTGCCGCCATTCATTTCGACGGTTTACACCAGTTCGGTCTGCTTCCATTCGACATCGACGACTTTCAGTTCGCCGACGCCGCGGATCAGTTTTTTCGCAAAAACCGACTTGGGTTTCAACGTTTCGACAAGATAATCGACCGCCAGCTGGGGATCGACCGTCTCGCCGCACGTGTAGCAGTCAATGGCCGCAAATCCCTTCTCGGGATAGGTGTGAATCGAAAGATGGCTTTCCGAAAGCAGAACCAGGACGGTCGCGCCTTGCGGCTCGAACTTTCTGGATTGAACCGAAAGCACCGTCGCGCCGCAGGCTTCGGCAGCCTCCACCAGATGCGCTTGAAGGGCATCGGCATTGTTGAGAAGATCGAAGTCAACGCCCCAGGCGTCCACCGCAACATGCCGTCCGAAAGTAGAGTACTCCATCTTTCGGTTCCCCCTTTCCTAGGAACAAAATGAAAAACCAATTTTATCCGCTAGGACCTACGTCATTCACTGCTCGAGGGAATCCTGCTCTTCAACGCATCGTTCCTGAGTGAATCCTGGTTCCTATTGTGTTGTCAACGATGAATAAAATAACATCTATCGCCCGGAAATGCAACCCTTTTTTTTTAGCATTCTTTCGCGGCCCGGCCGTGCGTGTTCCGGGGGTGTACGGCCCGGCCGCGCGGCGGATCATGATGGATCCGGCTGAAAAAAATATATGCGGCAAACGCGCCGGGGGAACATGCGGAAAACGAAATTCGTCCGGTTTGCGCACGCCGGCGTGTCACAGGGCCGTCCGGCCAGCGGGCAGGTAGGCCTTTGGTCCCAAACGCATGTCCACTCCGAACGCCGCCGCAAGAAAAAACGGAGACCGCCATCGCGGTCCCCGGCAAAATGTTGCGGACATACGATCCGTCAGAACGCGACCCGCTCCCGGGCAGGATTCCCCTCGACGACCCGGTCGCGCGCTGACGGATGGCATGCCCGCGGGATGTCCCCTTGTTTCCCCTGATCCGTTCCTCAGGCTTCCAGCGCGAAGAGGCGAAGGCTGCACTCTTTCAGGCTCAGATCGATGGCGGCGATGTCCGCCGCGTCCGCCGCCCGGTTCCGCCGGTCCAGCAGTTCGTCCACTTCCCGCCGCAGTCCGGCGATCCGCTCTTCCACCGTGCGCATTCGGAACAGCGCCTCCAGCGAGTCCGCCGCCGGCTGTCCGGGCAGGCGCCGCTCGAAGATGATGGCCGGATCGCCTTCCCGCTTTTCCACGATCCGGGCCACCTTGCCGTCCAGGTAATGGTAGGTGATTACAAACCCCCGATAAATCCGGTTCACCATGGCGTCCCCCCGGAAGGCGGCCAGCGCACGGTTGAGCGCGTGGGCCAATCCGGGCTTGGTGACCCGGCAGGAAAGCAGGCAGGTGTACCGGTCGTCGTTGCCCACAAACGTCAAGCGCACGGATTCGCCCCCGATTTCGTCGCTGAGCACCAATTCCTGGTTGCCGTTGTCCAGCACGCATACCTTGAGCCGGACCCGCATTGCGTCGCACAGGGCGGCAAACCGCGGCATGTCGGCTTTGACCAGGGAAAGGCGGGCGTACACGTACTCGGTGGCTGCCCGTTGTGGCATAATATCCCTCAATTCGTTTTGGTCGATCCAGGGTCGGAACTCGATGCAATTTTATTATACGATAAATGCCGTTTCCTTCGCTTTCCTTCCGGCCGCGATAATCCGTGATTTTCGGGAAAAAACCAAAACCTCCCGCGATCTGCCCGCGGAATCACCCGTTATCCTCGCTTTCGCGCGGGTCATTCGCGGACTTGGAACCCTCGGTTTTGTTCCCGAGCCGGTCTTCGATCAGCTGCCATAGTTCATCCCGGCCGAGCCCCGTCTCCGCCGAAAACGGCAGGAAGGGATGCGCTGCGTCCATCCCCAGGGTTTCCCGCGCGATGCGGGCGTGCTTCGCGTGCTGGCCGCGGGACACCTTGTCGGCCTTCGTGCCGACGACGCACATCGGAATGCCGCGCCAGACCAGCCACTCGTACATCATCCGGTCGTCGGCGGTCGGGGGATGGCGGAAGTCCACCAGGAGAAGCACGAGCCTGAGCTGCGGCCGATCCTGCAAATACTTCTCGATCAGGCGGCCCCAGCGCTGGCGTTCCGTTTTGGAGGCTTTGGCGTACCCGTATCCCGGCACGTCCACGAGGTAAAACGAGCGGTTGATCCGGTAAAAGTTGAGCAGGCGCGTCCGGCCCGGCTGCGAGCTGGTGCGCGCCAGCTGGCGCCGCCCCGCCAGGCGGTTGATCAGCGACGACTTGCCGACGTTGGAGCGGCCCGCCAGGGCGATTTCCGGCAGGCCGTCCGCGGGAAACTGCGCCGGGGAAGCCGCGCTGACCGCCAGTTCGCTGTGGGTGACCTTCACCGGCGGTCCTCCCTCAGTGGGCGCCCAACGGCGGCGTGCCTTCCGCCTCGTCCACCGCCGGATCCAGGGCAGGCTGCGGCTTGGCGGGCTGCGGCTCGAGCGAGCCCATCGAGCCGTTCTCCGAATACCGCGGCAGCGGGCGCTCCGGCAGCGGATCCGCCAAAGCGCAGCGCAGCACTTCGTCCATGTGGCTCACGGGCACGAACTCGAGCGCTTCCCGCACGCTTTCCGGAATTTCCTCCATGTCCCGCTCGTTCTCCTTCGGAAACAGCACCCGGCGGATGCCCGCCCGGTGCGCGGCCAGCGCCTTTTCCTTCAGGCCGCCAATGGGCAGCACGCGGCCGCGCAGCGTGATTTCCCCGGTCATGGCCACTTCGCTCGATACCTTGCGGCCCGAAAGGGCGGAGACGAGGGCGGTGGCGATGGTGATGCCCGCCGACGGACCGTCCTTCGGGATGGCCCCTTCGGGGATGTGGATGTGGATATCGGTCGTTTTGTAAAAATGCGGATCAATGCCGTATTCGGCCGCCCGGCTCCGCGTATAGCTGTAGGCGGCCTGCGCCGACTCCTTCATCACGTCGCCGAGCTTGCCGGTCAGCGTCAGCTTGCCGTCGCCGGGCATGACGGTCACTTCGATGACCAGCGTGTCACCGCCCGCCTCCGTCCAGGCCAGACCGGTGGCCGCGCCCACCTGGTTTTCGTTCTCCTTGACGCCGAAGCGGTATTTTTCGGGGCCGAGAAACTCCCGCAGGCGGGCTTCGTCCACCACGACCGGCGCGGCTTCCGGATTGGCCACGATTTCCTTGGCCGCCTTCCGGCAGATGGCCGCCAGCTGCTGCTCCATCTGGCGCACGCCGGATTCCCGGGTGTACTCGCGGATCAGCTTGACCAGCGTCTGCTCGTGCACTTCCAGCTGGTGCTCCTCCAGCCCGTGGTCCCTCCGCTGCTTGGGCAGCAAGTGCCGCTTGGCGATCTCCAGTTTCTCCGGCTCGGTGTAGCCGGGGATGTACAGCACTTCCATCCGGTCCAGCAGCGGCCGCGGAATGTTGTGCACGGCGTTGGCCGTGGTGATGAACATGACGGACGACAGATCAAAAGGAAGCTCGATGTAATGGTCGCTGAACGCGGAGTTCTGTTCCGGGTCCAGCACCTCGAGCAGCGCCGACGCCGGGTCGCCGCGGAAGTCCATCGCCATTTTGTCGATTTCGTCCAGCAGGAAGACCGGGTTGAGCGTGCCGGCGTTGCGCATGCCCTGGATGATGCGGCCGGGCATCGCGCCGACGTAGGTGCGCCGGTGGCCGCGGATTTCCGCCTCGTCCCGCACGCCGCCCAGGGACACGCGCACGAATTCGCGCCCGAGGGATTTGGCGATGGAGCGGGCCAACGACGTTTTGCCGACGCCCGGGGGACCGACGAAGCACAGGATGGGGCCTTTCAGCTTCTGGACCAGCTTTTGCACGGCCAGGTATTCCAGCACCCGCTCCTTCGGCTTTTCCAGCCCGTAATGCTCCTCGTCGAGGATGCGCTCGGCGTCCGCCAGATCCAGATGATCCTCCGTTTTCTTGTTCCACGGCAGGGACAGCAGCCATTCCACGTAATGCCGGATGACCGATCCCTCCGCGGAGGAAGGCGGCGTTTTCTCCAGACGGTCGATTTCCTTTTCGATTTTCGCCGCGATCTTCTCGGGGATGTTCGCCTCGGCCAGCTGCTGGCGCAGCTCTTCCGCCTCCCCGGCGCGGCCTTCCTTTTCGCCCAGCTCCTTCTGGATGGCCTTCATCTGCTCGCGCAGATAGTATTCCTTCTGGGTCTTTTCCATCTGCTTTTTGACCCGCTGGCTGATCTTGCGCTCGAGCTCGAGCACCTCGCGCTCGTTGTTGAGCAGGTTCAGGAGCTTCTCCAGCCGCTCGCGGACGTCGATGGTCTCCAGGATTTCCTGCTTGTCCTTGATCTTCAGGGTCAGATGGCTGGAAATGACGTCGGCAAGGCGGCCCGGCTCGTGGATGTCGGCCACGGCCACCAGGGTCTCCGGCGACACGCGCTTGGACAGGTGGATGTAGTGTTCGAACTGGTTGAGCACCGCCCGCATGAGGGCGTCCACTTCGAAGCTCTCCACCGTCTGTTCCGGCAGCTCCCGGACGACCACCTCGTAGTAGCGGTCGTTGGGCAAATATTCCTCAATCCGCGCCCGGACGACGCCTTCCACCAGCACGCGGATGGTGCCGTTCGGCAGCTTGATCATCTGGCGAACCCGGCTGATGGTGCCCACGCGGTAAATGTCGTCATGGGTGGGCTCCTCGATGTTCACTTCGGACTGCGAGCACAGCAGGATCATGTGGTCGTCCACCATGCAGCGCTCCAAGGCCCTGACGGATTTTTCCCGCCCCACGTCCAGATGAAGCACCATGCTCGGGTAAACGAGCAGCCCGCGCAACGGAAGCAGCGGCAAGGTACGGGTTTTCGGCTCCCTCGAACCCAAGTTCCGGGCACCTCGCTTTCGGAGTGTTCAACCCTCGGCTTTCCGTCATTGTATCAAATGTGCGGCCTTCCCGCAAAATCGGGGCACGAACCTGCATGGCGCGGTCTGCGCCGGCGGCCCGCCGCACACTAAACGCGCACAAAAAACGGGCGCCGTTCCCTGAACGGCGCCGCTCAAGAAGCTGTGCCCGCGGACTGCCGGCCGGCAGCGTTGCCGCACGCGGCGGGCCTTGCCGCCGCGGATCAGGCGGGGCCGGACGGAGGCATCCCGGGACCGTCATCCGGCCCCGGCCCGCCCGTGGAAGGCGCGCCGGGCGGCTGCGCTCCCGCTCCTTCGCCGGAGGAACCGGCGCGCAGCACCGGGCCGGCGGAAGAGACCGCCAGGCGGTCGCCCGCCGCGGCCGAGAGCGGCGCCCCGCCGCCCGCGCCCGCGGCGATTTTCACCCGGTCGCCGAAGACGAGGCGCAGCGCCTCGTCCAGCCGTTCCACGGGCACCACCTTCACCCTGTCGAGGCCCTGGAACATGGCCAGCTCGTTTTCCTTCGGGATAAGCACCGTCTCGGCGCCGGCCTGGATCGCCGCCTCCACCTTGGCGATGACGCCGCCCACCGGCCTCACGAGACCCCGGATGCTGACCTCGCCGGTCATGGCCAGCTTGTTGTCCACCGGCTGCCCGGTGATGGCGGACACGATGGCAACGGCCATCGCCAGCCCGGCCGACGGTCCGTCCACCGGCGTGCCGCCCGGAAAGTTGATGTGCAGTTCATACCGGTCGGGCCGGAAGCCCAGCCGGCGCAGGGCGGTCAGCACGTTGTCCGCGGAACCGCGGGCCATGCTCTTGCGGCGCAGCGTGCGCTCGCCCCCGCCCAGCTCCTCTTCTTCCACGACGCCGGTGACGGTGCAGCTGCCTTTGCCCCGCGCCAGGGGAATCGCCGTCACCTCGATTTCCAGGAGGGCCCCCATGTTCGGGCCGTAGACGGCCAGGCCGTTGACCAGCCCCACCTGCGGCCTGTCCGGCACCTTCCGCTCCAGGCGCGGCGGGATCTGGCTGCTGTTGACCACCCATTCCACGTCCGCGGCGGTGATGGATTCGCGATGCTCCGAAAGCGCCAGGCCGGCGGCCAGCTGGATGATGTTGACCGCCTCCCGCCCGTTGGTGGCGTACCGCTTCACCACCTCCACCGCCTCGGGCTGCGGCGGGAAGCCCAGCTTCTGGATGGCGTTCTCGGCGATCTGCCCGATTTCGTCCGGGAGCAGCGGCCGGAAGTAAATTTCCATGCAGCGGCTGCGCAAGGCCGGGGGAAGTTCCGCCGGCGAACGGGTCGTCGCCCCGACGAGCCGGAAGTCGGCGGGCAGGCCGTTCTGGAAAATGTCGTGAATATACGCGGGGATGTTCGGGTCCTCCGCATGGTAGTAGGCGCTCTCCAGGAACACCTTGCGGTCTTCCAGCACTTTCAGCAGCTTGTTCATCTGGATCGGGTGGAGCTCCCCGATTTCGTCGATGAACAGGATGCCCCCGTGGGCCTTCGTCACCGCCCCGGGCTTCGGCTGGGGAATGCCGGCGACGCCCATCGCCCCGGCGCCCTGGTAGATGGGGTCATGAACGGACCCGATGAGCGGGTCGGCGATGCCCCGTTCGTCGAAGCGGGCCGTGGTGGCGTCGATTTCCAGAAATTTTGCGTCCGGGCGAAAAGGGGACTTCGGGTTTTTCTTCGCTTCCTCCAGCACGACCCGCGCCGCCGCCGTCTTGCCGACGCCGGGCGGACCGTAGATGATGACGTGCTGCGGGTTGCCGCTGCACAGGGCCGCCTTCAGCGCCCGCAACCCGTCCCGCTGGCCGACGATGTCGCTCATGGACACGGGCCGCGTCTTCTCCGCCAGGGGCTTCGTCAGCGAAATCGCGCGCATCTTGCGCAGCTTCTCCAGCTCCTTGCGCGACTCGCGGTCCACCGCGACGCGGTTCGATTTCTGGTTGCGAAGCAGCGTCAGGAAATAGAAGCCGATGACCATGGCGAAAAATACCTGAACGATCATCAGGAGCATGCCGAACTCCATCCGTATCAACCTCCCGCAGGCCGCCCGCGTTTTTTCCCGCAAAAAAAGGCAACCGGGCTTATATTTGCCAGTATTGCCCGATTGCCACCGATTTATAGATTTTGCGCGATTTTGTCCGGATGGTTCCGGTCAACAAGAAAGCGGTCTGCAAGGAGCGGATGCTCCTTCGCAAACCGCATGGGCGAACAGGTTCACGGACAAAACGCCGCAGGGACAGACCGGGCGCCAAGCGCAAGGCATGCTGCTCCATGGGCCGCCTCACGGACCGGCTCGCTGACCGGCTTGCGGGCCGGCTCAGTGCCTTCTTCCCGGAATGGTGCCCGTCCGTTCGTATTCGGCGGCGAGGGCGTCGATTTCCTTTTTGAGCTCTTCCACCAGCTGCGCTTCCGGCACCTTGCGCACCACTTCGCCATGGCGGAACAGGAGCCCTTCCCCGCGTCCGCCGGCGATGCCGATGTCCGCTTCCCGCGCCTCGCCGGGGCCGTTGACGGCGCATCCCAGCACGGATACCTTGATCGGCACCCGCAGCTTGGACAGGTATTCCTCCACTTCGTTGGCGATGGAGATGAGGTCGATGTCCAGCCTGCCGCAGGTCGGGCACGCCACCAGCGTCGGCGAGTCGGAAACGAGGCCGAACGTCTTGAGCAGTTCCCGGCCCACTTTGATCTCTTCCACCGGGTCGGCGCTCAGGGAAATGCGCATCGTGTTGCCGATGCCCATGTTGAGCAGCACGCCGAGTCCCGCCGCGCTGCGGACCGTGCCGGAGAAGAGCGTCCCCGCCTCGGTGATGCCCAGATGCAGCGGGTAGCGGATTTGCTCGGCCGCCTTCGTGTACGCGGCGATGGCCAGCGGCACGCTGGAGGCCTTGAGGGAGACGACGATGTCGTAAAACTCGAGCTCCTCCAGGATGCGGATGTGGTACAGCGCGCTTTCCACCATCGCTTCCGCCGTCGGGTAGCCGTATTTTTCCAGCAGGTGCTGTTCCAGGGAGCCGGCGTTGACGCCGATGCGGATCGGGATGCCCCGCTCCTTGCACGCCTTCACGACGGCTTCCACCTTCTCGCGGCGCCCGATGTTGCCGGGGTTGATCCGCACCTTGTCGACGCCGTTTTCGATGGCGGCCAGGGCCAGCCGGTAGTCGAAATGGATGTCGGCGACCAGGGGGATGGAAATCTGCTTTTTGATTTCCCGGATCGCTTCGGCGGCTTCCCGGTTGTTCACCGTCACCCGCACCAGCTCGCAGCCCGCTTCCTCCAGCCGCTTGATCTGCGCCACGGTGGCCGCGACGTCCGCCGTCTTGGTGGTGCACATGCTCTGCAGGATGACCCGGTCGTTTCCGCCGATGGTCAGATTCCCCACCCGCACGGGTACGGTATCCGTCCGCAAGTACATGGTTCCCCTTCTCCCCGTTTTCCCCATGATGGATCAAATCCACCCCTGTCCCTCGCGGGCGGGGTGGATCGGTTCGGCCCAGGGTACGCCTGCGCGCTCAGGCGCTTTCTTCCTTTTTCTTGCCTTTCTTGTACACCATCTCGGGGGCGATTTTCTCGCGGACCACCCGCTCCGTGATGAGGCAGCTGACCACATCGTCGCGGGACGGCACTTCGTACATCACGTCCAGCATAATGTCCTCGATGATGGCGCGCAGACCCCGCGCCCCCGTGTTGCGCTTGATCGCTTCCTTCGCGATGGCTTCCAGGGCGGCCGGTTCGAATTCCAGCCGCACATTGTCCATTTCCAGCAGCTTCTGGTACTGCTTGACGAGGGAGTTCTTCGGTTCGGACAAAATCCGGACCAGCGCCTGTTCATCAAGGGGCTCCAGCGTGCAGATGACCGGCAGGCGGCCGACGAATTCCGGAATCAGCCCGTATTTGAGCAGGTCCTCCGGTTGGACCAGCTTCAGGTATTCGCCCTGCTTCGGTTCATTCAGGCCGTCCGGCGTGGACGCGGTGTTGAAGCCGATCACCTTTTTGCCGATGCGGCGCTTGATGATCTGTTCGAGGCCGTCGAATGCGCCGCCGCAGATGAACAGGATGTTGGTCGTGTCGATCTGGATGAATTCCTGGTGCGGGTGCTTGCGCCCGCCCTGGGGCGGCACGGACGCGACGGTGCCTTCCAGGATCTTCAGCAGCGCCTGCTGCACGCCTTCGCCCGACACGTCGCGGGTGATGGACGGGTTTTCCGATTTGCGGGCGATCTTGTCGATCTCGTCGATGTAGACGATGCCGCGCTCCGCCTTTTCCACATCGTAGTCGGCGTTCTGGATGAGCTTGAGCAAAATGTTCTCCACATCCTCGCCGACATACCCGGCTTCGGTAAGCGAGGTGGCGTCGGCGATGGCGAAGGGCACATTCAGGATTTTCGCCAGCGTCTGGGCCAGCAGCGTCTTCCCCGAACCGGTCGGTCCGACGAGGAGGATGTTGCTCTTTTGCAGCTCGACGTCGTCCGATTTCGTCTGGGAATTGATCCGCTTGTAATGGTTGTAGACGGCCACGGACAGCGACTTCTTCGCCTGGTCCTGGCCGATGACGTACTGGTCGAGGATGGCGCGGATATCCTTCGGCTTCGGAATATCCTTGAGCTCCAGCTCCTCTTCATGTCCCAGTTCCTCTTCGACGATTTCCGTGCACAGCTCGATGCACTCGTCGCATATATACACGCCGGGACCGGCGACCAGCTTGCGCACCTGTTCCTGCGACTTGCCGCAGAACGAACACTTCAGCTGACCCTTGTCATCATTGAATTTGAACATCGGTTCTCACTCCTATCCCTGGACGGGCGGTCTTTCGATCACCCGGTCCACCAGGCCGTACTCGACCGCTTCTTCCGCGCTCATGAAGAAGTCGCGGTCGGTGTCCCGTTCGATCTTTTCATAAGGTTGCCCCGTGTGCTTCACATAAATCTGGTTCAATTTCTCTTTGGTCTTCAGAATCCAGTCCGCATGGATCTTGATGTCCGTCGCCTGGCCGCGCACGCCGCCGAGGGGCTGGTGGATCATGATCTCGCTGTTGGGCAGCGCGAACCGTTTCCCCTTGGCGCCC
>Ga0207872_100596_pt1 | contig 18396 bp, 10 predicted proteins | sample Passage260B_FD_187372 | JGI IMG/M metagenome (GOLD analysis project Ga0207872, IMG submission 187372) | Cellulose adapted compost microbial communities from Newby Island Compost Facility, Milpitas, CA, USA - Passage2 60B (SPAdes) (version 2) ...
CAAACGCTTTCGTATCCGGCCGCCGTATCCGCGAAGACGGGCGACGCGTCCCGCTGGTCGGGCAGAACGTGGCAGGTCGCGGACAATCCTGCGGGCATCCGCACGCTTGGGATCCGGTTCGCCGACGGCGGCGCCGAGCTCGAGATCGGGTTCGCCGACGTCACACAGCGGATCGTGATCGGGCACGGGGAGTGGCGGACGGGAGAGCTGCGCATCGCCGGCATGTCGCTGCCGACGGCCGCCTGCGGACGCTGGATCCGGCGCAATGTCTACGAGATCGAGCTCCGCTACCTGGATCAGGCCTTCCACGACCGGCTGACGTGCCATTTCGTGGACAACCGGCTCAAGGTGTCCGCGGCGCGGAACGTCTGGATTGCGCCGGGGTTGTCCGACGCCTGGCTGCTGCCGGATTTGTACGCGGAGAGCAAATGAGGATCGGATGCGCCCTCGCCGGGAAAGCGGGGGGTTTTTGCACGGGCGGCGTCACTTGGAGAAACTTCCGGGTGCCATAAAGGTATCGGGCACGGAGAGAATTCCAACCAATCGGCAAGGGGGCAATGCGATGAACAAGCGGGTCAGGATCGCCTTGTCGGCCGCGGCGCTGATGCTGGCCTTCACGGCGGGCGTTTTTGCGGCGGACGAGATCCGGGTGGTGGTCGACGGGAAGCGGCTTTCAACCAACGCGATCGTGAAGGACGGCCAGGTGTGGGCGCCCGTCCGCACCGTGGCGGAGGCGCTGGGCGCGAAGGTCCGATGGGATGCCGGGACCAGGACGGTGGTCGTGACGCCCCGATCGAAGGGATCGACCGATGTGTGGGAAGACGAAGATGTCCTGGGCGATATCGGTTACGGCACATGGATCTCGATCCGAAACCGGATCGCGGAGTTTCTGATCGCCTTCGACGAGCGGAATCAGGAAGCCGGAAGGCGGCTGGTTACGCCCGATTTCGATTCCGATGTGGTCGGTTCCGAAACCGTGATACCGGTCGGGGGAGTCTATCCCAATTTCGCGGATTTCCAGGTCGTGGACGTGACCAGAATCGACGACCGGAAATACAGGGCGAGGGTCGTGATCGTCCAGTGGATGCTGGGCCTGAGAAAGGAATATTGGGACTTCGACCTGGTACGGGACGGGGAAATGAAGATCGCCGGCATCCGGCATGCCGGCGAGGAATCCCTGGACGAATATGAGGTCTTTCCCGGCATGACCTTGCGATGAAATCCCCGGCATGACCTTGCGATGAGAAAAATGAATCGGCAGTCCGCCGGTTCGGCCGAAGCAAGGATTTTCGCGAAGGATATCGAAATCCATAAAGACGGCGCTGTTCCGGCCATCACCTGGAAAGCAGGGCGGGTGGAAGAGGCGGAGGCTCGCTTCGTTTCTCCCGCCTTTTTGTCTGTTACGGGGAAAAAACGGCGATGACGGGAGGATGACCCATGCGGAAACTGACGATGAAATCGCCGGATCTGACGCAGTCCAACATCGACCGGATCGCCGAATGGTTCCCGAACGTGATCACCGAGACCCGCGACGAGGCGGGGAACATCCGGCGGGCCGTCGATTTCGATCTCCTGCGGCAGGAACTGTCCGAGGTTCTCGTGGAAGGCGACAGGGAGCGCTATCAGCTCACGTGGCCGGGGAAGAAGCGGGCCATCCTGACCGCGAACGCGCCGACGGACAAGACGCTTCGTCCCGTCCGGGAAGACAGCGCGGACTGGGAAAACACGCGGAACCTCTACATCGAAGGCGACAATCTGGAAGTGCTGAAGCTGCTGCAGGAATCGTATCTGAACAAGGTCAAGCTGATCTACATCGATCCGCCGTACAACACCGGGAACGATTTTATTTACAAGGACGATTTCCGGGAATCCGCGCGGGAATATCTGGAAAAGTCCGGCCAGAAGGACGCCGAAGGCAACCGCCTAGTGCCGAATCCGGCGGCCTGGGGCCGCTATCACAGCGACTGGATCACGATGATGTATCCGAGGCTGAAGGTGGCCCGCAATCTGCTCGCGCCGGACGGATCCATTTTCATCAGCATCGACGATTATGAAGCGCACAACATGCGGAAGCTGTGCGACGAGATCTTCGGCCCGGGGAACCATGTGGCGACGATCGTCTGGCAGCGCGCCTTTTCGCCCAAGAACGACTCCAAATTTTTCTCGACCAATCACGATTACATCCTGGTGTACGCCCGCGACATCGAACGGTTCAACATCCGGAAGCTGCCGCGGACCGAGGCATCCGTCAGCCGGTACAAAAATCCGGACAACGATCCGCGCGGTCCGTGGATGTCCGACAACCTGACGGTCAAGACGTTCACGGAGGACTATTACTATCCGATCACGACGCCGGGCGGCAAAGTGATCTATCCGACCAAGGGAAGATGCTGGTTCACGTCACGCGAGAACATGCAGAAGCTGATCGACGACAACCGGGTCTGGTTCGGGGAGACGGGGGACAACATGCCGCGGCTCAAGCGGTTCCTGAGCGAAGTGCAGGACGGCATGGTGCCGCTTACCGTCTGGCTGTACCACGAGGTCGGCCACAATCAGGAGGGGCGCCAGGAGCTGAAGAAGCTGTTCGACGGCGACGCCTTTTTCGACGGGCCGAAGCCGACGCGGCTCTTGAAGCAGATCATCCGGATCGCGGACTGCCGATCGGGGGACATCGTGCTCGACTTCTTCTCGGGTTCGGCCACCGTCGCGGACGCCGTCATGCAATTGAACGCGGAAGACGGCGAGCGGAGGAGATATATTCTCGTGCAGCTTCCGGAAGAGGTGGACGGGCATTCGGACGCGTACAAGGCGGGCTTCAGAACCATCTGCGACATCGGCAAGGAACGGATCCGCCGGGCGGCCCGGAAAATCAGGGAAGAGACCGGCGCCGACATCGATTACGGCTTCCGGGTGTTCCGGCTCGACTCCTCGAACATGAAGGACGTCTGGTACGCGCCCGGCGAGCTCGTCCAGCCGGAACTTCCCGGCCTGGTCTCCAACATCAAGGAGGACCGAACGGGCGAAGATCTGCTCGTCCAGGTCATGCTCGAGCTCGGCCTGGATCTGTCCCTGCCCATGGAGACGCGGCGGATTCGGGGGAAGGCGGTCCACTGCGTCGACGGCAACGAACTGGCCGCGTGCTTCGACGACGACGTGCCGGAATCCGTCATCCGGGAGATCGCGGCGGGCAAGCCGCGGCGGGCGGTGTTCCGCGACGGCTCGTTCGCGGACGACGCCGCGCGCCTCAACGCGGAAGAACTGTTCCGGCTGCTCTCGCCGATGACGGATATTCGCGTATTGTAAGGCGGTGGCGTTCCATGAAGATCCGATTCAAACACCAGCAGTTTCAGTTGGATGCGGTGCAAAGCGTGGTGGATTGCTTCCGCGGGCAGCCGAACGGGACGCCCCATATTGCCGCCGGACGCGGCATCAGCGGCAAGCCCGAACAATTTCGGCCGGGGGAAAATCTGGAGGGGATCGGGTATTCGGATGACGGCTTCGGGAACAGGCCGATTCAACTCACCGATCCGGAGGTGCTGGAGAACATCCGGACGGTCCAGCGCCGGAACGGGCTGAAACCGTCGGAGAAAATCGAACGCAGAAAAGGCGAAACGATCTACAACCTGACGGTCGAGATGGAGACGGGAACCGGCAAGACGTACACGTACATCCGCACGATGTTCGAATTGTACCGGACGTACGGATGGAGCAAGTACATCGTCGTCGTGCCGTCCATCGCGATCCGGGAGGGCGTGCTGAAGACGTTCCGGATCACGGAGGACCACTTCATGGCCGAATACGGCATGAAGGCGCGGTATTTCGTGTACAACTCGAAGCAGCTGCATCAGATCGGGCATTTTGCCGGCGATTCGGGCCTGAGCGTCATGATCATCAACGCGCAGGCCTTCAACGCGAGGGGCAAGGACGCGCGGCGGATCCACATGGAGCTCGACGATTTCCAGAGCCGACGGCCGATCGACGTGCTCGCGGACACGAACCCGATCCTCGTCATCGATGAACCGCAATCCGTCGAAGGCAAGCAGACGATCGAGTCGCTGAAGGCATTCAAGCCGCTGTTCACGCTGCGCTATTCGGCCACCCACCGGGAAGCGTTCAACAAGGTGTACCGCCTGGACGCGCTGGACGCCTACAATCTGAAGCTGGTCAAGAAGATCAGCGTGAAGGGCATTTCGGCCCGGGGGATCAGCGGAACGGACGGGTATCTCTATCTGGAAGGCATCGACATCAGCGCGGATCGTGCGCCCGCGGCCCGGCTCGAGCTGGATGTGAAGACGAAGACGGGGCTCGCCAGGAAGACGATGAAAATCGCGCAGAACGATGACTTGTACCATTTGTCCGGCGGGCTGGAACAATACCGGGGATACCGGGTGTCCGAAATCAACGGGCTGAAGGGCAGCGTCAGCTTCGTCAACGGGGTGACGCTTTACGCCGGCGACGTCCGGGGCGATGCGGGCGAGCTGCATTTCCGCCGGATCCAGATCCGGGAGACGATCAAGTCGCACTTCGAGAAGGAGCGGATGCTGTACCCCAAAGGCATCAAGGTGCTCTCGCTCTTCTTCATCGATGAAGTGGCCAAATATCGCCAATACGATGAGAACGGGGCGCCGAAGAACGGCGTCTATGCGGACATGTTCGAGGAAGAGTACGCGGCGCTGCTCGACGAACTGATGTCGCAGTCCGACGAGCACGATCCCTATATTCAATATCTGAAGCGGATCGATGTGCGAAAGACGCATAACGGCTATTTCTCGATCGACAAGAAAAGCAACCGGCTGGTCGATCCGAAGGTGTCGGGCCGAAAGACCGACTCCGACGACGCGGAAGCCTACAGCCTGATCATGCGGGATAAGGAGCGGCTGCTGAGCTTATCGGAGGACGTCCGCTTCATTTTCTCGCACTCGGCGCTCAGGGAAGGCTGGGACAATCCGAACGTGTTCCAGATCTGCACGCTGAAGCACAGCGATTCCGCCGTCAAGAAGCGGCAGGAGGTCGGCCGGGGTCTCAGGCTGTGCGTGAACCAGCACGGGGAGCGAATGGATGCGAGCGTCCCCGGCATCGATGTCCACGAAATCAACGTGCTGACGGTCATCGCGAGCGAATCGTACGAGCAGTTCGCGAAGCAGTTGCAGCAGGAGATCGCCGAGGCCCTGAGCGAACGTCCGCGCACGGTCGACGAGCGCTTCTTCCGGGACAAGGTGCTGACGAACGGGCGCGGCGAACCATGGAAGCTGGATGAGGCGGCGGCGAGGAAGCTGCACGTCGCATTCATCAAGAACGATTACGTGGATGAGCGGTTCCGTCTCACGGACGCCTATTTCCGGGCGGTCGAAGCGGGCGGCCTGAAGCTGCCGGAGGAATTCGCGGGCTTCGGTGAATCGATCGTCGAACTGCTGAAGTCGGTCTACACGGAGGGCAGGACGAATCTGGTCGAAGACGAGAGGAAGAAGAAGCTCGTCAGCGTCAATCAGAATTTCTACCGGAAGGAATTCCGGGAGCTCTGGAACCGGATCAACCGGAAGTCGGTGTATACCGTCAAATTCGATTCCGAAGAGCTGATCCGGAAGTGCGTTCAGGCGCTGGACGACCGGTTGCAGGTGCCGGCCATCCGATTCGCCGTCCGGCACGGCGAAATGAAGCACATCCGGGACAAGGAACAGCTGCAGGCGGGAGAAGCCTTCGAAATGCGCGAATCCGGCACGGAGACGGTCGAGGCGGGCGCGAACATCCGGGTGAAATACGATCTTGTAGGGAAGCTGGTGGAGGAGACGAAGCTGACGCGGAGGACGATCGTCGCGATCCTGACCGGGATCCGGGAATCGACGTTTCTGCAATTCCGCAGGAACCCGGAAGAATTCCTGATTCGCGCCGCCCGCATCATCAACGAGGAAAAGGCGACCACGATCATCGAGTCCATCACCTACGACGTGCTGAACGACCGGTTCGAGAACGAGATCTTCACGAAGAACGCGCTGTCGGGCAAGCCGGGCGAGAACGCGCTGCCGGCGCACAAGCACGTGTTGGATTATGTCGTTGCGGATTCGAAGATCGGGCGGAATTTCGCGGAGAATCTGGAGGCCGGCCGGGAAGTGCTGGTATACGCCAGGCTGCCGAAGGGATTCTTCATCCCGACGCCGGTGGGCAACTACAATCCGGACTGGGCGATCGTCTTCCGGGAAGGGCACGTCAAGCACATCTATTTCATCGCCGAGACGAAGGGCTCCATGGAATCGATGGAGCTCCGGGAGACGGAGAAGGCGAAGATCGAATGCGCGCGGAAGCATTTCGCGAAGCTGGGAAACGGACAGATCCGGTACGACGTCGCGGACAGTTACGAGAAGCTGCTGGAGATCGTGAAGGGGTAGCGCGCGGAGAGTGCCGGCTTTGAAAAAAATGAGTGGATCTGAAGATTTCGCCAATGTTAGAATGATGATGTCGAATTGCCGTGAATCCTGTCAACGGCATTCCGGTGATCCATTCCATTGTCCGGAGGATGAGGGCTTGCCATGGCCGGAAAGTCAGGTTTGAGGCAAACGTTCATTGCCGCGCTGTTTTTCGGGGTACTCGCGTTCGGTCAGCTTGCGGGGATCGCGGTTCCGGAAGCCGCCGCGGCGGGAGAATATCTGACCGCCGAGGTGCAAGACGAATATTACGGGAAGAGATTCGTCTGGACGGTCGCGCTTTCCGACGAGCATTACGAGCTGGATGTCCGCTTGTACCGCATTTCCGGCGGGGAAATGATTCCGTTGGACGCGCCGGAGGTGAAGCGGAGCGGGTTCACGGCTTCGCTGGACCTTCGCTTGCCTCCCGGAATGTACACGGTCGAAGCCGATTTGCTGTCGGACGGCGGGAAGGTGGACGAATATGCCCATACGTTCGCCTTGGAAGGGATACCCCTGAACCTCTATCTGTTCGGCGCCGACGAAACCACGGAACCCGTGTTATACCAAGATGTCTATACGAATGACGGAGATGTCCCGCTCAACATCACGCCTGTCTCATCCGAACCGGGCAACGGCTATCGGAAGTACGCCTTCATGGCCTATCCTGAAGCTTGTTATGAATTATACATTGACGGAGAACTGCGGTATTACGAGATCTGCAACCACTGGCAGTCCGACTACGTCTACCATGCGGACAAGGCCGACTACGAGGTGAAATTCTTCACTGTCGATGTGGATGTCGATCCGTACGGCGTGATTTCGGGGTACATCTCGATTGGGTATGCGGATTACCCCTACCGGCTGACCGCGGCGGATTCGGCGGGCAACCGGTACGTTTGCCAGGAAGAGGCCGCGACCGAGACTTACGGATTCCCGTATTTTGAATTCGTCTGCCAGCCGCCTTTTGCCGCCGACAGGCTGATCGTGGAAGCGTTGGACGGGGGCCGGTATCATGAAACGAACGGCGTCGTGATGCTGGGGAATGTCGAAATCGGCGGGATCGAGCTGGAAGACGCGAATCCCGAGGCCGATTACGGCGCGTTCACGCTGCGGTTCCAGCCGGAATCGGAGCCGTCGAACGTTGCGATGTACAGGATCACCTCCACCATTCAAGATCATTGGGATGTGAGCTGGTATGTGCCCGCGAACGGAGGCGGCCCGTATTCCGTGTCGCTCTCTGATGCCAAGCTTTACACGGACGACCTGATCCACATCACGCCGATCTCCAGCAGCGGCTACCCGTATATGAAGCCGACAGCCGTGCCGCTTGTCGATGACATTTCCGCTCTCCCGGCGCACCAACTCGATTTTGACGATCCTTCATGTCCGGTTTATTATTGCGAGCCTGTTTATTTGCTGTATGACGGCTACGACCACGAACCGGAAGACGTGGCGTTCGCAAGCGGGAAGCTGAGCTGGACGGTGCCGGGCCTGGAGGAGAATTTCCGCATTGTCGCCTACGACCTGTTCTTCGCGGATGGCGACATGAAGATCTTCCAGGCCCATGTCAGGGTCCATCAGCCGGAAGGCAAGGAAACGTTCGAGTACGGGCTCAAGCGGATTCCCGGAGAAGCGGCATATGTCGCGGTCGTCACCTTGATTGAAGAGAATACGGGCGGCGGCTATTACAGGAGCTCCTTCACCAGGCCCCTCTACATCAAGCTCCCGGCCGGGCTGACGGCGCTGCGGGTGAACGGCTTCGACGCCGTGCCGGACGCATCCGATCCGTACCGCTTCAGGGCGTACGTGGCCCGGGATGCGGACGTCGCGATGATTGAGGCTTGGTCGACGGAAGGCGCCATCCTCGTCGACGACCAGCCTCCGGGACAGGACGGCCGATGGACCGTCGGGATCGGCGGTGAGCAACGGGACATCGTCATCCAGGTTCTGGACCATGACGCTTCATCGTCCATGAATTACGTGCTGACCCTTGTGAGGAGGAAGCCGGGGAACGCGCTGGTGATGAGCTCCATCTACAGGGATCTCGGCGACGGCACATTCGGCTACCTGCCGCGGTCGGCGACGGTTTACGACATGCTCGGCGGATTCGATGTCGCGCCGGGAACGGAGAAGATCGCGATCGGACCGGATGGCCGGGCGCCGGGTGGAAATGGGGAAGTGGCGCCGGGCTCGAAGCTGGTGCTTGTGACACCGGATGGCGCGCAATACGAGATCGGGCTGCGCTTCCTGTCGGAACTGCTGCTCGAGCAGGAGCAGGGAGGCGAATCCGTCACGATCGGGATGATCGCGAAGTTCGTCGTCGGGCAGCTGCACGAAGACTCGTCCGAGCGGATCGATCTGACGGGGGACGGCAAATTCGACCGGGACGATGTCCGCGTGGTGCTGAAGGAACTGGAAGGCTGATGAGGCGAATCGCCGCTCTTCGGGGCGGCGTTTTTGTTTGGTGCAGGTCAAGGTCATTGAAACGACGGACATGGAGGCCTGCGTGTACACGGTGAGCGGTGAAGAAGAAAGTCTACGGGTCTGTTTTCGGAGCTCAACCGCACCTGGCAGGATCACCTGCTGAGGAACAGGCGGACGAAAGCTGGAAATGGCATACGTCCTATTTGCTCAAACTCGAGCCTCCGGAAGAGGCGCCATCACCCGACGCGCAAGGCGCAACCCGTTCGTGTCGGGCCGCGCCTTTAAACCTTTTCCTCCCGCGGATCGTCCTGTAAATGGCACGAATGGATCCGGTATTCCGGGCAAAGGTGAAGGGGGGAGGGAACTTGAAGATGCGATGGCTTTGGGGAGCATGGTTGTCGGTTTTGTTGGTATCGGGATGCCTGGACACGCCGGGAACCGGTGATGCGGGCGCCGGGACCGGGGAAGAGTCGGCTGCGCCCGTCCGGGAGGAAGCGGCGAGCGCGCCTCCTCTTCAAGAACTCCAACAGCCGCAACCGCAATCGCGCGAGGAACGGCCGGAGCAAGACCGTCAACCGCAGACGCATGAAGAACCGTCTTCGGCGCATGACGAACAGCCGCCGGCCGACCGCTCGCCGTACATGGCGCCCGACGGGTATCGGATCGTGGAGGCGGACCGGTTCACCTTCGCGGTGCCGGATGATTGGCAGGTCGAGGAGAAACAGCATGACGAGTTCTCTTTTCTGGTTGATGGAGAAAAGATCGGGGAAACCGAGATTTTGGGCTGGTTCGATGCGGAGACCTGGCGGGATTTCAAGCCCAATCACTCGGAGCAGACCGCTTTCGCGGAACGGGAGGACTTGACGGCCGGGCGAAGCGGAAACGAGCGGATCTACCGGATCGGGCTCATCCATACGAAGCCCGCAGCCGCCCTGGACCCGGACTGGAAATATGAAGAGATCCGATGGTATGTGGCCGACCGGGACGACGAACGCGCGTACGGCTTCTGTTTCGCCGACGGGAAGGTGGACGAAGCGGTAATGGAAACGATCGTCTCCTCGTTCCGATTGCGCGAAGCAAGGGACGGGAAATGAACGCAATAGCCTGTTGGGGCATGGGATCTACGGCAGATGGAGATGGCTGTTCAGGTTCCGCATACCGACATAAAGCGCAGCCTGTAAATGAAGCCGGGCCGCGCCTTTTCTGCTTTATTAAGCAAGATTATGAAGTTTGCCATCGCGTTTTTACCGCAAACCAATTCAGTGAGCAAATGGAGAACATCATGGGATCTGAAGCTGAGGCATTCGCGGACGGACGTTTCGGATCGGTTTATAGACTGAAAGCGATTATGTTACATTTCCTATAGCAACTTCTTGAGTCTTGAGCCGTATTGCATGGCAGTGTCATCCTTCTCGCCCCAATGGACCACGCGACACCAAATGAAAATGAATCATCCATGTTTCGCCGGTATGAAGGAACCATGTACCCTGTTGAAGGATTTTCCATCCGCATGTGGAATTAGTTCCGGAGATCGTCGAAACCCGGCGAATGGGACTTTGGACGCGGCACGGTGCAAGGCAGGCCGGACTACGCGAACAAGGAGCACGAAGCATGGACTGGAGAGCGATCCTCAGATTTCTTATTCCCGAATACCAGATTATTCACCTGATCAACGAGCACGGTTTCACCGCCCGGTCGAATTCGAAAGTCGCGTCCGGGACCGGCGGTCCGCGCATGCGGAAAGCTTACGCATCGGACGTCCGGATCGGCCCGCAGGCCGCAATGCAGGCAGGTTACGGCCATGTCACCGATCCGGGGTATTCCGACGCTTCGGGCCAGACAGCGGGATGGGCGCCGGGGAACCAGGCGAATCCCGCCGGTTCTCCGCGCGGCTCGTACCCGGGGAGCCAACCCGGGCCAATTACCCACACGGATCATGCGGCCACCCGGACTTCCGGGACCTCCGCCGTGTCCGAAGTATCGCGCGCGCATGAAGCCAATGCCAGTCCGAATTTCGAACTGGCGCGCGAGCAGCTGCTGAAGAGCATTATCGGGCAGCGGAATTTCCTGGACCAGCTGGTTATCGCGTTCAAGCGGCCGTTCGTGTCGGGACATGAAGCGAACAAGCCGAAAAACGCGATCATGGTCATCGGCCATGAAAGCTCCGGCCGGCGAACATGCATCGAGACGGCGGCTGAAATTTTCGCGCGGCACAATGTACTGCGGAGCGGCAGGGTGTCCGCCGTCAACCTGGCCCTCTATCCGACCGTCTCGGAACAGTCCCTGTTTCTGTCCGACCTGTACAAGGCGCTGTCATCCGATTCGGACATTATCGTTTTCAACGCTCCGGAGAAATGCCACGCCAACCATATCGGTGTGTTGACCAATCTGGTCGTCGACGGCGTCCATCACTTGCAGGCCCGATACCTCATGCAGAACGACATGCTGACGGAAGCGACCGGACTGCTCACGCAGAACACGGTGGGCGAGTGGCACGCGATGGGGAAATACTTCATCTTCGTCTCCGAGCTGGACGAAGGCAAGCTGATGGACGTGCTCGGGCCGAAACTTTGGCAGGCGTTGGGCGACGTGCTGCATGTCGACCCCTATTCGGAGTCCGAGCTTGTGAGTATTGCAGACAAATTGCTGCGCGAACTGAAAGCCGGTTGCGAATCCCGCATGTCGATCTCGCTGCACATGGATAAATTGCTCGTGGAATTTTGCGCAAAGCAATACAATCCCGCAACCGGCATTGCGAGCATTTCAAGCTGCATCGACGACATCCGGAAGGCGCTCACCGAGTACGTACTGCGCAGCCATGTGGCGCCTCGGACGCGCGTGGAGCTGAATCTCATGGATGGAGAGCCGGTGGCTGTCATCGCCGGAGGCGTCGGACGGAAGGCGGTCCGGCTGCGCGAATGGATGCCGAAGAAGGCGGCGGACCCGCTGCTCGAAGTGAAGCGGGAGCTCGACAACGTCATCGGCTTGCAACAGGTCAAGGAGTATGTGCTGGATCTCGAACGGAACCTGAAGATCCAGAAGATGCGCGAGAGCGCCGGCCTGAAGAAAGCCAACATCACGATGCACATGATCTTTACCGGCAATCCGGGGACGGGCAAGACGACGATCGCCCGGATTGTCGCAAAATACCTGAAGGCGATCGGTGTTCTGTCCATCGGCCAGCTGCGGGAAGTGACCCGTGGCGATCTGGTAGGCAAGTATGTCGGTCATACCGCGAAGCTGGTTCAGGAAGTCGTGCAGTCTGCACTCGGCGGCGTGCTGTTTATTGACGAGGCTTACGCGCTGTGCCGGAACGAGCACGACACGTTCGGGCTGGAGGCCATCGATACGCTCGTGAAAGCGATGGAAGACCATCGCGACGATCTCGTCGTCATCCTGGCCGGCTACCGCGAGGAGATGATGCGATTCCTGGAGTTGAACAGCGGCCTGAAATCGAGATTTCCGAACATCATTGATTTCCCGGATTATTCGCCGGAAGAAATGGTCGAGATCGCGCTCAAGACCGCTTCGTCGAAGGGATACCGGATCGCTGACGATTGTCTGGAGCCGCTCAGGCGCCTCTTCGAGAAAAGCCAGATCCGGGGGAGGAACGACAGCGGCAACGGCCGGCTCGTTCGGAACGTGATCGAGGCCGCGATTCTGGAGCAATCCAGGCGGCTGACTGCGAATCCGGTTCCGGCAACCGAGATCGATCTGCTCATCCCTGCGGATTTCAAGTTCGGGCAGGAGGAAGCGTTCGATCTGGAACAGGCGCTCTCGGGCATCGTCGGGTTGGACAGCGTGAAATCGTTCATCCGCACACAATACCAAATGCTCATCGCGGAGGAAAAACGGCGGAAGGCGGGCATTCAGACCGACACGACACAGACGTTGAACATGATATTCACCGGCAATCCGGGAACAGGCAAGACGACGGTTGCCCGGCTCATGGCCTCGATGTTCCGCGAGATGGGCGTTCTGAAGAGCGGTCATCTGGTGGAAACGGATCGCGGAGGGCTGGTAGCAGAATACGTCGGCCAGACGGCGAAGAAGACCGAGGAAGTGTTCCGCAGCGCACTGGGCGGCGTGCTGTTCATCGACGAGGCGTATGCGCTGAACGACGGCGGTTCCGGATTCGGCAAGGAAGCGATCGATACGCTGGTGAAGCTGATGGAGGACTACCGGGGCGAGATCGCTGTCATCCTCGCCGGCTACAAGAAGGAAATGGCCGAATTCCTGAAGACGAACTCCGGCCTGCAGTCGCGGTTCCCGCTGCAAATCGAATTCCCGGACTACAGTGCGGACGAACTGTACCAGATCGCGCTGAAGATGATCGACGCGAAGGGATTCCGCATCGTCGAGGAAGCCAAGGTCGTATTGCGCGAGCAACTCGAATGGATGCGCAAGACGGCGACGGAGCATTCCGGCAACGGCCGGATGGTGCGCAATCTGGTCGAGAAGATTCTGAGGAACCAGTCGGTGCGCGTCGCGCTGCATGACGTTCCGGAGTCGGAGCTGACGACGATCCTGCCCGTCGATCTGGAGTCGGGGGACGCGCCGCGTCCCGAAGGCGGAACGTTCGATCTGGAGCAGGCGCTATCCGGAATCGTCGGCCTGGACGATGTGAAGCAATTTGTCCGAAGCCTGTACGCCCGGCTGCGCATTCAGAGCGAGCGGAAGAAGCTCGGGTTGCCCGTCGATTCGGCGCAGACGCTTCACATGATCTTCAAAGGTAATCCCGGCACGGGCAAGACGATGGTCGCGCGCATCATCGCTGACGTGCTGTACAATATCGGCGTCATCCGCACGAACAAGCTGGTCGAGACGGACCGCGCCGGGTTGGTCGCCGGATATGTCGGCCAGACGGCCATCAAGACGACGGAGAAGGTGCGGGAGGCGATGGACGGCGTGCTGTTCATCGACGAGGCGTACGCTCTGTCGCAGGGCGGCCCGAACGATTTCGGCAAAGAGGCGATTGACACACTGGTGAAGCTGATGGACGACAACCGGGAGAGGCTTGTCGTCATTCTGGCCGGCTACAGCCGGGACATGGATGATTTCCTGAAGACGAACCCCGGGCTCAAGTCACGCTTCCCCAACATTATTGAGTTCGCTGACTATACGTTGGACGAGCTGATGCAGATCGCGGATGGCTTCTACCGTCAGAAGGGATACGTGCTCAGCGATGCGGCCCGAAGCAAGCTGAAGGCCATTCTGGGAGAAGCGCTGCGCGAGGAGGCTTTCGGCAACGGCCGTTATGTGCGTAACGTCTTCGAACGCTCCGTCAACCGACAGGCGCTGCGGCTCAGCAGCGACCCCGATCTGACCCCGGAAGAGCTGATGACGATCGAAGCCGACGACATCGAGAGGGTGTGAGCCGATGCGCAATTTTCTGTTGAATGCGTTGGCGATCTTGTATTTTTTGGTTCTGATGGTTCCGTCGATCCTGATGCTTCTTCTGGTGGTGCTCTTCATGTTGACGGATATCTATCTTGTACTGAAGATCGGTTATCCGAGATCCAATGCCTGGATCTTCATGGTTTCGCTGTTCTCGCTGATTGTCGGAATCTCCACGCTGGTTCCGGCGTTCCGCCGCATGTACCGCATCTTTCCCTGGCTTTTTGCATGCGTGCGCATGTTCCTGTACAACCTCTTGATCCTGAGCGCCGCGTTGTGGCTTGTCAATTACGGGTACGAAGTGCAGAACGATGCCCGGCATGGCCTGTTCGCGGTCATCACGATTCTGCTGATCGTCATCTGCCGATTGGCCATGAGCATCTATTTCCACTATCGTCCGGCGAGGTTCGCGGGAGGTGACGGCAACGATGGGCGATGATTTCCGTCAAATGCATCGGCAAGAGAAGAAGCCCGGCCGGAGGGTCATCCTGCCGCGCGATGATCGGGCGGAAACGCCTGTGCCGGAGGCGACGGGCGAAGATTCACGGGAACCTTCCGGGGCCGGAACGGAATTCGGAATGCCCGACGGCATCGGAAGTCGGAACGAAGCGGGTGAAAGGCGAAGAGCCCGGATCAAGAAGCGCGCCAAGGCAAATGGACACACCGGAGACCAGGCCGGAGAGGAGCTGATTGACGACCAAAACTGGAACAAGCAGTTGAAAGTGTTCGGCTGGGTGGCCATCGGGATTTTCGTCGCTTCGCTGTTCTTCCTTCCTGCCGACGCCGGCGTCCAAACCGGGGAAGCGGCGCGCAATGCGATTGAGAACCAGGTGTCCACGTCGCTGTCCGCCGGCGCCATTTTGATGACATCGGACGAAATGCTGGCAGCGCAGGACCATACGATCACGCACCAGTCGGATCAGGACACGACCCGGATCAAGGTATGGGATTACGCTGCGGAGGACGGCGATTTCGTGCAGATTCTCTACAATGGCGCGCCGTACACCGATCCGTTCATGATCAAACACAAGCCGCGGGAGATCACCGTGCCTTCGGTCGGCGAAGTTCAGATCCGCGGCACCCGGGACGGCGGAGGCGGCATCACCTACGCGGTGCTGTACGAGTTGAACGGCACGATCTATTTCAACTCAACCGGGGAAGGCGAACACAACACCTACACCTTGATCCGGGAATAAGCACGGCAGAGGGATCAAAAACCGGGCGCAGTTCGCATGACGGCGGGCTGCGTTTTTTCTTCCGAGCGGCGCAAGACGGGGCTACGGGCAAGGGCTCTCTGTCGTGACCATCGGGTTCCCGTGGAAACACCGGACGAAGCGGGCAGATTGTCCGCGCCGATCAACGGGACGGCAGCCAAGTTGAAACGTTCAATCCAAGAGAACGTAAGAGAGAAGCGGGAACTCCTCACCAGCGGTTCGCACGATCCGAGCGCATGCCGGCGCCAACCGGCCATTGACGAACTTCCGCGGGGACGGGTCCGGCAACTTCCTTGAGCCGGGCTCAGGTCCGGCATCACACCCGGACTGGAGTCGGTGGTTGAAACGGGACAGACGGTTATAGTGAAAGGTAAGACCGGCGTCCTTCTCCGCTTCAAGTCCATCATTGAAATTTAATTTCATACATGGCAGAACGGGTGAGTCGCTTGTTGAAATGGTTGAAGAAGAAGCGGTTTTGGTTTGCCGTCATCGGACTGGCGGTCATCGCGTTTATCGCGGCGAATATGCTGAGCGCGATGAACCGGGAATTCGAAGTGAAGGTCGCCGTCGTGGAGACGGGCAAAATCGTCGAGCAAATCTATGCGAACGGCAAGTTGGAGCCGGCTGAGACGACCCGGGTGTACGCCCCGGCGGGCGGAGTGGTGGAAGAGGTCAAGGTGAAGCCGGGCGATACGGTGGAGGAAGGACAGGTTCTCCTTACGCTGGATATGGAGCAGGTACGGGATCAGCTGGAGAAGGAGCGCATCAATCTGGAACTGGCCGAGGCGGAACGGCTGGCGGCCCGGAAGCAGCATTTCGAGCGATTCAGGCAGGCGCGTCTCGAAAACCCGAACGCCGAACCGGAGGAACTGGATCTCACCGCCTACGATTTGCGCATTCGTTCCATTCAACTGTCCATTGCATCGCTCGAGAAGCAGCTCGCCAACCGGCAGGTGCTGGCTCCCGCCGGCGGCGTGGTGACCAAATTGGCGGTGAACGCCGGCCAAATGCTGGCCGAAGGCACCGAAATCGCCGTGATTGCCGATGTGAGCCGGCTCAAGGTCGTGGCTCAACTGAATGAGCTGGACGCGGGCAAAGCGGAACCGGGGATGAAAGCCGTGGTGACCGGGGAGGCTTTTTCGGGCCGTTATGAGGGCAGCATCTCGTACCTGGCTCCCGTGGCCGAGACGATTGATCCGTCTTCCCGGAACGCGGCGGTGGAAATGGAAGTCATCCTGGATCAGGCATCGCCGGAGCTTCGTCCGGGTTACAATGTCACGGTCGAGATGGAAATTCCGGACCAGGAGCGCCTGCTCGCACCGATCGAAGCGGTGCGGTACGACGGCGAGCAGACCTATGTCTACAAGGTGCAGGGCGATGTCGCCGTCAAGGTGCCGGTGACGACGGGCAAGGAAGGCGACGAGCTGATCGAGCTGGTCTCCGGGGCGGCCGAAGGCGATCAGGTCGTGGTGGAAGGCGGCGGAAGGCTGCGGGACGGCGTCAGGGTGAAGGTGAAATGATCACGCTCAAAGGCGTTACCAAAATCTACAAAAACGGTCCCCTCGAGGTCCAGGCGCTGCACGCCATCGATCTGCACATCGGGAAAGGCGAGTTCGTGGCCATCATGGGACCGTCGGGTTCGGGCAAATCGACGCTCATGAACATCATCGGCTGCCTGGACGTTCCGACCTCCGGCAGCTACGAGCTGGACGGCGTTGCGGTGGAGTCGCTGAACGAGCGGGAGCTCGCCCGCATCCGGAACCGGAAGATCGGGTTTGTCTTCCAGAGCTTCAACCTGCTGCCGCGGCAGACGGTTCTGCAGAACGTCATGCTGCCGATGATGTACGCCGGCGTTCCCCGGGAAGAGCGCCGCGAGCGGGCGCTGGAACTGCTGCGCCGTGTCGGGCTGTCCGAGCGCATCAAGCACCGCCCGAACGAGCTGTCCGGCGGACAGAAGCAGCGGGTGGCGATCGCCCGGGCGCTGACGATGAACGCACCGGTCCTGCTGGCCGACGAGCCCACCGGGAACCTGGATACGAAATCGTCCCGCGAAATCATGGAGCTGTTCAAGGAAATCCACGCCGACGGAACGACGATCGTGCTGGTGACCCACGAGCCGGACATCGCCGAGCATGCCGAGCGGATCATCACCTTCGGGGACGGCCGGATCCTGAGCGACAGGCGCAAGGGAAGTGGCGGCGGATGAGCATCCGGGAGAGCATCCTCGTCGCCCTGGACAATCTCCGGGTCAACAAGATGCGCTCGTTCCTCACGATGATCGGGATCGTCTTCGGCGTCGCCGCGGTGGTGACGGTCGTGTCCATCGGCCAGGCGGGCCAGCACGCAATCATGGCGGAACTGTCGAACTACCGGGACGGGTACTTTCTGATATATCCTAAGGGCAGCGCCGCTGAAGAGGGCAATCCCTTTTTCCGGCTGCGGGAGCTTGCGGAGATTCGCAAGCTTCCGGGCGTCCGTTACGTCTCGACGTCGCAGACGTTCGGGATGGTCGGCAAACACAAGAAGGAAACGCTGCAATTCAGCGTAACGGGAACAACTTCGGATTCGCCCAAAATGAAAAAAATCGATATGGTGGCGGGCAGATTTTTCAATGCCCAGGAGGAGCGGGCCCGTCAGAAAGTCCTTGTCGTGGAGGCCAAATTTGCGGACAAGGCATTCGGTTCACCGCAAGGGGCGATCGGCCGGAAAATTCAGCTGTCCGGCGGGGCTTTCCGGATCGTCGGGGTCTACAGGGAGCAGGAAAGCCTGATGGGCGGCTATGGCGGAGAGCGATACTTCGCCTACGCGCCGATTACGGCCATTCCGGGCAGGGAATGGATCAGCGACAACCTGAGCATGCTCGAGATCCTGCCCGCATCGCCGGAGCACATGGACGAGACGATCCGGGAGCTCAAGTCCTGGCTGGCGGAACGGAAGCGCGTCAGCAAGAACGCGTATGC
>Ga0207872_100604_pt1 | contig 18234 bp, 13 predicted proteins | sample Passage260B_FD_187372 | JGI IMG/M metagenome (GOLD analysis project Ga0207872, IMG submission 187372) | Cellulose adapted compost microbial communities from Newby Island Compost Facility, Milpitas, CA, USA - Passage2 60B (SPAdes) (version 2) ...
ATGCCCTGCGTCCGCTGCATCTGGGAAGATTGGGCGGTGATGCCCTCCATCACGACGATGTTGCCTTCGCCCTTCAGTTCTTCCGCGATGAACCGCATCTCGATTTCCCCGGCCTCCAGGTCGTTCGACCCCACATACGTGCGGAACTTCTCCGATTGATTGATGACCGCGTTGACGCCGACCACCGGGATGCCCGCCGCATCCGCGATCTCCACGCCTTCCGCGCCGCCTTCCGCCTCGACCGGGTTCAGGATGATCACGTCCATCCGTTGATCGACGAACGATCGGATGTGATCGAGCTGCTTCTCGATGCTTCCCTCGGCGTTGAGGGCGATGAGCTCAACACCCCTGGCCTTCGCTTCCTCGATCATCGTGTTCATCATCGTGACCACGAATTCATTCGTGCCGAGAAACGTCGCCCCGATCACCGGCTTGCCGTCCGCATTTCCGCCCGCATCCGGGGCGTAAGGGGGCTCGTTTTCCGTGACGCTTGCGCCCGGATCGGCCGCCGCCGGGCCGCCGGAGTCCCGGGCGCAGGCCTGGAGCAGCAAAGGGATCAGGAGGACCAGCATGAAGATGAACGGTTTGCCGGGTTTCATGTTCTTCACCGCCGGGGTAGCAAGGTTGGGCGCATCTCTTGTGCCCGATGCTCTGATCGTATCACAAATCCCCCGGTTTCATCATGGAAAGATTTGAACCCCTGAAATTATTACAAGCGAAGATCTGAAATTATTGAATGTTCCCCGGACGGCATCTTGCCTAGAATGTAGGTACTTGAACCGAAAGGGGTGTGCTGATGGGGAATCCGGACGTCATCCTTGAAATGCGGAATATTTCCAAGTCCTTTCCCGGCGTGCAAGCCCTCAAGGACGTGTCGCTGACGGTCAGAAGCGGCAAGGTTCTCGCCCTGATGGGGGAGAACGGAGCCGGGAAATCGACGCTCATGAAGATTTTGCAGGGCATTTACAAGCCGGATCAGGGCGAGATCGTGCTCAAAGGCAGGCGCGTCGAGATTGACAGCCCCAAAGACGCCCTCAGGCTCGGAATTTCCATGATTCATCAGGAGCTCAGTCCGGTTCTGGAAATGACCGTGGCGGAAAACATTTTCCTCGGAAGAGAGCCGCATTACCGATACACGGGGATCGTCAACCGGAAGAAGCTCAGACGGGATACGCTGGCGCTGTTCCAGGACATCGGCATCGAGATGAATCCGAACAAGAAGCTGTCCCAGCTGAGCGTCGCGGAAATGCAGCTGGTGGAGATCGTCAAGGCCATCTCCTACAACTCGGACATCATCATCATGGACGAGCCGACTTCCGCCATCACGGACCGCGAAGTCGAGAAGCTGTTCCAGATCATCAAGCGGCTGACGGACAGAGGGAAAGCGATCATTTACATTTCCCACAAGATGGACGAGATCTTCCGGATTTGCGACGAGATCGTCGTGCTGCGCGACGGGCAGTTCATCGACGCGAAGCCGATCGGCGAACTGGACCAGAACAAGCTGATCTCGCTGATGGTCGGACGCGAGCTGAACAACGTGTTCCCGAAGGAAACGGCCGGCATCGGCGAGACGATCCTGGAAGTGGAGAATCTCGGCCTCGACGGGAAATTCCGCGGCGTCAGCTTCCGGCTGCGCAGGGGCGAAATCCTCGGCCTGGCCGGGCTGATGGGAGCGGGGAGAACGGAGGTCGCCGAAACGATTTTCGGCATCCATCACGCCACGGAAGGCGAAATCCGGATCAAGGGCAAGCCGGTCCGGATCAAATCCTGCAAGGACGCCATCGACAACGGCATCGCGCTGGTCTCCGAAGACCGGAAGCTGAAGGGACTGAACCTGAAGGCCTCGGTGCAAAACAACATCACGCTGAGCAGCCTGCTCAAATACAGCGTGCTGCGGCAGATCGTGAACCCGCGGTTGGAACGGACGGTCGTCGAGCAGCAGATCGAGGCGCTGAACATCAAGACGCCCAGCCGCAAGCAAATCGTGAATTTCCTGAGCGGCGGCAACCAGCAAAAGGTGGTCATCGGGAAATGGCTGCTCTGCGAGCCGGATGTGCTGATTCTGGATGAACCGACGCGCGGGATCGACGTCGGTGCGAAGTACGAGATTTACAAAATGATGAATCTGCTCGCGAAGGAAGGAAAGGCCATCCTCATGATTTCCTCCGAAATGCCGGAGCTCCTCGGGATGAGCGACCGGGTCATCGTCCTCCACGAAGGCGAAGTGACCGGCGAATTCCTGCGGGAGGAATTCGACCAGGAGAAGATCATGGCTTGCGCGGCAGGATTCAAAAAGGGTGAAATCGTCGCATGAAAGCGGAAGCAAGAGCAAGCTGGGACGTGAACGCGATCAAGAGCTTTGCCCTGAAATACTGGATTTACATTGCGTTTGCCGTCCTGTTCGTGATCCTGTCGGTCGCGTCTCCGTCCTTCCTGACGGTGGATAACATGCTGAACGTGCTGCGGCAGGTGTCCATCAACGGCATCATCGCGGTCGGCATGACCTTCGTCATCATCACGGGCGGCATCGACCTGTCGGTCGGTTCCATATTGGCGCTGTCGGGCGTCATCGCCTGTTCGCTGGCCCATCCGGACACCTATCCCGTCTTCGTGGCGGTGGGCGCCGGGCTGCTCGTGGGCCTGCTCTGCGGGGTCATCAACGGCACGATCATCGCCTACGGCAAAGTGGCGCCGTTCATCGTCACGCTCGGCATGCTGACCATCGCGCGCGGCGCCACGCTGGTGTTCACCGGCGGGCGGCCGGTCATCAATCTGAGCGACGCCTACAACAACATCGGCGGCGGCTACATCCAGGGCATTCCCGTTCCGATTTACGTGCTCATCTTCGTGATTCTGATCGGCATGTTCCTGCTCAACTTTACCCGGTTCGGCCGGCATGTGTACGCCGTCGGCGGCAACGAGCTGGCCGCCAGGGTGTCCGGCCTGAATCCGGCGCGCGTCAAAATCGCCGTGTACGCCATCTCCGGTCTGCTGTCCGGGCTGGCGGGCATCATCCTCTCGTCCCGGGTCATGGCCGGATCTCCGGTCGCCGGCGAAGGATACGAACTTGACGCGATCGCGGCCGTCGTCATCGGCGGATCCAGCCTGGCCGGCGGCGTCGGCAAAATCGGCGGCACGGTCATCGGCGCGCTGATCATCGGCTTCATGAACAACGGCCTCGACCTGCTGAATGTCTCCTCTTACTATCAACAAATTGTAAAAGGTCTCATCATCATCGCGGCCGTGTTGCTTGACCGGAAGTCGGTGCAATAATCGCGGCATCGCCACAGACCTTCAAGTTGGCGCAATGAACGCAGCATCGCCACAAACGTTCCGGCGGATCGGGCATGCGTCCGCCGGCCCGCCGGGGCGTTTGCCATAAAACCTTCAATTCTATAAGGGGATGATTTTGGCATGAAGCAAAGAAAAATGTGGTTTTCGCTGCTGGCCTTCGCGGTGGCGGCCATCCTGCTGGCCGGCTGCGGAAGCGGCAGCAACTCCCCGTCGTCCGGTTCGTCCAATTCGACCGGCAGCAGCGAGGCGGCGGGCGGCAATTCGGGCTCGTCGGACAGCGGGAAGAAGCTGAAGGTCGGCATCACGTACCAAAACCTGCAAAACGAATTCATCCTGAACATCCAGGACGCCGTTCGCGAGAAAGCGAAGGAACTGGACATCCAACTGATCGAAGCCGACGGACAGGGCAAAGCCGAAAACCAGATTGCGGCGGTTGAAAACTTCATCACCCAGAAAGTGGACGCGATCATCCTGAACCCGTTCGACAAGGACGGCTGCGCGCCCGCGGTGGACAAGGCCGTCGCCGCCGGCATCCCGATCATCGTCGTCAACGCGCAGGTGTCGAACCTGGAAAAGGCAACGGCTTACGTCGGTTCGGACGACGAAGAAGCGGGCCGGATCGAAATGCAATATGTCGCCGACCTGCTGGGCGGCAAGGGCAACGTCGTCATCATCCACGGCCCGTACGGCCACTCCGCGGAAGTCGGCCGGACGAACGGCAACATGCAAGTCCTGGAGCAATATCCGGAAATGCAAGTGCTGTATGAGCAAACCGGCAACTGGGACCGCGCGGAAGGCATGACGCTGATGGAGAACTGGCTGCAAACCGGCAAGAAGATCGACGCCGTCGTGTCGCAAAACGACGAAATGGCGCTGGGCGCCTACAAGGCGATCGAAGCGGCGAAGAAGGAAAACGAAATCATCGTCGTCGGCATCGACGCCATCCCGGACGCGCTGGAATCGGTTGAACAAGGCAAGATGGCCGCAACGGTGTTCCAGGATTCCCGCGGCCAGGGCGCAATGGCCGTCGAGCTGGCGGTGAAAGCGGCCCAAGGCGAACAAGTGGATCACATCAACTACATTCCGTTCCAACTCGTGACGAAGGAAAACGTCGCCGAATTCAAGTGATCGGTTGTCCGTTTCAGGCATAGGTTGACCGGCAAGGTGTGAGATTTGGATTTGAGGGATCGTGCCCCGTGCGCGGTCCCTTTCGATTTTCGCAAGAAAATGAACCAACCGCCCTTCTCCGTTGTCTATATTAATCTGCTGGACGCCGACGCCCGCGTCATGCCCGGATGGTTCGGCATCGGCGGTCCGCAGGACAAGAGCCCCGATATCTTCATCCACATCTTCAAGGGCTTCCTGCTCGATCCGGAGATTGCCGGCATACGCGTCAGGGATAACCGGGACGAAGGGTATGAAGCGAAGCTGTTCCACGAGCCTGAAGGCGTGCGGATCTGGTACGCGCGCACGCCGGAGCAGCCGAGCGGCGAGTACATGGTGGAGGCGCTGGACGCGAGCGGGAAGGTGAGGTACGAGATTCCGCTGACCGGGCCCGATGCGGAGCGAATTGTACTGCGAGACCGGATGCAGGCGGACGGGAACCATCCGGAATAATCCGGAAACCCGAATTCTGCCGGGGCCCATGGCCCGGGACAGCATCGGAAGGCCCACGCAAGCCGCGAGGCTCCGTGGGCCTTGTCCGTTTATTCTTCCGTCTGTTCATCCCCCGTGCGTTCAGCTCGTCCTGTCATTCGCGCCGAGCGCCCGGACGATACGCTTCGCCGCGTAGCGCTCCAGCTCGTCGTTCTCGGTCTGGCCGGCGATCGGCGCATCGATCTCGAACGTGTTCGCGTCGATCACGCGCGACACGCGCGCGGCGGTCCAGCCGCGGGTATTGTTGCGGATCCAGTCGCCCGCCTTCAGGCCGTGGCTCCGCATCCGGATCACGGTCTCGCCCGTGCCCGGCTCCGCCGTGCCGTTGTCGAGCCGCGCGAGCAGCAGAATCTCGTCGCCCGCGGTCTGGCCCTCGATCGCGAACTCGTGCCGCAGCGTGTAGCCGTCCACCGCCTCAATCATGCGGAACGGGCCGCCGCGCGTCAGATTGACGATCCCGTCGTAGCTCTTCAGCAGGTGGTGATTGACGCGGATGTGGTGCGCATCCGTGCCGATCGCGGCCGGCACGCGCTTCACATCCTTCGTCGAGTTGAACGGCAGCACCGGGAACCCCGCCGCGTCGAACAGCGTCACCGCCGGATAGTTCCGCCACGCGTACCGCACGCCCTGCGGATTCGGCTCACCCGGCAGCCGGACGATAACGCCCCGGCGGTCGCCGGTGAGCTCCGCCCGGGCCGAACGCCAGCGGCCGGAGGAATCGAGAACTTCGAACCCGCTTTCTCCCGCGCGACAGGTGAGATTCGCGAGCCGCTTCAGCTCCAGTCCGCCGTCCACGTAATCGAAGCGGATCGTATACTCGCCGTTCTCGAGCCGGGCCTCGCGCATTTCCGGGCTGCGGAACCCGCGGTACGCGGCGTCGCCGTAGAGCGTCTCCATCGCCCGGTAGGCGATCCGCTCGCCGATCGGCCGTTTGTCCTTCGGGTGGATCTCCAGCGGATTGCGATCCCCCAGATCGACCGCCGTCACGATCGACACGTTCGGCACCGTGTTCGCGACGCGCATCTGGATCTCCCGGATGACCGGCCAGCTGTCGATGTCGGTTTCGTAGTAGTTCTCCCCGTAGCCGGCGAGCTGCACGAGGAAGAACGGCAGGTCGGGATCGCGGAACTCGGCCCGCCACGTGCCGATCAGCGCGCGCAGCAGCGACTCGTAGGCGTATCCGAGCTGGGTGCTGTTCTCGCCCTGGTAGTACAGCACGGCCTTCGCCGCGAACGGCGCGACGGTATGGATGAACCCGTTCCAGTACCCCGACATGATCGGTTCGTCATGCGGCTGTTCATGGCCGATCGACGCGAAGAACGAGTCCGGCAGGAAAACTTCGATCGTCGAGCCGCCGTACGTGACGCGGATGATGCCGATCGGCACATCCTGGAGATCCCGGTTCAGCTCCAGCAGCTTGTCCGCGAAGAAGGTGCCGATCGCGGACGAATACCCGATCGCCCACGGCTCGGCAATGGTCCACCCGCCGCCGTCGTCGAACCGGGGCTTCACCGCCATCACCTGATCGGCAAAATAATACCGCAGATTCGTACGGTTCGCGTATTTCGCGAAAAGGTCCGCCGTGTCGTTCACTTCGTCGATTGCCATCTCGGCGTTCGACTGTCCCGCGACGATGAACACCTCGCCGACCAGGACGTCCGTGAGCATGACCTGCTCGGCGGCTCCGGTGACGACCAGCGTATCGGGTCCGCCGTGCGGTTCCGGATCGAGCACCACTTCCCAATACCCGTCCCTGACGACCGTCTGCTTCGTCTGTTTCCGGAATTTCACCGTGATCGTCTCGCCGCTCGTGCCGGTCCCCCGGATCGTGACCGGCTTGCCGCGCTGCAGCACCGCCCCTGAGGAGAGGATCGACGGCAGCCGGATCGCGCCGTGCGGCAGCCGGTATCCGTCGTCCATCGCGCGCAGCAGGAGCAGCGCGGCTTCGGCCCGCGTCATCGGATGATCCGGCGCGAACCGGCCGCTCTTTTCCAGCCCCATGATCCCCTTCTCGAACAGGTAATGGACGGCCGCGGCCGGTTCCCGGCCGTCCAACTGCAGCAGGAGGCCGCGGTACCGGAGATCGGTGGCCGGCTTGCCGAGGATTTCGTAGAGCATCTCGGCGGCGCGCGCTTTCGTGAGCGTTCGGTCGGCGGCGTCCGCCGGCTTTAAGCCGCTCCAGCCCCGGAGCATCTCCGCGAATTCGGACTCGCGAATGAGCCGGTCCGGATACAGCCGGTCTCCCGCCTGGACGTCGAGCAGTCCGCGGTTGACGAGATGGCGCATTTCCTTCTCCAGCGGATGCCCGTCGATGTCGGTGATGCGCGCGGCCGCGTAACGGCGAAGCCAGCGCTCGTATTCCCGGTATTCGCCGATGTCCATCAGCCGGATGTCGTCATACCGGATCGTCGGCGCCGGTCCCCAGAAATCGTTCGCCCGGCCGGTCATGCCGAAGGCGGGACCCGCGGCCGAATGAAGGATGCGCCAGGGCGAGCGGTCCGTGTACGACACGACCGGCGCGTGGGTTTCCGCCGGATCGGCGGGCCCGTCGATGGAGAACGCGATGTTCACCGCGCCGTCCGGCGTGTTCTCGATGACGAGCCGGCCCGTGTAGTCGACGTTCTCCCGCAGCATGTAATAGCCTTCGGCGAGCGGCGTTGTGCCCGACGGCGCGGCGGTGTTCACGATCGCCCATTTCGTCTTGAACAGATTGGCCACGATGTTGCCCATGTACGTCGTTTCCATATAGTAGTAGATGCCATAATAACGTCCGTAATCGGCGTCCTTCGTGCGCGGGATAATGACCGCCATCGGACGCCCGGTGTGGCCCTCGTTGCTCATCCGTGCCACGCTGATCGTGAACTCCATCGCGTAGCTGTCCATCGCCGCGGGGTTGACCGTCTGCAGCGACGCGAGCTGCATGCGCTGCGCGCCGCCGAGCTCGAGCGCGCCGTCCGCGATCGCGTGCGTCTGCTCCGGCGACTCGTTGATGCGCCAGACGACCTTCCCGGACGCGTCCGTTATCCTGCGGTCCGCCAGCTTCTTGTCCCCGAACGTCTCCGTGAACAGGGTTTTCGCGTCCGCGGGGCGGATCCGGTTCCGTTCGGTGAGCCGGCGGTCCAGCCAGACGATCCATTCGGCGCGCGTCAGCGGATCCAGCGGCCGGAAGCGGGCGGACGGTTCGATGTAGCCGGCCCGGACCAGGCCGGTAATCGCATCCCGGCTCCAGGACGCGGCCTGCGCGAGATCCGGGATGCCGGCGGCGGTGGCGCCTGTCCCATCGGCCGGATCGGCGGCGACCAGCCGGTGGAGGATCACGGCGGCTTCCTGCCGGGAGATGGGCTGATCCGGCCGGAACGTGCCGTCGGGAAACCCTTCGATCGCGCCCGCGGCATGCAGGCGCTTCAGCGCTTCGAGATACCAGCTTCCCTCCGGCGTGTCCGCGAAGACGACGCCGGACCGTTCGGACAGGTCGAACACGCGCCCCGCAAGCGCGACAAATTCGGCCCGCGTCACCGGGTTGTCCGGCCGGAACGTGCCGTCTTCGAACCCGTTGACCAGCCCTTCGGACAGCCAGATCTCGATGATGCCCTGCGCGGGATGGCCCTCGATGTCCCCGGGGGCCGCCGCGGCTTCGGCGGCCGCCGTCCGGATGCAGGCCGCGGCCAGCACGGCGATCAGCGCGGCCATGAACCGGACACCGTTCACGACTTTCATGGTCAGCTCCGCGTTCATGTCATCCTCCTGCCATCGGTTTATTCGTCTCTTCCGCGCCGGCTTCCGATCAGCCAGACGATCACCGCGAACAGCGCAAGCGCAACGGCGACGGCGCCGATATAGAGCAGACGCTGGAGCAAGGGCAGATGGCCGGTGTCGAGAAACTCCGAAACTTCCCGCCAGATGGACCGGACGGGTTCGTATTGGCCGGTGTCGAAGACGTGCATGCGGTCCAGCCGGTCGATGACGATCACCTGGCCGTTCATCTGCTCGCGGGTCGCGGGCGTGAGCAGCGCCGCGCCGATCGCGTCGAACCGTTCGCCGGTGGTGGCGGTGAGCATCAGGATGTCCCTGCCGTCCCGGAACGGCGAAGGGAAGAGCTGGATGACGCCGGCATCCTCCCGGGTGCTCTCCGCAAGGCTCACCGATTCCGCACGGGCCTGCCATCCGGCGTCCGTATGGACGACCGGCACCCGGTCCGCCTGATGCAGCCAGGCCGGCAGCCGGCCGGCCGCTCCGATCACGATCAGATGGTCTTCGAGCCACGGTTCCCCGCCCGTCAACTCATCCGGCAGCGCGGCCAGCCGGACGTTCGCGTAGCTCTCCGGATCGCCGCCGTATTGCCCGTTCAGGATCGCGAACAGGGTCAGCTCCTCCGAGGTCGGCTTGTCCGGCAGCAGGATCGTCACCGGATTCCACCCGGATTCCGAGACGAACGGGTACGGCAGATTGAACAGCTTCAGATCCCGGTTCGGCAGGCTGGAGAAGCTGAAATAGGAGGCGTTGTCGACGACCGCCCAGTTGCCGATGAAGGCGCCGCCCGAGCAGGCTTCGCCGGCGGTGCCGAACTGGAACATGATCTCCGCGTTGATGTAGCTGCCCTGCAGGGCGGCCTCCGGGATGTCCGCCTCCAGCACGCCGAAGTCGCTCGTTTCCCGGCTCAGATACGTGCTTGCCGCGGGAATGCCGTTGATGCGGACCACGGCTTGCGACTGCGCGAAGTTGAGCGATTTGGAATGCCGGAAGAGGACGTGCAGCTTTCCGCCCTTGGTGATGTCGAATTCGGCCGGGACGTGGTAGGCGATCACGGCGCTGCCGACCATCAACCCCTCGACGACGAGATCGCCGTAATGGAGCGATTCCAGCGTCACCGTGCGCGCGTTGCCGGCGCTCGCCGTCCGCCCGGCGGACGCCGGCATCCGCGTCTTCACGCCGGCCGCGCCCGCGAAGCTGCCGGAGAGCTGGCCGTACAGCACCGGATCGGTCATCATCGCGATCGCGCGGTCCAGCCCGTCATCCTGTCCGGTGACCATAAGCGTCCGGTATTCCGGATTCCACCGGGACGGCCGGATCCGGACCGCTCCCGCCTCAAGTCCGGCGCCGCCGGAAGCCCGAAGCGCCTCCAGTTCCAGCCCGGCGCCGGGGCCGTTCCAGGAGCCGGCCGCGCCGATCCAGATCTGGTGGCCGGACTTGAGCGCGTCGTCCGTCAAATCCGATTCGCGGTACACCCGATGCTCCAGATTCGGGACGAGCCCCGTGAAGTGGCGCGCCAGCTTCGCGAGTCCGAGCAGCTCGCGCTCCGTCGGCTCGTCCGGCACCACGAACGCGGTGTTGTACGGCTCGAGGGCCCCCTTCTCGAGGAAGGGGATCGGGTACCACGACAGATCGCTTTCCACTTCCCGGTCTTCATAGCGCAGATGGATGACGCTCTCCTTGTGCAGCACGAACCAGTTCGCCGGATTGTTCTGATCCATGCACAGGTCGTCCGTCGCCTCCAGGTGGACGATGAGCGAGAACTTGTGGAACCCGGCGTCCAGCTCCAGTCCGTCCAGCCCGATTTTCCACTTCGCGTCCTTCTGGTTGGCGGTGGTGAGGAACTGGCTGCCGAGCGGCTGGTCGTCGAGCAGGACGGTGATCGTCGAGCGGTCCTGGATGAGCGCCGGCGAGTGGCCGAAGTGAAGTTCGACGTAGGAGCCGGGCGCCACGATGCGCGACCGCGGGATCTCGAAATAGTAATCCTGGCGGTTCGTCACGCCCTGGATGACGAGATCGTCCCGGAAGAAGAACCGGTTCTCCACCCGGCTGTCCGTCTCCTCCGCCTCGAGGATGGTGACGGACGCTTCCGCTTCCGGATCCGCTCCCGCGGCCCCGGCGGCGGGCCCGTCAAGCGGATCTCCGAAGGCCGTTCCCGCGGGCGGAACGACGCTCAACATCAGCAGGGCCGCCAGCATGACGGCATATCGTTTGGCCATGGCATTCCATTCCTTCATCGGCATCGGTTCACCTCGGGGCAGCGGGCGGCTGGAAGCGCTGGGTTTTCTCCCATTTCCACTCTTCCCGGATGATCGCGGCGCGAAGCTGCAGCCAGGTGGAACGGAAGATCAGATACAGCCAGAGCTGCGAATACGTGACGTACATGAGCGCCAGCGTGAAGAAGTTCCGGACCGTGAGTTCCGTTTTCTCGATGGCGAGCGCGACCATGACCTCGACGATGAAGAGGATGTAGGCGAGCAGCCAGATGAGCAGGAACGGTCCGGGCAGCGTGATGTACACGAGATCGAGCAGGTTGAGCAGCATCAGCAGGTGGGACAGGACGACGCCGACCAGGAACACGAAGTAGGTGAAGAAGAAATAGATCAGGTCGAACACGATCCGCCCCTGCCGCCTGCGCAGGATGCGGGGCAGATTCTTGACGATGACGTACTGGTTGCCCCTGACCCAGCGCGTGCGCTGCTTCAGCCACACCTTCCACGTCTCCGGCTCCTGCTCCCAGGTGACGGCGAGCGGGAAGAAGCGGATTTTGTACCCCATCTCGTACAGCCGGATGCTCATCTCCGTATCTTCCGTGAGCGCCTTGACATCCCATCCGCCCATCTCCTGAAGCAGCGATTTGCGGATGAGGAAATTGGTGCCGGGGATCGTGCTGATGCCGAACCAGAACCAGCGGCCCGCCTGGGCCATCCACTGGAAGCTGATCGTCTCGATGTTGATGAAGCGGGTGAGCAGGTTCTTCTTCGCGTTGATGACCCGGAACTTGCCCGTGACGGCGCCGACCGCCGGATCTTCCAGCGCCGCTTCGACGAGATACTTCACGGCCGCGCTGTTCGGCGTGTTGTCGGCGTCGTAGACGACGATGTACTCGCCCCGCGCCGCCTTCAGCCCCTGGTTCAGCGCGTTGGACTTCCCCTTCGCGGCGTTCGGCGGCTTCAGATGCAGACAGCGGACGCGGGAATCCCGCGCGCAGTATTCGTCCGCGATTTCGCCGGTCCCGTCGCGCGAGTTGTCTTCGATCACGATGATCTCGATCTTGTCGCGCGGATAGTCGAGCCGGAGCATCGCGTCCAGCGTATAGCGGATGACGATCTCCTCGTTGTGGGCGGGGATGAGCACCGACACCGTCGGCCATTCGTCATCCGTCCGCGGGCGCCCCGGCTGCGCGCGGAGCCGTTCCATCCGTTCCGAATACAGATAGCCGCCCAGCATCAGGAACATGTGGTAGAGCAGCATGACCCAGATGCTTCCGAGCGACAGAAGAAAAAGAAAGTTTCCGGACAACTACTCCAGCTCCCTCTCCATGAACAGCCTCCGGTTCCGCCGCATCTGCGCGATCACGATGAACAGCATGAACAGGGCGATGAAAGCGGCCACGACCAGCACCAGCGTCCAGGACGAGTAATAGGTGACCGATTCGAAGCGGATCGTCTGCCTTTCGCGCTTCCGCAGTTCCTCCAGCCTGCCGCGATCCGTGATGACCGCGTCCATCGTGCCGTCGCCCCGGCCGGACAGGCGGAGGAAGCCGGTCTCGACCCGCCAGGCGATGTACCGGAGGTCCGTCCAGTAGAGCGGCTCCCGCGCGATCTGCCCGACCAGGCCGGCCGCCGTTTCGTACGGCTGCGAAGCGTCCAGCCCGACGCCGATCAGCGCGTCGCGCACGATCCGGAGCGCGCCGGCGCGGGCAAGCAGCGAGCTCACCGCCGCGTCGCCGCCGGCCGCGCCGACCGATTCGGGAAACGCCCGCCCGCCGGCGCCGCGCAGGAGGGCGTACGGCACGCCGGAATGGCGGGTCCCGTCCGTCCGGAACGCCGAATACGCGATCACGTTCGAGAAGAAGACCCGCTCGTCCGCCGCCGCGAGGCTCTCCGCCATTCCGTCCGCCGCGTACAGCGCGGCCGGATGGCCGCCGATCTCCTGGAGCGCGGCGATGTCCCGGGCGGTCCGCCGGGCGGATTCCTCCGGATCCTCGGGATCGATCCGGCTGCCGTCCAGTACGAGCGTGCCGCCGGCCTCCGCCATGTACCGGAGGGCGTCCGCCAGATCCGGGCTGCCGGCGATCGATGCCCGTTCCGAGGGCGCCTGCGAGCGCCGGACGGGCTCGACGGCGACCGCGAACGGGATGCGGTGTCCGCCGAGGAGATCCGCCAGCCTGCGGAGATGGTCCGGGTCGGTGAGCGGACTGACGTTCTCGATGACGATCAGCCCGTAAGCCCCTTCGGGATGCCATTCGCCGAGAAAATCGTGCAGCACGTCCGCGACGAGCCAGCGGATCAGCTCGTGGGTGAGGTCGGCCCCGACCAGCCACAGGTTGCCGTCCCTTGCAATCAGCGGCCGTTCGTCACGGCCGTCCGACAGCCGGGCGATGGTTTCGGCGCCTGTGCCGATACCGATGCGGGCGGCGGAGACGGCCGCCGCCGGATATTCCGCGTTCCGGTACCGGATGAGGATGCCGGCCGGCGTTCCGTCGTCCGGGACCGGCAAGAAGGCCATGTGCGGCACGTTTCGCGCGCGGGCCAGGGCGGCGGCCGCCTCGGGATCCGCGCCGAAATGGATGATGAAATCCGCGTCGTTCGCGGCCCCGTCGTCCAGCGCCGAGGCGTGCGCCGTCCTGGCCGTCACGCGGAAATGCGTGAGCAGGCTTTCCATGATGGCGGCGCCGGGCGGCGGTTCGGGCGAATGGTACAGGATGAGCACGTCGGGCGTCAGGCCGTCCCGGCCCAGGGATTCCGCCGGAGTCGCGCCGCCGCTTCCGGCATGGCCGTCGCCCACCGTTTGCGCGACATCCACTTCCGCCCGCGCACCGTATTCGGCATGTCCGCCGGCGGCCGTTCGCGCGTCCTCCGCCTTCGCCCGCGCACCGGTTCCGGCATGGCCGTCGCCCACCGTTTGCGCGACATCCACTTCCGCCCGCGCACCGTTTTCGGCATGTTTGCCGGCCACCGTTCGCGCGCCCTCCGCCTCCGCCCGCGCACCGGTTCCGGTCTCCGGCAGACCGTCTTCGCCCGGCGCGGTCCGTTCGGCGGCATCCGCCGGACCCGGCGCGATCGGCGTGCAGCAGACGGCCACGACGAGAACGGCCGGGAACAACGGCTTCAGAAAACGCGCGACGTCAGCTCGCATACAGACTCAGCATCCTGTTCGCGTCTTCCAGCAGCTCGTGCGCGGTCTGGTAGGTCTGCGGGCATCCGGAATAGCCGTAACGGAGCTGGATGTCGATCTGCTTCTCGCCTTTGCCCGAGTCGATCCGGCACGTCTTGACGCGGTCGTGGAGTCGCCGGATGACGATGTCCGCGTTCTCGATGCCCGTCTCCGGCAGGACGAATCCGAACAGGCCGTTGCCCAGGTAAGCCTTCTTGTCCACATCGCGCAGGACGGCTTCGATCTGTCCGCTGATCCGCCGCAGCAGTTCGTCGGCGGCCTCTTGGCCGTAGGCCCGCACCAGCTCCGGAAAATAGGCGATTTCCATGAGCAGCACGGTCATCGAATGCTTGTAGCGCAGCGAGCGGGAAATTTCGATGTTCAGGTCCGAACGGAACTGCCGCTCGTTCGGGAAGCCCGTCACGCGCTCGACCGTGACGTGCTCTTCCGCCATTTTGCGCAGCTGATGCCAGGATTTCAGCAGATCGTCCATCCGCCGGCCGAAGAGTCCGGACGCGAAGGCGCCGGCCGGGAAGAACACGAGCCAGACGATGTCGTTCACGTTCATCGCCGCGGTCGTCTGCGCGATGTACAGCTCGTACAGGATCATCGAGCCATAGCCGAAAATGGCGAACATCGAGCTGATCAGCGCGGCCATCACCCCCCGCAGGAACCCGATGATCGTGATCATCAGGAAGACGACAACCCACAGATAGTTGAGCGGGTGTATCGTGATCGTGAAGGCCATGTACAGGAACACGATGACCAGAACGATGAATTGCAGCAGGATGAACAGATACAGCTCTGAACGAGCTTTCCGGAGCTCGGCCGCGACTTTGCGCGATGCGGCCGCCTTCTGCTTATGCCCTTCCCGGATGCGTTCCGTCCGGCTGGTCAGATTACGGGTTTGCGTCATGGTCATTCCGCTCCGATTCCGCTTTTGATTCCGCGAGCAGCGCCTGAAGGTGATCGAAGGAGTAAGCCTCCAGCGTGTCCGGATCGACGAAGCCGCCGTACCAGGGCGAGCGCTCGTCCCGGACGGCCAGCCCGCGCATGGCCCCGAGGATCGACGCCGCCGTATCCAGACGCCCCGCGTCCAGGAGCAGCCGGTACGCCAGCGCATAGACCGCGGGGGAAATGGAGGCGTCGACGGTGTTTAACTCGCGGTCATAAGCCGCGTGCAGCTCGCCGTCCTTCTTCCATTTGCGCTCGATCATGTCCAGGGTGTCCGGGATGCCGACGCCGGCCGCCGCGAGATGGCCGGCCGCGTAGAGCACGTCGATCATGTTGAACGCATCCTGTTCGAGCCATCGTCCTTCGGATATTCGGTAGGTCTTCAGGAACAGCCCGCCTTGCAGGCGCGCCGACTCGAGCAGTTCGAGCGCCCGATCGCGAATCGGCCGCCACGCCGAATCGCGTTCGGCCAGCCTGCCCAGGGCGCCGAGCTCGAGGTACGAGGAGGTGATCTCGTCGGCCAGTTCGCCGTGCCGCCAGTCGTAATAGTCCGGCAGCAGATCGCCCGCCGTGCCCTGTCTGAGCAGGACGCCGGACAGACGGTCGGCCAGCTTCCCGTAGCCTTCGTCTTCCCAGCGCTCCGACGCCTTAAGCAGCGCCGCGATGATCTTCAGGTCGTCGATCGCGGCGTTGACGGATACGTCGCGGTATGGGCCTTCCTCTTCGTACACCCAGCGGATTTGGCCATCATCGGTCATCAGCCGGGTGGTAAGGAAGTGCGCCTGCGAGTCGAACAGATCCCGCCGGTTCACGCTGAGCGCGTATTCCATCATGAGCCCGGTCGATTCGGACAGCATCTGGTGGTTGCCCGCCGTGTCCGGCGGCAGCGCGAGATCGTCCCTGAGGTTCGTGTAGATACCGCCGGACGGATCCATCAGATGTTCGGCGACGAAACGAAGCAGGGGACTTTCGTTCCCCTGCAGGCGGAAGCGCGGATTCGGATCGGACTGCATCCGTGCGGCCAGCACCGCCGCCATCGCCAGCAAGGCGGAGGCCGCGAGCGTGACGAAGACAATCCGGCGATCTTTCATGGGACGTCCACCTTTTTTCGGCAGTACTCCATTCAAAAGGTTATCATGAGACTTGAAGACTAATTGAACCCGCATCATTTCCGGTGGACGGACAATCGCTGCGGGACTACGGCTGAGGTGTTGCCCGTCAATTATACTCCGGATCGCTGAACAAACGCTAAACATTTGTAGGTCCAGAGAAAGGGAAGATAGTGCTTCTGGCGGTGAATTTGTCGAATCTTGGGTGAAAATCTTTTTTTCGCAGTACGGGAGGTGAGCGCCGGGGAATGTGATAGGATGATGGATGGAGGTGACGGGTTGATGAAGCGGGATCACGCCGATATGCGGCTCCTGATCAGACGGGCGGCGATCGACGACGCACCGATCCTGCTCTCGCTCTGGCTGGATGCCGCCGAATGGCTTCAAGCGAAGGGCATCGACCAATGGCATCCGTCGCGGTTTTCGCTGGACGGCGCCATCGCGGCCATCCGCGACGCGGAGGTGTATATCGCCGAGCTGGGGCGGGAAGCCGTCGGCACGTATCTGATCATGTGGTCCGATCCCGTCATCTGGCGGGAGCTGGACGACGGCGAGGCCGGGTACATCCACAAGCTTGCGGTCCGCCGGGATTGCAAGGGCCGGGGGCTCGGGCTTAAGCTCCTGCGGGATGCCGAGCGGCGGATCGCCGGGCGCGGCAAGCGGTTCGTCCGGCTGGACTGCATGGCCGACAACGAGCGGCTCAACCGGTACTACCGCGACGCGGGATACGCGTTCGTCCGGCGAATCGACGGCAACGGCTGGAGCGCCGGTCTGTACGAGAAAATGGCCGCTGAACGGGGGCGGGACGATGAAGAAGGTCACGGCCCGGGGAACCGATGGACCGATCGGGAAAGTCCGGGGAACCGGCGGACCGAACGGGAAAGTCCGGGGAACCGGCGGACCGGTCGGGAGTGATGACCGATTCCGCGTATTTGAAAAAAGACCGCACGCGGCTTCATGTGACGTTCTGCGATCAACGGGACGACCCATTCACCGGCGTGCCGATGCAGGTGATGCAGACGGATGCGTCCGGCCGTCAGCCGGCTCGGCGGGATTCGGCCGCCAATCCGCCGGCGGTGACGAGATAGATGGCGGTCATCACGAACGGCAGCGCCGCAAACGCCAGCCGGTCGAAGACGTATCCCAGGAAGAACGACGCGGCCGCCATGGCAAGCGTGAGGAACAGGTACACGCGGCTCCGGTAAATCCATATATAGGGAAGAAAATGCGATCCCGCCAGCAGCCCGATCGAGAACGGGATCAGTTCATGCCGCTCCACGTAGATCACGATCCACAAGGGGAGGAAGAACGCCTGGATGCCGCCGACGATGCCGCTCAGCGCGCCGAGGGGATTTTTCGACATCAGGTCGGCCTTGAGCAGCTTGCCGAGCAGGAGTCCGAGCGGAAAAATGCTTCCGACCCCGAGCAGATAGCAAAGTGCGAGCGTCCGCCCTTCGAGGAAGAAACCGAGCGTCCCCATCACCAGCCAGTACAGCGCGCCCGCGATGAAGACGGGATAGCCGTTCCGGGCGCCGCGGATCAAATCGTCCTTCAGTTCGTCCAGCGTCATGCTCCGATAGTCCATGGATGTCTCTCCTTCGCGGGAAAGCCGCTCGACGGTTCGCGGTCGGCCGGAATCGGCGGTTTCCGAAATTCATGGCAGTACGGATAATGGAAGCGGCGGTTGGAAACATTGCCGTTGCCGGACGATCCGTCCGGCTATCGGCATCCGTGCTTGCGTTCGATCGTAACACAACCGGCACGGGTTTGCCAGCGGAAATTGCGGGGGAGGCGCATCGGTGAGCGCATTTCGGCGGAGGAATGGACGGCGCCGGCGGAGGGAAGCGGGCTCCTCCGGAGAGAATGCCTGCATAGAGAATACGGCGGGCATATTTGCGGGGACAATCATGGCATTCCGGCTCAGGGGAAATCGGCGCCATATCACCGGACGCCCGGCGGACCGCAGCCAAGGTGCGAGGGGAACCGGACGCCCGGCGGACGGCAGCCAATGTGCGAGGGGAACCGGTTGCCCGGCGGACGGCAGCCAAGGTGCGAGGGGAACCGGTTGCCCGGCGGACGGCAGCCAAGG
>Ga0207872_100610_pt1 | contig 18159 bp, 18 predicted proteins | sample Passage260B_FD_187372 | JGI IMG/M metagenome (GOLD analysis project Ga0207872, IMG submission 187372) | Cellulose adapted compost microbial communities from Newby Island Compost Facility, Milpitas, CA, USA - Passage2 60B (SPAdes) (version 2) ...
GTTTCAGTTCGTTCTTTGTCAAGGTGATCTGCTCCTTGCTCATACTGACATTTTCTCGGATCAGTTACACCCTGACAATATCACAGAACAACAACACCAATTTTCCGACGCCTCTTTCAGAGTTTCGCATATGCTGTTATACTAGATACAAGACGCTGCAACAGTCGGCGGCTTCGACTGGAGAAGGGGAACGGCAAAGACCATCCGAATCGAGAAGGAAGTGGGGACATGCCTGTATTGCCGAAGACGAATGAGCTGGGTTTCTTCGAGATTCGTCTCGAGTCCATCGGCGGCCTCGGCGCCAATCTCGCCGGCAAGATGCTGGCGGAAGCAGGTGTCGTCGGAAGCGGTTTCAACGGGGTCAGCTTTTCATCCTACGGCTCGGAGAAGAAGGGGTCGCCCGTCAAGGCGCACATCCGTTTCTGCGCGCCCGACGTCAACATCCGGGATACGACTCCGGTCGAGCGGCCGCACATTGTGGGCATCTTCCATGAAAATCTGTACAAGACCGTCAACGTGATCAGCGGCATCTACGAGGACAGCATCGTGCTCGTCAACTCGGCCAAGTCACCCGAACAGCTCAAGGAGAAGCTGAAGCTGCTCGGGGGAACGATCGCGGTCGTCGATGCGACGGGCATCGCGCTCGAGGAGAACAACCGCGTCAACATGGCGATGCTGGGCGGACTGTTCCGGCTGTGCGATTTCCTCGATCCCGAATTCATGAAGGGAGTCATCCGCAAATCGCTCGAGAAGAAGTATCCGCATGCCGTCGAGCCGGCCATCCGCACGTTCGAGCGCGGCTACAACGAAGTGAAATTCCAGACGTTCAAGCTGCCCGAGGGCGCCGAAATGCCGAAGCCGACCCGCTGGGACATCCCGCTTCTCGGGTACGAGACGCAGCCGATCGGCGGCACGATCACGAATCCGGGCAACAGCATCCTGAAGGATCTCAGCATTTCGCGCCAGGGCATGATGCCGCATTTCCACGAGGACAAATGCATCCACTGCGCGGCCTGCGACACGGCCTGCCCGGACTTCTGCTTCGTCTGGGAGGAAAGGCCCGACAAGAAGGGACGCCCGCAGATGTTCCTGCTGGGCATCGACTATCAATACTGCAAGGGCTGCCTGAAATGCGTCGTCGCCTGCCCGACCGAGGCGCTCACGGCCGAGCGGGAGACGGACGGCTACGGCGAAGAGCACCGCACGCCTCACCGTTTCGCGCTCGCAAATTGAGGCGCCCGGCGACAATCCAACGGCGAGGTGAATGAGCATGGCGATCGAGATCAGCAAGGAACGCCCGGCCGGCACGGTCGAGCAGCGCATGGTTTACGAATCCGGCAACGAGATGGCGGCCTACGCCGCGCATCAGATCAACTATCACATCATGGGGTATTTCCCGATTTCGCCGTCCACGGAGGTCGCGCAGTTCCTCGACCTCATGAAGGCGAACGGCCAGCACGACATCAAGCTGATCCCGGCGGACGGCGAGCACGGCTCGGCCGGCATCTGCTACGGGGCGTCCGTCGCCGGAGGGCGCGTGTTCAACGTCACGAGCGCGAACGGCTTCCTGTACATGCTGGAGCAGCTGCCGGTGCAGTCCGGCACGCGCTTCCCGATGGTGTTGAACCTGGTCTGCCGTTCGGTATCGGGTCCGCTCAACATCCACGGCGACCACTCCGACCTTTATTTTGCGCTCAACACCGGCTGGCCGATTCTGCTCGCGCGCGATCCGCAGGCCGTCTATGACATGAACATCATGGCGATCAAGCTGGCCGAGCACCCGGACGTGCGGCTGCCCGTCATCGTCGCGTCGGACGGCTATTTCACGTCGCACCAGAAGCGGCGCGTGCAGACGTTCGCGCACCGGGAGGACGTGCTGAAGTTCATCGGCGAGCAGCCGCCGGAAGGCTTCCCGCACGTGCTCGACCGGAACAATCCGATCACGGTCGGCCCGTACATGAACGAGCCGGATTTCATCAACAACCGCTACCAGCAGTCCGAGGCGATGTATCGCGCGGCCAAGGTGTATGACGAGATCCGCAGGGAATACGCCGTGCTGACCGGCCGCGACTATCCGATGGTCGATCTGTACCGGATGGAGGACGCGGAAGTCGCCGTCTTCCTGCTGAACTCGGCGGCGGAGATCATCAAGGACGTCGTCGACCAGCTCCGGGAGAAGGGGATCAAGGCGGGCGCGATCTCGCCGAACGTCATCCGCCCGTTCCCGCAGCGCGAGATCGCCGAGGCGCTCAAGAACGTCAAGGCGGTCACGGTCGGCGACCGCGCGGATTCGTACGGCGCCTACGGCGGCAACATGACGCTGGAAGTGAAGGCGGCGCTGTTCTCGCACGGCAACACGACGACGAAGGTGATCAGCCGCATCTACGGCCTCGGCGGCAAGGACTTCTACGCCGAAGACGGCCATCACTTCTTCCAGCTTGCGATCGACGCGGCGGAGAAGGGCTATGTCGAGAAGCCGTTCGACTATTACGGCCTGACGCCCGGCGATCCGGACAAGGCGCCGAAGCGGGTGATCGAACCGCTCAAGTACGAGGAAGTGAAGACCGGTCTCATCACGGTGGAGAAGGACGAGGAAACGGGCAAACTGAAGGTGAAGGTTCCGCCGCTCCGGAATCTCACGAAGAAGCCGAAGCGGCTCGCGCCGGGACACGGCGCCTGCCCGGGCTGCGGCATTTTCTCCGGGCTCGAGCTGTTCTTCAAGGGCATCGAGGGCGACATCGTCGCGCTGTTCCAGACCGGATGCGCGATGGTCGTCACGACCGGCTACCCGTACTCGTCCCACAAGGCGACGTACATCCACAACCTGTTCCAGAACGGCGCCGCGACGCTGTCCGGCGTGGTCGAAATGTTCTGGGAGCGGAAGCGCCGCGGGGAGCTTGATCATCTCGGCCTGAAGGACGACTTCACGTTCGTCATGGTCACGGGCGACGGCGGCATGGACATCGGCATGGGCCCGGCGATCGGCGCCGCGCTCCGCAACCATAAGATGATCATCATCGAATACGACAACGAAGGCTATATGAACACGGGCGCCCAACTGTCGTATTCGACGCCGCTCGGCCACCGGACGTCGACGTCGAACGTCGGCAAGTTCCAGGGCGGCAAGCTGTTCCACCACAAGGACACGCCGCAGATCATGGCGGCCACGAACATTCCGTACGTGTTCACGGGCGCGGAATGCCAGCCGCTCGATCTGATCCGCAAGGCGGCGAAGGCGCAGTACTACGCGCAGAACGAAGGCCTCGTCTACGGCAAAATCCTGATCACGTGCCCGCTCAACTGGCTCTCGGAGGAAAAATACGGCCAGCAAATCATCGAGGACGCGGTCAACAGCTGCTTCTTCCCGCTCTACGAAGTGGAGCACGGGGTGACGACGATCACGTACAACCCCGAGGAGAAGGGCAAGCGGATACCGGTCACCGACTGGCTGAAGCGCATGGGCAAGACGCGCCACCTGACGCGTCCGGAGTACGCCGAGGCGCTGAAGGCGTTCGAGGAAGAAGTCGAGCGGCGCTGGCAGCGGCTGAAGGCGAAGCACGAAAATCCGTACCTGTAATCCGCGGAATAACGCGGATGCGGAAACATGCGGCGCACCTTCCGGCAAGGGGGGCTGCGCCGTTTGTTCATTCCGGTCCGCGCGCGGAGTCCGGTCGATACCGAAGGAGGACTTGACGGATGCCGATCGTGAAGGCGGACGGTCTGTTCGCCCGGTTCAGGAACCTTGAGCCCGGCGGGGAGGCGGCGTTCGGCGACGAGCTCAGATTAGGCGGATTCTCCGCGGTGCGCGTGTTTCTCGAGGAATTCCGCGCTTTTCTGAAGGAATACGACGAGCCGCAGCAGGAGGAGGCGGAGCGGCTGATCGGCCGCGCCCGGGCCGCGCTGCCGGAGCCCGGGCGGATCAGTCCGGCCTGGGCGGAGATCTGGGACGAATTCGAAGCCATCGTCGCCTTCAAAAAGGACGTGTTCAACCGCATCTCTCCGGACAGCCGGGACGGGGAATGGCAGGTGCTGCTCGACAATCCGTACACGAACAACCCGATCGCGGTCTATCCGGGGCTTTCGTTCCTCGAAGCGACCTATCTGTACGCCTATTTCCGAAGCGACCTGGTTCCGAACGAAGTGATCCGGATGCAGCGGATCCAGACCGTGTTGTCCGACAGCGGCCGGTCCCCGGAACCTCGCGGCGCGGAAAGGCGGAACGGCTGAGTTGGCGGATTACGTCAGGGAAAAGCTCGAGACGCTTGCCTCGATACGTCCGGTGCGAACCGCGCGGGACGATTACGAGGCGTTCTGGGCTTCCATGTCGGCGATCCGCGGGGAGCTCGCCGGCAGGGGAAAACGGACGGAGGCCGATCCGGATCTCCCCGCCGTCCGGGCCTTCAGGGTCGAACTTGACGGGTGGGGCCGCACGCCCGTACGCGCCTGGTTTCTGCTGCCGCCCCCTCCCGCTAGGCCGCCGTATCCGTGCCTCGTCGTCGCGCACGGTTATACCGGCTCCAAGGGCGAACCGGAGCAGTACGCCGCCTGGCTGCTGCGCGGCTACGCCGTCATGGCGTACGACGTGCGCGGGCAGGGCGGCGAGACGGGCAACCGGGCGGGGGCCGATTACGGCGCGGTGAAGGGCTGGATCACCCAGGGCATCCTGGACAAGGACACTTGCTATTACAAGGCGATCGTGCTGGACACGCTGCAGGCGATCGACTGGGTTGCAGCCCAGCCCGAGATCGACGCGAACCGGATCGCGATGATGGGAGGCAGCCAGGGCGGCGGGCTGACCTTGCTCGCCGCGGCGTTTCATCCGCGCGTCGCGGCCGCGGTGGCCGACATCCCGAACATGTGCCAGATGGATTTCGGCATCTTCCATTCGACGGGATCGCTCGCGGAGGCGGCCGAGTTCGTGAACCGGCATCCCGAACATCTGGATCGGGTGCTCGCCACGCTCAGCTATTTGGACGCCGTGAACTGCGCGGATCGCATCCGCTGCCCGATTCTCGTCTCCGTCGGGCTGAAGGACACGATCTGCTGGCCGGAGACGATCTTCGCCGTCTTCAACGGCATCGCATCGGATCGGAAGGAAATCGTGACGTTTCCGTTCGCGGGGCATTTCATTCCGCCGGGACACGGCAGGACCGTCCATGCCTTCCTGAAACGGCACGTGCCGGCGCTGGTCTGAAATCCGGCGGGAAGGAAGAAGGGATGAGGAGAGGCGGCGTCCGCCGTCCGGGAACGCCGCCGGATGAATTCGCCGCCTGCGCCGCGGAACCGGGATCAACGCGTTGCCGCGACGCGGCCCGTGGCAAGCAGATGCGCGGCGATCTTGCGGCCGTGGAAGCGGCCGGATTCGATGAAGATTTCGTTCGCCTCGTTGCGGGAGGCGACGACGCCGGCCAGATAGAGGCCCGGCACGTTCGTCTCCATCGTCTCGTCGTCGTAGCGCGGCCAGCCTTCGGGTTCGATCACGACGCCGGCTTCGGAGAGGAAGCGCCGGTCGGGATGGAAGCCGGTCATCGCGAGCACGAAATCGTTGCGCATCGTGATGAGTCCGTCCGGCGTCTCGATGTCGATCGTTTCTTCGGCGATGGCTTTCACCTTCGAGCGAAGCATGAGCCGGATCGCGCCCTTCTCGACCTTCGCCATGAAGACCGGCAGCACCCACGGCTTGACGCCCTTCGCAAGCGCTTCGCCGCGATGGACGACGGTGACGCGGGCCCCGACCCGCTCGATCTCGAGCGCGGCGTCGACGGCGGAGTTGGCGCCGCCGACGATGACGACGTCCGTGTTCGTATACGGATGGGCCTCGACGAAAAAGTGCGACACCTTCGGCAGATCCTCGCCGGGCACGCCGAGCAGGTTCGGATGGTCGAAATAGCCCGTCGCCACGATCACGATGTCGGCTTCGTAACGCACCGGGCGGACCGACCGGCGGCGCGCTTCGAGCGCAAATCCTCCCCCGGGCTTCGGCGTAAGCCGGTCGACGGTCGTAAACGTGTGGATGCGCACGTTCCTGCGGAGCGCAACCGTGCGGTAATAGTTCAGCGCCTCGAGCCGCGTCGGCTTCGCGCCGGCCGTCGTGAACGGAATGCCGTCGATCTCGAGGTTTTCCGGCGTGCTGAAGAATTCCATGTAGACCGGATAGCGCGAGATCGAATGGACGACGTTCTGCTTCTCGATGACGAGCGGATCCAGACCGAGTTTCTGAAGCTCGACGGCGGCGGCGAGTCCGCACGGTCCGGCGCCGATGATGATGACGCGTTCCCTGTAGGTTTCCAGTGTCTGCAAGATGAACAACCTCCCCGGTACCATTGTAATGCTTCGGGCGCCGAAGGATCAACGAATCGACCTATGTACAAACGTGCGAATCGTGTATAATAGGGGCGAAATGCATGCCTCATTTCTGCTGACGACCCGGCAGTGATCGACAACGTTAAGGAGGATTCATCCATGCGTCGGCGCTTTGTCATCGAGGCCGTTATGGTGGCGACTTACGGGCAACTGCTGGTCCCGTCGCGGCCGGTTGAATATATCATTCCCTATTCGACCATCATGGAGCTGTACGACATGAAGGATGGTCCGGAACCCGTCATGGACGATCCCGATGACGACCGTCACGTCAAGCAGAAGATCGGCGAACTGATCGAATTCTTCGCCGAGCCGCTCAACCGGAAGAAGATCGAGCGCGCCCTGCAGGTGCCGTGGCGGGAAAGCCCGCCGCTCCTCTTGAACGAAAACGTCTCGTTCATCGTCGTGCACGCGATCGACAACGCGCAATACGGCGAGATGTTCGACCCGATCGAGACGGAGCAGATTCTGACGGCCATCAAGTACCAGGTGCCGCTCCTGACCGACCAGCTCGAGCTGCAGGACCGCATCATCGAGGCGGAAGTGCCCGTGCAGGTGTTCGACATCGAAGATTTCGAATACGCGGTGGAAGTCGGAACGGAAATCGACTGGGAGACGAGCCGGGATCTGTAGGATTCCGCCCGTCGCCGCGCCCTGAACCTTTCGGTTCGGGGCTTTTTTTTGTATCCGGATATAAAAGGATGCGCTTCGGGACATGCTAGGTTCGGATTTCCCGATGAAGGGAGCGAACCCGCATGTTGGCAAGACGCATCCGGCTTCGCCGCGCCGCGGAGCCGGAAGTCCGCGAAACGTTCGAACTTACAGGCAGCCTGGATGAAATCCGCGAACGGTTCGGCGTCGTGAGGGTGGAGGCGGATTACGAGTCCCGGGACAGGCTGGAGCCGACCGATCCGGTCCCGATCGTCGTCGGCCGGCGGCGCGAGCGGAAGCTGGTGGACGCCCGGTGGGGACTTTTTCCCTTCTGGGCGAAGGATGCCGTGCACGCCGACCTGCACCGATTGCCGGTGAAGCCCACCTTCGACCGGCTGATCCGGCGGCAGCGCTGCGTCGTGCCCGGCACGGCGCTGGTGACGTTCGCGGCGGACGGGCGGTTTCTCCGCATCGTGCGGCTCATGCCGCGGGAAGGCGGCGTGTTCGGCATGGCCGGATTGTATGAAGAATTCGTGAGCGCAAGCGGCCGCCTGCATCGCGCATTCACGATCGTGACGGCCGGGCGCCGCGGCTTGCCCGGTGCCGAACGAAACTGCATGCCGCTGCTGCTCGGGGAGGACGAGGCGGACCGGTGGCTCGATCCCGGATGGAACGCGGACGGCGTGCCGCCCGTATCGTTCCGCCTTCCCGACGACGAGACATGGATCGCGCAAACGCTCGTCCGCAGGCTCGAACACGAGGCCCCGGACTGAATCGCCCGGAGCCGGATCGGCCAGAATGCGCCGCTCGCGGTCCTGTTGCAAACCCGTGTTTTCCGCTATAATGGAAGCGATGCCAGGACACCATGGCCGGACGGGTTGCCTGATCCGGACGAGAGCCGCGCGCGTGCGTGCCGCGCATCACGCGGTGGCCGCCCGCGCCTGTAGACGGCGATCGTCGGCACGCCCCATCCGGACCGTCCCGCGGAGAACGCGGGCGGCCTGGAAAGAACCGTCGCCGGAAAACCTGTATGAAGAGACGAAGCGCAGGCTTCCGGCCTTCGGCCGGGCGACACGTACAAGCGCTTTCTTACCGGGAAGAGGTGCGGCGTGTGCCGCCGGACGTTTACGCGGCCATCGCTGCGCGGCATTCCCCCGAAGTGGCGATCGCCCCGGCCGGACGGTGAAGGAGCGGGCGGCGGACGCGTTCCGGGTGATGGCCGCCGCGGCATCGGCCGAATGAAGGGGGGAAGGGAGGAGAAACGCAATGGCCCTCATTCAGTGTCATTTCTTCTCCGAGGTGCTCGGCCTGAGCACCTCGATGACGGTCATCCTGCCGCAGAAGACGAAGGGGCAGATCGGCATGGAGGGGGAAGCGTCGCAAGGTCGCCACAAGACGCTCTGGCTGCTGCACGGCCTGAGCGATGACGACACGATCTGGCTGCGCCGCACTTCGATCGAGCGGTACGCCGCGCCGTACGGGCTCGCCGTCGTCATGCCGCAGGTGCATCGCAGCTTCTATACCGACATGCACCACGGCGGGAAATACTGGACGTTCCTGACCGAGGAGCTGCCGGAAATCGCGCGCTCGTTCTTCCCGCTGTCGGAACGGCGCGAGGACAATTTCGTCGCCGGCCTGTCGATGGGCGGATACGGCGCCTTCAAGTGGGCGCTCCGCCGTCCGGAGATGTTCGCCGCGGCCGCGAGCCTGTCCGGCGCCCTGGACATGGCCGGCCGTCTGAAGCGCAAGCAGGACATGGATCCGGACAGCCGGGCAATGTTCGAACAGATCTTCGGTCCGGATCTCGACATCACCGGCACGGAGCACGATCTGCTGTGGCTGCTCGGGCAGACCGGCCGCGCGGACGGGCCGAAGCCGAAGCTGTACCAATGCTGCGGCATGGGCGATTTTCTGTACCAGGACAACCTGAATTTCACCGAAGCGTGCCGGAAGACGAACTACGACCTGACCGTCGTCTATGACGAAGGCGAGCACGAATGGGGATACTGGGACCGCCATATTCAGCGGGTGCTGGAATGGCTTCCGCTCGGCGGCTCATGAACGGCTTCGTCACAGCACGCGACGCGCCGTGACGAATCGCTTCTTCCAGTACGAGGAATTCATGTCCGAGATCGTCACGCCGCAACTCGACGAGGCGTGGATCATTTTGCCGTTCCCGACACAGATCGCGACGTGGCTGATCGTTTTGCCGTTCGTGCGGAAGAAGAGCAGATCGCCCTGGCTGATGCTGCCGGGATCGACTTTTTCGCCCTTCTGCGCCTGCTCCTTCGAGGTGCGCGGCAAATCGACGCCGAGCGAGGCGTACACGTGCTGCACGAACAGCGAGCAATCGAAGGCGACCGGTTCTCCGTCCCTGATCAGGCCGCCCATCCGGTAGGGGGTGCCTATGTAGGCCTTGCCGATTTCGATCAGCTTCTGCGATTTTTCGGTCGCGGCGGAGACGGAATCCGCCAGCGCGGCGCCGGTTGCGCCGTAACCGACGGCCATGAGAAGCGCGACGGCGAGACTTCTCCTGATGATGCCCTGTCGCATGTGCCCTGATGTCCCTCCTTGTCGATTCGGCCGACCGGCCGCCGTTTTTTACTATACCACGGCGATCGGATGGCCTTTCGCGACCATGAAGAAGCGGCTTGGCGGGCGGGGCGGATTCGAAACGGTTTATGAGATTCGCGTTAGAAAATTCTCATGCGGGAAAGGAACAGACCGGGCCGCCGCGGTTCAGGTTCCGCCGCCCGTTCGGCCGGGCGGTCCGCCTGACGGACGGGAAGGATGCGGCGAAAGTCATACCGCCGATCCGACAGGCATATTCAAACAGCGATGAAACGCAACGCGAACGACATGATGCAGGGAGGATGGTTGGGATGAAGTACACGACGCTTGGCAAATCCGGACTGAAGGTGAGCCGTCTCTGCCTGGGAACGATGAATTTCGGACCGACGACGGACGAGAAGGAAGCGTTCCGCATCATGGACGCGGCGCTCGACGCCGGCATCAACTTCTTCGATACCGCGAACGTGTACGGCGGACCGGGAAGACGGGGATGGACCGAGGAGATCATCGGCAGATGGTTCGCGCAGGGAGGAGGCCGGCGCGAGCGCGTCGTGCTGGCGACGAAGGTATACGGCAGCATGGAGGAGGAGGGCAATCCGAACGACGAACGCGGCCTGTCGGCGTACAAGATCCGCCGCCATCTCGAGGATTCCCTCCGCCGCCTCCGGACGGACCACATCGAGCTGTACCAGATGCACCACGTGGACCGCAACGTGAGCTGGGACGAGCTTTACGGCGCGTTCGAGGCCGCGATTGTGCAGGGGAAAATCGGCTACGTCGGGGCGAGCAACTTCGCGGCCCGCGACCTCGTGAAGGCGCAGTACGAGGCGCAGAAGCGCGGATTCCTCGGCCTGGTGTCGGAGCAGCACAAGTACAGCCTGCTGTGCCGGCTGCCGGAGCTCGAGGTGCTGCCGGCGGCGCAGGAATACGGCATCGGCGTGATCGCCTGGAGCCCGCTCGACGGAGGCGTGCTCTCCGGCAACTTCAATCCGCCGCAGGGTTCCCGCTCCGCGAACCATATCGACAAGATCGAGAAGCTGCGCCCGCAGCTTGAGCGGTTCTCGAAGCTGTGCCGCGAGCTCGGCGAATCCGAGGCCGTCGTGGCGCTGGCCTGGACGCTCGCGCATCCCGCGATGACCGCGCCGATCATCGGTCCGCGCACGGTCGAGCAGCTCCGGAGCGCGCTGCGCGTCGTCGAACTGGAGCTGACGCCGGACGTGCTGCGCGAAATCGACGAGATCTTCCCGGGGCCGGGCGGCGCGGCGCCGGAAGCGTACGCGTGGTAAGACAACGGTCGGGCAGGATCCGAAATCCTGACCCGACCGTCAATTTTTGCGCAGCGGCAAGCGCCGGGAAGCGTCACAAGGGGCTTGACCGCGGCAGCGGAACGGCGGACCGCAATGATCGGGGGAATTCGCGGCCGACCGGGGACGGGGTCATGCGGTGCGGACCGGTCCGTCCCGGGCGGAGACGCATAGGACAATGGCAAAATCGCAAGCATATACGACAAGATCGCGGCTAGTCTGCGCACCGGAAACGCGATAAGATGATATCGGCTGCAAACCTTTTCAGAAAGGAACAAGGAGTGTCGGACATGAGCAGAATCAAGGTGGCCGTCCTCGGTTGCGGTTCGATCGCAAAGCACCGCCACATTCCCGAATTTGCGGGAAATCCGAACGTCGAGCTCGTCGCGTTCTGCGACATCGTGATCGAGCGGGCGAAGGCCTACGCGGAAAAATACGGCGGACGCGCCTACGCGGACTACAGGGAGCTGCTCGCCGCGGAGAAGCCGGACGCGGTCAGCGTCTGCCTGCCGAACCATCTCCATGCCCCCGCCACCATCGCGGCGGCCGAAGCCGGCGCCCACGTGCTCGTGGAGAAGCCGATGGCGGGCAACCGGGAAGAGGCCGAGGCGATGATCGAGGCCGCGCGGAAGAACGGCGTCTGGCTGATGGTCGCCCACAACCAGCGCCTGATGCCGCCGCACGTGAAGGCGAAGGAGATTCTCGACTCCGGCATTCTCGGCCGCGTGCTGTCTTTCCGCACCTCCTTCGGCCATCCCGGTCCCGAAGGGTGGAGCGTCGACGGCCGGAACAGTTGGTTTTTCGACAAGCCGCGGGCGATCATGGGCGCGATGGGCGATCTCGGCGTGCACAAGTCGGACCTGATCCGCTGGCTGCTTGGCGATGAAGTGGCCGAAGTGTCGGCGTTCATCTCGACGTTGCACAAGGAATCGACCGAGGTGGACGACAACGCGATCTGCATCCTGCGCATGAGAAGCGGCGCGATCGGCACGCTCGTCGCGAGCTGGACGTACTACCGGGGCGAGGACAACAGCACGGTGCTCTGGTGCGAGAACGGCGTCATGAAGATCGGCACCGATCCGAAGGACCAGGTGATCGTCGAGCTCAAGAACGGCGAGACGCAGCGTTACAGCGTCGGCGAAATCGCGACGAACGAGAAGCAGACGGTGAGCGGCATCATCGACGAGTTCGTGAACTGCATCGTGACGAACACGCCGCCGCGGATTTCCGGGGAGGAAGGGCTCAAGTCGCTGAACGTCATCCTCGCGGCGTTCGAGTCGCAGGCGACCGGCCGCACGGTCAGACTCTAATCGGCCATGTCCAATAAGAGCAAGCCAGGTTCCGGCGTCGTCCGGAAGCCTGGCTTCGTTTTTTCGCGGGCGGTGTCCCGTCAGACGACGATGTCCAGCGCGCGGTGTTCGACCTGAACGCCGAACGGCCCGGTTCCGGCGTCTTCGCCGTCGGCATGCACGGGGAGGGAAGAAGCGGATTCCAGCCGGATGCGCCTGCCGCGAAAGAAGGCGACGCCCCGGATCGACGCGTGCGCTCCCGAGTAAACCCGCGGGAAAGAGGTGATCAGGCGGAGACGGGAAATCCCGTGCACGACACAGACGTCGAGCAGCCCGTCATCGGCCGAAGCCTGCGGGTTGATGCGCATGCCGCCGCCGATGGAGGGGATGTTGGTGACCGCCGCGAGCCACACGCGACGGAACGCATGCCGGGCGCCGTCCACTTCGAGTACGACGTCGGCCGGACGATAGGCGATCAGAACGCGGATCAGCAGAAAGACATAAGCGAGGCGCGCAAGGCGAATGCGGCCGAGCAGCCGTTTGAGCCGGGACCGGTTGACGGCGACGGCCACCGCCGCATCGAGTCCGGCGCCGCTGGAGTTGACCGCCGCTTCGCCGCCGTCGAAACGGATGACATCGATCCGTCTGCCGCGTCCGGTGCGCGCGGCGTCGAGCAGATTGGACAGCGCTTCCAAAGGATCCATCGGAATGCCGTGGTCGCGCGCGAAATCGTTGCCGGAGCCCGCCGGGATGACCGTGAGCGCCGGAAGGCGAGCGGCGGTCTCGGCATCCGCGCCGGCGACCGCATCCAGCAATCCGTTCGCGGCCTCGCGCAGGGTTCCGTCACCGCTGATCACGACGATGATATCCCGCGTTGCCGGAGATTCGTGCCCGCGCTCCAGGATGCTCCCGGCGAGCCTGCGGCTGATCGCGGCGGCATCCCCGGGTTCCGATGTCAGATAGACGGCGTGCGGGATGCCGGCGCGTTCCAGCCGCGGCCGAATCCGCCTCCAGGCGCGGAGCGATTTGCCGTTGCCGGCTGCCGGGTTGACGATGAAATGCAGCATGAAGCTCATGAGTCCCTCGTTTCATGACATTAATATTTTGCTATATTAAATAATTGTTGCGCGAATCAACCGTCTCCGCATCCGTCCTTTCACGATCCGTAAAGTCCGAAAGCTTCCGCAATGAGCCGGTAGGAGGCGATGCGCTTGCCGAAATCGTGGATCGGGCTCACAATCAGAAGTTCGTCCGCGCCGTATTCCGCCGCGATCCGCTCGAGTCCCTCGCGCACCCGTCCGGGAGTGCCGACGACGCGCCGGCTTCGGGCGCGCCGGATCAGCTCCAGGTCGAAGTCGGTGTACGGCCAGTTCTTCGCCGTCTCGACGGAAGGCAAATGGGGCAGCTCGAAGCCGCGTTCGATGCCGAGGAAATAAAGATCGGTGCTGAGCGCCAGTTCGTCCGCTTCCTCTTCCGTCTCGGCGCAGATCGCGAGCACCGCCGCGAGGGCGCGCGGCTCCTTCCCGAGACGCTGCGGGCGGAAATGCTCCTTGTACCAGCGGATCGCCTCGGGCCCGCCCGGCGTGCCGAAGAATTGGGCGAACCCGTAACCGGTGCCGAGCTGCGCGGCGATGCGCGCGCTCTCGTCGCTCGAGCCCAGCAGCCAGATCTCGGGATGCGTCCGGATCGAAGGCGAGGCGAGAAGGCCGGGGAAGCGGTGCTGCTCCGTCGTCTCCTGGAAATAATCGATCAGGTCGAGCACCTGCTGCGGGTATTGATCGAAATGATACGTCCTGCCCTCGTGAAGGGCGCGCGTCGACAGGGGGCCGCCTCCCGGCGCACGGCCGAGGCCGAGATCGATCCGGCCCGGATGAAGCGCCTCGAGCAGACGGAAATTCTCCGCCACCTTGTAGGCGCTGTAATGCGGCAGCATGACGCCGCCCGAGCCGACGCGGATCGTGCGCGTGGCCGCGGCCACGTGGGCGATCATGATCTCCGGGCTCGAATGGGCCAGCGAACGGCTGCCGTGGTGTTCCGACATCCAGAATCTCGAATAGCCCATCTTCTCCGCCTCGACGGCGAGCCGGGTCGTCTCCCTGAGCGCGTCCGAAGCCGTCTTGCCTTCGCCGATTTGCGACTGGTCGAGGATGCCGAGTTTGATCATGTCGTATCCGCTCCGTGTGCTTCAGATTCGTATTCGGGTTCCCGTTATCCGCAAAATCATCCGCCGATTCCGGAACGCCGGACCGTCAACCGCCGTCCGGCCGCGTCGCCTGCTCCAGCGCTTCCAGCAGCCGGAAAGCCTCTTCGTCGGTTGCGCCGCAATGCTCTTCGGACGGCGCGAAGGAGACGCAGACGCCGGGCCGCTCGGGGAGACCGAATAGCGCGCAGCGCCGGTCGGCGGTCAGATGGACGCAGGGAACGCCGGCCGGCTTGCCGGCCGGCATGCCCGGAATCGGCGACGAAATCGAGATGGCAATGCAGCAGGCGGCACAACCGACGCGGCATTCCATGCTTACACCCCCGAAAGTCCGGCTTTGTCATCTACTACGATACTACAACGACGGCTCCGCTGTCGAACGGCTTGCGGTGTTCCGGCAGGGTGCGTTATACTTACGGAGGCAAAATTCTGCAATAAGGAGCAGTTCACATGGGCAAGGTACTCGTATTCGGGCATCGCAATCCGGATACCGACTCGATCTGCTCGGCCATCGCCTACGCGGAACTGAAGAAGAAGCTCGGGCAGGAGGTCGAGGCGGTCCGCCTCGGCGCCGTGAACGCGGAGACGCAATTCGCGCTCGACTATTTCAAGACGGAAGCGCCGCGGCTGGTGGAGAAGGTGTCGGAGGAGACGGACACGGTCATCCTCGTCGACCACAACGAGCGGCAGCAAAGCGCGGAGGACATCGACCGGGTGCGCGTCGCGGAAGTCATCGATCACCACAGAATCGCCAATTTCGAGACCGCGGGCCCGCTGTATTACCGGGCCGAGCCGGTCGGCTGCACGGCGACGATCCTGAAGAAGCTGTACAAGGAGAACGGCGTCGCCGTCGAGCCGCGCATCGCCGGGCTGATGCTGTCGGCCATCATCTCCGACTCGCTGCTGTTCAAGTCGCCGACCTGCACGCCGGAAGACGTCGCGGCGGCCCGCGAGCTGGCGGAGATCGCCGGCGTGAACCCGGAGGAATACGGGCTCGCGATGCTGAAGGCGGGCGCCGACCTGAGCAAGAAGACGATCGACGAGCTGCTCAAGCTGGACGCGAAGGAATTCACGATGGGCAGCGCGAAAGTCGAGATCGCGCAGGTCAACGCCGTCGATGTGAACGATGTGCTGTCGCGCCAGGCCGAAGCGGAGGACAAGATCCGCGCGATCATCGAGCAGAAGGGGCTCGACCTGTTCCTGTTCGTCGTGACGGACATCCTGAACAACGATTCGGTCGGCATCGCGCTCGGCAAACGGGCGGACGCCGTCGAGCAGGCCTACGGCGTGAAGCTCGAGAACAACCGTGCCGTGCTGAAAGGCGTCGTCTCGCGCAAATCGCAGATCGTGCCGGTGCTGACGGATACGCTGGCCGGAAAATGAGACGAATCCCGGATCTTACGGGATTCGGACGGAAGAAAACTCCCGATTGCGTGCCAACGCATCGGGAGTTTGTCTGTTTATGGTCGAACGTTTTGCCATCAGGCGGCGATCAGGCGCCAGCCGCGAACGAAGACGATCGTCCGGCACCCGGCAACGCAGGAAGTATAACGCGGACGGGCCAAGGCAACAATGAGCGTGATATCAAGGAGGAATGCCCCATGCTCAAATGGATTTCGCGCATCAACCTCTTGGCCGCGTTCGCGGTGCTCTTTGTGTTCCATCTGCTGCTTTACAATTTTCTGGGCAACACCAAATGGATCTCCGTCGCGCTGCTCGCCTCCATCGTCGAGACGGGGGTGCTCGCGCTCATCCAGATCGCGGTCGGCGGGCGGGAGGAAGACAAGGCGCGCTGAGCGCGCGGTCCGGACGGTTACATGCCGGCCTGCTTCGCCAACCAGTTCGCGATGCGCTGCAAATCTTCGGCCGACACGCCCGGCGCGAACTCTTCCGGCAGTTCGCCGAGATCGGGAACGGGGCCGCCGTAGCCGGGAACGCCGGAAAACGCCTCGAGCTTGCCGCCGTCGATCGGATGCGTGCCGCGCCAGATCCGGGCGATCTGCTGATACTCGTTGTCGCTGAACGTGTAGAGCCGCAGATGCTCGCCCCGCTCCTCCCAGGGCCGGGCCGCATCGAACGCCTTGTTGTCCAGCCTCGGCAAGGGGAGCATCTTCGTCACGTCGACGCCCGTAATGATCTCGAGCGCCTTCGCGTAGGCCAGAATGTGCACGCCGCCCCGGACGAGCAGGTAGCCGATCATCGCGCGGGCGGTCGGATGGTCGGTCATTTCGTACACCCGCATTTTGTGCGTCCGGGCGCCGACTTCCAGATAGAAATTGTGCAGCAGGTCGAAGATCAGGTTGCCGCTCGTGACGACGTAGGTGCCGTTCCAGGGGCGGCCCATCGAATCGACGGGCAGCGAGTTCTGGGCGCCTTCGAGGAAATGGATCGACATGCGCTTGTCCTTCGCCGCCCCGATCGGCGCGGTATCCGGATCGCCCGGCCGCGTCGTGCCGGTCAGCATCAGGTTGATCGTGTTCGCCACCAGCTCCACGTGGCCGAATTCCTCGGCGGTGATGCTCGCCACCAGATCATAGAACGGGCGCAGCTTCGACTTCCCGCGGAAGTTGAACGACTGGAACAGATAGTTGTTCAGCGTCGACATCTCGCCGAATTTGCCGCCGAGCAGCTCCTGGACCGCGCCGGCGGCGTTCGGATCGGGATGGGACGGCATCGGAAGCTCGATGAGCAGCCTGTCTATCCGCTTGAACATGGAAATCCCCTCCTTAAGTCTTGTCTTAATCTGCCCTCTCCGGCAGATAAGTATGACGCGGGGATTGTCCGTTATGCCGCGCATAGGCGGGCAGGGAAGGGGCAAACTAACCGATGACCCGATTCCCGATCAAAGGAGCGATTGAAGTGCCGCTCATTCCCTATGATCCGATTCGCCAGATTGACGCGCTGCGCCGGAACATGGACCGGTTCTTCGAAGAATGGCCGCTGGCCGGACGGTTCCTGGACAGCGCGAATTTCAACCGGATCGACCTCTACGAGACGGAAAGCGAGCTGGTCGCCCTCTGCGAAGTGCCGGGGCTCGAGAGCAAGGAGGATGTTGAGATCGCGGTCGACCAGCAGACGCTGACGATATCCGGCAAATTGAAGGCGCTGGAACATGTGAAGGAGGAGCAATACCACCGCCGCGAGCGTTTCACGGGCAAGTTCACGCGCTCGGTGACGCTGCCCGTGCCCGTCGCGTCGGAGGGCATCACCGCGTCGTACCGCAACGGCATTCTCGAGATCCGCATGCCGAAGTTGACGGGCGACCAACGCAGAAGAATCGACGTTCAGTTCCATTGAAGCGCGATCAGGCCGCCGGCCGGACTTTCGTCCGGCCGGTTTGGCTTGGTGCGCCCGGCAGGGGCGTCATCGATGAGGCGAAATGCCGGAACGGGCCGGCCCCTCCTAACCGGTCATCCGATGCCTTCCCTGAAGCTGTCGATGAACAGGCGGGCGCTGCGGGAGAGATACCGGTCCTTCAGCCAGAGGATGCCGACCTCGGACGACAGCGACGAATCGGCGATCCGAAGCGCCCGCGTGCCGGCCGGCGGGGAAGCGGAGACGACCGACCGCGGCAGCAGCGCGACGCCGAGACCCGCCGACAGCAGCGAGGAAATGACGGCGACGCTGGAGCATTCGGCAATGATGCGCGGCTCGAATCCGTGCCGCCGGCATTCGGAGACGATCCCTTCGTGCATCGCCTTCGTCCGCTCGGTGCGCAGCGTCAGGAACGGCCGGCCGGCGAGATCCGACATCCGGATCGCATCCGGCACCGGGTCCGGCAGCC
>Ga0207872_100628_pt1 | contig 17311 bp, 14 predicted proteins | sample Passage260B_FD_187372 | JGI IMG/M metagenome (GOLD analysis project Ga0207872, IMG submission 187372) | Cellulose adapted compost microbial communities from Newby Island Compost Facility, Milpitas, CA, USA - Passage2 60B (SPAdes) (version 2) ...
GGCCGTCCGGTTCATGCTCGAACGTCAGGTGGACGTTCGGGAAAGACAGCACCCGCTGCGTGTACGGCTCATGGACGGGGACATCGTATCGGACGATCCAGTAGTGGTCGATGAACGGCCGCAGCGCCCCGCACGGTTCGTATCGGTTCAGCGTGTACCTGCTCCGTCCGGCGGCCGCGTGCAGGATGCCGCGCGTCGAGCCGTCTGCCTTCGGTCTCATGCGAACCTCCCGTTCCGTGGCCGCCGTGCCGTTGAAGCTGTCGCTTTTTTGCAATACAGGAGCCGGCGGCTGGCCTAACATGAAATTACCACAATCGGAAGGGAGGAATCGAGATGCCGGAAGCAGCCGGACGCAAGGGCGCCAACGGGAAATATACCGTCAACGGGACGCCGGTCGGGTACACCGCCGTCACGCCTTTCATCGTCGTGGACAAGCCCGCCGAAGCGATCGCCTTTTGCGAGAAGGTGTTCGGGGCCAGGGTGAAGAACGTCACGTCCTTCGGCAGCGGCGAGGAGGCCGTCATCGTCCACGCCGAGCTCGATTTCGGCAACGGCCGTCTGCAGCTCGGCGCGCCGTCCCCGCAGTACAGGACGGTGCTGCCGCCGGGGGACGGCAATGCGTGCTACTCGCTGGGCGTTCATGTGCCGGACGTCGACCGGGTGCTGGAGCTTGCCGTCGCGCACGGCGCAACCGTCCGCGAACCGGCGGCGGATTTCGTCTCCGGGGACCGCTACGCCAGCATCCTCGATCCGTGCGGCGTCCGCTGGACGATCATGTCACGCGTCGAGGATTTGTCCGAGGAGGAGAGCTTTCGCCGGGTGGAAGAATGGAGCGTCAGCTTCGGCATGGCCGCGGATCAAGCGGGCGGGGCCGGACGGGCGGATGGATCGGGACGATCGGGCTGACCGGGCGCATCTTGCGGGGTCAAGCGGTACCGGACGTTCGGGCGCATCAGCGGCCCGGGCGGTTCCGCAGGCCCGGTCGGATCAGAAGAACGCCAGCGCCTTCGCCGCCTCGATGATCCGCCCGATCGCCGCGTTCAGGATGATCGGGCGGCCGTATGCGATGCCGGCCCACAGCGCGAAGCCGGCAAGGGATATCGCCAGGAACACGGCGGTGTCCCTGAATTTTTTCCGGTAAATGAGCCACGCCGCCTGCAGGACGATCAGCGGCGCGAGCACGAGATACAGCAGCCACATGCGCATCAGCGCCTCCGGGAGCGGCCCGCGAGCGCCCGCCTGAGCCGCACGGTGGCCAGCAGCAGGGCGGGGATCAGGACCGCGTAGAAACCGTCGTAGATGAACGTATACCGGTTGTTCAGGATCCGGTTCTGGATCGGGTTCTCGTAGATGCTGACGGCGCCGGCCGAGATCAGGATGCCCAGCGCCAGCAGATGCGGCCACCGGGACGACGTCCGGAAGAGCTGACTGATCGTCTCGCATGCCGCGTACAGGAGCACCAGCAGCTTGACGAAAATGAGCGTGATCAGGATGACGGTCAGCACGGAGTGGATGTTGACGAGCGCCTTGCCGAACTCCACCTCCTGCACGACCGTGTAGATCGGATAATTGATCCGGGCCGCGCGCTCCGGTCCGAGCAGCCCGGTCACCATGAACACCACGAGGCTGATCGACAGCGCGGCGCTGGCGATGCCGAGCACGAGCGCGCCGGCCGCTCCCGAGCGGACCTTCGGCCAGAGCATCGTCATCGCGAACGCCTCCAGAAAGGGAAAGCCCAGATGCGACGGGAACCGGAAAATCGCCCACGGATCCCGGAAAGCCGGCTCCAGCCGCTCCCAATCCCAATCCGCCGTCGCCAGCGCCAGGCTGATCCAGAACGGTCCCGCGAGAAAAGGCGTGGCGACCGCGTTCAGCCGCCCTACCGTCTCCGACCCTTGAGCCACCGCGTAACCGGCCACGAACAGGAACATGATGTGGAACATCGAAGGCGGCGTCCGCGGCATGATCGTCATGTTCATGAAGTCGCTCAGGTTGCGCAGCGCCCACGCGGCGGTCACACAGAACACGGCCAGATAGAGGATGCCGACGACCGCGCCCGCCGCCGGTCCCCAGGCATCCCGCGCGATCTCGACCGGACTTCGGCCCGGGGCGGACCGGAGCAGCGCGATCCAGATCAACGCGGCGAGCATGCCGGTAATGCCTGCCCACAGCGGCATCATCCACGCGTCCGGACCGGCTTCTCCGATCATGGCGTTGATGGTGACGAACAGGGTGGTACCGAGCGTGTAGTTGACCGTGAGCAGGTAGTACTGCCCCCGCGAGATCATGGCGTTCCCCCCGTTCCTTCATACAGCCGGCTCAGGTTGCCCATCCCGGTGAGCCGGGTCTTGACTTCGATGCGGATCTTCGCGTCGGCCGCCGCCTGCCCGGGATTCGCCAGCTTCGGCGCTTTCCGCCGCAGCAGGCTGCCGATCCGGAGCAGATCCCAGCCCTTCGCGCGCGTCCTGTCCGCGAAGGCCGCAAGCTCTCCGGCAAGCGCCTGGTTGACGGCGGATTCGAGCTCGCGGATGTCCTCCAGCGTCTGCGGATGGAATTCCTTCATCGCGAGGGTCGAAAGATTCAGCCGGAGCCGGATCCGGACGACCGGTCTGCCGTTCTCCCAGGCGAGCCGCCGCTTCGCGCCCCGGCTCTCCAGGCTTGCCGTGACATGCCCGTCACGAAAAGGAATCCGCCGCACGAACCGTCCCCGCTCTCCGTCGAGCAGGTGGTACAGCACCAGATCGTCCTCGCCCAGGCGGCCGACCATCCGGTAATTCCGGATGACCGCCCCGCCGTTTATCCGGAGCTGATTGCGGTTTGCGTCGATGGACGCGTCGGAATCCCAACTGTTGAAGTTGCCGGTCTTGGGAGTCGCGGCTGCGATGGGCAGGACGATCCATTCATCCCGTTCCGAACGCTCGATGACATCCCGGAGCTCGATGCGCCGGGCGGATCGGAGCGCGTATTCGTTCAGCAGTTCGAGGCGGGACGCAAGCGATTCGGACGGGGTGCGCTCGAGCGGCGTGAACGTCCGCATCACTTCGTCGATTGAACCTTCGACGACGAGCAGCGGAATCGACGTCCGGGCGTCCGGCTGGAGCTCGGAGAAATTCATGAAATCCTTCATCCCCTGCCGGGCGGCGCGCTCCGAGATCAGGACCGCCTTCGCGTGATGGATGAACGTTTTCCGGGGAATCAGATGGTAGAACTTGAGATGCGCCTCCGCCAGCGAGCTGCCGCTCGCTTCGTAGGTATACACCGGCGACTGTTCGCCGCCCGGCGTGCCCTTGGCGGAGGCGCCGCTGGCCGGATTGATGACCTGCAGCCAGATCGTGTAGATGCCGCTTTCGGGGTCCCGGTCCAGCCCGGCCATGCTGACGAGCGTCAGTTCATTCAGCTCGATCTTGTCCCAACACGATGCCATAAGCGCCGCGGACAGCGCGAGGACGGCGGCTGCGGCGGCTTTGCGCCGGATCATGTCCTAACCTCCCGGTTGCTTGCGTTTCAGGAACCGGACGGACGCGGGAAGGCGGTTCGGATCGTTCCAGGGGCGGGGAGCGCGCACCAGCACGTCGCGCCAGTCGGTTGCCCCGGCGGGCGCCACCGGGGTCATATAAGGGACGCCGAACGATTTGAGCGATACGAGGTGGGCGATCAGCATCAGCATGCCGCACAGGACGCCGAACAGTCCCATGAATCCGGCCAGCAGGATGAACGTGAAGCGGAGCAGCCGCTGCGACATGCCGAAGCTGTATACCGGCACGACGAAGTTCGTGATGCCGGTGACCGAGACGACGATCACCACCGCGGCGGAGATGAGCCCCGCCTCCACGGCCGCCTGCCCGAGGACGATCGCGCCGACGATCGACAGCGCCTGGCCGACCGCCCGGGGCATGCGCAGCCCGGCCTCCCGGATGATCTCGAACACGATTTCCATCAGCATGACTTCGAGGAAAGCCGGCAGCGGCACGCCCTCCCGCTGGGCGGACAGGCTGATGAGCAGTTCGGTCGGGATCAGCTCCTGGTGGTACGTCGTGGCCGCCACGAACAGCGAGGGCGCGAAGACGGCGACGAAGAAGGAGATGAACCGGATCCAGCGGATGAACGTCGCGATGTCCGCCCGCTGGAAATAGTCCTCCGATGAACTGAACAGATCGAAAAAGGTGAGCGGCGCGATCAGCACGTTGGGAGTGCCGTCCGTCAGGATGGCCACCCTGCCCTCCAGCAGATGGGCCGCCGTCTTGTCCGGCCGTGCGGTGTTCAGGATCGTCGGGAAAGGCGAGAGGATGCGATCCTGGATATATTCTTCCAGATAGGAACTTTCCAGCACGCTGTCCGTCCGGACGGCCGCAAGCCTCCGCTTTGCCTCCCGCACCAGCGCCGCCGGCGCGAGGCCCTCCATCCAGGCGATCGCGACGCACGTGCCGGTCCGGCTGCCGATCCGCATCTGTTCGAAGCGGAGCGCGGGATTCAGGATGCGCTTGCGGATCAGTCCGATGTTGATCCGCAAGTTCTCCGTGAACCCTTCCTGCGATCCGCGGATCGTCGGCTCCGATTTCGGCTCCTCCACCGCGCGGCCCGGCGCTTCGTAGGTATCGATGAAGCAGATGCGCTCCCGGCCTTCGTCGACGAGCACGCATTGGCCCGATACGGCCGCCTGAACCGCCTCATCCCGCAGCGTCCCGTAAGGCGCGGCAAGGGACATCTCGCGAAGGTACCGGCTGCCGGAAGCGGCCGGCACTTCGGCGAACGCGTTCTGCCGGACGGATTCCACGATGAACTCGTCGACGGTCTTCCGGTCGACGAGCGAATCCAGATAGATGATCTGCAGGCTGCGGTTCTCCGCCGTGGTGACGGAACGGCAGATCAGATCGGGAGGCGAGCCGAGCAGCGTCCGGATGTCTTCGGCCAGAGCGATGCCGATCGATCGGCCGCGTGTTTGTCTTCCCATCTCCGGACCTCCCGAGGCAGGATTGAGGCCGCTGCCGGCGGCATTCGCGCGGCTTGACGGTCGGCGCGCGGTATTTTATAATTTTCACCGTGCTTGACAACTTCATACGGTACATGAAGGTGGAGCCTGTCAAAGCGGGCTCCATTTTGTCTTCCGAAGGGAGGAAACGACTTGGACTTCATCTTGCAAGCGTTGCTGCAACTGTCCGTCATCGTGGCCGCGGTCAAACTGACGGGGGAGTTGGCGGTCCGGCTCGGCCAGCCGTCCGTGCTCGGCAAGCTGCTGGCGGGCGTGCTGGTCGGCCCGGCCGTTCTCGGATGGGTGGAATCGTCCCACTGGATCGAGGTGTTCGCCGAGATCGGCGTGCTGCTGCTCATGTTCCTGGCCGGCATGGAGACCGACCTGAAGGCGCTCAACGATAACCGGACGCCCTCGCTGGCGGTGGCGACGGGGGGCGTCGTGCTTCCGCTGCTCGGCGGCTGGGCCGCCGGGTTGTGGCTCGGCCTCAGTCAGGGAGAGGCCATTTTCCTCGGGCTCGTGCTGTCGGCCACGTCCGTCAGCATCTCGGTCCAGACGCTGCGCGAGCTCGGGAAGCTGAACACCCGGGAGAGCACGACGATCCTCGGCGCCGCGATCGCGGACGACATCATGGCCGTCCTCGGATTGGCCATTGTGCTCGGCCTCGTCCTGGCCGGCGACGTCAATCTCGCGCTGGTCGTCGGCAAGATGGCCGCCTTCGCGGTCATCGCGGTACTCATGGTATGGAAAGGCATCCCGTTCCTCCTGAAGCTCGCGTCCCGGCTGCATGTGACCGAGCCGGTGACCAGCGCCGCGCTCGTGCTTGTCCTGCTGATGGCCGTCGCGGCGGAACTTTCCGAGATGGCCGGCATCATCGGCTCCTTCGCCGCCGGACTGGCCGTAAGCCGCACGCCTTACGGCGAGGCGGTTCACAAGCGGGTCGAGCCGGTCGCCTACACGCTGTTCGTGCCGGTCTTCTTCGTCAGCATCGGATTGCACGTGACGTTCGAAGGTTTTTCGGGGCAGTGGCTGCCGTTCATCGTGCTGAGCGTGCTCGCCGTCCTGACGAAACTGATCGGCTCCGCCATCGGCGCCCGCCTGACCGGGTTCAACCTCCGGTCGTCCCTGGTGATCGGATCGGGCATGGTGTCGCGGGGCGAAGTGGCGCTCATCCTCGCGTCGCTCGGGCTTTCCAGCGGGTATGTGCCGACGGAGATGTACACGACGCTTATTCTGGTCATCGTCCTGACGACCGTGGCCGCGCCGCCCATGCTGAAATGGACGCTCCGGGAACCGAAGTCCGCGGTGCAGGAACCGGAGCGGGGATAGGCGGAAAGCCGGCCCGCGCGATCGGCGGGCGTACCCGTCCCGAGGGAGGATGGACGATAACATGGAAAAAGGCCGACCGCCTGCATCCGACGCGCGGCGAACCCCTTCGGATGCCGGTCCGTCGTGCAAACGCGAAGCCGCCCTTATCCTGTTGAAGGACGGGGGCCCCAAGCGGGAAGCCGCCCCCGTCCCGTGCGGGAGAGGGCGGCTTCTTCTCTTATGCCGCTCTTGATACAGCTCCGCATTATTCCTGCGCCGCTTCGATGACGGCCCAGAACGCCGGCTTGGCCTGCAGGTTCTTGTCGAACAGGAGCGGCGCGTCCGTCCGGCCCTGGACGGGGAAATCGTGCAGCCACGTATGGCTGTCCGCGATGCCCCAGAAGACGACGGCGCTCAGGATGTCCCGGTTGTCCCGGAACGCTTCGAAAAATTCGCGGTACCGGTCGGCCTGTTTCTGAATCACGGCCCCGGGGATGTCGTCGCCGTAGTCGCGCCGGTCATTCCACGCGTAGATGCTCATGTCCATCTCGGTGACGATGTTGTCGAGGCCGAGTTCGGCGAACTTGCGCATCGATTCGATGACCGAGGAGACGGAGGGCCATTCGACGCTGACGTGCGTCTGGTGGCCGACGCCGTCGATCGGCACGCCGCGGTCGAGGAGCTCCTTCACGAGCTCGTACAGCCGGTCGCGCTTCTTCGGGTCGTCCGTGCTGTAGTCGTTGATGTACAGCTTGATGTCGGGACCGCCCGCTTCGCGCGCGGCGCGGAACGCCGTCTCGATGTAGTCGATCCCCGCGATCTGGTACCACTCGCTGTTGCGCAGGCCGTCCGGGTCGTTCGGCTCGACCACCTCGTTCACGACGTCCCACGATTTGATCACGTCCTTGTAGCGGTTCACGATGACGCGGATATGGTTCTCCAGCCGCTCGAGCAGGAGCTTCTTGTTTTCTTCCCGCTTCGCCGGGTCGGTCTCTTCCGTCATCCGCTTGCCTTCCTTGTCGAAGAAGAACCAGGCGGGCGTCTGCTGGTGCCAGACGAGCGTGTGGAACCGGAGCTCCATGCCGTTCGCCTTCGCAAATTCGACGATCTTGTCGGCCTGCTCGAAGCGGAACTGGCCCTCCTTCGGCTGCAGATACATCGGCTTCATGGCGTTTTCCGCCACGAGCATGTTCACGTGCTTCTTGAAAAGCTCGGCCATCGGGCCTTCCGTCTGCTCGGGCGTGATCGCCGCGCCGATCGGGAAGTAGCCGGCGTACGCTTCGGCGAGCGACGGAATGTCGGTCTGGACGGCCGGTTCCGCTGGATTCTCCTCCGGCGCGGCCACCCCTTCCCCCGCCGCGTCCGCGGGCGCCGCTCCGTCTCCCGCGCCGTTCTCCGCACCGCTCTGCGCGCCGTCGCCCTGCGTGCCGTCGTCGGACGGCGCCGTCTCGCCGACGGCCGGTTCGCCGGCCGGCGCATCCTGCTCTCCGCCGCCGTTCGACGCGCAGCCGATCGGGAGCGCAAACAGCAGGACGGCCGTCAGCGCCGCCGCGAGAAGCCGCATCATTCGGGATTTGCCGTCTTTCGTCATCGAAACCACCCCCCGGATGTTGCTCAGGAAATGTTCGTCCCTAGAAATGTACAATTTTTCAAAGGGGATGTAAATCGGGGTCTTAAATTTTTACTATCAAAACTATAATTTTTCAAGTTCAAACGGCCGGAGCGATTCTGTAAACTGAGATCAGAACGAAAAAATAAATATCCGAAGAGTCCGCACCCGCGGAATGTAAGCGATTTCAAACTTGAGGCCGGAGTCATGTCCCATCCGTGCGATGCGATTCGAAGATATAGGTGTAGGGTGGCGCATCGGTTCGAAGGAGGGAACATACATGCACAAAGTGCTGTTGGTCGACGACGAAGTCTTCGCGCGCACGGGATTGCGCGGCCTGATCCCGTGGAACCGGCTCGGATTCGAAATCGTGGCGGAGGCGGCGAACGGCGAAGAGGCGCTTCATCTCATCCGGGAGGAGCAGCCCGATCTCGTCGTGACCGACATCCGCATGCCGGTGCTGGACGGACTCGAGCTGATTCGGACGGTGAAGGAGCAGGATATCGCGAGTCCCCGTTTCATCATCATCAGCGGTTACAACGATTTCAAATACGCCCAGCAGGCCGTCAAATTCGGCGTGGAGGATTTCATCCTGAAGCCGATCGACGAGGCGGAGCTGTCCGACACGCTGCGGCGCGTGGCGGATTCGCTCAGGCGGCAGCGGCTGCTGGAGGCCGGGCAGCCGGCGCTCCACCTGTCGCTCCTCGACAGCCTGCTCTCGGGGCGGCTGGACAAGGCGTACATTCCCGGCGCGCTTGCCGCCCTGGGGCTGCCCGCGGAAGGGGAATTCTGCTGCTTCATCGCGGAAGTGAACGACGCCGGTCTCGAACCCGGAGAGGATTCCTCCGCCGGGGATGACTGGAAAGCGCAGCTTGCGCGGACGGCGGGCGCGCTGTCCGATTGCCGGGAGGCGCTGCTTCACGAACTGGGCGAGTGGACCGCCGGCCTGCTGCTGCCGAAGCGCGGAGCGTTCGATTCGTGGGAGGAGGCGGCGGAGACGCTGCTCGGGGCCGTCCGGCCGCGCGCCGGCGTCCTGCGCCTCTATATGGGCGACCCGGCCGGTTCGCCGGAGCGGATCCACCATTCGTACCGCACGGCGCGGCACGCGATGGAATTCAAGTACGCGCTCGACGGGAAGGCCGTCGTATCCGGGAAAGATCTGGAAGGCCGGACGCTCGTCCGGACGGATCTTCCCTCCGCGCTGTTCGACCGGTTGCTCCACGCGATGGAGGAGATGGACCAGGCCTCGGCGGAAGCGGCGCTGGACGAGATGTTCGCGGCCTTCCGGTCGTCGCGTTTCGCGCCGGATGCGATCGCGGCGTCGATCGACCGGCTGATCCGCGCCGTCAACGGTACGGTGCGGGCGATGGACGGCGACGAACATAAGCTGGCTTCGTGCGCGGCGCTGGCCGAATGGCGGGAAAAGCCGATGACGCTGGGCGGGCTCCGGAAGCTGGCGTCGGCGTTCGTCGCGGAAGCGTCGGAATACATGGCGGAGCTGCGCAAGGACCGGGCGAAGGGCCCGATCCATCAGATCCGGCAGTACATCGAGCGCCATTTCCGCGAGAACATCAATCTGAAGGTCATCGCGCAACAATATTACATGAATCCGGTCTATCTGGGGCAATTGTTCAAGAAGACGTACGGCGTCTATTTCAACGATTTCCTCCTGGATCTGCGCATCCGGGAGGCGAAACGGCTGCTCCGGCAGACGGACATGCGCATTTACGAGATCGCGGCGGAGGTGGGCTTCAGCAACCCCGAATATTTCGCGGCGCAGTTCGAGAAGGTCGTGCACATGACGCCGAAGGAATACCGCAGCGCGCTGGCGTCCAAAGCATGACGGTCGGCGCCCGGCCCGACGGGCGTCCGGATGCGCAACCCCGTCTTTCCGCCGTTTCGGCCGGACTTGACCCATGGTCCGGCTTTTCGTTTTGCGCGTTCCTGAAAGCCGGAGCCGATTTTTGAAACCCGTCGTCCGCCTTTCGCAAATGATTGCCAATAGTTGAAATTTACAGCTTTCCCCGCCGCAGCGTATGCTGGAACCCGGAGGCGAAACCATGCACCGCTGGCGAGCGGGGTTTTCGTTTTTTTTGCCGTATGAAACGTTGAAATACCTGTCACACCACAAGGAAAGGAATGTCATCGTGCCATGAATCTGGCGACGGAACGCGAACGCTTCGAGGCGTCGAAACGGATTTACGAAAGCGCCAAACTGAAATTTGCGGGCGTGGACGGCTACGACGTCTACAACCCGTCCATTCCGTTTCGCTGGCAAGGCAAAACGTACATGTTCGGACGGGGCGAAAGGCGCGGGGAATGGGCCCGCTCCTGGGTGCGGCTGTTTGAACGTTCGGGCGGGGACGAGTGGACGCTGGTGCCGGATTCGATGATTTACCAACTGGAGGACCCGTATGTCAGCTTTATCGGGGACACCCTGGTGTTCGGCGGCACCCACGTCCGGTACGAAAGCGGCAAGCTCAAATCCTTTTGCGCTTACTTTTACCGGGGGACCGATCTGAACGACATGTATTATTTCACGACCCCTGCGCGGGGCGCAGGAAGGCCGTTTTTTGTCTCGAGAAAAGCCAAAATATGCAAATTCCGTCCTGTCCAACGTCGCAAGGGAGCCCGCCCGGACCGTCCGCGAAAGTCATGACCGGATTTTGAAAGGCGGATAACGCCGCCGTGAAAGCGAAAACGGAATCTTGATATTGCACCGTTCCCCCGAACGGCTTAATCTGTGACCAGATTTCCATCCGCCCGGGAGCGCCGAGGGCGTGAACCGGGCGAAGCCGCGAGACGGAGGGCCAACAGGGTGAAGAACAAAGGGTTGTTGCACGAACTGTCGCGGAACCGGTTCTCCTATCTGCTGATTTTGCCCGCCATGGCGTACGTGTTCATTTTTTCCTATGCCACTTACCCGTATTTGCTGATCGCTTTCCAGCGGTTTCAATACTCCGGCGGGCTGTTCGGCAGCGAATGGATCGGCCTGAAAAATTTCGAGTTCTTTTTCCGCAGCAGCGATGCGGCGCGCATTCTGTGGAACACGGTGTACCTCAACCTGCTGTTTATCGGATTCGGCACCGTGGCCGCCGTAACGTTGGCCGTGTTATTCAACGAAGTGCGCAGCAGGCTGTTCCGGAAACTGGCCCAAACGACGATGATCTTCCCGCATTTTTTGTCGTGGATCATTGTCAGCTACATGATGTACGGGCTGTTCGCCACGGATTACGGCGTGATCAACCGGTTGCTCGTGCATGCGGGCCTGGATCCGGTCAACTGGTATACGAAGGCGGAGGCGTGGCCGTGGATTCTGGTCGCCATGAAAGTGTGGAAAGAGGCCGGAATGAACTCGATCATTTATCTGGCCGCCATCACCGGCATCGACCATTCCCTGTACGAATCGGCCGCCATTGACGGCGCGAACCGGTGGCGGAAAATCTTCCACATCACCCTGCCGTTGCTCGCGCCGACCATCGCCATCCTGACGCTCCTCAACCTTGGCAAGATTTTCTACGGGGATTTCGGCATGATCTACGCCATTATCGGCGACAACGGCGTGCTCTATCCGACGACGGACGTCATCGATACCTATGTGTTCCGGGCGTTGCGCCAGATCGGCGATCCGTCGAATGCGGCCGCGGTGGGACTGTTCCAGTCGGTCGTCGGCTTTGTGCTCGTGTTCCTGGCCAACTGGGTGACGCGCAAGTTTTTCCGGGAGGGGGCGCTTTACTGACATGCATACCGTGCGCAAGGTCGATCTGCCGGCTGTCTTCTTCTACATCGGCCTGGGCTTGTTTTCGGCGCTTTGTCTGCTTCCGCTGGTGCTGGCGTTCATGGTTTCGATCACGGACGAGAGCCTGCTGATCCGGAACGGGTACAGCCTGTTTCCCGAGCAATTTTCGATGGAAGCCTATCGCACGCTGTTCCGCAGCCTGGACGTCATCGGACGGAGTTACGCGGTCAGCATCACCGTCACCGCCGTCGGAACGCTGGCGGCCGTGATCATCACGACGATGGCCGCGTACACGCTGTCCAATCCGAACGTAAAGTACCGCGGCGCGCTCAATCTGTATTTTTTCATCACGATGCTGTTCAGCGGCGGACTTGTGCCGTGGTACCTCATTTGCAAACAGCTCGGACTTACGGACAATCTGCTGGCGCTCATCGTTCCCAGCCTGATGTTCAACGCCTTCAACATGTTTCTGGTGCGCAATTTCATGGAATCGCTTCCCGGCGCCCTGCGGGAGTCGGCCTACATCGACGGCGCCAACGACCTGATCATCGCCTTCCGGATTTATGTACCGTTGTGCGTGCCCGTCCTGGCCACGATCACGCTGTTCTATGCGCTCGCGTACTGGAACGACTGGTTCAACGCCATCATGCTGGTGGACAACCAGAAGCTGTATCCGCTGCAGTACGTCCTGTTCAAAATCCGTTCCAACATCGAAATGTTGAGCATGATTCCGACCGGCGCGACCACCCGGTACACGCCGCCCGCGGAATCCGCCAAGATGGCGACCGTCATCGTGACGATCGGGCCGATCGTGTTCCTGTATCCGTATCTGCAGCGCTATTTCATCCACGGATTGGTCATCGGTTCCGTCAAAGGCTGAGCCGAGCGTTTGTGGCTCCTTCGGGAGTTGCCATATTTTAGCCCGACATGATCAAACCAACATGATCAAAGGAGAGGGTCACATTGAAGCGGTCGGCGACCGCGGCATCGAATTGATCAAGGATTCCGACAACAGCACCCCGCTGTACGTGCAGGATGACTGGATGATCGGCAACCTGAACTACATCCGCTACAGTCCGGACCTGCTCAGCGCACAAAAGGCGCTGTATGTCTCCAATCCCGATGCCGAAACGTTCTACGCCGCGGACTTCTTCTTCGATCCGAGCGAAGTGAAGGCCGAAATGTCGAACGTTCAGGCGGTGTACACGTCCGATATCATGCCGATCTACGACGGCGTGGTCGACTACGAGGCCAAAATCGACGCGGCGCTCCAGAAATTGAAGGCCGCAGGCATCGACAAGGTGATCGCGGAGTATCAACGACAACTGGATGCCTACAAAGCGTCCAAAGGATACTGATCGTGCGTGTGCCCTCGTCGTCGGTGCCGTAACGGGGATACCACGTTACAGGGGCGCGCTCGGACCCGCCGTCGGATACCACGTTACAGGGGCGCGCTCGGACCCGCCGTCGGGTACCACGTTACAGGGTTGCGCGTGAACCCGCCGTCGGTGCCGTCACGAGGGGACCATGTTACAGAGGCGCTTGTTCAGACGACAACCTGCCGGATCTCGCGCATCCGCGCCGGCATCCATAAGCTGACGAATTCGCCCGGGCATCGGCCCGGGCGAAAAACATGTTGGAAAATTTCAAATGTTTTTTGTTCTTCTATGGAGATTTTCCATGTTTTATATCTATAATAGTAAGCAATGCGGAACCCTTCGGTGTTCTGTTTTCACGATTTTGCGATTTGGATTTTTTAAGGTAACCAGCCCTTCGCGGCGATGGCGGACGGCGGGTAACCCTTGATCGCCTTGAACACGTTGCTGAAGTAGGCCGCGTCCTTGAATCCGCAGCGCTCCGCCACCTCGCCGACGGTGAAGCCGCCGGCGGCGAGCATCGCTTCGGCGTTGTTCACGCGGATCTGGTTCAGGAACGCGCGATAGGAGACGCCGGTCTGCTGCTTGAACAGCCGGCCGAGATAGACCGGGTGCAGGCCCGCAAGCTCCGCCAGGCGGCCGATGTCGATGTCCTCCGCGTAATTCTCGGCCAGATACGCCTTCATCCGCTCGATGCGCGGATCGGGGGCCACATCTTCCGTCCGGTGCAGCGCCGCGACGAGCAGCCGGTGGAGGATCAGCAGGAACTGGCCGCGCGCCTGCATTTTGTAGCCGGGCGGTTTGCTCATCCAGATCTGGTTGAACGTCTTGATCATGTCCAGCAACGGTCCCGACAGCCGGAACTTCGTGACGGTCGCGAGCGGCAGCCGGGTGTCGTTGTTCGGGGGCAGCCACAGGAAATTGAACGCGTACGAGTGCATCGGCGAGTCCGCGTATGTATGCGCTTCACGGACCGATCCCGGCGGAATGTAGATCAGATTTCCGGCTTCCGCGGTGTGTTTCACGCCGTTGACATAGTAGTCGGCCTTGCCGCCGACGACGAACGTCAGGTCGTGGAAATCGATCCGCCCCCGGATGATTTTCCAGTCGGGGTAACAGCGCCGGTCGACGAAGAGCACGACTTCGGGCACCAGATGTTCGTATTCGAACACGGCCATGGGCTCGCAGCCTCCTTCCTTCGGCTTGACACACGCGTTCATGTGCGGAATCCGAATCGAAGCAACGGTTTCTGCAATTATCCTATCATGGTCACCACCGAGCGTACATAAGGAGGATTATTGCAATGTCCGTCGCGAACGCCATTTCCGATGCCGGTTATGAAGCCTGGCTCCGGTACGACCGGCTGCCGGAGCGCCTGGCCGGGGCGCTGGCCGGCTGGTGCCGCCGGATCGTGATGCCCGACCGGGATGTCCTGTTCGGGACCGTCCGGCGGGAGCTCGAGGCGGCGCTGGCGTCGCTGACCGGCGACGAGCCGGAGATCCTGGACGCGCCCCGCGCGATTGCGGACGCAGCGGACATTTCCGGCGAAGGCCGGGCGCTCGTCGCCGCGACGGCGGAGCAGGCCGCCGCGCTCGGGCTGCTGGACGAAGCGGCGGTCCGGGCCTTGCATGAGGAAGGGTTCGTCATCCGCACCGTCCGCCGGGACGGGTTCGAAGCGGTGCTGATCGCGGGCGGATCGGCCCGCGGGCTGCTGTACGGCGCGTTCCATTTCCTGCGCCTCGCGGCGATCGGCAGCCTGGACGAGGCGGCGCTCGCGGGCCTGGACATCGCCGAGCGGCCGCGCAATCCGCTCCGGATGATCAACCATTGGGACAACATGGATGGGAGCATCGAGCGGGGGTACGCGGGAAAATCGATCTTTTACCGGAACGGGCGGTTTGTGTCGGACAAGACGCGCATCCGCGACTACGCCAGACTGCTCGCCTCGATCGGCATCAACGCGCTGACGATCAACAACGTCAACGTGCACGAGACGGAGACGAAGCTGATCACGGACGAATGGCTGCCCGAAGTGGCGGAGGTGGCCGGCATCTTCCGCGAATACGGCATCCGGCTCATGCTCAGCATCAACTTCGCCGCGCCGATCGAGACCGGCGGCCTCGACACGGCGGATCCGCTCGACCCCGGAGTGCGGGCGTGGTGGCGCGAACGCGCGGCCGGCATCTACCGCCGGATTCCGGATTTCGGCGGCTTCCTCGTCAAGGCGGATTCCGAATTCCGACCCGGGCCGTTCACTTACGGACGGGACCACGCGGAAGGCGCGAACATGCTGGCCGAGGCGCTGGAGCCGTTCGGCGGCGTCGTGATCTGGCGCTGTTTCGTCTACAACTGCGAACAGGACTGGCGCGACCGCAAGACGGACCGGGCGAAGGCGGCCTACGACTATTTCGTGCCCCTCGACGGCCGCTTCCGGGACAACGTGTTGCTGCAGATCAAGAACGGGCCGATGGACTTCCAGGTGCGCGAGCCCGTCTCGCCGCTGTTCGGCGGCATGTCGAAGACGAACCAGATGCTCGAGCTGCAGATCACGCAGGAGTACACGGGGCAGCAGCGCCATCTCTGCTACCTCGTGCCGCAGTGGAAGGAAGTGCTCGAGTTCGACACGCATGCCTGCGGCGAGGGCACGACCGTGGCGCGCATCGTCGACGGGAGCGCGTTCGGCCGCCCGCTCGGCGGCATCGCCGGCGTCTCGAACATCGGCGACGATCCGAACTGGACCGGCCATCTGCTGGCGCAGGCGAACCTGTACGGGTTCGGACGGCTGGCGTGGAATCCGGAGCTGACCGCCGAGGCCGTCACCGACGAATGGGTGCGGCTCACGTTCGGCGGCGACCCGGTGACGGTGAGCACGATCTCGGGCATGCTGCTGGAGTCCTGGCGCATTTACGAGAACTACACGGCTCCGCTCGGCGTCGGCTGGATGGTCAACCCCGGCAGCCATTACGGGCCGAACGTCGACGGGTACGAATATTCGAAATGGGGGACCTACCATTTCGCGGACTTCCGCGGCGTCGGCGTCGACCGGACGGTGAAGACGGGGACCGGCTTCACGGCCCAGTACCACAAGCCGCACTGCGACATTTACGAGTCGCTCGAGCTCTGCCCGGACGAACTGCTGCTGTTCTTCCACCACGTGCCGTACACGCACCGGCTCCGTTCCGGCAAGACGGTCATCCAGCACATCTACGACACGCATTTCGAGGGAGCGGAGCAGGCCCGCGGGCTCGTGGAGCGCTGGAAGAGCCTGAGGGACCGGATCGATCCCGGCCGGTACAGGCAGGTGCTCGCGCGGCTCGAGGAGCAGGCGGCGCACGCGGTGGAGTGGCGCGATGTGATCAACGCCTATTTCTGGCGGAAGTCGGGCATTCCGGACGAACGGGGCCGCAAGCTTTATTGACCGCGCGGCCGACTGCGCCCTCCGGCTCCCGGATGCCCGGATGTCGACCATATTTCCCGGGCAATGCCGGAAAAGGTTGAAGGCAGGTTTGACGGCTTGCTTGCTTTTTCACGAATCGAATCCTGAAGAAGCGGGGAGGATCGAACATGGCCGAACTCAAGCTGTGGGAAGTATTCAGGAACGATTTCGACATCGGCGCGGCGGTGAACATCCGGACGGTGGACAGCGCGGCGGAATTAATCAAGGCGCATTACAGCAGCATGACGGCGGAGAACGAGATGAAGCCGGTCAACACGCAGCCCGCCGAAGGCGTCTTCACGTTCGAGCAGGCGGACAAGATTGCCGATTTTGCCGCCAGGCACGGCAAGAAGCTGCGCGGACACACGCTCGTCTGGCACAATCAGACGCCGGACTGGTTCTTCGAGGCGCCCGGCGGCGGCCCGGCCGACAAGGAGACGCTTCTCCGGCGGATGCGCGACCATATCCGCGCCGTGGCGGGCCGGTACAAGGGACGCACCTATTGCTGGGATGTCGTGAACGAGGCGGTCGCCGACGAGGGCGAACAGTGGCTGCGGCCGTCGAAATGGCACGAACTGGCCGGTCCGGAGTTCATCGTCCGCGCGTTCGAGTACGCGCACGAGGCCGATCCGGACGCGCTGCTGTTCTACAACGATTACAACGAATGCAATCCGGCGAAGCGCGACAAGATCATCCGCCTCGTGAAATGGCTGAAGGAGCAGGGAGCGCCGATTCACGGCATCGGCATGCAGGGACACTACAATCTGGAGTCGCCGTCCATCGCCGAGGTGCGCGAAGCCATCGAGCGGTACGCCGAGCTCGGCCTCGTCATTCACGTGACCGAGCTGGACATGTCCGTCTACGCCTGGGACGA
>Ga0207872_100629_pt1 | contig 17297 bp, 18 predicted proteins | sample Passage260B_FD_187372 | JGI IMG/M metagenome (GOLD analysis project Ga0207872, IMG submission 187372) | Cellulose adapted compost microbial communities from Newby Island Compost Facility, Milpitas, CA, USA - Passage2 60B (SPAdes) (version 2) ...
GGCGGACATGACCATCGACGAACTTTATGAACTGCAATTTTTTAGCGACACCGTCACAATCCCCGACGAAGTGTACACGACGCTCGCCAATATCCGCCGCGAACTCATGGATGAGGGAATACGGCCTTCCGACCGGCGCTTCAAGCAATCGCTTTCCGTGATCTGTGCCAAGGCGGTACTCGAAGGAAGAGGACAGGCGGTCGTCGAGGACATTTTGATTCTCAAAAACAGCCTGTGGGAGCGGCCGGAACAGCGGGACAAGGTTGCCATGATTGTGAAAAAACACGCCCAAGATCCGGTGAAGACAAAGCTGGACGAGGTCGGGGACGAAATGAAAAGTATTTTGGAGTCGATCGCCAAAAACAACACGCCCGAACAGGCCGTTGAAGCGGCGAAGAAACTCAAGACTCTGGCGTCCGACCTGCAAACCTTGAGGCGGAAATACCCGGATCGGAACGAAATCGAAAACATGGTTCAGGCGATTCAACAGTCGCTTGAAAAAGTCGCTTCCGAGGTCCTGGGGGTGTGATCCTTGCGCGAAACGGTACTGAACACGGACGCATTTGATCGCAGGCGTTTCGGGCAACTATTCGAAATGTCCGAGAAAATGCGGCAGTTGGAAAGGAAGGGAAAGCGGTCTTTCCCTTCCTTCCGACCTTTAATGGGCGATATGTGGGCCGGACTGTTCAAGATGAAACCCGAATTGCTTACGGAAGTCGATCCAACGTTAGAAATGAACCGGCAGCTCATGGAGCGTGTGATGAGCGAAAATGGCTTTCAGGAGTTTCGGGAGTTCACTCGACTGGATGATCTGGCATCTGCACTGGGTACAGTGAAGTACAGTGAAACGGTACTGGAGTGGATCGAAGAGCAGGCAAGGCAGAATCAAGCCCTTCAACAGGCCCTTCAGCAGGTAAAAAGCAGCGACACTGGTGCGATGCAGCAGGCGGCAAAGGCATTGGCAGAGGCATTGGAACAAAATGGCCAAGCGCTCGCTAGGTCGCTCCAAAACGCAGCGAAAGAAGCGATCCAAACAAAAGAGAATTTGAAATCGCTCTTGGGCGGCATTGAAGCTGGAAGTGGTGACGCAGAGTTGAAGAAAGTGCCGCTTCGGGACCAATTGGCACTGGCCGAAAAGTTGTCTCACGATCCCAAATTCAAAGAAATCGCCCAATGGGCCGGCCGATTGAAGCTGATCGCCCGCAAGAAGCAGCGTTCCAAACATCGGGAATCCATCGACCGCAGCGGGATCACCATGGGCAACCAAGTGGAAAAACTGCTTCCATCGGAACTTGCTGCCTTCTCCAGCCTCATCACGAAACGCGATTTCCTACGACGTTACGCTGAAGGCCAGACGCTTCAGTTTGACACGCATGGAAAAGAACAGCTTGGGAAAGGGCCGATCATTCTCTGTCTGGATCAATCCGGAAGTATGAGTGATCAGGACACGATCTCCAAGGGCTTTGCACTTGCGCTCATGAGCATTGCGCGGAAACAGCGCAGGGACTTTGCTTTGATTCTGTTCAGCAGTTCTGCAAAAGAACCATTGATATACGAAAGGGGTAAAATTACCGTTCGAGATATGGTTCAATTGGCAAGCATTTTTTTGGACGGTGGAACGGACTTTGAAAGTCCTCTCAAAAAAGCCGCGAAGGTTATCGAAAAAAGCCGGTTAATCAAAGCGGATATAATCTTTCTGACCGATGGGGAGGCAAATGTGTCCGATGAGTTCCGTGAAAAATGGAACGAACTAAATTTGAAAAAAGGATTTCGAGTTCTGACACTTTTGCTTGGAACGGCAAAAGATTATACGGTTAAAAAATTTTCAGATCGCGTCGTGAAAGCAAAAAATCTTCTGGATGATGCGGCATATCAAGCGTTTGAAATCTGAAATAGGGCTGCTTAACGCAGTCCTTTTTTATTATTTCGGAAGAGATCGGAAGAGAGGGGATACATCATTGATCGGGATTGTTCTTACAATTGTGTTCGTAGTTCTGATTGCACCTGTGTTGATCGCGCTTCTGGTTGCACTTTACGCCAAGATTACTGGCGGTTATTTGAATCGATACTACATTTTCAGCCGAAAGCGGTCGGGTGAGTATGAGCTGCACTGCCATCCGGCGTTCGGATTTTACTATGCAACCCCGGCAAAATTTTTCGCCATGCGGGAGGACGCGATTCGCAGGTTCAGACAGCGATATCCAGACGCAACGCTGTTCGCGGTCACATCGACCCTACAACGGTTCTATGCCCGGAACGGATACATCGGAGAGGCGGTGCATCGGAAAGGCATAAGACGCTTGGTCGGTCGCATTTCGGACTACATTCTGATTCTCTGCAATCTGGCCAATTACAGAAAACGCAACAACAAAGAGTGGCAGTTCGCGCACCTGATCCGACGGGTGAATCGCTCAATTCCACGTCGATATGTTGTGTTTGAAAACGCGAATATTTGTTTGTATAATAAAACAGGAACATTAGTTCGGAGGTCAAAGTCTGAAATCCTTAGCTGATGCGCGTAACAAAGGAAATGAGCATGCCAAATAAGCCGCACAAAGACGACCGAATGGAAAATACTGTATTTTGTTTAGGGTGAAGGTGATTTAGGTTGCAGCCGCCATAATCCGATATCCTTGCGCTTTCGCCAAGGCAATCGCTTGTTCTACGGTGATTTCACGGTTTGCCGGACGAACATCGGATTTCTTGTACAAATCAGGGTTATAGGGTTCCTTGTTCTTCAAGATGTGATAGATGGCCGTTAACAGCATTCGCGCAATGGCAATAATGGCGCGTTTGTGGCCTCTGCGCTTCTTCAGTTGCAAGTAGCGGTTTCGGATTTCGGGATGCTTTTCGCTTTTGACTACAGCGGTAGCACACTGTACCAAAAGAGGCTTGATGTATACGCCTGCTCTCGAAATCCTGACTGACTTTTTCTTGCCGGCACTCTCGTTATTCGTGGGTGCAAGTCCTGCCCAGGAGCATAGATGCTTGGCTGTCGGGAACACGTCCATATTCACACCGATTTCCGCAATCACGCCAATGGCGGAAAAGATGTTTTTGAAGGACGGAACAGTCAAGATCAGGTTGACTTCTTCTGAGTAGGACTCGGCAAGAGAAAGGATAATAGATTCCAGTTCCGCTTTGCGGGATTCGAGATCTTCGTAGTGCTGCTTGATGACCTTGATTTTTCCGGCTTGTTCAGGGGTAATGAGTTCGTCAACCGCGAGTTCCAGTTCGGGAAGTTTCTTCTTCAGGGTGTAACCGCTAAAATAGAATTAACAAAAAACGCGAAATAATCTTAAACACAAATTCCCTGATTTTCCCTCACCCGATATAATCAAGCTGGAAATTTGCAGCCTAGGGTGAGGAGAATGAAATCAGCCGACAGGTGGCCTATGTACATCGAAATCTACCAATTAAAACAGCTGGGACTCAACGTTTCACAGATTGCCCGCAAGCTAAGCATCTCGCGAAACACCGTGTATAAATACCTGGATTTGTCGCCGGATCAGATGCAGGCGTTCGTCGAAGCGGTAAAGACCAGACGCAAGAAACTGGATTCGGTTCAGTCCCAGGTTCTTGAATGGTTAAGCGAATATCCGAACCTGTCGGCCGCCCAGATTCATGACTGGCTGAAGGAACGGCGCCTGGATACCGGCGTCTGCGAGAGCACCGTGCGCAACTTCGTCCGCAACTTGCGTGAGCGCCATGGCATCCCGAAACAAAAGTAAGCGTCAAATAGCCCCCACCTGTCAATCAGATGAGGGCTTTGATAAACTGGTTTAAGGTTGAGACGCCCGGCAAGTCAGCGGCAACGAGGACGACCAGGGCAAGAGCCGGTCCAGCGCCTCCGGATCTTTCGGATCCGGAAGCTGTGGAAGCTGCTCAAACAGAACCTTCAAGTATTGGAACGGATTCAGCCCGTTCTCTTTCGCCATTTCGATCACGCTGTAGATCGTCGCGCTGGCCTTTGCCCCGCGGGGCGTGTTGGCGAACAGCCAGTTCTTGCGTCCTATCACGAACGGCTTGATCGACCGCTCGCTGCGGTTGTTGTCGAGCTCCAGACGTCCGTCTTTCAGGAAAGCCGTCAGTTTGTCCCACTGGTTCAGGCTGTACGCGATCGCCTGTCCCAGCAGACTTTTTGGCAGCGTACGGGACCGCTGCTTTTGAAGCCATGCCCAATAAGCCTCCAGAATGGGCTTGCTTCGCTCCATTCGGACGGCATGGCGTTCTTCCGGCGACGCGTCCCTAAGCTCCCGCTCAATCGCAAACAGCTCATTGCAGAACGCAAGTCCCTGTTGGGCTGCCGTTTCGGTTTTCGATTGTCCGGCGGGCAATGCCTTCAGCGCCTCGTCGAACTTGCGGCGCGCATGGGCCCAGCATCCGACGAGCGTGACGCCTTGCACCTTGTGGTAGCCGGAATACCCGTCGACGTGCAGGTAGCCCTTGAATCCCGAAAGAAACTCTCGCGGATGCGCCCCGTTTCGCGTCGGCTTGTAGTCGTACATGTCACAGCCGGGTTATAATTGACCCACCGGCGCCGGAATGAAAATGACCCGCTCGCCGTCTTGGATGTTCTTTCAAGACGGCGGCTTTTTTTGCAAGAACGAACGATGTCTTCGTCCATCCCGCCCGGCTCCACGTCCCCGTCCCCACCGGCGGATGGCGCAGCCGGGCTTGGTAGAGCTGCGGCGCGAACTTCAAGAAGGGAATAAAATTCACCATAATAATAAAAAAAAGATATTATTCGTTCCTTTTATATGTTATAATCAAAACAAAAAATCCAACGCGAACTTGTCGAAATTGAGGTGAACGATCGCGTGACCCCAAATCCGATGCGAAAAGTGCTGTCTTTCATTCAAGAAGCGGATGTTGAAAAGTGCGATCCTCAGACCAGGGAGAGGCTGACGGAAGCCGTTGCCGATGTTTTCGCGTGTACGATCGCGGGAACGCAGGCGCCGGTGGCAAGCATCGTCGAAAAATTTGCCGCCCGCGAGTTTCGGGAAGGTCCCTGCACGGTCTTTCTGTCCCCACGGAAAACGACGCCGACGGGTTCCACGCTGATCAACGCCACGATGGCCAACGCCCTGGATATGGACGACGGGCACCGGCTGACCAAAGGCCATCCAGGCGCCGTCGTATTTCCCGCCGTGTTGGCCGCGGCCGAGAGCGAAGGCGCAAGCGGGAAAGAGTTTATGGATGCGATGCTCGCGGGGTACGAGGTGGCCATCCGCGCCGGGATCCTGGCCCACCGCCTGCGGCCGGAATACCATTGCACGGGTTCCTGGGGCGCGATTGGAGCGGCCGCGGGAGCCGGGAAGCTGCTGAAGCTTTCCGACGACAAGATGGAACATGCCCTCGGGATTGCCGAATACCATTCCACCTATTCGCCCATGATGCGGTGCATCGAAGTTCCCGCCATGCTAAAAGACGGCATCAGCTGGGGAAGCATGGTGGGGATCAGTTCGGCTTATTTGGCGGCGGAAGGATTTACGGGAATCCCCTCGCTGTTTGCGTTCCAAGAGGCGGAGGAACTTACGGCGGACCTGGGGCAACGTTACCGGGTAAACGAACTGTACTACAAACCGTATGCCTGCTGCCGGTGGGCGCAGCCCGCGATCGAAGCGATGAAGGAAATCGAACGTTCGCGCCGGGTTAAACCGGAAAAGATCGAATCCATCACCATCTACACGTTCGAAGAATCGTCCCAGCTGATGAAGCGTTACCCGGAAAACACCGAAGAAGCGCAGTACAATTTGTTTTTCCCGCTGGCCTGCCATTTGACGTTCGGAGAGGTCGGTCCGAAGGAGGTGCTTTTCGAGCTGAACCATCCCACCGTCCGATCTCTCATGGACCGAATGGACGTGCGCGTCGATCCGGAAATCGACGCCCAATTTCCGGAAAAGGCTTTGAGCCGTCTGGAAGTTCGCCTGGTCGGCGGGGAAGTGCTGCGTTCCGGCACGCATCAGGCGCGCGGAGATTTTGACTATCCTTTGTCGCCGGAAGAAAAGAAGACGAAGTTTTTCCGGTTGACGGAGCCGGTCATCGGCGAGGCGCGGAGCAGGCAATTGTACGACCTCCTTCAGCACATCACGGAGGTAAAAGCGATCCGCGACGTCACCGCTTTGTTGCAAACGCAGTCGCAAGGGTCGGAACAGTCCATCCAATAACATGCATGAAGAGGCGCGGGGTAGAAAAACATGATGGAGAAAGACGTAAGTTTTTACAGCGACGGATACAAGTTGGACGCCACGTTGTATTATCCCGATGACTTTCAACCCGATAAAACGTATCCTGCCATTATTCCCAATTCGGGTTACAATGGGTTTAAGCAATTTTACCCGAAGCTGTTTGCGGAACAGTTCACGAAACACGGGTTCATCTGTCTCGGCTTTGATTATCGGGGATTTGGGAAAAGCGAAGGCCAAAAAGGCAGGGTGATTCTCGACGAACAGGTGGAAGACATTCGCAACGCCATCTCGTTTTTGAGCGTGCAAGAGGGGGTGGACCCCGACAAACTGGCGATTCTCGGATGGGGAATGGGGGCCTCAAATGTGGTCCGGGTGGCCGCGGCGGACCGGCGGGTCAAGGCGGTGGCCGCTTTGAACGGCTTTTACAACGGAGAGCGGTGGCTGAGCACGGTCCACGATTATGTCGCTTGGCGAAACATCCTGGACGCCATCGAGGAGGATCGCCGTCATCGCGTCTCGACGGGGAAATCAAAGGAAATCGGGGCTTTTGACCATTATCCGCTGGATCCGACGACAGAGCATCACGTCAACGTGGAGCTCGTGCACATCGAAGGGTTCGGCCATCCGGTAAACGTTCAATTTACGGAGTCCGTCAAAGAGATGAACGCGGAAGCCGTCGTGAAAAACATCGCGCCCCGCCCGATTTTGATCGCCCACGGGAAACGCAATTTGCTGCACCCGATCGAGGAAGCCTTCGCCTTGTATCGAGCGGCCGGCGAACCCAAGGTTTTCCACGAGATTGACGGCGCCCACAACGACTTTATGTATCGCGATCATCCGGAGTTTGCGCGATTGATCGACGCGTTGGTCCGGTTTTTCAAAGCCCATCTTGGTCAAGCGAAGTGACAGCCATGAGCGTTTACCATCCGCTTTTGGAAGGCGCCATCGATTTGCACGTCCACAGCTCCCCGAGCGTCTTTGCGAGGAAGCAAACGGACTGGGAGCTGGTGGAAGAAGTGAAAGCGGCGAAGATGGCGGGCGTCGTCATCAAATCGCACGAAGCTCCGACCACCGACCGGACGGCGCTGATCCGCATGAAGGAGCCGAATCTGCACGTCTACGGCGGTCTGGTTTGCAACCATTTCGTGGGCGGACTCAACCCAAGCGCGGTGGAAGTCGCGATTCAATCCGGGGCGAAAATCATTTGGATGCCCACGATCTCGTCCGCGGAGCACCACAACTATTTCGCCAACCGAAAAACCCGGCTTTTCCAAACCGCGCGGGCCTTGAAAAGGCAGCCGCCGCTCAGCGTCCTCGATGAAAACGGCCGGCTGAAGGAAGAAGTGCACGAGATCCTGGATTTGATCGCGCGGGCGGATATCATCTTGGCCACGGGCCATCTGGCTCCCCAGGAGGTCTTGGTTCTGGTGGAGGCGGCCAGGGAACACCGGGTGCAAAAAATCTTGATTCAGCACACCGACCTGGAGATCGCCAGGATTCCCCTTGAACTGGAGCGGAAGCTGGTTTCCAGGGGGGCCATGGTGGAGAAATGCTTCTTGGCTCTAAGCGATGACTTTAAGGGAAGCGTCACGCCGGAGGAGATGGCCGAATCCATCCGGGTCTTGGAAGCGGAGGCGTGCGTCATGGTGACGGACTACGGCCAGGCGCATCACGAATCCCCCGTGCGGGCGCTGCATCGTTTCGTGGAACTCATGCTGGAGCACGGAATCACGGAGTGCCAAATCCGTCAGATGATCGTCCATAATCCCAAAGGACTGCTGGGGTTGTGATGGAGATGGAAAAGCGGGCCGTTTGGCTGGAAGAACTAAAGCGCATTTTCCCGGGCGAGCGGGTGCTGACCGGCTTGGCGGACCGGCACGCTTACAGTTTTGATGCGTCGTTTGGGGAATATTTGCCGGAGGTCGTCGTTCAGCCGCACAACAAGGAACAGATTCAAAGCTTGATCCGGCTGGCGAACCGGCACCGCGTCCCCGTCTATCCGAGGGGTTCCGCCAGCTCGTTGAGCGGCGGGCCCCTCCCCGTATACGGCGGCATCGTGGTGGATATGTCCGCATATCCGAAGCGGCTCACGATTGACCGGGAAAATATGCTGGCGATCGTGACCCCGAGCGTGCTCACGGCCGAAATTCACCGGAAAGCCGAAGAGGTCGGGCTGTTTTACCCGCCGGATCCCAGCAGCTCCAACGTTTCCACCATCGGGGGAAATCTGATGGAGAACTCCAGCGGTCCGAAAGGATTGAAATACGGCACGACCAAAGATTACGTCATCGGGCTGGAAGTGATCACGCCGACGGGAGAAATCATTCGCACGGGCGGGAAAACGGTGAAAAACGTGACGGGCTACGACCTCACCCGTCTGCTGGTTGGTTCGGAGGGGACTCTCGGCATCGTCACGGAAGCGATTTTGCGGCTCATTCCGAAGCCCAAGGCGCGCAAGACCCTCATGGCCGCCTTTCCGCGGTTTGAGGATTCCGGCTACGCCCTGACGCGGATTTTGAGCTCGCAGATTTTGCCGTCCGCGATGGAAGTGATGGACCAATATTGCATTCGCGCGGTGGAGGCATATGAGCCGAGCGGGCTGCCGCTGGACGCGGAAGCGATTTTGATCATCGAAATGGACGGGCATCCCCAGGCCATCGAGGACGAAGCGGTCCAATGCGAAGCCATCTGCCGGGAGCAGGGGGCCACGCTTGTCAAAGTGGCGGCCACCCGGGAAGAACAGGAGCAAATTTGGAAAGCCCGCAAGCTGATTTCCCCCGCCATTGCCCGGCTCGGACCGACCAAAATATCCGAGGACGCCACCGTACCGCGCAGCCAAATTCCGGAGATGATGAAGCGCTTGCGCCAAATCCGCGAAAAATATCGGCTCAACCTCGTGGTGTTCGGTCATGCCGGGGACGGCAACCTGCACCCCAACATTTTGACGGACAGGCGGAACGCGGAAGAAATGGCGCGGGTGGAACTTGCCATCGCGGAAATCTTCACCACGGCCGTCGAACTGGGTGGAACGCTGTCGGGAGAGCACGGCATTGGGCTTTTAAAAAAGCCGTTTATGGAGATGGAGCTGGGTGAGCATGGCGTCGCTATGATGAAAAAAATCAAGCAGGCCTGGGACCCGAACAACATCATGAACCCCGGAAAAATTTTTCCGGAGAAGGTGGTTCTCCGCGATGAAAAACCGGCTGTACGAGAAAGCGTATGAGGCGGCCAACGCCTGCGTCCAATGCGGGTACTGCCTGCCGGCGTGCCCGACGTACGCTTCGATGGGGAAGGAATCCGCCTCGCCGAGGGGAAGGATTCATCTCGTCAAAATGGCGGCTGAAGAAAAAATCGACCTGCTGCGCGACTTAAAAATGCCCCTCGATCTTTGCCTGGGCTGCCGGGCCTGTGAAACGGTTTGCCCGTTGAACGTCAAATACGGCGAAATTTTGGAGGCCGCCCGGGAAGAAATCCATCACCGGCAAACCGCGCATCCGGCGCCCGGCGATCGCTTCATGTGGACGATGCTCAGGCATGTGTTTCCTTATCCGGAACGCTTGCGGTGGCTCGGGAATCTCGCTCGTTTCCTGCAATGGTCGGGGCTCAGGCGAATGCTCAGAGCCTCCGGGTTGATTCGCCTCTTGCCGGAAAAGGCTGCCTGGTTCGAACGGGCGCTGCCCGATATGCCGCCTCTCAGGGAACGTTTGCGTTTCGGCCAAGTGTATCCGGCGAAAGGGAAGCGGAAAGTGCGCGTGGCGTTGTTTACCGGATGCGTCATGGATGCGGTGATGTATAAAATCAATCGCGCCACGGCAAACCTGTTAACGGCGATCGGAGCGGAAGTCGTGGTCCCATCCGGCCAAAACTGCTGCGGCGCGCTGCACCTTCATCAGGGGTTGGCCGAAGAAGCCAAGAAACTGGCGCAAAAAAACATCGAAGCGTTTGAACAGTGTGAAGCGGATTGGATCGTGAACAACGCCGGAGGCTGCGGAGCGGCGCTGAAAGAGTACGACCGGCTGCTTGCCGACGATCCCGAGTGGTCTCCCCGCGCCCGGCGGTTTGCCGAAAAAACGAAAGACATCAGCGAAATTTTGTTGGAATACGGGCCGCTGCCGTACGAAAACGGACCCGAGATGATCGTCACCTATCAGGATTCCTGCCATCTGCGGAACGTTCAGCGCGTCACCCGGGCGCCCAGGGCGCTCATCGAGCAAATTCCCGGGGTGCGTTTGGTGGAGATGGAGGGGGCCGACCGCTGCTGCGGTTCCGGGGGAATTTACAATCTGCTTCATTTTTCGGAATCCATGACGATTTTGGACGAAAAAATGGAGCGGGTTCAAGAAACGGGCGCTCAAGTCGTGGTCTCGGGGAACCCGGGCTGCATCCTGCAAATGCAGATCGGCATCGAACGGGCGGGGGCGTCGCGCCGCATGAGATCCGTGCATTTGGTGGAGTTGCTGGCCGAACGGTGCGGTTTGGGATGATCAAACGGTAACGGCCGCCTAATCCAGATAATTGATCTTGAATTTTCGCAACATGGCGTTCAGTTCCGTCAAGGACGAGATGGATTCCCCGGATGTGCGCTTGCCCAGTTCAATAATGAGGGTTTCCACCGTCGCAATCGCGGGTACGATGGAATATTGCGTGCGGCTCGGTTCCATTTTCAGGATGAGATCCGCGTACCGCGCGATCGGACAAGTCCCGTAGTCGGTCAGAAGCACGATCCGGTTGCCGCGTTCGCGGCAAAACCGGGCGGCTTCGATGGTTTTGGTGGTGTAGGGGTGGAAGGTGATGACGAACAACAGCTCATCGGGTTTGAAGCGAAGAATTCGGTCGAAGAGGACTTCGCTGTCGAAGCTGAGCTGTCTGGCTTTCGGATAGAACTGTTCCAGAACGTAATGGAAATAATCGGCGATCGGCCGGGAGGAACGCAGCCCCAAAATGTTGATGACGCTGGCGTCCAGCATCAGGTCGACCGCCTTTACGATGTTGGCCTGAAGCTCGGGGCTCCACGTTTTGTCCAGGACAAGTTGGATTTCTTTCCACGCTTGGGAAAGCGCATCGCTCGAATCGAAATCTTTCTTTTTGAACGATTCTTCCAGCGTCCACCACACGTTGGGCGGCGATTGAAGGGCCATGTTGTGGATCGCTTTGCGCATGCTGATGTAGCTTGAGAATCCGAGCGTCTGAACGAGCCTCATGACCGTGGTGGTTCCGACGCCCGCTTCCTGGGCCAGGTCTTTCACCGTGAAATACCCGATGGATCGATACGATTCAAGAATAAATTTGCAAAGCTTTTTTTGTTTTTTGGGCAGACGGTCCATGATCGATTGGATTTTGTCGAAAATGTTTTCCGTTTCGAAGTGGCCGTTGGCATGCAATGCAAATCCTCTTCCTTTTTCACGGAGATTCAATTTGGGAACAAGTTTGTTGTTTTTCAACCTAATTATATCAATAAATTATATCATTACCACAAGATGGGCAAGAAAAAAGAATATTTATAACCGTTTTTACGTTAAAAAGTACTAGAAAAATTCTTTTTTCTGTGTTACACTGAAAAAAAACTGGGCCGAAAGGGGGCAATCGGAATCGTTATCGATTACGTACTTGACAACCAGCAGCTGATCCTCTCGCTGATTGCCAACCATATGGTCCTGTTCGTCATCTCCATTCTGCTCGCGACGGGCATCGGCGTGTCGCTGGGGGTCGTAACCGTAAAATTGGGCAGAAAGAACAGCGCTTACATTGACCCGATCGTGAACGTGTTGCAAGCCGCCCCGGAATTGGTTCTGCTTGCGGTTGCCGTTCTTCTGTTCGGGGTCAACGTGCAGGCCGCGATCGCCGCGCTGTTCGTGAAAGGATTGCTGCCCATTTTGCGCAACACGTACAGCGGGATTCGCAACATCGACTACGCGGTCGTCGAAGCGGCCAAAGGAATGGGAATGAGCAGCCTGCAAATTTTGTTCCGGCTGGAAATTCCGATTGCCATGCCCGTGATTTTGAGCGGGATCCGCGTCGCGTCGGTCATGGCGGTCTCGACCTTGACGTTGTCGGCCTATATCGGGGTGAAAAGCCTTGGCGTATTGATTACGCGGGGAATCGCCACCTCGAGTCCCGACGCCCTGATTACGGGTTCGGTGCTTACGGCTCTGCTGGCCATTGTTTTGAATTTTTCCATTTTGTGGCTGGAGCGCGCCCTCATGCGTCATAGGGGAGCTAAGACAAATGAAAAAAATGATTGAATTCGTCAATGTGACGAAACGGTTTTCCCGCAGCAGTCGTCCGGTGGTCAAGAATTTGAACCTTACCATTTACGAAGGCGAAATCGTCGTTTTCATCGGTCCGTCCGGCTGCGGAAAGACGTCCACCCTCAAGATGATCAACCGGCTCATCGAGCCGACGGAAGGGAAAATTTTGCTTGACGGCAAGGACATTTCCGAGCTCAATCCCCTTACCCTTCGGCAAAACATCGGCTACGTGATTCAAAATATCGGGCTGTTTCCCCATATGACGGTGGAAGAAAACATCGCCGTCGTTCCGAAAATGAAAAAGTGGCCGAAGGAGAAGATCCGCCAGAGGGTGACCGAACTGCTGGAGCTGGTCGGACTGGATCCGGACACATACCGCCGGAGATCGCCGCAGCAGCTGAGCGGAGGACAGCAGCAGCGGGTGGGGATCGCGCGGGCGCTCGCGGCCGATCCTCCCATCATGCTGATGGACGAGCCCTTCGGGGCCCTCGATCCGATCACGCGGGAACGACTCCAAAACGAGTTTCTGAAAATCCAGCGGCGGGTCAAAAAAACCATTGTCTTCGTCACGCACGATATCAACGAAGCCGTGAAAATGGGCGACAAAATCGTGATCATGCGGGACGGAGAAATCATTCAGCATGATACGTCGGAGGCCATATTGAGCGCGCCGGCAGACCAGTTTATCGCCAATTTGATCGGAGAAGACCGGGCGATCAAATTCTTGAGCCTGGTGCCGATTTCGCGGCTTCTGACCGATGAGGTGCCGCCGCTTCCTCCAAAAACCGAGATCCCGTCCATTCCTCCCGACGGCACGTTGAAAGATGGGCTTAACCGGATGCTGGAAAACAACGTGACCGAGCTTGCCGTCGTGGATGCCAACCGGAAGGTTCTCGGTCGGATCACCATGAATCAAATTGTCGCCATGGCCATGCACACGAATAAATGAGATATGAAATTCCATCAAGAGAAGGGGGTTGAATTTCAGACGCATTTGACGCTCCAGTCGCCGAAGAGACGGAAAACCGAACGGGCCATGGCATTCAAAAGAATCAAATCACACACTCGATGGGGATGGTGCTGACAGTGAAAAAAGTGCCCGATTTTGAAAAGGAAAGAATTGTGCTGGTCATTATTGATATGCAGAATGAATACGACGCCGACGGGTATTGGGGCTCCGTGAACTGGAAAGAGACGGTGGCCAACGCCAAGAAAGTGCTGGAGGCATGCCGGAAGAAAGGGTATCCGGTCGTGCACGTGATGGTGGCCCGGGATCCCAGCGGCGTCCATTGCCATCCGTTCGACGTCCGGGACGAGAACGGAAAACCGATTTATTCTGTGAAAGGCACGAAAAAAGGAGAAATCGTCGACGACCTGAAACCGATTCCCGGGGAAATCATCGTCGAGAAGCAAAGATTTTCGGCGTTCTATCAAACGAACCTGGATCTGGTGCTCGCCGGCCTGAAAGCCGAGCATCTCATCATGATGGGCGTGTATACGGATTCCTGTTTCCTGACCTCCGTCTACGACGCCTTTACGAGGGGTTACACGATTTCCATCGTGAAAGACGCTTGCACGGCGGGAACGGTGGCGTCCCACAAGACGTCCATGCTGGATATGGCGAACTGGATTTACGGATGCAGTATTTTCAAAGCCGACGAACTGATAAAAGCGATCAACGGAGAAAAATACAGCGCCTGGTTCTGGGAAAAACCGAACTCCATGCCCTACGAATTGCATAACGTGGAAGAACTGTACGAAAAACTGGGATAAAAGGGGGATAAAGGATGCACAAGAAGAAAACGTTGCTGACGATCCTTGCGATCGTCACGTCCGTAGCTTTGGTGTTGGCGGGCTGCTCAGGCTCGAAGAAAAACGAAAGCGGCAAGGCTGCGGTGAAAGTGGGATGGACCAACGATACGGAAGACTCCATCATGGGCCATATGATCGCGATCCTGCTGCGCGAAAAATTGGGGCTCACCGTCGAGACCGTGCCCAATCTCGGGGGCACGGGGATCGCGCACGATGCGATCATCGCCGGGCAGATCGATATTTATCCGGATTATACGGGGGACGCTCTGGCCAACGTGTTGAAGCAGGATCCGCTCCCGGATCCTCAGGAAGCCTATGAAGCCGTGAAGCAGGGTTATCTGGAAAAATATGACATCACCTGGCTGGCGCCGACTCCGTTCAACAATACGTACGCGCTCGCCGTCAAGAAGTCCGTCGCCGAACGGTTGAATCTGTCCACCATTTCGGACTTGAAAGAGCATGCTTCCGGATGGGTCATCGGTTCGTCGGTGGAGTTCGCGAACCGGCCGTTGGACGGATATCCGGGGTTGGTGAATTTTTACGGATTTGAATTCAAAGAAATCAAGCCGATGGACGTCGGGCTCATGTATACCGCGATCCACGGCGGAGACGTGGACGTCATCGTCGCCTTTGCGACCGACGCCCGGATCGGCAAATTTGAACTGACCGTGCTGGAAGACGACAAGAAATTCTTCCCGTCTTACAATGCGGCTCCGACGATCCGGAACGAAGTGTTGAACGCGCATCCGGAAATCGAGCAAACGCTCAACGAAGTGTTCTCGTCGTTGGACACCGAAACCATGATCGCCCTGAACGGCAAAGTCGACATGGAAAACCAAAATCCGGAGGAAGTCGCACGGGCATTTTTGAAAGAAAAAGGGTTCATTTAATCGTAAATCGGTCACCCAACGGTGGATCTCCCGCGGTTTTCTGCGGGAGGTTTCCTTATCCGGCGGGGAAGGGGGGATGATCTTGCAAGACTTCATTTCGTACATTCAAAACAATTCCGGCATGATTATGAACTTGACCTTTCAACACCTGGAGTTGACTTACGTTTCGGTTTTAATCGCAACCTTGATCGGGATTCCCTGCGGCATTTTGTTTGCCAGATCCAAATCCCTTTCTTCCGTCGGACTGAACATTTTTGCGGTTTTATATACGATTCCCACGCTGGCTTTGTTCGGAATCATGATTCCCTTGATCGGGATGGGGAAAAAAGCGGCCTTAGTCGCGTTGATCATTTACTCGTTTATGCCGATTGTGGAAAATGTGCGGGCCGGAATCAAAAACGTGGATAAAGCGGTTGTGGAAGCGGCTGTTGGAATGGGGATGAAGCCGGCAAAAATTTTGTTTACCATCGAGCTTCCCCTGGCTTTGCCGATCATCATAGCCGGTCTCAGAACCACCATCGTCAATACGGTCGGCATCGCGACCCTTGCCTCGCTGATCGGAGCCGGCGGGCTCGGGGAACTGGTGTTCAGGGGAATGTCTTCCGTATCCCCGATTGTCATCGCCGTCGGCAGCATTCCGGTCCTTTTGCTTGCCATTGCGAGCGATTTTTTGTTGAAATTGATCGAGAATCGCTTTAACCTGGCCACGAAGAAAACGGGTTGAACAAAGGGAGAAGCTGCCTCATGGCGTCCAGTTTGATCAAAGTTGCGCTGGTTCAGAACAATCCGCAGGTCGGGATCGGGAACAAACCCAAAAATTTGGAGAATACCCTATTTTATATTGATAAGGCTGCCGGGGAAAAGGCGAATTTGGTGGTTTTCCCCGAACTGGCCAACACCGGATACCGGTTTGAAACCCGGCAGGAAGCGTTCGAACACGCGGAATCCGTCGAGGACGGAATGTCGGTCAAATTGTGGACGGAAGCGGCAAAAGCCCACAACATCCATATCATCGCGGGACTGGCGGAAAGGGATGGTCCCGCGATTTATAACACCGCTGTGCTGATCGGGCCGGAAGGTTTGATCGGCAAATACCGGAAAACCCATTTGTGGGGAATTGAAAAGTTTTGGTTTACCCCGGGAAACGCGGGGTTTCCGGTGTTTGAAACGGAGTTCGGGCGGATCGGCATCCTCATTTGCTGGGATGCGTGGTTTCCGGAAACCGTGCGAATCATGGGGGTTCAGGGAGCGGATCTGATTTGTACGGTAAACAATTTTACGTTTTCAGAGTCGGTATTTGATAATACAGGAAAAAGCATGGATTATTACCTGATGAGGGCGCATGCCCATATGAACGGAATGTTTGTGGCCTCAGCCAATCGGATCGGTTCCGAGCGCGGGGAACGCTTTATTGGCGGCAGTTTGCTTGTCGATCCGCTGGGCTTGCCGGTCGCAGCGGCGAATTCCGATGAAGAAACGATGCTGGTGGCGGAAATCGATCTGATCGCCAGTCGGAAAACGGTCTGGAGCCGGTATAACCATATTTACGGCGACCGCAGAATCGATCTGTACGATCAGTTGTTGGGCTATCGCAACGGCTGCGTTTGGCCAAGGTAACCCGTTGGAAGCAGATGGCGCTTCCGGCGGGCGGCATTTTGCGAAGGATAATGGCAAAGTGGACTGACGCACATCGACTTTGCCATTTTTATGTTGCCATCCTGATTCACAATGTCGCGTATGTCCCGGCCGGTCAAAGCGCATACTTGGAGGAGGCGGAGCCGGATTCCGAAGGAGGAAAAAGCGGTGAACAAACAGCGCGCCCGGGAAATCGCCGCGTCGCCGGTGATGGCCCATGTCACCTACAACGGGGTGCCGGTATACATCCAACATGTGGACGAACAGAAAGAAACCGCGCGCATCTTTCCCCTGGATCGGCCGGAGCAGGAAATGGAAGTGCCGGTGCAAAACCTCGTGGAACACGATTCGGCAACGGGTCCGGCAAAAGGAAGCGGACTTGCGTAAATTTTTTGCCCATCGATTTTCTATAATTCGACAAATTTTTATCCTAAATTTCGAAAGCCCATTGTTTCGGTAAAATCACGAGATGTTAGCGCATAACACCCTGTAAATAACAGGGAAGTTCCCAGCCAGACAAC
>Ga0207872_100633_pt1 | contig 16890 bp, 10 predicted proteins | sample Passage260B_FD_187372 | JGI IMG/M metagenome (GOLD analysis project Ga0207872, IMG submission 187372) | Cellulose adapted compost microbial communities from Newby Island Compost Facility, Milpitas, CA, USA - Passage2 60B (SPAdes) (version 2) ...
GGCATGCGGTTCATCCGGCTGATGGTGCGCTACCGGCGCGAGCGCGAGCGGTTCACGCGGGCGAACGAAGAGCTGATGACGCGCACGATCTCCGCGATCCGGGTCGTCGAGCTGACGGTGCCGGCCCTGCTCATGGTCATGAACCTCAGCATTTTGCTGCTGCTCTGGTTCGGCAGCGGGGAGGTGCGGGCCGGCCGCGCGGAGGTGGGCGGGATCGTCGCGGTCGTCAATTACGCGATGCGCATCATGGCCGCGTTCTCGATGCTGTCCTGGATCGTGACGAGCCTGGCCCGGGCCAGGGCGTCCGCCGGACGGATCGCCGAGGTGCTCCTGACGGAGGAGCGGGAAGCGGCGGTTCTCCGGGACGTCCGGGATACGGCGGGCGCCGGGAAGGGGCCCGGCTTCGGGCGCGCCGCGGACGAAGGCAAGCGGGGAGACGAGGCGCGCGAGGCTTGCGGCACCGTATCGGATGCGAGAGCCGCAAACCGGAACGCGCCCGCGGGCGCCCCGGGCGGCGCGTCTTCGACGGATGTCGGCGTGCGGGAGGCGCAGTCTCGCGCCGGAGAAGGCAGACCGGCCGTGAACACGCGTTCGGGGGACGGAACGGGACTCCGCGCCGCATCCGCATCCCCGCGGGCGGAAGGCGCGGAGGTCGCGTTCGAGAACGTCACGTTCCGCCATCCCGGCATGAGCGGGCCCGCGCTGGAGAACCTGTCGTTCACGATCCGGCCGGGTCTGACGGTGGCGATTCTCGGCGAGACCGGATCCGGCAAGTCGACGCTCATTCAGCTCATTCCGCGGCTGTTCGATCCCGACGAAGGCACCGTGCGCATCGACGGGCGGGATGTGCGCACCCTGGATCCGGAGCGGCTGCGGGCGCAGATCGGCTACGTGCCGCAGGAGGCGGTGCTCTTTTCCGGAACGGTGCGGGAGAATCTGCTCTGGGGCAAGGAGGACGCGACCCGGGAGGAAATCGTGGAGGCGGCGCGGGCCGCCCAGATCCACGAGACGATCATGCGGCTGCCGGAACAGTACGAGACGGTGCTGGGCCAGAAGGGCGTCAACCTGTCCGGCGGACAGAAGCAGCGGCTCGCGGTGGCGCGGGCGCTCATCCGGAAGCCCCGGCTGCTCCTGCTCGACGACAGCACGAGCGCCCTGGACGCGAACACGGAGGCGGCGCTGCTGGACGCGCTGCGGGCGTACCGCTGCACGAAGCTGCTCGTCACGCAGAAGATTTCCGCGGCCGCGAGGGCGGATGCGATCCTCATCCTCGAGGACGGCCGGCTTCACGCGTTCGGGACGCACGACGAACTGCTCCGGACGTCGCCGCTCTATGCGCGCATCGTCCGATCGCAGTACGGAGGGGAGGCGGCGCAGCATGGCTGACCGCAGCGGCAGGCGGGGGCAGCGGCCGAAGCAGTGGCTGCCGACCCTGCTCCGCATCTGGTCGTATCTGGCCGCGCACAAGGGGCTGCTGGCGGCCATCTTCCTCATGACGGCGGCGAGCTCGACGCTCGGGCTGCTCGGCCCCTATCTGCTGGGGCGGGCGATCGACGACTATTTCGTGCCCGGCGATTACGAGGGGCTCGCGGCGCTGATCCTCGTGCTCGGCGCGGTCTACGTCGCGCAGGGCGCGGCCGGATGGCTGCAGAGTTTCTGGATGATCGGCGTCGCGCAGCGGACCGTCGCGAAGCTCCGGTCGGATCTCTTCGATGCGCTCCACCGGCTGCCGATCGCGTATTTCACGAAGCGGCAGCACGGCGAGCTGATGAGCCGGATGACGAGCGACATCGAAAACGTGAGCCAGACGCTGAACAGCTCCTTCATCCAGCTCATCTCCAGCCTGCTCACGTTCGCGGGCATGCTCGGGCTCATGATCTGGCTCAGTCCGGTCATGACGCTCATCACGCTGACGATCGTGCCGGTCATGTTCGCCGGCATGCGGTGGATCACGAACCGGACCGGCCGGTATTTCAGGGAGACGCAGCGGAACACGGGCACGCTCAACGGTTTCGTCGAGGAGACGCTGTCCGGCCAGCGCATCGTGAAAAGCTTCTCACGCGAACGCGCCGTCATCGAGGCGTTCATGGAGAAGAACGCCCGGCTGCGCGAATCCGCCTATTGGGCCCAGGTCTATTCCGGCTTCATTCCGAAGCTGATGAACATGCTGAACAACACGAGTTTTGCCGTCGTCGCGCTCGCCGGCGGGCTGCTTACGCTGAAGGGAATCGTCTCGGTCGGGATCATCGTGACGTTCGCCGAATACGCGCGGCAGTTCACCCGGCCGCTGAACGATCTGGCGAACCAGTTCAACACGTTCCTGTCGGCCGTCGCCGGAGCCGAGCGGGTGTTCGAGGTGATCGACGAGAAGGAGGAGACGGCCGACGAAGGAGGCGCGAAACCGATCGGCAAGGTCAGGGGCGAAATCGTGTTCGAAAACGTCTCGTTCGCCTACGAACCGGGCGTGCCGACGATCGAGAACGTGTCGTTTCGCGCGGAAGCGGGCGAAATGATCGCCCTCGTCGGACCGACCGGAGCGGGCAAGTCGACGATCGTGCAGCTCCTGGCCCGGATCTACGAGCCGGACGGCGGCCGGATCCTGATCGACGGACGGGACATTCGCGGCGTGACGCGCCGGTCGCTCCGCCAGGCGATGGGGTTCGTGCCGCAGGATGTCTTTCTGTTCGAGGGGACCGTGCGGGAGAACATCCGGTACGGCCGGCTTGACGCGACGGACGGGGAAGTCGAGCGGGCGGCCCGCGAAGCGAACGCGCACCGGTTCATCATGAAGCTGCCGCAGGGCTATGATACGATGCTGCGCCAGGACGGCAGCGGCATCAGCCAGGGGCAGCGCCAACTGATCGCGATCGCGCGCGCTTTTCTGGCCGATCCGGCGATTCTCGTGCTCGACGAAGCGACGAGCAGCATCGACACGATCACGGAATTGCACATCCAGGAAGCGCTGCAGAGGCTGATGGCCGGACGCACGAGCATCGTCATCGCGCACAGACTGAACACGGTTCGGCGTGCCGACCGCATTCTGGTGCTGGACAGGGGCCGCATCATCGAGCAGGGCACGCACGAGGAGCTGATGGCGCTGTCCGGTTTCTACAGCGGTCTCGTACGCAGCGGTCGGCAGGCGGTATTGGCGGGCGCGGAATGAATTTTGGTGGAATACGGGAGCGTGCAGGATGCGGAAAAAGAAGGCGCTGGAGCATGATTCCCGCTTGCCGGACGGGCTGTTCGCCCCGCTCATCCGGCATTCGGAGGACGTCTACATCTGCCTGGGGCCGGACTTGACGATTGAGTACATATCACCCTCGGTCGAGCGCGTCCTGGGATACCGTCCGGACGAGGTGACGGGCACACCGGGCGTGCTGTACATATGTCCCGACGATCGGTCACGGATCGGCATCCATCTGCTGACCGGCGGTGAAACCGGCGCGTCCGCCGACGGCGCGGCGGCCGTTCCGCATGTCGCGGAGGTGACGGAGTCGTTCCGGGTGAACCACGGCGTGCGGGAGATCCGGGTGCGGCACCGGGACGGCCGGTACATCTGGTTCAGGGCTTCCTTCGCCATCTCGCGGGACGAGCACGGGGCGGTCGAGCGGATCGTCGCCGTCGGCCGCGATCTCACGGAACGGAAACGGACGGAGAAGGAGCTCCGGCGCATCCGGGCCAATCTGCTGCTCGCCCAGCGCATTTCGGGGTTCGGCTTTTTTGAATGGTACCCCGAGACGGACGAACTCTATTTGTCGGATGAATGGTACGCCATTTTCGGATGCAAGCGGACCGACTTCGCGAGCGACCGGGAAGCGTTCGAGAAGCTCGTGCATCCCGAGGACAAGCCCCGCCTGGCGGCGCATTTCCGCAAGCAGGCCCGAAGCGGCGCAAACGGGGAAACGAAATGCGAGTACCGCATCATCGCGCCCGACGGGAACATCCTGACGGTCCGGTCGTACGGCATGTGGATCACGGACGAATGCCGGAATGCGCCCCTGCTGGCCGGCATCGTGCGGGACGTGACGATCGAGAAGCGGAAGGAGGAGCTGCTGCGCACGTCGGAGAAGCTGAAGATGGCCGGACAGCTCGCCGCCGGGATCGCCCACGAGATCCGCAACCCGCTCACTTCGCTCAAGGGCTTCTCGAAGCTGCTGCTCAAGGCGACGGGCGAGCAGGCCGAACGGTATTACGAAATCATGGACCAGGAATTCGTCCGGATCGAGATGATTCTCGGCGAGCTGCTCGTGCTGGCGAAGCCGCAGGCATCCGTCTATCAGAACTGGGACGTCCGCGAGATCGTGCACGAGGTCGCCGATCTGCTCGGCAGCCAGGCCATCCTGAACGATGTGATCATCCGGGAACAGGCGGCAACCGAAGCGTGCATCGTCCGCTGCGACAAGAACCAGCTCAAGCAGGTGTTCATGAACGTCGTGAAAAACGCGATCGAGGCGATGCCGACGGGCGGCCTGCTCGTGATCTCGATCGAGCGGGAAGGGACGGACGTGCTCGTCCGCGTCATCGACCAGGGCGGCGGCATTCCGGAGGACCATCTGCCCCGCCTCGGAGAACCGTTCTTTACGACGAAGGAAAAGGGAACCGGCCTCGGGCTCATGATCAGCCACAAAATCATCGAAGAGCACGGCGGGCAAATCCGCTACGACAGCCGGAAGGGCGAAGGGACGACCGTCACGATCCGGCTGCCGCAGGCCCGCGCCGAAACGGTCAGCGACCGCTGAGCGGGCGCGTCCGGCGGCGCGGCCTTTTTTGTCGCGCGGGCGGGCAAGGCGCGCACGGCGCGTCGGACGGGATCGGCGAATTGACCGGGCGATGGTTGCGCGGTATAGTTCAATCGTGGTATAGTTCAATAGTGAAACCATTTTATGATCGAACTATCAACGGGGCGGACCGGACCGGGAGGCTGGATCATGAAGCGCGCGGAAGGGGACGGTCGGATGGATCAGGATTTGCTGGTCTCCATCATCCAAAGGTATGAAGAGGCGACGTACCGCATGCATCGGCGCGTGAACGCGCTGCTGCGCAAGTGCATCGGCGAGGAAGACATCACGCTGGACCAGTATCTGGTCATCCGTTATCTCCGCATGAACGGCCGGTCGATCTCGTCGGAACTGGCGGATGTGTTCGGCGTCGGCAAAAGCTCGATCACGGCGATCATGACGCGGCTGTTCGACAAGCGGCTGATCGAGCGGATACCGGATGTGAAGGACCGGCGGATCATCTATCTGACGCTGACCGAGACGGGCCGGAAGCTGGCCGAGGCGGTTGACGAACGGATCCGGAAGCAGCTGGCGACGATCATGAACCGGTTCAGCAGCGACGAAGCGCTGCAGTTTGTCGAGACATACGAGAAATTGGTCGGGCTGCTGTCAGAGTCGCTTGGCGAATTGGATGGAAGGGGAAGAGCAACCGTATGAAACACATCGTGAAATGGCGGTGGCTGGTGTTGGCGCTGTGGCTGGCCGCGGCGGCCGGTCTGCTGCTGACGTCACCCGACCTGGCCGGGCTGGTGCGGGAGAAAGGGCAGATCACCATACCGGACGGCTATCCGTACGTCAAGGCCAATGAAATGCTTGACGCCATGGGAGACACCGGCTATTCGACGGTGCTAGTCTTCCATCGCGAATCGGGACTCACCGACGCGGATTTCGAGGCGATCCGGGAAGGCGTCTCGCGGTTCCAGGAGGACGGCGACGCGTACGGCATCGTGTCGGTGACATCGCCCTTCGACAATGAAGAACTGGAATCGGTGATGATCTCCGGGGACGGCACGACCCTGCTCACGCTGCTGAACGTCGAGTTCGGCGACCGCACCGCCGAGGAAGAGCGGGATGTGCTGCATGAAGCGCTCAAGGACATCGATGTCGATCATTATTTCACCGGCGACTGGGTCATCATCGAGGACGTCATCAAAAGCTCCGAAGAAGGCCTGAAGAAGACCGAAATCATCACCTTCTTCATCATTCTCGTCATCCTGTTCATCGTCTACCGGTCGCTTGTCGCGCCGCTCATTCCGCTGCTGACGATCGGGCTCAGCTATCTGGTGGCCCAGTCCGTCGTCGCGTATCTGGCGGAATACGCGGATTTCCCGCTTTCCAACTTCACGCAGATCTTCATGGTCGCGATCATGTTCGGCATCGGCACGGACTACTGCATTCTGCTGATCAGCCGCTTCAAGGAAGAGCTGGCGAAGGACGGCGACAAGGTCGGCGCCATCCAGCGCACCTACCGGACGGCCGGGAAGACGGTGCTCGTGGCGGGGCTGGCGGTGCTTGTCGGCTTCACGTCGATCGGGCTGTCGCAGTTCTCGCTGTATCGTTCGGCCGTGGCGGTCGCCGTGGGCGTCGCGGTCATTCTGATCGCGCTCGTGACGATCGTGCCGTTCTTCATGGCGACGCTCGGGAAAGTGCTGTTCTGGCCGCAGCGCGGCTCCCTGGAGCACAAGGAAAGCCGGCTGTGGGGCGCCGTCGGCTCGTTCGCGCTCAAGAGGCCGACGGGCGCCCTGGCGATCATCGCCGTGCTGGCGGTGCCGCTCCTTGTGGCTTATCAGAACACCGTGACGTACAACCAGCTTGAGGAGATCGGCGAGCGTTACGAGTCGGTGCGCGGATTCAACCTCATCGCCGAAGGTTTCGGCCCCGGCGAGACCTTGACGACGACGGTGGTGCTGGAAAGCGACGAGCCGCTCGACACGCCGGAAGGGCTGGCCGCGGTCGAACAGGTGACGCGCCGTCTTGCGGAAACCGAGGGCGTGAAATCGGTGCGCAGCGCGACGCGCCCGACGGGCGAACCGCTCGAACAGCTGCAGGTGACTTATCAGGTATCGGAGCTGGGCAGCGGGCTCGAGCAGGGCGGAGAAGGCCTGAGCCAAATCGGGTCCGGGCTGGCGCAGGCAAGCGAGGAGCTTGCGGCCAACGCGCCGAAGCTGGAAGAGGCGGTGGACGGCGCGAAGCGGCTGGCGCAGGGGACGAGCGAGCTTCAGGCCGGTCTGGAGCAGCTCGGCGACGGATTGCGCCGGCTCGCGGAAGGCTTGAGCAGCGGGGAAGCCGGCGCCGGGGAACTCGCGTCCGGCGCCGCGGAAGCGCAGGCGGCCGCGGAGCGGTTGGCCGGCGCCGCGGAGGAGCTGCTTGCGGGATATGAACAGGTCGCGGGCGGCCTGGATCAACTGGCCGCAGGTTACGGCGAAATTGCGGGCCGGCTCAACGAACTGGGCGGCGGGCTGGCCGGACTGTCGGCCGGAATCGACGGCCTGGCGCTCAAGTATCCGGAGCTTGCGACGGATGCGGATTACCTGATGCTGCAGGGCACGGCGAAGCAGCTGCAGGAAGGCGCGGCGCAGCTCGGCACGGCGCTGGAGCAGCTCAACGCGCAGCTCGGCGGCCTCGGCGCCGGCCTCAAGCAGGCGAACGAGGGGCTGAAGCAGGCGGCCGCGGGCCAGAAGGAGCTGGCCGCGGGTCTCGGACGGATCGCGGCCGGACTGAAGGAACTGCAGGCCGGCCTCGCGCAGGCTGCCGAAGGCCAGCATGCGATCCTGCAGCGTCTGCCCGAAATGTCGGGCGGCGCCGGACAACTCGCCGAGGGCCAGGCGCAGCTCGCGGACGGGCTTGCCGGGTTGATCGACCAGCTCGGCCAGCTCACCGACGGCCTCGGCCAATCGGCGGACGGTCTGGAGCAGGTGGTGGCCGGGCTGGAGTCGGCCCGCGAATACCTGAACGGACTGTCTTCGTCGCCCGATCCGCAGCTCGCGGGGTGGTATCTGCCGGAAGAAGCGATCGAATCGGAAGCATTCCGGCAGGCGCTCGACCTGTACATGAGCGAAGACCGGCGGACGGTGAAGTTCGACGTCGTGCTGGCACACCATCCGTATTCGATCGAAGCGATGGATACGGTCGAACGGCTGTCGAACGCCATCCCGGGCATGACGGAAGGCACGGTGCTGGAGGGAGCCGATTTCGCGGTCGGCGGCGTCTCGAGCCTGAACAACGATCTCCGGAACATTACCGATGCGGACTATTCGCGCACGGTGATCATCATGCTGGTCGGCCTGGCGCTCATCCTCGTCATCCTGTTCCGTTCGATCGTCATGCCGATCTACCTCGTGCTGTCGCTGGTGCTCACGTATTACATGTCGGTGGCGGCGGCGGAGGCGCTGTTCGTCCGGTTGGTCGACATGCCGGGACTCAGCTGGGCGATGCCGTTCTTCTCCTTCGTCATGCTGCTGGCGCTCGGCACCGACTACAGCATCTTCCTGATGGACCGTTTCCGCGAGTACCGGGATCTGCCGCCGGGCGAAGGCATTCTGAACGCGATGAAGAACATGGGCATGGTCATCGTGTCGGCGGCGGTCATTCTCGGCGGCACGTTCGCGGCGATGATGCCGGCGGGCGTCATGTCGCTCCTGCACATCGCGGTGATCGTGCTGGTCGGGCTGTTCCTCTACGCGCTCGTCATGCTGCCGCTGTTCATTCCGGTCATGGTGCGGCTGTTCGGCGAGTACAACTGGTGGCCCTTCGGACGCCGGCCTGTCCGTTCCGGCACGGATGCCGGACTGGGCGCGTAATCCGGTCCGCCTGACGACGAAACGCCGTCCCTCCGCGGTCCATACCGCGGAGGGACGGCGTTTGCGTTTGCCGGGGGCCTTACGCGAGCAGCGAGATGACGAGCAGCTCGTACAGGACCAGCGGAAGGATCGTATTGTAGTACGGATTGAAGCCGATGAACGGATTCCAGAAGGCGCGGTACCCCGGCGAGTCCAGTTCCAGGTACAGAATGCAGCCCTCATGATGGCGGATGATGCCGTCATATACGGCGCCGTCCATCGTCTGCACCCGCACCAGGCGTCCGGCGTACGTCTCGCACAGATCGCACAGCTTCTTCCGGATCGATCGCAGGTTGTCGGCGGCGGACGCATCCGCGCGGTAAATGACCTTCGGTTGTTGCTCCATGGCTTACGGCAGCCTCCCAACAGCGGAATTTGCTGTCAGGATATGCATTCGCCCAGATCATGGTGCAGACGGAAAGCGGCCGCCGATTCCCGTCCGCTGCGCTCCGGCGTCGTCCGGCCGGTCAATCGTCCGTCCGGTAGACGACGAGGATGCAGGTCCGCTGGTGCTGCGCGCCGTGGGCGCCGCTCTTCGTGTAGGAACCGTAGCAAATGTTGACGACCTGCTCTTCGCGGAGGGTGGCGAGGAATTCGTTTACCTTCTTCACGGCATGCGAGGATTCGGTGTCGAGAAATTCCTTCACTTGAATCATGCGCTTCACCCCTGTATGCAATGAAAATGTGGCGCGAAGTTCCACTTCCATGATAGCACAATCCGGTTGTATGCGCATTCATGCCGCTCCCGTCTCCCGCGCGAATCGGCCGCCCGATCACCGACATAAAATTTTCCCTCCCGGACATCTTAAGCATGATGGGCAGTTCGTTCAGGGGGGATCGGCATGTTCGGACGGTTCAAACCATCCGCCCTCGTCTGCTCCGCCGCGGCGGTGCTGCTCGGCATATGGACGGGCCTCGCGCTGCCCGGCCCGGCGGAGCGCTCCGTGTCGGTGGCGGTGCGGGAAGAAGCGGATCCGTCGGCTTCCGTCTTGTCGTCGGGCGACCGCGCGTATCATTTCGGCTTCAAGAAAAGCCGGAACGGCGAGCCCGCGTCGATCGACCGGGAAGGGTTCGGCCCGCTGCTGGAGCGATACGGCGCGGTGTTCCGGGGCAGCCCGGAGGGCCGGAATCTGTATCTGACCTTCGACAACGGCTACGAGAACGGGTATACGGCGAAAATCCTCGACGTGCTGAAGGAGAAGGGAGTGCCGGCCTGCTTTTTCGTCACGGGCCATTACGTGCGCACGGAGCCCGAACTGCTCAGGCGGATGGTCCGGGAAGGGCACATCATCGGCAACCATTCGTGGTCGCATCCGGATTTCTCGGCGCTGCCGGACGTGAAGATCCGCGAGGAACTGGAGAAGGTCGAGCGCGCGGTCGCGGACATCACCGGCCAGAAGGAGATGCGGTATCTTCGCCCGCCGCGGGGCATTTTCAGCGAGCGGTCGCTGCGCGTCAGCCGGGAGCTCGGCTACACGAACGTATTCTGGTCGATCGCCTACAAGGACTGGGATACCTCGGCGCAGCGCGGCGCGCGGTACGCATATGACAGTGTCGTCTCGCAGTTTCACCCGGGCGCCATCATCCTGCTGCACAGCGTGTCGAAGGACAACGCCGAGGCGCTGGGCGCGATCATCGACGAGGCGCGCCGGCAGGGGTACACGTTCCGCAGCCTCGACCACCTGCTGTCGCCCGTGCCGGAGCTGCCGATGTGACCGCCTTCCCGTCCTCCGTCGGGGCGCATGGGGGACGGACCCGGCGGTCTCGTCATGGCGGATGGTGACGACCGGATCACCATGGCGGATGGTGACGACCGGATCACCATGGCGGATGGGGATGATCGGGTCGACGCAATGGCGGATGGAGATGGCCGGATCACCATGGCGGATGGAGATGATCGGGTGGCCATGGCGGATGGAGATGGCCGGATCACCATGGCGGATCGCTTTTTGCGGGATGACCATGCCGGGATGATCGCCCGCGGTCCCGTCCGGCCCCGAGACCCGCCGGAAGCGTCCGTCTTGCCAAGCGTTCTTCCCGCAAGCATAATGGGGAGGAAAGCATGCAACGCAATCATCGAGACGGAGGCGGGATCAGACCATGAAATTCCGGCCGCTTGGCAACACCGGGATGCAAGTCAGCGAGATCAGCTTCGGGACATGGGCGATCGGAGGTTCGTGGGGCAGGACGGACGACAGGGAATCGCTGAACGCGCTGGCGCGCGCGATCGACGCGGGCGTCAATTTCTTCGATACGGCGGACGTCTACGGCGACGGCCATGCCGAGGAATTGCTCGGCAAGGCGGTGAAAGGCCGGGACGACATTTATATCGCGACGAAATTCTGCCGGGGCGCGGATATCCACGATCCGGCGGTGTATACGTACGAATCGGTGCGCAGGTTCTGCGAGGCGAGCCTGAAGCGTCTCGGCCGCGACCGGATCGACCTGTACCAGGTCCACTGCCCGCCGACGGACATCATCCGCAGCGGTGAAGTGTTCGGCGTGCTCGACCGGCTGCGCGAGGAAGGACTGATCCGCGAGTACGGCGTCAGCGTCGAATCGGTCGAGGAGGGGCTGATCGCGCTGCGGTATCCGAACGTGAAGGCGCTGCAGGTGATCTTCAACATTTTCCGGCAGAAGCCGGCGGAGGAGCTGTTCCCGAAGGCGCACGCGCAGGGAGTCGGCATTCTCGCCCGGGTGCCGCTGGCGAGCGGGCTGCTCACGGGCAAATTCACCGAGCAGACGACGTTCGAGCCCGACGACCACCGGAACTTCAACCGGAACGGGGAAGCGTTCAACGTCGGCGAGACCTTCGCCGGGCTGCCGTTCGAAATCGGCGTCCGGTTGAGCCGGGAACTGGCCTGGATCGGCGAAGGGCGCGGCAACATGGCGGCCGCCGCAATCCGGTGGATCCTCGACAATCCGCATGTCAGCTGCGTCATTCCCGGGTTCAAGACCGTCGCCCAGGTCGAAGCGAACCTCAAAGCCGCGGATGTTCCGCCGTTCACGGAAGCCGAGCAGGCGCGGCTGCGCGAATTCTACGAGCAGAAGGTGCGGGATCACATCCGCGGGCCGTATTGAGCGCTCGCGTTTGCAGGCTCGGACCGGGCGGGAACGGACCGGAAGCCGGCGAGAGGGCCGGGAATCGGAGTGCAAACCGGTGGAACCGGCCGGGGAGGAGCGCGTCTGCGGGACGCAAGCTCCTCCTTTTTTCGTTGCGGTTGTTGTCGCGAAGGGGTGACGCGCTTGGGGGCGCATGGGGTTCCTGTCCCCGTCGCTCGGCAGCGGGAGGCGCGTGCGGGCCGCAAGAGCCTCACATCTCCGCGAGGCAAAAGGCGGGCAGAGGCTCGGCCCGGCTTAAGCGTGTTCCTGCATGAAGGGGATGCCGCACCATCGGGCAAAAAGACCGCTCGGCCCACAAGACCGACCGGTGGTGCCCTGCGTTCCGACCGGGCGAAAGGGACGGTGAACAATCGCGGAAGGACGAGGCCCCGTGAGCGCATGAAAAAAACCGGCAGGCGGCACGCGGCTCAAGACCGCATGCGCATGCCGGATCGGCAGGCCAACGGCGCGCGCTGAATACCGGAGGATGCGGATCGGGGGCGCATGCCCTCTCGCGTCAGATGTCCGCGACCGCGGCGGCGTCCCCGCTCGCCGCGACATCCGCGTCCGCCGCAGCGCCGTTGGCGTTCGCGGCGCTCGCGACGGCAATGGCATCCGCGTCGGCGGCGACACCCGAGGCGGAATAGGCATTCGTAACGCCCGCCGGGTTCGCATCGCCCACAACATTCGCATCGGCCGAGGGATTCGTAACGGTCACGGGATTCGTGCCGGCCGCGGGAATCGCGTCACCCGCGGGATTGATGTTGACCGCGGGATTCGTGCCGGCCGCGGGAATCGCGTCACCCGCGGGATTGATGTTGGCCGCGGAATTCGTGCCGGCCGCAGGAATCGCGTCTCCCGCGGGATTCGTATCGGCCGCCGTTCCGGTCACGGGATTCGTGCCGGCCGCGGGAATCGCGTCACCCGCGGGATTTGTTCCGGTCGCGGGGTTCGCATCGGCTGCGGGATGCGCGTCGCCCGCGGGCATCACGTCGGCCGGGGGATTCGCGCCGGTTGCGGGGTTCGCGTCGGCCGCAGGCTCCGCATCCGCGACGCCGTAAGCCTCCGACGGCGCCCCCGCCTCGGACGAGACCTGCGCGTCCGACGGAGCCTGCGCGTCAGGCGTTTCCCCTTCCGCCTTCTCCGGCTCCGCCGTCACCGCGATCGGCCGGTCGTCCGGCGAGCGTTCCGGCAACTGGCGAATGTAGCTGTCGGACATCCGGAGCAATCGGAGCGCCCGCTCGAACGCGTCCTTCGTCACGAGGCTTTCGTCGCCCGGCACGCCCGAGAGCGGATAATGCGTGCCGTCCTCATAAGCCTCGCCCGGAATGAAGAGCGACCGGCCGCTCACCACCGTGCCGGAAGGCAGGTAGTACCGCTGCGGAATCAGGTTGTCCTGATCGACGAGCAGATTTTGCCCGAAGTGGATGTATCCGTCCAGCGGGATGCCCATCAGCGCCGCGATCGTCGGCAGGATGTCGACCTGCCCGCCGATCCGGCCGTCGAACCGCTTCGGATGGAACCCGCCGTCCGACAGGATGAGGAGCGGCACGTTGATCATGTCGGCGTAGCCGTAGTCGTGGCCGATCAGCTCGGCAAGCAGCTCGAGTTCGTTCTTGTCGAGCGAGTAAATCGGCAGGCCCACGTGGTCGCCGTAGATCACGACCAGGCTGTCCTGCCAGATGCCGCGCGCCTTCAGGTCGTCGATGAAGCGGCCGAGCGCCGCGTCCGCGTAGTGCTGCGCCTGCAGATAGTCGCCGACGAACGTGCCGTTGAACCGGCCGGACAGCTCGAGGCTGATCTTCTCCTTCGGCAGCGTGAACGGGTGGTGCGCCGTCATCGAGATGACCTGGGCGTAGAATTTCTTGCCTTCGGCCGAGACGCGCCCGAGCTCTTCGGCGGTCTTGCGGTAGAGCACGTCATCGGAGGCGCCGAAGAACACCGAGTCCTCCTTGCCGAAGTAACGGTCGTCGTAATAGCGATCCCAGCCGAGCGCGGCGTACAGCTCGGTGCGGTTCCAGAATTCCGCGGTGTTCGTGTGGAACGTCATCGTCTCGTAGCCGCGCGCCTTGAGCAGCCGGACGAGGCTCGGCAGCTCGCGGTCCACGTAGCGCATCGTGGCCGCACCCTGCGGCGGAACGTAGAACGACGTGTTGACGACGAATTCCGCGTCCGACGTGTTGCCCTGGCCGACCATGTGGTAGAAGTCGGGGAAATAGAGCCCCTCGCGCACGAGCGCGTTCAGGTTCGGCGTCACTTCCTGCCCCTCGACTTCCAGGCCGATCAGGAAATCCTGCAGCGACTCCATCTGGATGACGATGAGGTTCTTGCCCGCGGCCCATCCCTGATACGGGGACGGCCAACCGTTGCGGACGCCCTTCAGCTCGTCGATGGCGTCCTGCGTGATTTCGGATTTGTCGATCAGCTCGTATTGTTCATCCGCGATCAGGGCATACGCCTCGTAGTTGAGGATGCCCATTTCCGCCGCCTGGACGACCTCGTTCATGCTGGCCCGGTGGGGCCAGATGTTCATGACGCAGAGGATGACGGACAGCGTGAAGATGAACGTCACGACGCCGCGCCGCTCGTTCGGCCGGTTGCAGATGCGCAGCAGCCGGTAGCCGGGCCCGTGTTTCTTCCGCCGGCCGTCGATCAGCAGGTAGATGAACACGACGATGTCGCTGAAGATGAACAGGAAATACGGGTCGATCAGCGAGAAGACGCTGTTCTTCACCGCCGTCACCTGGTTGACCTGCTCCAGCGCGCGCCAGGTGGCGATGACGCCGTAATATTTGTAGTACATGATGACCGAGAAGAAGATGCCGGTCAACGCCAGATTGACGATCAGGTAGGCGGCCATTTTGCGCTTGGACGAGAACCATTCGATCAGGCAGAAAATCGCCCAGATGAACGGGATCTCCGAGACGAGCGGCGCCCAGAACGACATGTCGTCGAAGATCGCGAGCCACGCCACGTAACTCTTGAACACCATGATGATCGAGAAAAAGATGAACGGCCTCGAGCCGAAAATGCGGTATACTCTGCTTAGCAGAGCCGCTCTCATGCGAATGTTCCCCCTTGTCAAGACAACAAGCCGGTTACGAACGTACGCGGCCGGCTTGCGATTCTCTCTCTGATATATAGACGTAACATTCCGTGTAAGGGTTGGCTCATCTTATTATGCATCGGAGGCAACCCGCTGTCAAAGGCGATTCGCGGAGAAAATGGCGCCTGGCCGATTAAAATTTCCACAGAATTGCCGATCGTCCGCGCCGCCTTCGGCAATGCGAATCCGGGAGGGGTGGAGTGATGGATCTGTTCAATCTGGGGTGGGGCGTCCTGTTCGGGGTCGTCCAGTTCGCGCTGTTCCTTGCGTGCTACCGGCTGTTCGGGCGCGTCGGCCTGTACGCCTGGGTCGGCGTCGCGACGGTGCTCGCCAACCTGCAGGTGGTCAAGACGATCGAATTGCTCGGCTTCGTCATGACGCTCGGCAACATCACCTACGCCTCGATCTACATGGCGACCGACCTGCTGAACGAACGGCACGGCCGGGAGGAGGCGAGGCGCGCGGTCTGGTTCGGCTTCTTCTTCCTCTTCGCGTCCACGCTGATCATGCAGCTCGCGCTCGTGTTCCGGCCTGACGAGTCCGGCCTGGACATGCAGGCGGCGATGGAGACGGTGTTCGGCCTGGCGCCGCGGGTGGCCGCGGGGAGCCTGGCCGCCTATCTGATCAGCCAGGTGCTCGACGTGCAGCTGTTCAGCCGGCTCAGGCGGCGGTACGCGGCGCACGGGCAGCTCTGGATCCGGACTCTCGGCAGCACGCTGGTCAGCCAGTTCGTCGACACGCTGGTGTTCTGCACGGTCGCATTTGCAGGCGTATTCGAGACGGCGGTCTGGATCGACATTCTCGTGACGACGTATCTGATCAAATTCGTCGTCTCGGGAGCCGGAACGCCGGTGCTCTACATCGCGCGGAACTTCAGGGAAACGGAGGGGCTGTGGACCCGGATCCGGCGAACGGTCGACTAAACCGGATGCGCGCGCGGCATAATGAGGCTGACGATAAAGGCGGGACGGCGACGGAGAGGCCGGCTGCGCCGCTTCCGGCGGCGATGAACCGGCCGGTGGGCGGCCGATGGCGGCGGACCGGCCGTGACGCCGCCGGCGGCGAAGAAGCGGCTGCGGCGCGCCGGCGCCGTACCGGCAAGCGATGCCGTACGGCGGCCCCGGGCCGGCCGTCCCGCGCGGAGGTGGCATCGGACCGTGCGCGTGTACGAATGCGCGATCATCGGCGGCGGCATCGCGGGGCTGCAGGCGGCGATCCAGCTCGGCCGGTACCGGCACTCGGTCGTCGTCGTGGACGCGGGTGACGGCCGGTCGACGCTGTGCCGGGAATATCACAATCTGCTCGGCTGGCCCGACGGGGTGAGCGGGGAGGCGCTGCGCCGCACGGGCCGGGAGCAGGCGGGCCGGTACGGCGTGACGTTCATCGCCGGCTTCGCGACGGCGGTGCGGCGGGAGACACCCTGCAGTACGCGCGGGACTTCGGCCGGCGCGGAAGACGGGCGGACGGGCACGGGATCGCCCTCAGCCGGGAACGGGACGAAGGCGGCCGGAGATGGCGGCATGGAGCGCGGGACGGACGAGGGCACGGACGGTGCCCGCGGAGGCGGAACGGAGGAGGACGGCGTCTTCGTCGTGACGCTGGCGGACGGCGCGGAGGTGCGCGCGCTCCGGCTTCTCATTGCGACCGGCGTGAAGGACCGGATCCCGGATTGGCCGGAGCTCAGGGACTGCCTGGGGCTCACCGTCTTCATCTGCCCGGACTGCGACGGTTGGGAGGCGGCCGGCCGCCGCACCCTCGTGCTCGGTGCCGGCGACGCGGGCGCGAATCTGGCCCTCGAGCTGCTGCCGTGGACGCGCGACATCGTCTACGTGAACCACGAGCGGAAACCGCCCGATCCGGCTGCGGTCGTCCGGCTGCGGGAGGCCGGCATCCCGATGATCGACGTGCCGGTCGGGAAGCTGCTGGCGGAGGACGGCCGGCTGCGCGGCGTCGTGCTGGCGGACGGCGCCGTGCTCGAGGCGGAGCGGGCGTTCCTCGGCTTCGGCGGGAACGAAGTGCGCTCGCAGCTCGCGGCCATGCTCGGGGCGCGGCTCTCCCCGAACCG
>Ga0207872_100640_pt1 | contig 16776 bp, 16 predicted proteins | sample Passage260B_FD_187372 | JGI IMG/M metagenome (GOLD analysis project Ga0207872, IMG submission 187372) | Cellulose adapted compost microbial communities from Newby Island Compost Facility, Milpitas, CA, USA - Passage2 60B (SPAdes) (version 2) ...
CGCCCTGGTCCTGCTGGCGGTAGCGGAACTTCGCCGTGCAGCGGAACGGGCCTTCGGGCCGCCGCTCCGGAATCCAGTTCACGCCGCTCGCCGTGAGGCCCTTCGAGTACAGCGCGGGGTGCCGGTCGCCCTGCACGACGAGCAGTTCGTTGCGCGTGAGGTCCTTGTCCGCGACGAACCAGGGTTCGCCCGTGCCCGTGCCGCCGATGCCGAGCCCCTGCCGCTGGCCGAGCGTGTAGTACATCAGCCCGTCGTGCCGGCCCATGACCCTGCCGGTGGACAGGTCGACGATGTTGCCCGGCCGGGCGGGCAAGTAGCTTTTCAGAAATTCCCTGAAATTGCGCTCGCCGATGAAGCAGATGCCGGTGCTGTCCTTCTTGCCGGCCGTGGCGAGACCGGCTTCGGCCGCGATGCGCCTGACTTCCGGCTTCGTCAGGTGGCCGATCGGGAACATCGCCCGCTCGAGCTGCCGCCGGCTCAGCGCATGCAGGAAATAGGTCTGGTCCTTGTTCGGGTCGGCGCCGCGGAGGAGACGGATGCCGTCTCCGGACCGGTCGAGCCGCGCGTAATGGCCGGTCGCGAGATAGTCCGCGCCGAGCTCGAGCGCCTTCTCCAGGAACTCGCCGAACTTGATCTCCCGGTTGCACATGACGTCGGGGTTCGGCGTCCGTCCGCGCTCGTATTCCGAGAGGAAATACGAGAATACTTTATCGTAATAGGGTTTCTCGAAATTGACCGTGTACATCGGGATGCCGATCTGGCTGCAGACGCGCCGCACGTCCTCCGCGTCCTCGTCCGCCGTGCAGCGGCCGAATTCGTCCGTGTCGTCCCAGTTCTTCATGAACACGCCGATGACGTCGTAGCCCTGCCGTTTGAGCAGCAGCGCCGCGACGGACGAATCGACGCCGCCCGACATGCCGACGACGACGCGCGTCTTCGAAGGTTCCTTCGTCAACATCGCAAATCACCGCCTGTCAGCACATTGTAACACAAAAGCGAAAATATTTTCACCATGCCGGCGGGATTTCCGGAACACAATCCGGGAAAATTGTGATACCATATTGAAGATAGGAATACGTCGGATTGAATCAGGGACAGAATGGTAAGCGGGGTGCCGAAACAGTGAAAATCTCGACGAAAGGCCGCTACGGTCTTACGATCATGATGGAACTTGCGGCAAAATACGGCGAAGGGCCTCAGTCGTTGAAGAGCATTGCCGAGCGCAACGGCCTGTCCGAGCACTATCTCGAGCAGCTCGTCGCGCCGTTGCGCAACGCCGGCCTCGTCAAGAGCGTCCGCGGCGCGTACGGCGGTTACGTTTTGTCGAAGGATCCGGGGCAGATCACATCCGGCGACGTCATCCGCATATTGGAGGGTCCGATTTCTCCCGTCGATTTTACGGAGGAGGACGATCCGGCGAAGCGGGACCTGTGGCTCCGCATCCGCGACGCGATCGCGAACGTGCTGGATTCCACGACGCTCGCCGATCTGATCGCGTATCAGGGCGAAGACAACCAGGAAAGCTACATGTTCTATATTTGATTTGACCGCCTGATGCATCGACCGGAACAGGAAACGGAGCATGAAGGAATGAAGGGCATCTATCTGGACCACGCCGCGTCCGCGCCGCTGCTGCCCGAGGTGGCCGAAGCGATGATGGACGCGATGCGCGCCGGACCTGGCAATCCATCGAGCCTGCACGCGTTCGGACGCGCCGCGCGCGCGAAGCTGATCGACGCGCGGGACCGCATCGCCGCGGCACTGGGCTGCAAACCATCCGAGCTCGTCTTTACGTCCGGGGGCACGGAGAGCGACAACGCCGCCGTCATCGGTACGGCGCGCGCCTTGCGGCGCAAAGGGAAGACGCATGTCGTCGTGTCGGCGATCGAGCACCACGCCGTCCTTCACGCCGCGGACGCGCTCGAGCGCGAAGGATTCGCCGTGACGCGCGTCATGCCGGATTCGACCGGATATATCGATCCGGCGGCGGTGGAGGAGGCGCTCCGACCGGAAACCGGGCTCGTCAGCGTCATGTGGGCGAACAACGAGGTCGGCACGATCCAGCCGGTCCATCAGATCGGCGAGCGGCTGGCGTCGCGCGGCATCGTCTTTCATGTCGACGCCGTGCAGGCGCTCGGCGCCGTGCCGATCGATCTCGACAAGATGCCGGCCGCCCTCGTCAGCTTCTCGGCCCACAAGCTGGGCGGCCCCCAGGGGATCGGCGCCCTGTACATCGCGTCGGGGACGCCGTTCGAACCGATCATCCACGGCGGCTCGCAGGAGCGGAAGCGCCGGGCGGGCACGGAGAACGTCGCCGCGGCCTGCGGCTTCGCGCTTGCCGTCGAACTGGCCGTCGAACGGCGGGAGACGAGGAACCGGCGCCTGGCGGCGCTCCGGGACCGGCTCGAGGCGCTCCTGATCGCCCGGCTCGGTCCGGGCGGCGCCATCGTGAACGGCCGGATCGGCAGCCGGCTTCCGCACGTGACGAACATCAGCTTCATCGGCGCGGACACGGAGACGCTGCTCATGGCCCTCGATCTCGAGGGCATCGCGGCGGCGAGCGGCTCCGCCTGCTCTTCGGGATCGCTCGAGCGGTCGCACGTGCTGAAGGCGATGGGGCTCTCGGAAGAACGGCTGAGGTCCGCCGTCCGCTTCAGTTTCGGACCGTCGAACACGATGGAAGAAATCGAGACGGCCGCAGAAAAAATTGCAACCATCGCGGAACGCCTGCGTAATAAATGAAAGGGGAGCCCCCCGTGAACCATGCGCAGCGTTTGATCGGTCTGCCGGTCATCGACGAGAAGACCGGCCGTCGGGCGGGCAAGGTGCTCGATCTCTGGTTCGACGAACATTGGTCGCTGCGCGGCCTTCTGCTGAAGGCCGGACGTTGGTGGTTCAAACGCTATTTCGACGTCGCGCCCTGGGAGAGCGTCAAGACGTGCGGCCCCGACGCGGTGCTCATTTCGGACGCCGGCGCCGTCAGACGGTTCGACGCGGCCGACATCGGCCGAACGTTCCACACCGGACGGATCCGGCTGAAGGATCTTCCCGTCGTCACCGATGAAGGCAGGCAGCTCGGACGCGTGTCGGATGTTTATTTTCAGGAAAATTCGGGTACACCAATTACAGGCTTTGAACTGACGGACGGCTTTGTCTCGGATCTGCTCGAAGGGCGCAAGCGACTGAAGTTTCCCGCGGACCCCGGGCTCGTGAAGCTCGGAGAAGACGTGATACTGGTCCCCGCCCGATGCGAACAAGACCTGGAGGCCTTCGTCACGGAATCGGGATAGGCAGGGAGAAATGAAACCATGAGATGTCCAAATTGCAATTCCAAAGACATCGGCAAGATCGGGTCGCACCAGTACTATTGCTGGGGATGTTTCATCGAACTGACGGTGAACGGCGACAAGATGTCGGTGTTCCAGGTGGAAGAGGACGGCACGCTCAGCTCGCTCGACGATCTGTTCTTCGATGAACCGACGGTCGAGCAGCAGATGCACGCCAACTGAATCGGAGCCGGCGCAGGCCGGCGCAACGTCGGAGCGGTCCGCATTCGGGTGCGGACCGCTCCGGCGTTTCGGGCTGCATGTTGATGTCGCCGCGCTTTTTGGGGCTGCACATCGCTGTTGCCGCGGCCTTTACAGTCGGGTGCGCAAAGATGAGGAGCACGGATGGAAAAACTCCCTTCCAAGCAGCCCTGATTTTTGCTGTTTCAGGTGTCTGCTGTGAAGGGAGCATGCCATGCGCGTTTGCCCTCGTCCCTTGCGCATGCCAGCCGTGCCGGCTCCGAGATCACGCGCCGAATTCCCGGTTCAGCCTGGTCGTCAGGCGGCGCAACCGCTCCACTTCCAGGCGATGGGTCGCCGTCAGTTCCCCGTCCTTCCAGCGGCTGAGGGTGCCGCCGTACACGCCTTCCAGCACCAGATAATATTTGGCATTTGCCGGATAGCCTTGCTTTTCGATAAACGAAGCCATCGTCAGGATGTCCGCCAGATCTTCCGCCCTGTCCGGCTGCGTGCGCCAGTTGCGGTCCAGCCAGACGTACAGTTCGGGATGGAAATTGGCCATGACGCCGCTGTAGCCGGCCGCGCCGAGCCTGAGGGACTCGAGCAGCGTGGAAGTGTTGGCGTTGAACACTTTCAGGCGGCTGCCTTCCACCGCACCGATTTTGGCCTTGATGTTGTCCAGATCGCAGCAGGTGTCCTTGAGGAACGAGAATCTCCCGGTATCCGCGCACCAACGGAGCAAATCCGGCGAGATCAGCCTTTTGTAGGGATACGGGCATTCGTACAATCCGAGTTCGATCTGACCGGGGAGGTGGTTCAGCAATCGTTCCAGATTGTGCTGCAACACTTCGTCCGATTCATGCTCGGCGGCAAGCCGGTTCGCGATCAGCACCAGAGCATCGATGCCCGTCTCGGCCATCCGGTTCAATTCCGCCACCTGGTCTTCGAACCGCTCCGAAATGTGGCCGGAAGCGATGACCGGCACCCTTCCGTTGACCATTTTCACGATGGATTTGGCCAGCTCCACCCGTTCCTCCAGCGTCAGGAAAAACATTTCGCTGGATTGGCAGACGGCAAACAGCCCGTCCACCCCGCGGCTGATGTACCACTCCACCGCCTTCTCCAGCGATGGGTAATCGATTTCCCCTCCGTCCGTAAAGGGAGTGGTCATCGTCGGCCAAACGCCGCCAGGAATGGTTTGCTTCATATGGTTCTCCTCTTTCTCCAGATTCGGATGCCTTCATGTATCGCGCCGTTTTGCCCGTTTATCGGGGAATGTACCGGAAATGTCGAAACAGGATGGTTTCCCTTTTCCATGTATACGTGAGAAAAATGTCATCTCCTTTTGCCAAAATGGCCGGATACGAAAATTCTCCTTCACCTTGCTCCAATATCAGCGGCTCCGACCAGGAGCCGCCGTTGTCCCGGGAACAGGCGAGTGCGAGCGGCGTTCGCGGCCCCCAGTTTTTCCCCACCGGGTTGTAACACAAGATGAGCGTCCCGTCCGCCATGCGCACGACGTCGATGCCGCTGTTGTTGTTCGGAAGCGAAGTCGGATATGCCCCGGTCCAGGTGCGACCGCCGTCGTCCGAATCGCTCCGGTAGATGAATCCTTCCGAGCTTCGAAGCAGCATGTGCACGCGCCCGGGCGCCGATTCCCACAGCGTCGGCTGGATCACCCCGCGCCCGAGGAACGACTGCTCGGACACTTGGATGTCGCTTTCCACCTTTTCGATGCGAAAATCCCCGCTTCCCTCAATTGCAATGTCCGCGCTTCTCTCCCACGTGCGCCCTCCGTCTTCCGAACGGTCGACAAAGGCGGTCCAGATGCCGTCTTCCCGGGACGCCGGCGCCAACCATGCCCCGTCGGACAACACGATCACCTTGTTGCGGACCGGCCCTCTGCCTCCCCGGCCGCCGGGCACGAGTTCCTCCGCCTCCGACCAGGTCGCTCCGCAGTCCGAAGAACGTTTCACCATCGTCCGCCAGGTGCGGATCTGCCGCCCGACTTTGTAAAAGAGCAACAATTCGCCGTTGCGGTCGACCATCAGCACCGGGTTCCAATGCGGCTCCATTCCGTCTCCGGCCAGTTTGCGGATTTCCCCCCATCTTCCTCCGTCCGTCATGCGGGCCCCCCAGATGGCCGTGTCATCTGCGCCTTCCCGGCTTCCGCCGAACCAGACGACAAACGCCCCCCCGTCCGGCAGCAGGGCCAGATGGGAAGCGTGGCAGGAAGCGAAGGGCGCCGAACCGGGCCGGAATACGGGCTGAACCGAAACGAGTTTCAACATCTCCAATCCCCCGCCGTCCGAATTAACCTTTGATTCCCGTATTGGCTATGCCTTCCACAAAATAGCGCTGCAGCATCAAAAACAGGATGACGGACGGAATGATCGCCATGCAGGCGGCGGCCAGCGAAGTTCCGTACTGGAATTGCGCCGTCGAGTTGGCGCCGCCGAGAAACTGCGCGATTCCCACCGTCAGCGGCTTCAGCCGGTTGTCGCGGATGGCGACCATCGCCTCGTACAAATCCAGCGGAATCTCCTGCAATCCGGCAAGATACAGGATCATGTTGTACCCGAGGTAAGACCAGATCGTCACAATCGCGATGGAAAGAAGCGCCCATTTTTCGTTGGTCAGCCATTCGACCGGGCTCAGGCCGACGGATTTCAAATAGTAGTTCAAAATGCCGAAGTTGTTTTCGTACAGCCAGTTCCAAATGATCCCGACCACCGCCGGAACCAGCACGTACGGAATGATCGACGTCGTCCTCACGACATTGCGGAACCGGAGCTTCTGGTTGAGCAGGACGGCGATCAACAGGCTGAAAACGACGAGCGGCGGCAAGACATAGACGAGAAACAGCAGCGTGTTTTTCAGCGAAATGCGGAAAAACGGGTCGGTGAATATTTTCTTGAAATTGTTCAACCCGTCAAACGACGCCTGGCCGACGATGTTCCAGTCCAGAAAACCGATGAACAGTCCCGCCACCGACGGGCCGAACCGGAATACGAGAAACACGATCAAATACGGCAACAAAAAACAGCCGCGATTTTCCATTGATTCGATCTGGCCAATACCCATACCCTCTTCCGTCAGGCTAGCTGGACTCAAGCGGGCCGGGATACAAGCCGGCGCTTGTATCCCGGGGCCGCCCGATGCGTTTGCCGCCGTCAATTGTTCAAGATGGCCTCCATGTCCTTCTTCAACTGGTCCAAAATGGAGGAAGCGTCCTTGTTGTTCAGCACCGCGTCCTGGGCAGCCGTCAAAATCGGGCTGGGCGCCGCGCTGGAGAACAGTTGCGTCGATTTCGGATGGGCGGGCAGCATGACCGAAAAGTCGAGGCTCTCGATGAACGCCTCCCGGCCTTCGAGTCCTTTGGCCACTTCCATGCCCGCCTTGCTGGAGGGAAGTTGGCCGGACTGGGCCCAGCCGCCGGAGTTGGCGTCGAGCCAGGTGATGAATTTGATGATGGCTTGCTTCGTTTTCTCGTCGCGCTCTTTCTTCGGGAACGTGAGGATTTCGGCGGCTCCCCAGACGCCCGGCTGTCCGAACACCTGCGGATACTTGGCGGCGCCCCACTCGATGCCGGAATCCTCCAGTTTCGGAATTTGCCACGGGCCGTCGATGAACATCGCCACGTTGCCGCCGACAAAGCTGTCCACGGCGGATTTTTCGCCCTTGGGCACCACGTTGTACTTGAAGACCAGGTCTTGCAGGAACGTGATGGCGTTCACGAACTTTTCCCGGTCGATATTCACCGTCGTCATGTCTGCCGTAAACGGGAATTCGTTTTGCTGGGCCAGAAGGCCGAGGGTTTGATAGAAAATGTGGTGGTTCATGTTGAACGACAAACCGTATTGCACGATGTTGTCCGGATCGAATCCGGGTTCATCCGCCCGCTTGCCGTTCGCATCGACGGTCAGTTTCCGGGCCGCGGCAATCAGTTCTTCGCCGGTCTGCGGCACATTCGTGATGCCCGCTTCGGCAAACTTCGCTTTGTTGTAGAACAAGCCATGGGTGTGTTCGTCGAGGGGCACGCCGTACTGGACGCCTTTGTAGAATGTGCCGTTCCATGCGAATTGGGAGTAGTCGCCCTCGTTCAGGTTCAATTCCGCCGCGAGGGAAGGATCGAGCACATCCATTTCGACGAACTGGCCGAGTTCAAAAGGATGCATGGCCAGAATGTCCGGCGGATTGCCGCCGCGCATTTCCGTCAGGAATTTGGTGAACAGCGGCGTCCATTGCTGGGAATCGAATTCAACGTGAACTTCGTTTTGCTCCGCGTTGAACCGGTCAACGAGCGATTTCATGATGTTCAGGTCGGCTCCCGTCCAACCGCCCCAATAATCGATCCGCACCACGTCCGCGGACGAGGACGATCCGCCTCCGGAGGAGCCTGAGGACGATGAGCTGCCGGAATCGGAGGATGAGCCCGATGAAGTCGACGGGGAAGTTCCGGTGGAGGAGCCGCCGACGTTGTTCGAGGCACAGCCCGCCAAAATCAGGACGAACGAAAGGGACATGACCGCCAATTGGAATACCAAGCGCCACTTTTTCATACCCAATCCTCCTTTTTTCTTTTTAGTTTCAGATATTAAGCGCTTTCATTTCTCTTACAGAAAATGAGGGACCCCCATTTTCATCTCACCTCCTTGACAAGATCCTGTTATCCGCAAACGATGCGCGGGGTTCGCTCGGCGGGTGCCGGGCCGCCGGCATCCGGACCAGGGTGCCGCTTAACCGCACGTATCGCGGGTGACAATGTAGGTGTCGAACAATTTGTCGATTTTTTGCTCCGTTTTGTGTTTCATCATGTCCGTGAGCAGTTTGACGCATTCTCTTCCCATTTCTTCAACGGGCAAATGAACGGTGGACAGCCGCGGCGTCGTAAATCGCGTCACGGTTTCGTTGTCGTGGCCGATCAGCTCCACCCGGCCGGGAACGTCCACGCCGAGTTCATGAAGGGCATGCAGAATGCCGACCGCCATTTGGTCGCTGGTGGCGAAGATCGCCGTGGGTGCGTCCTTGTCGGCAAACAGCGCCTTCGCCGCATTGTAGCCGCCTTTCTCGGAATAGTCCTCATACACGATGTGCCGTTCGCCGATTTCCAGCCCCAACTCGGCGGCCCTGGACAGGAATCCTTCCATCCGCAGCCGGACGGCCTGGGAGGACAGGGCGGGCATGACAAGGCCGAGTTTCTTGTGTCCGCGTTCGGCGAACCGGTCCGCCACCATTTGTCCGGATTTGAAACTGTCCACCCTGATCGTCGCGTACTTCTTGGATTGCCGTTGGTACAGTACGATGGGGACGTTCAGCTCCGACTTTTCGAGGAATGCGTCGTCGTCCTCCGTCGTGTTGGCGATGATGGCGCCGTTGTACCGGGTGCCCGTAAGCAGGCTGCGCACTTGGTGCAGCTCGTTTTCCTTGAACGGCACGATCAGGAGCTCGTATTCCTCCCCGAGTTCCTGAAGCCCCTGCTGAATCCCGTCCAGAAACCGCCCGATGAGCCGGGCGCGGGTACCCTGGGTCCACATGAGGGCGATGATCGGCAGGACGATCTCCCCGCCGCTTCGCAACCTTCTGGCCGATATGTTCGGCTGGTAGCCGAGCTCTTTGGCGACCTCCAGAATGCGCTGCTGCGTGGCGGCGGAAATCCGGTACTGATTCCCTTTGCCGTTCAGCACGATGGAAGCGGTGCTTTGGGAAACACCCGCTCGTTTCGCGATTTCCGTTATGCTGACCAACAACCAACATCCCCTTCGGTTTTCTCCCAAATCGCAGCCCGGTTCCGGTTTCCCTGTTCCGCATTCGGGACGATGTCCCGTTGTCACGGCTGCTCTCATAGGCGAGGCCGGGAGTGTTGTCACTTCTTGCTGATACGTTTTGCTGATACGTTTTGCTAATACGTTTCGAAAATGCACAATATAGAATAAGTCCCGCCTGCTGTCAATCCCGAACACGTGATCTTGTCGTGGTTCCGTGATCCTGCCGCGGCGTAACTGTTCCGGGATGGAGTAACTGTCGGGGCCTGAGTCGGACCGGCGGACATCCCCGCGTGATCCCGGGCTCGCCGCGGCGCCGCGTCCGGTCGCGGCATTTCGGCGCCTGGGGAACACCGGCCGCGCGGCAACCTCCGGCCCGTTCGCGGCCATGCCGCCTCTGCCCTGCCGGAGCGGGCAAGTCCCGCCGGACAAGGATGAAGTCCCAAGCCTCTACATATACTGTAATGTACTGTGTCCTGCGGAGGGTCGTCCCCGTCGGCGGGAAGGAGGTGGCCGGCATGAATCCGTGGGCGGGCAGCCGGTTGTTTCGGGGACTCGTCTACACGATCCTCATACTGGCCGTCCTGCTGCTGCTCCAGCAGCTCAAGCCCGTGTTGCTCGTCGTATACGGCTTCCTGAAGGCGGTGCTGGCGCCGTTCATCATTGCGATGATCATCTCCTACGTGCTCAATCCGGTCGTGACGCTGCTCGCCAACCGGCGGGTGCCGAGGTCCGTCGCGGTGCTCATCATCTACGCGGTGTTCGCCGCGGCCGTCACGGTCATCCTGCTCAACGCGATTCCGATGATCGCCGAACAGGTGGAGCAGCTCAACCGGCATGCGCCCGAGCTGACGATGCGGGCCCGGAACCTGATGGATCAGTTGAACAACCACTCGTTTCTTCCGGAGAGCGTGCGGAACGCGATCGACCGGTCGCTGGTCGAGCTCGAGCGGCGGATCGCCGAATCGGCGCTGTCGTTCATGAACAACATCGGTTCGATGCTGAACGCGGTCTTCGTCGCGTTCATCATTCCGTTCCTCGCGTTTTACATTCTGAAGGATCTCGATTACTTCGAGCGCGCGATCATCAACTTCGTGCCCCGCTCCAGACGGCCGGGCGTCATCCGGTTGTTCAAGGACATCGACGAGGCGCTCGGCAACTACATCCGCGGCCAGTTCATCGTCTGCGCCCTCGTCGGGCTGCTCGCCTACATCGGCTACTGGCTGATCGGGCTGCCCTATCCGCTTCTGCTTGCTTCTTTCGTCGCGATCACGAACGTGATTCCGTACCTCGGCCCGTTCATCGGGGCGGCGCCGGCGCTGCTCGTCGCTGCCACCGTATCGCTGAAAATGCTCCTCTTCACCGCACTCGTCAACACGGCCTGCCAGATCATCGAAGGCAACGTCATCTCGCCCCAGGTCGTCGGGCGCACGCTGCACATGCATCCGCTCACGATCATCTTCGCGTTGCTCACCGGCGGCGAAATCGCGGGCCTTGTCGGCATGATTCTGGCCGTGCCGGCGTTCGCCGCGGCGAAGGTCATCCTGCAGCACCTTTTCGCCTACTGCATCCGCCGGATCGATCCGAAAACCTGAAGGCATCCTGCGGCCGGCCGGAGAATCCGGACCCGCCGGGCGCTGTTCCCCGAAGAGAAGGAGAATCGCGAGGACGGGAGGAAGGGCGGCTCAGACCGGAATGATTTGACACGGCAAGCGCGGCAATACTATAATACGTTGGGAATAAGACGCTTCATATCGGCCAAAGCCAGGATGAAACAGGAGTAAGCCGTGTCCGGCCCTGCAGAGAGGGAGCCCCGCGTCCGAGATTTCAAGGCGCGGCTGGAAGGGCCCCGGGCGTCCGGGCGGCCGAAGCTCGTTTCGGAGTGCGGAGGGAAAATCCGACGGCCCGGACCCGTTATCGTCCGTGAGAGGCGACCGGCGGCCCGGGCGGCCGGCCGGTAACCAGGGTGGTACCGCGAATGATCCATTCGTCCCTGCTTGATGCAAGGACGTTTTTTATTATCCCGAGAAAATGCGATACGGAGGAAGAACGATCGTCATGAAATCCAGTGAAATCCGTTCCAAGTGGCTGGCGTTTTTCGCAAGCAAGGGCCACAAAATCGAGCCGAGCGCGTCGCTCGTGCCGCACAACGATCCTTCCCTGCTCTGGATCAACGCGGGCATGGCGCCGCTCAAGCCGTATTTCGACGGACGCGTGAAGCCGGACAATCCGCGCATCGCGAACGCGCAGAAATGCATCCGCACGAACGACATCGAGAACGTGGGCAAGACGCGCCGGCACCATACGTTTTTTGAAATGCTGGGCAACTTCTCGATCGGCGACTATTTCAAGGAAGAGGCGATCACCTGGGCCTGGGAATTCCTGACGAGTCCCGAGTGGATCGGCTTCGATCCGGACAGGCTGTCGGTCACCGTCCACCCGGACGACACGGAAGCGTTCGAGCTGTGGAACAAGAAGATCGGCATTCCGGAAGAGCGCATCTACAAGACGGAGGGCAATTTCTGGGACATCGGCGAGGGGCCTTGCGGTCCCTGTACGGAAATTTTCTACGACCGCGGGGAACAGTACGGCGACCTCTCCGATCCCGAATGCCGTCCGGGCGGCGAGAACGAGCGTTTCCTTGAAGTGTGGAACCTCGTGTTCTCGCAGTACAACCACAATCCGGACGGCACCTACACGCCGCTGCCGAGCAAGAACATCGACACCGGCGCCGGGCTGGAGCGGTTCGCGGCGATTCTGCAGGACGTCGACTCCAACTTCGACACCGACCTGTTCCGGCCGATCATCGACAGGACGTGCGAGATCGCCGGCGTCCGCTACAAGGAGCGGGAGGAGACGGACATCGCGCTGAAGGTGATCGCCGACCACATCCGGACGGTCGTCTTCTCGGTCGGGGACGGCGTCCTGCCGTCGAACGAAGGACGGGGCTACGTCATCCGCCGGCTGCTCCGGCGCGCCGTCCGCTACGGCCGGAAGCTCGGCATCGGCCGGCCGTTCCTGTATGAGCTGACGGCCGTCGTCGGCGACATCATGGGCTCGTACTATCCGGAGGTCGTCGAGAAGCGGGCGTTCATCGAGCGCGTCATCCGGACCGAGGAGGAGAGGTTCCACGAGACGCTCGAAGGCGGCCTTGCGAAGCTGGCCGAGGTCGCCGAGGCGGCGCGCGCGCAGGGCGGCGTCATCTCGGGCGAGGACGCGTTCCGCCTGTACGACACGTTCGGCTTCCCGCTCGACCTGACGGAGGACTACGCGCGCGAGAACGGCCTGACCGTCGACCGGGAAGCCTTCGAGGCCGCGATGGAGCGGCAACGGGAGCGGGCGCGCGCGGCGCGCCAGGAGACCGGCGGCATGCAGGTGCAGGGCGGACCGCTGGACGACTACGCCGAACAAAGCGAATTCGTCGGCTATGACAAGTTCGCCGTGGAGGCGAAGGTGGCCGCCATCGTGGCGGACGGACAGATGATCGACATGGTCGGCGAAGGCCGCGAGTGCCTCGTCATCCTCGACCGGACGCCGTTCTACGCGGAAAGCGGCGGCCAGGTGAGCGACCGCGGCGAGATCACGGGGAAGCAGGTTCGCGCCGTCGTGCAAGACGTGTCCAAGGCGCCGCACGGCCAGCACGTCCATCACGTGAAGGTGGAGAGCGGCGTGCTGCGCGTCGGCGACGTCGTCGAGGCGGCCGTCGCGAAGGCCGAACGGGAAGCGATCATGAAGAACCATACGGCGACGCATCTCCTGCACAAGGCGCTCAAGGAAGTGCTGGGCGGACACGCGAACCAGGCGGGTTCGCTCGTCGAGGCGGAGCGGCTCCGGTTCGATTTCACCCATTTCAGCGCGGTCACGCCGGAGGAGCTGGACGAGATTGAACGCCGAGTCAACGAACAAATCTGGCTCGGCACGGACGTCGAAATTTCGTACCACGCGCTGGCCGAGGCGAAGGCGATGGGGGCGACGGCGCTCTTCGGCGAGAAATACGGCGAAATCGTGCGCGTCGTAAAGGTCGGCGACTACAGCATCGAACTCTGCGGCGGCACCCACGTGCGGAACACCGCCCAGATCGGCCTGTTCAAGATCGTCTCGGAGGGCGGCATCGGCTCCGGCGTCCGCCGGATCGAGGCCGTGACGGGTCAGCGCGCGTATGCATACATGGACGGTCAGATCGCGCTGCTGCGCCAGGCGGCCGGAATGCTCAAGTCGGGCGTGCAGGATGTGCCGAAGCGGATCGAGGGATTGCAAGTCCAGATCCGGGAACTCACCCGCGAGGTCGAATCCCTCCGGGCGAAGCTGGGCCGGATCGAAGCCGGCTCGCTCGCGGACCAGGCGCGCGATATCGGCGGCGTGAAGCTCGTCGCCGCCCGGGTGAGCGTCGGCGGCATGGACGCGCTGCGCGGCATCGCCGACGAGCTGAAGGCGAAGCTCGGATCCGGCATCATCGTGCTCGGCGCGGAGCAGGACGGCAAGGTGAATTTCGTCACCGCCGTTTCGCAGGATTTGGTCGGCCGGGGCTTCCACGCCGGCAAGCTGATCAAGGAAGTGGCGGCGGTCTGCGGCGGCGGCGGTGGCGGCCGTCCGGACATGGCGCAGGCCGGCGGCAAGGATCCGTCGAAGCTCGCCGAGGCGCTGAAGCGGGCCGAGGAACTGGTGATGGCGCAAGCAAATGTGATATGATGGAAACATGAATTTGGTCCAACCCGACACGGGAGGTGCCGGCCGATGAGTTCATCCATGGACAAGACGATGAAATTCAACGTCAAGGCGGAAGAGGTCGAGACGAGCGCCGAGGACATTCTGCTTGCGGTGTACGACGCGCTGGTCGAGAAGGAATACAACCCGATCAACCAGATCGTGGGATATCTTCTCTCCGGCGATCCGGCGTACATTCCGCGGCACAACAACGCCCGGAGCCTCATCCGCAAGAAGGAACGGGACGAATTGATCGAGGAGCTTGTCCGTTATTATCTGAGCCGGCGCAGGCCAATCCCCGCCCGCAACGAATGAAGGAGACCGGCGAATTGAGGATCATGGCACTGGACCTGGGCGACCGGAGAATCGGCGTCGCCGTCAGCGATGAGCTCGGCTGGACGGCGCAAGGCGTCGGCGTCATCACGAGACGCAGGGACGGCCGGGAGCTGGAGGAGATCGAGCGGCTCGTCCGCGAACGGGAGGTCGGCGAGATCGTCGTGGGCCTGCCGCGCAACATGGACGGTTCGATCGGTCCGCGTGGCGAAATCTGCATCGCATTTGCGGAAATGTTGCGCGGAAGACTACAATTGCCCGTTCACCTGTGGGATGAGAGGCTGACTACGGTAGCGGCCGAGCGGACGCTGCTCGAAGCGGACGTCAGCCGGAGGAAACGAAGGCAGGTCGTGGACAAATTGGCGGCAACGCTGATTTTGCAGCATTATCTTGATTCCAAAGCGGGCAGGTGACTGAATGATGGCCGATGACGACAAGATGGTCGACGAACCGGAAATCATCTATATCCCGGATGAAGACGGCAACGAGGAAGAGTTCGAAGTCATCATGAAGTTCGAACTCGACGACTCCAACCGGAAGTACATGATGCTCGTGCCGGTCGACGCGCCGGAGGGCGAAGAAGAGGAAGTGTACGCGTTCCGGTACGAGGAAGACGGCGACGACCTGAAGCTGTACACGATCGAAGACGAAGAAGAATGGAACATGGTCGAAGAGACGTTCAACACGCTGCTGGCCGAGATGGATGACGGCGTGTCGGAATCATGACGCGGGTCGAGAGACTGAGGCGGCTCGAGCAGGCGTACGGCCGGGAGATCGATCTGATCGACGACGGCGGCGAAGCGGAGACGTACCGGCTGCTGGCCGAATACCGGCTTGACGGCCGGGTGTACGCCGCGCTTCAGACTCCCGAAATGCGCCGGGACGACGAAATCGCCTTCTTCCGGGTGATCGATTCGGACGAAGGCGGGTTCGAGCTGGAGAACCTTGCAGACGAGGACGAATGGGAGAGGGCCGCGGAAGGGTATGACGAACTCGTATTCGAGGAAAGCGCCGAAGACCGCGGCATTCCCGAATAGGAAAGCGGAGGGACGGGGTATCTCGTCCCTTGATGCTGTTAACGGGAGGAACGGGTCAACATCATGTCGGACCACAAACAGGCCGGACAGACCGGAGCGGAAAGGCGCGTCCGGATGGAGCCGATTCCGAAAGGGAAAATCCAAATGTGGGTCATCCTGTCGCTGCTGCTGCTTATGGCGGCGGGGGCGGGCGGCGTTCTGCTGTACATCTGGAACGGCCTCAAGCCGGCTCCTCCGGGCGAGCCGGTGAGAATCGAAATCCCGAAGGGCACTTCCGCCAACCGGACGGCCGAACTGCTCGAACGCCACGGGATCATCCGCAACGCGTTCCTGTTCAAATACTACCTTCAAATGAAGAACGAGGGCGATCACTTCCAGGCCGGACTGTACGAGATGAGGCCCGGCATGACGAACGACGAGATCATCGCGATGCTGAACGAGGGACGAACGGTCAAGCCGCCGACGTTCCGCTTCACGATCCCGGAAGGCTACACGCTCGAGCACATCGCGGACAAGCTCGCGGCCGAAGGGCTGATCGACAAGACGAAGTTCCTAGAGCTGGCCGATTCCCCCGAGGCGCGGAAATGGTCGTCGGCGGCCGCGTCCATCCCGGACGACGAGCGGCTCATCCATCCGCTGGAAGGCTACCTGTTCCCCGAAACCTACGAGATGGAGACGGGGAGCACGGAAGCCGACATCCTGAAGCGGATGATGGCCGAGCTTGACCGGAAGCTGGACCAGCTCCCGGAGGATTGGCAGGAAATCCTCGAAGAGCGGAACATGACGCTGCATGAACTCCTGACCGTCGCGTCGCTGATCGAGCGGGAAGTCGCCATCGCCGAGGAGCGGCCGATCGTCGCGAGCGTCATCTACAACCGGCTGGCCCGCGGCATGCCGCTGCAGGTCGACGCCACCGTGCAGTACGCGCTCGGCGAGACGAAGGATCGCCTGCTCGATGAGGATCTCGGGATCGACAGCCCGTACAACACGTACAAGATTCCCGCCCTGCCGCCGGGACCGATCGCAAGCCCGAGCCTCGCTTCGATCCTTGCGGCGCTCGAGCCGGAGGATACGGATTATCTCTATTACGTGCTGATGCGGGACGGCTCGCGGACCCATCTGTTTGCGAAGACGATCGAGGAACACCAGCGGAACATCCGCAAGAGCGAGCAGGCCGCGGCGGCCCGGGAGGCGGAAGGCGGATGACGGCGGACACGAGGACGGAGCCGCAGGCGGGGGCGGACGGCCGCCGTTCGGAACCGGTTACGAAGCCCGAATACCGGCAGCCGGGAACGGCAACGAAGACCGAAGACCGGGATCCGGGATCGGCGGCGAAGCGGGAAGACCGGATGCCGGAATCTCCGGCGGAGGCGAAGGGCCGGAGACCGGAACTGCTTGCGACCGCTTCGACCCTTGACGAACTCGTGCGGT